>Ga0315279_10001979_pt1 | contig 32135 bp, 31 predicted proteins | sample YL17G06_20_MG_FD_203694 | JGI IMG/M metagenome (GOLD analysis project Ga0315279, IMG submission 203694) | Sediment microbial communities from Yellowstone Lake, YNP, Wyoming, USA - YL17G06_20 | ecosystem: Environmental > Aquatic > Freshwater > Lake > Sediment | place: USA: Wyoming | collected...
TAGGCGTATCCTCCTTTGCTGGCCATCTTGGCCGGTTAGGTTAATAATTTGCGTTATCAACCTAAGAGGATATGCCTTTTTTATTTAGAAGGCAATACTAAAGTGCGAAAGATATTTTACATTATCTTTAAAGAAATTTTAAAGATTTTTCTTTTTATAGTTAAGGTAATCTAAGACTATCTTTTTGTGGTCAAAGGGAAAATCCAGATTTTCAATCTCGCTTAATCTTGCCACCTTTATTCCCGCAGCATCATCCCCTGCCTTAGGCTTACCTTCTGCTTTGGCGATAAACACAGTCCCAATAGTATGGAAACGCGGGTCTCTATCGGGGTCAGAATAGGTATGAAACTGCTCTAAACTTGTAACCTCAAGGCCTGTTTCCTCTTTTACCTCTCTTTTAACTGCTTGCTCCAGGCTCTCGCCATAATCTACAAACCCGCCGGGCAAAGCCCAGCCAAACGGCGGATTGCTCCTTTGAACCAAAACAATACCATCTTCCAGCTCAATTATGGCATCCACAGTGGTAAAAGGCCCGCGCTGCAGCTTATCTATAATATAGGTAAGATAACCAATTACTCCTTTATTAAAAATATCAAACGCCTCCTTATCGTAAAGGCAGAAAATTATCTCCTTAAGCCCGGATTTTTCTTCTCTTAAGTGCCGGTAAACCTCCTGAGCCATAATTTTGGCAGAGGCTAACAAGGAAAATCCGCCCACGCCACAGCCTAAAGCTGGAAAGGCAATGGACTTTATTTTTAACTCCTGCGCCACTTCTAACGAATTCCTGCAGGCATCCCGGATTTTTATTTCATCGGTCTTAAAATCCATACCCATGGTTGCGGCATGGATGACATATTTGGCAGGAAGATTGCCGGCTGAAGTAAAAATAGCCTCGCCTATCGAAATTGGCCCTTTCTTCACTGCCTCATCTTCAATAACCTTGCCGCCTTTCTTCCTTATTGCCCCAGCAACCCCTCCACCCATCACCAACTTATTATTAGCAGCATTCACTATGGCGTCTACCTTCAGTTCAGTAATATCACCCAGCACTATTGTAATTTCGGTATTCTTTATTTTCATTCCTGGCCTCACCTGTTAAAATCTACCCCAATCCCGCTTCTCTAGATCATTAATCCAGGCACTTATCCGTTGTTATATAAGGAATTGTGCTCTCGGTAAATTTGATTATCTCCTCCATCATCTCTACAGTTTCAACCGGATGCCTTCCTGCTGCGGTTTCTTCGGAAAGCATCAAAAAATCAGAGCCATCAAGAATAGCATTAGCCACATCTGTAACCTCTGCTCTCGTGGGCCTTAAATTTTCCACCATGCTCTCAAGCATCTGTGTGGCAGTAATCACAAACTTTTGAGCACAATTGCACTTCCTGATAATCATCTTCTGGACGACAGGGATTTCATATATCGGAATGGATACGCCCATATCGCCCCGGGCAATCATAATGCCATCTGATACATTTATTATCTCATCGATATTCTTAATGCCCTGCCGGTTTTCAATCTTGGCAATGAGCTTGCAATCAGGCAACTCATTTTGAATTAATTTTCTGATAACTAAAATATCGTCTCTATTTCTTACGAATGACTGCGCTATGTAATCTACTTTATTTTTTATGCCGAACTGTATATCAAACCTGTCTTTCTGTGTCAGACCTTTAAATTTTAAGTTAACGTTCGGAATATTTACGCCTTTATTTTCTTTCAAAATGCCGGGGGTTATTACTTCTGTTGTAAGGCATTTGCGGGTGCTCTTTTTTACCAATAATGCGATATTCCCATCATCTATGTATATGTGGCTGCCTATCTTTATATCTTTTAAATTACCTTCATAATCAAAGGGTATAATATTTTTCTCACCCAATATATCTTCTTTGCATAAAAAAAGAATTTGCCTTTTTTTTAAATCAATTGCTTGTTTTAGCCTTCCGACCCTGATGCGATAACCTTCCAAATCCTGCAATATTTTTATATGGCGCCTGTATTTTTTATTTAATTGCCTGATAAAATTTATACGCTGCAAATGTTGCCAGAGAGTTCCATGAGAAAAATTAAGCCTGGCTACATCCATACCCGACAGCACCATTTTCCTCAGCATAGTTCTACTATCGCTCGAAGGTCCTATGGTGCAGATTATCTTGGTTTTATTTTCCGAAGAAGGCATCTTTTAATCCCTTAATGATATCCACTACAGCGGGTTGAAATTTATATTTCGGCTCTTTTAGTGTGCCGTTTATTTTTATCACCCCGAACCTACCGCTCTGCCCAATTATTGTGGTGGCAATATCTTTGAGGGTGCCGGTTAAGGGTACGGCTTCATCTAAAATCTGCACATTTAGAGAGGCATCGATAGAGCTATCAAAACCTATTCTTACTGAGCCGGACAAATCAGTGATATTGCTTTTTAACTTTAAATCATCCGTATAGATATACTTATCTTGAATAGTAAATCCGCAGGAACCTTCATTGAAAATAATACTGGCAAAATCCTTGGCGAATAATAATGAACCGAGACCTTTAAACAAATTTAATTGCCAGAGTTTGCCGTCGGTAATATTAATCTTACCTATGCCGTTTAACTTTGATAAATCATTAGAGAAGCCGTTGAGCTTAACCTGAGCACTAAGTATGCCTGCGATGTCTTTTTCTTTTACAGTTGTATCGAGTTTTAGCTTCTCAATCTTAACGCCTTGAATATCCGCACTGAGCCAAAAGGGGAGGGTCTCTGAATTAAGGTTCATCTTACAAGCTGCCTCAATGGCGCCGTCATAGAGTGATAAATGTATGCTCGGGATATCAATCAACCCATTTTCCTGACTGAAATTTAAGAGTAAATCCTGGGCCTTTAAACCATAGGCTGACACAGGCCCGCCTGAAACTTTAGCCGAAATTACACAGGATTTAAAATCATTGAGATTGCCATTTAGATTAAATTCTGCCTGCATCAATCCCTTGGGCTTAATCTGCTCGAGCAGGTCTCTATATTTTTTAAAGGGCTCTTTAATATCTTCTAAGTTTATATTTAACTCACCCCTTATATCTGCCTCTACCTTAGGCGTATCTTTAGTATTGATATCTCCGGAAAGCGCAAAATCTGAATTCAGGTATTTACCTTCTAATTTTGAGAAGCTGAACAAATTATTGTTAATTGTAAAAGCAGATTCTAAGGAAAGGTCTTGGGAAGATAAGCCAAGGCTGACTTGCGGTGTTTTAAAATTAGTCAACGTGCCTTGTGTTTTATAGGGAATACTTAAGTATTTAAAATTGAGATTCTGCCATTTAAGTTGCCCTGCGTTAAATTCAACCCTGCCATTAATATCCTCGATAGGAGAGCTGATTTTTTCTAATTTTAATATTGCATTTAAAACATCAAGGTAGCCATTTGCTTCTAAGGGCCCGCTGGGTGGAATTTTAGTTTGTATGCTTAAGGATAAGTTGCCTTGTCCTTGGATATCGCCAGGAAAAACGAATTTAAATTTATCCTTTAATATATTCATGAGAGTTTTTAGGCTTAAACTAGATGCGATATCAATATCAAGTAACGGGTTACTAAAATCATTCAGATTAATTTTAGCCTGTATCGGTATACCTAAAACATTTGCGCTTAGTTTATCTGCAAAAGCCCTGGAATTGTCAAAGGCAACTTCGCCCTTAATATCTTTTATTCCATCAACAAATTCTATTCCCAGAATTTGTGAATCGGCAATTGTCGCCCTTCCGGAAAACCTAAGTTGTTTATCTGTCAGGTTATACTGAAGATTAGTTTTTACATCCGAATTTAATAAAACCTGAATATTCTCTTTCGAAATATTTAAGTTTTTATTCTGCCCTACCACGTTAACATTAAGGGCTCTCTCTTTTAGCTCTAAGTCTATCAGGCAATCGATTAAGCCATTGGTAATATTTATTCCTAAATTCTGATAATAAGCAAGAAATTCCCTTGGTGAAAAATTCTGAATAGCAACCTTTGCGAGCAATTGTTGTTGAGGGATTTTGAATTCACCAGACGCGTTTATATTTATGCGGGGATTAGCCGGAATTTCTGTCTTTCCGCCAAAATTATTGGCGGATCCGCCACGACTTGTGGCGGAAAGCCTGAACTTTACACTGGCAGGTAAGGCTAAATTCAGATTTGCATTAAGATTCTCTATATTTTTACTAAAAGGCGGGGTTAGTGCGTCATCCTCAAAATGAATGACAGCATTGCTTAGCTTAACCCTGTAAACAAATATACCGAACCCGCGCCTTGCCGGCTGGCTGGTTCTCTTAGAAAATAAATCCTGAAGATTAAATGTCGAATCTTTCCTTCTTTGTAAAAATATTTCAGGTGATTTAAAGTTTAAAGACGGAATAACAATTTTTCTTTGAAAAATAGGCGGGATAAGGAATAAACAGGAGGCCTCTCTTAAGGCTATAATCGCTTTTTCATCATCATAAATAATTAGGTTTCTTAATACTAATCCCTTAAATATACTAAATTGCAGTGACTGAAGTGTAACCTTTTTCTGCGTTTGCTCGGCAAGAGCAGTTACAATTAAAGCTCTTATTTTTATGGGTAGGATTACATTGTTTAAATAAATTATCCCGACGCTACATAAGAAAACTAAAATAATAAAAATAATGAGCAGCTTTTTCTTCATAAGTGCTATTTTATAAACTTCTTAGCTATCAAAAGCGCTTCTTTTTTGGTTTTAACCTTAGCTATTGCCTGTAATTCTTCTACTTCGGATAAAATTTTGCCAATTAAGGGCGAAGGTTCTAATTTAAATTTCTTGATTAAGTCATCCCCATTGAGCAGGCGTTTGGGTTTCTTTTCTTTTAATCTCTTAAAATACTCTTTGAGCAAGCTGGAAACTACTCTTTCATGCTGCATTCTTGCTGCCTTAGTGGTTAATGGGCCTTTTGTTGAGCGCTGGTCAGCAAGAGAGAGCAAAAGTATGCTTATGGCTTCTTTATCTGTATCGCGAAAATATCTAAATTTAGCGCGAGCACTGGGTTTTTCAAAATCTCCCAGATACCCCGGCCTTAAGTGCCAATAGACCATCAGCCTTAAAGCATTTAATTCATCATTAGAAAGTTTCAGGCGTTTGGCAATTTCTTCGCTCATATCTGAACCTATCCTTTCATGACCGTGAAATTTGATTTTACCATCTTCGTGGCGTAAAGCATCTGGTTTGCCTATATCATGCAAAAGCGCGCCTAACTTTATCAGCTGCTTTCTTCTTCTATCGCTAGTTATAAACTCATTTAGGTAATCCTGAATTTCATTATTGCGCTTTGCCTCTTGAATTAAAATTTCAAGTTGCTTAACTGTCTCTAAGCTGTGGAGCCAGATATCTAAATGATGATACGGCCCTTGTTCTACGCCGCGCATCTTTTCAATTTCAGGAAAAATTATCTTTAAGATTTTTAATTTATCCAGCATAACCAAACATTTAAAAGCTCTTGAGGTATCAAAAATCTTAAATAGTTCGTCACGGATACGTTCATTTGAGACCTTGGAAAGCTTATCTTTTTCGAATTTTACTAATCTTAGAGTCTCTTTATCAATTTCAAAACCTAACCCTGCGGCAAAACTAAAAGCACGTAAAATTCTTAAAGGGTCTTCAGCAAAAGACTTTTTATTTACGGCCTTTATCTTCTTATTTTTTAGGTCTTCTCTCCCTCGGTAAGGGTCAATAAGCAGATTATTTAAGTCCTCGCAGGCAAATACCTTCTCTAATTCCAGGGCTATGGCATTGATGGTAAAATCACGATGTAAAAGGTCCTTTTCTAAAGTCGGGCCGCGAAAATCTGTAAAATCTAAAGTGCATATTTTATCCTTTATTCTTTTTACCAGGCGACAGGCACCGTGTTCTTTATCTAAAATAACAAAACCGGCCTTGATTTTCTTGGCAAGTTTGCTAGCAAAATTTATCGCGCCTTTTTTTAAACAAAAATCAAAATCGGGATTCTCTTTTTCCTTGCCCAAAATTAAATCGCGCAAAACCCCACCCACCAGATACAGCTTCACCTTCTTCGCCTTGGCAAAGCGGTAGATAGCCTTAAGTAGTTTTCGGTCTTTTAAGGAAAATTTCATAAGGTTTTTATATTTAAATTTTTGCGGGTGGCTGGGGTGGGTTCGAGCAGCATGTAGTTTATGCGAGCGGCCATGGTGCCCCCAGCTAATTTGAGGATTGGGGCGAGCGAGCAGAAACTTCAAGCGAGCATTTCCTCGGTGGGGAAATGCGAGCGGTGCTGCGAGAAGCCACCCCAGACAGGACCCGCAAAAATTATCTTAAATACTTATTTTTCTTTATTAAATATCTCTGATTGTTTGATTATTTCGTCTTCGACGAATATTGGCGTATGCGCCCTTACTGCAAGGGCAATACTATCAGAGGGACGGGCATCTATAATCTTAGTTGCACCACCTGAGGTCTTTAGAACTATTTTGGCGTGGAAGGTATTCTCTTCTAATTTATCGATAATAATCTTCTCAATGCTGGCCTCTAAATTCTCAATAGTAGAGTGCAATAAATCATGCGTTAAAGGACGCGGCGGGTTAAACCCGCTAATCTTTAATTTTATTGCTGAGGCTTCAGCCAAGCCGATTACAATAGGCAATATCCGGTTTCCGTCTTTTTCTTTTAAGACGATGAGTTGATCATGCCTTTTCTCATCAATAACAATTTTATTTAATTCCATCTCTACCATGATATAGTTTTCTCCCTTCTATCTTTTTATTTTGTGTTTGCTTTGACCTAAGATATCTTTCAATTCCTCCATAAATTGGCTTAAGTCCCTGAACTGCCTATAAACTGAAGCGAATCGAACATAAGCCACATCATCCAGGACCTTTAATCTTTCCATAACCAATTCTCCTATGCGAGAAGAAGAAACCTCGCGGTCGGATTTTTTCTGAATGCCGCGCTCTACCTGCGTAATAATCTCCTCCATCTTCTCCATGCTGATGGGCCTCTTCTCGCAGGCCTTCATAATACCAGCCAGAATCTTCTTACGGTCAAACGGCTCGCGCCTGCCATCCTTCTTTATCACCATTAAAGAGACTTCTTCGACATATTCATAGGTAGTAAAACGTTTTCCGCATTTCAGGCATTCCCGCCTGCGCCTGACTGCAGATCTTTCAGCGGTTGAGCGCGAATCTACAACCTTATCTTCTTTATAACCGCAATAGGGACACTTCACCCCGCCCTCCCTTCCTTATCCATACCCCACCCTTCCTTCCCGTAAATATTCCAGGGAAGGGCGGGGTTCATCTGATTTTTATTTTTCTAACCCTAATCTTGGCTTCTTTCAGGAACTTGCCTGATAATTTATCCGGGTAATCGCCAGAGGTAACAATCTCTCTGATGCCGGCGTTGATGAGCATCTTGGCGCAGATGATGCAGGGCTGATTCGTGATATAAAGAATGCTATCCTTTGTGCTGACCCCATGTAATGCTGCCTGGAGCAATACGTTTTGCTCAGCATGTAAACCCCGGCAGAGCTCATGGCGCTCTCCAGAAGGTATCTTTAGTTTCTGGCGCAGACACCCGATATCGATACAATGACTCAAGCCCGAAGGAGAGCCGTTATAGCCTGTGGCTAAGATTTTCTTGTCTTTTACCAGGACTGCTCCCACAGACCTCCTCAGGCACGTAGCCCTCCTTGCCACCAGGCGAGCGACTTCTAAAAAATACTCATCCCAGCTGGGACGCTGATAAGAACTAATTTTTCTTTTCGTCATCTTTCTTTTAATAATTCCGGGTATAAAGGAAACCTTCTGGTTAGGGTTAAGACCTCTGCCTTAATCTTTACAAGCGCTCTTACGTCATCACTTGAGTCTATTGCATCGCTAATAAACTGGGCGACTTTGCGCATATGAAATTCTTTCATGCCGCGGGTAGTTACTGCTGCACTTCCCAAGCGAATACCGCTGGTAACGCTAGCGCTTTTTTTGTCAAAGGGAATAAGGTTTTTATTTACTGTGATACCTGCCTGCTCTAAGATTAAAGACGCATCAGCCCCGGTGACCCTTTTCTCAGTTAAATCCACAAGTATTAAATGCGTATCTGTGCCACCAGAGACAATGCGAAAGCCTTTCTTTGACAAAGCCCTAGCAAGCTCCCGGGCATTTCTTACTACCTGCCTTTGATAAGTCCTAAATTTTGGGCTCAGCGCTTGGCGAAAAGCCACTGCCTTGGCTGCGATAACATGCATTAAAGGGCCTCCTTGAATGCCTGGGAAAACTAAAGAGTCTATTTTCTTGGCAAATTCTTTTTTGCAGAGCACAAAACCGCCCCGAGGCCCCCGTAATGTCTTATGCGTAGTTGAGGTAACAAATTCCGCGTAAGGCACAGGTGTGGGGTGGATTCCTGCTGCAACCAGACCTGCAATATGCGCCATATCCACAAAAAGATATGCACCTACCTTATCAGCTATCTTACGGAATTGTTTAAAATCAATCTTCCTGGGATATGCCGAGGCGCCAGCCAGGATCATTTTGGGTTTATGCTTTTTTGCCAAATCCAAAATCTTATCGTAATCTAAGGTTTCGGTCTCGCGATCTACGTTGTAACTTACGACATTATAAAACATACCAGAAAAATTATGGGGATGACCATGCGTTAAGTGCCCGCCGCAAGACAAATCCATAGCTAAGACCTTATCCCCTAATTTTAAGGCAGCGAAATAAACTGCCATATTTGCCTGCGTCCCTGAATGTGCCTGAACATTAACATGTTCGGCACCGAAAAGTTTTTTCGCCCGTTCAATAGCTATAGCCTCTGCCTCATCTACATACTCACATCCGCCATACCACCTTGCTTTAGGATAACCTTCAGCATATTTATTTGTCAGGACCGAGCCCTGCGCTTCAAGCACGCTCAACGAAGTAAAGTTCTCTGAGGCAACCAGTTCTAAATTCTCTTCTTGTCTTTTAATTTCATTTTTTATAACTTCGTAAATTTCCGGGTCAATATTCTTTATATGCCTCATTTTTTCAAGCTCCATATATTGTGTTCAATTTCTCTAATCTGATTTAGTCGCCTTCTGTGCCGACCGCCTAAAAATTCTGCGTCTAACCAAACACATAAAATTTTCTTGGCTAACCTTTCATTTACGAAGCAAGAACCTAATACCAACACATTACTGTCATTGTGTTCCCGGGAAAGCCGGGCTGCTTTTACATTATAACACAATGCCGCGCGTACCCTTGGGAATCTATTTGCGACGATAGAATTACCTATGCCGCTTTTACAAATCAAGATACCTCTTTTGAATTTTGCCTGGGATATTTCCCTGGCTAAAGCATAAGCAGAGCGAGGATAATCACACCGCTCTTTTGAATACGCGCCTAAATCTTTTATCCTTAAACCCCGCCTTTTAAGGTAAGGCTTTAGTTTCTCTTTTAAAGCAAATCCTCCATGGTCAGAGGCAATAAGTATGGTCTTCATATTATATTACTTATCCTCTCTATAGCATCCTTGATTGTAGCAAAGGTCTTTTCATAAAATTCTATAGGCTTACCTATAGGGTCAGCAATATCAAGATTATTATCACTTATTTTAGCAAATTCTTTTAATAAAAAAAGTCTATTTTTTACTTCAGGGGTAAGCGCCAGGATTCTTTCTTCATGTAGTCTTTCCATAACTAATATAATATCGGACTGCTTAATCAAATCTCGGGTTATCTTATGGGAACGGTGGCTAGATACATCTATGCCTTCTCTTTTTAAGACCTCTTTTGTCGCCTCTGTCGCGCCCATGCCACTCAGCAGGATTATGCCTGCAGATAAAACTTTAACATCGCTCCTATTTTTTTCTTTCAGTATCTTTTCTAATAAGGCTGCGGCCATAACTGAACGGCAGGAATTTCCTGTGCAGACAAAAAGAATAACTTTCTCTTTGGCTACTGCTTCGATTGCCTCTTTTTTTATTGCCCCTTCCCTTAAAATCTTAAGCGGCTCAAACGTCAAATCTACTACTGAGGACTCTAATCCCAACACCGCCCTCCCAGTATCTATGGCAAAATCAACCAATCCATCCAAGTCTTTTATTGCCTGCTGGAAATTTATCGCAGCGGGGCTACCAGAAATATTCGCTGAGGGGCAAACTATCGGAACACTTGCCTCTCTGATTATTCTAAGGGCAATTTCATTATCCGGCATACGTAAACCGATTTTGCCAGTATCTTTTGCAGGGAGTATGAGCGTTAATGGCCCTGGCCAAAATCTGTCTATAAGTTTATATGCGCAAATCGGTATATTCGTAGCGTATTCTTCAATTTTACTTTTCTCTTCTATAAGCATAGAAAAAGGCTTATCCTTCGGCCTTTTTTTGATTTCGTATAACCTGTCTAATGTCTTTTTATTTAACCTATTGGCTGCTATGCCATACACTGTTTCCGTAGGTATAATCACCAAGCCACCATCCTGTAAAAGTTGCGCTGCTTCTTTAAGATGCTTTTGCTCTGGGTTTACAGGGTCTAGCTTTACTATTTTGGTCTTCATAATTTAATCTTGGCTCTGATAATCTTTGCTTTCATCTGTTTCTTGTATGTCCTAAGTTTTCCCTGCATTTTTTTATCCGTTGTGCCTAAAATCTCCAAAGCCAATAGGCCAGCGTTCTTTGCCCCTGCTCTTCCGATAGCCATAGCAGCAACTGGGACTCCGGCAGGCATCTGAGCTATGGATAACAGGGAATCTAAACCTTTTAAGCTTTTAGTCTCAATAGGAATACCGATAACCGGTAATGTGCTATGAGCCGCCACAACTCCGGCTAAGGCTGCTGCTCCGCCAGCTGCGGCAATAAAAACCCTGATGCCTCTTTTGGGTGCCTCTTCTACGTATTTGGCTAATTCTTTGGGCGTGCGGTGTGCAGATAAAACCTTGATTTCAAAGCCGACTTTAAATTCTTTCAGCAAATTGATTGTTTCTTTTACTGTTTCTAAATCCGACTGGCTCCCTATAATTATGCTTATAATAGGTTTACCCATATGCCCTCCCCTGATGCCTACCTACTATCTACTACCTACTGCTTTTTGGCCAATATCCCGACGATAATGCATCCCCTCAAAATGAATTTTTCCTATAGCCTGATATGTTTTATCGATTGCCTCTTTTATGGTATTACCCAAACCAGTTATCCCTAACACTCTGCCGCCATTGGTTAGGATATGCGATTTGCCATTTGCGATAAGCGATTTTGTGCCAGCGTGAAATACAACTATATCTTTCATCTTTGCTGCTTCATCCAATCCGAAGATTTCCTTACCCTTTTCATACTCATCAGGATAACCGCCTGATGCGCAAACTACACAGATACAGGCACGCCAGTCCCAACGTAAAATAGCCAGGCTAGATAATCTTTTATCAGTTGTGACTAACATTGCTTCCACTAAATCGGATTCAAGGCGGGGTAATACAGCCTGCGTCTCAGGGTCGCCAAAACGCACATTAAACTCTAAAACCTTGGGCCCATCTTTAGTGAGCATGATACCCGCATATAAAACTCCCTGATAATCAATACCTTCGCTGACTAAACCTTTTATTGTCCGATATACAATCTTTTGTAAAATTTCTTCGAATAATTCTTTTGTAACTACCGGGGCAGGCGAATATGCGCCCATACCACCAGTGTTTGGACCAGCATCGTTATCAAAAACTCTCTTGTGGTCCTGGCTGGAGGCAAGGGGAATTACTTCCTTGGAATCCGTAATAACAATAATGGAAGCCTCCTGGCCCTCTAAGCAATCCTCAATAATAACTTTATTTCCTGCGTCACCAAAAATTCTCTCTTGCATTATCGAGGTTACTGCCTGCTTGGCTTCGTCGATTGTCTTAGCTACCACTACACCTTTACCAGCTGCCAAACCATCAGCCTTAACCACGCAAGGCGCGCCTCTGGCCTCAATATGCCTTTTGGCTTCCTGTGCATTATCAAAGATTTTAAAATTAGCAGTAGGGACATTGTATTTATGCATCAACTCCTTAGCAAAGACCTTACTTGCCTCTAATTGAGTTGCCAATTTACTGGGGCCGAATATTTTTAACTTGTAATTATTGAACTCATCTACAATTCCCAAAGCTAAAGGCGCTTCAGGCCCCACCACAGTCAAATCTATTTTTTCTCGCCTGGCAAAATCCAATAGACGCGGGATATCTTCTGCTTTTATGTCGATACATTCAGCCTGCTGGGAGATTCCGCCATTCCCCGGTGCGCAAAAAATCTTATCCACCAACTTTGACTGCGCAATCTTCCAAACTAACGCGTGCTCCCTGCCCCCTGAACCAATAACTAAAATTCTCATATTTATTTAATTCTTCTTATCTGAACCCTGTCGGTTTTCTCGCTCAGGTCGATTTTGCCCTGCCTAAACTGCCTGCTGGTTAAATTATCAAATGTTTTTAAATAGAATTATCTATCTTATTCCTTATGAATGCTTTCCATTCATTAATACAGGATGTTGCTAACGAGAAGGCATCAAAATTTTTACCTCTAGATATTATGGTATATTTTGCACTATAGATTGGATTGATTTGACCGAGAAGATTTAAATTATGATGACATGGACCAAATCGTGTATCCTTAGAAGCTTTTTTATGAGTCGAATTAAGATGTTTAAGACCATTACATATATCACGGCAAATTGTCATGCTTGTTGATTCGTCAATGAATTTCTCCACTATTTTTTTTATATTAGTTATTTTCAAAGATCGATCATTTTTAATCCAATCTTTCAAATGATAGCAATTAATAAAAAAAGCATATATTTCATCTTTATAACATTCTGAAGATCGGTTATGCTCTATGCCATTATTTATTGATTTAAACTTTGCATACCACCGGAGTATCCTATTATATTGTTCAAACCACTTAGTTTTGTTATTCATATACTATTTATAAATAACTTTTCAAATAGCCATTTCATTTATAGTAATAAATGAATCTGGCAATTTTCGCAGCGAATAGAGCTTTTAGGCAAAGCATAACAATTTTAGCGCTTTTGCTGGAGCGTGCATTAGCAATTTTTCGGCCCGGCTAAAAGCGTGTGTCGGCGAGGAATTGCGACGAACGGAGGCTCTCACCCTCCGAGCTCTGCCGAGAGTGAGGAGCAAGCCGAAGCCGACGGCGAAAAATTGCAGCACGCGGAAGCAAAAGCCTAAAATTACAAAGCTTCTTAGGGACAGTCCCCTTTCAATTCTGTAAATTAGCTTTGGCGGGGACAGTCCCTATAAATCTATACAATCTCTACTTGTTTCTTGCCTTTTACTACTCTGCCGATCACCCAAGATTTAAGCTTAAATTCAGCGAGTTTGGCGATTATGGATTTTACCGAACCAGGCTCAACAATCAAGACCATACCACAGCCCATATTAAAGGTATGATACATTTCTTTATCGAGAATATTGCCTTTGTTCTGGATGAGGCGAAAGATTTTTGGCACCGCCCAGGAACTCTTATTAATCCTGACATTTACATTACGAGGCAGGATGCGAGCTATCTTATCATAGAAGGCGCCGCCGGTAATATGGGCAATACCTTTGATTTTAGCGTTTAGCGGATAGCGTTTAGCGTAGAGTAAATTAAGGACTGGCTTTACATAAATGCGCGTTGGCTTAAGCAGCTCAACGCTCATTCGCCTTAATTCATTTTGCGAAAAAACCTTTCTCACTAAAGAATAACCGTTAGAGTGTATGCCATTTGATTCCAAACCAATAACGGCGTCGCCAACTTCAATTTTAGAGCCAGCGATGATTCTGGCTCTCTCTACTACTCCCACGCAAAAGCCTGCCAAATCGTATTCTCCTATCCTGTACATCCCCGGCATTTCCGCGGTTTCTCCGCCGATAAGAGAATATCCCGATGCAATACAACCAGCATTGATACCCTTGACTATATCGAGCAGGGTCTGCGGCGCCAACTTCCCGCAGGCGATATAATCTACAAAAAATAAAGGCTCTGCTCCCAGGCATAAAGTATCATTTACGTTCATCGCCACTAAATCTATGCCCACGGTATCATGTTTATTGACTAACTGGGCAATCTTTAATTTGGTTCCTACCCCGTCGCTGGATGAGACCAATACCGGCTCTTTGTATTTTTCCTTGGGAAAACGAAAGAGGCTGCCGAATCCGCCCACCCCTGCCAAGACCAAAGGGCCGTAGGATTTCTGCAATATACCCTTAAGTCTTTGCTTAAAGGTGCTGGCTTTCCCTATATCCACACCTGCTTTTTTATAGGTTAAATGTCTCATGGCTGTCTCCCGGTCCAGCAATATAGGCAGAGTTTCTCTTTAGGTAAACCTATTGAGCCCACCATATCCTCTAATTTTTGATATTTTAGGCTGGTGACATTCAATTCCCGGGTAATCCAATTAACCATCTTCTTGTGCTCTTTAGAACTCTCATCTAAATAGCGGCTGACATCCTTGATGTCTTTTCCCTCCAGGGCCCGGATTGCCCGGCGCGCAGCTAATTCTGAAATACTGCGGGTAGAATAATTAAATTTGCAGGGAAACATTAATGGTGGACAGGCAATCCTTAAGTGAATCTCCTTTGCCCCGCACTCCAGGAGTTTCTGTATGGTATAATTCTTCAGTTGCGTGCCCCGGACAATAGAATCATCGCAGAGAACGATGCGCTTACCCTGGATAATCTCTGGAATTGGGATGAGTTTCATTTTGGCAATCTGGTCACGAGTTTCTTGAGAAGGCGGGGTATAACTGCGGTCAAACCCAGGGGTGTATTTTACCAGGGGCCTGCGAAAAGGCGCCTTTGACTCTATAGCATAACCCACGGCATGGGCGACTCCTGAATCCGGGATACCCGATACAATATCTATCTTAATATTATCACCTTTGGCTAAACACCTGCCGCATTTTTCCCTGACTACCTCTACAGTTATTCCCTCATACGAAGAAGCAGGAAATCCAGTATAAATCCACAAAAAGGCGCAGACCTGAGTCTTCTTGGTCCCTTTATGCAGAGATTTCATCCCTGATTCATCGAGTAAAATAATCTCACCTGCCTCAAGAAACTTTTTAATCTCGTAGCCTAAATTCTTAAAGGCAGTGCTCTCGGCCGTCACTGCCCAATCCTTATCTCTTTGCCCGACCACCAAAGGCGTATAGCCATATTTATCCCTGGCAGCATAAATTCCTTTTTCGGTCAATAAAAGCAGCGAGCATGAGCCTTCGATCTTAGAGAACATATCTTCAATACCTTCGATAATCGTCCTGCCCCGCAGGATTAATTTCGCCACCAATTCAGCTGCATTCACCGTTCCATTGGTAACCTCGCTAAAGGATTGCCCTTCTTTATAGAGCATTGCCACTAAACTATCGACATTGTCGATAAAGCCATTCACCACAATGGCAAATGGCCCAAATTTAGAATTTACGTAAATGGGCTGTTCGTCCCTGGCGCTGATTACCCCTATGCCTTTAGTGCCTTGCATCTTTTTATATTCTTCATGGAATTTGGTTTTAAACTGGCTACCCCTGATATCGTGAATCTTGCACTCTAACTTCTCACCCCACATAGCTAAACCTGCAAATTCTGTGCCCATATGGGAATGATAATCTGTGCCATAGAACAAATCTTCCTGAGCTTTGTCTTTAGACACCACTCCAAAAATTCCGCTCATCTATTCCTCCCGGTCAACTTCTTTAACCTTTCTTATAAAACTTCTTAATTACCTTGACCACTTCTTTTGGGTCGTCAACTACGGTAAAGATATTTAAATCTTCCTTGCTGATATTACTATTTGCCAAAACCGCCTCACGCAGCCAATTAAGCATCCCCTTCCAATATTCGCTGCCAAACAATACCACCGGAAACTTAGCTATTCTCTGGGTCTGAATAAGGTTAATGGCTTCTGTAAATTCATCTAATGTGCCGTAACCGCCGGGCATAATCACAAAGGCCTTGGCGTATTTTACAAACATAACCTTTCTGACAAAGAAATAACGAAAGTCCAAGAGCAAATCCACATACCTGTTAGGCTTCTGTTCAGAAGGGATATGAATATTCAAACCGATGGACCTCCCTTTTGCCCTTTTTGTCCCTTTATTCGCTGCCTCCATTAAGCCGGGACCGCTACCGGTAATAACCGCGAAACCTTCCTTTGCTAAAAGATAAGCGATTTCTTCGGCTAACTGGTAATATTTAGTGCCCGGTTTAGCGCGACTGGAACCGAATATAGAAACTGCTTTACCTACCCGGGAGAGAAGTTCAAAACCCTCCACAAACTCTGACATAATGCGGAAAATGCGCCAGGGGTCTTCTGAAAGAAATGCCTCTCTGGAATCTTTCGTTTTTATCACCATTTGACTTTCCTTTCTTCAATGAATAGATAACTTATTGCTTAATTTTTTCTGCTATTGCCTTGCGCCAGGTCTTATATAATTCATTAACCGATAGATTAATTAACCTGTTAATGACCAGCCGACGAGCTCCCACCTCACCGATTATAGCCACAGGCGCTTTATTCTTTTTAGCAATCTGCAATAATTTCTGCACATTCTTTTTCTTAGCGCTCAAAATAATGCGTGACTGGGTCTCGCCAAACAAAAGCGCATCCTTCCTTATATGCTCGCTAGCCACATTAATTATGGCGCCGATTTTTTTCGCTGGGTTACTGACGCAGCTTTCTGTTAAGGCCACTGCTAAGCCTCCCTCAGAACAATCATGCGCAGATTGCACCAGACCTTTAGCTATTGCCTCTAATGTGGTCTTCTGCACCCGCTTCTCCAGGCTCAAATCAATACTGGGACACTTGCCTTTCTTTAAACCATAGAGAGTTTTTAGATATTCACTGCCCCCTAATTCCTCTTTATTCTTACCGAGCAGTAAAATTATGTCGCCAGTAGCTTTAAAATACTGCGTGACTATTTTTGCTTTATCCTTTATCAGGCCGACCATCCCCACAATGGGAGTAGGATCGACTGAGCCTTTGGGATTCTCGTTGTTAAAACTAACGTTGCCGCTAACCACCGGGGTATTTAAAACGCGGCAGGCCCGAGAAATCCCTAAAGCCGCCTGCTTAAATTGCCAAAACACCTCTGGGTTTTTGGGATTACCGAAGTTTATTCCGTCGGTAATAGCCAGGGGTTCGGCACCAGCGCAGACTAAATTCCTGGCTGCCTCGGCTACGGCAATCTGGCCGCCTTTAAAAGGATCCAGGTAGCAATAGGTAGAATTACAATCTGTGGTAGCAGCAATGGCCTTTTTCGTGCCTGGGACTCCAGCTACCCCGGCATCAGAACCCGCAGCCAACAAAACATTACGTCCTACCTTAGGGTCGCCGTGTTTAAAGACCCAGGCCTTACTGGCAATAGTCGGATTACCCAATAATTTTAGCAAAGCGCGATTACCATCGCGGGGTTCCTTTATGCTGGCTAAATTTAAGTGGTTGGCTTTAGTTAAGTATTTTGGCCGCCGGGTTTTTCTTTTATAAATCGGCGCTTCTACTAAGGCGCTAGCCGGAACCTCAGCTACCACCTCGCCGTACTCTTTAATCCGCACCATGCCATCATCGGTCACCTGGCCGATTACTTCCACCGGCACCTTCCACTTGGCTAAAACTTCTTTTGTCTGCTCTAATTTATCTTTGTCTATAATCACGAGCATCCTCTCCTGAGACTCAGAGAGCATGACCTCATAAGCATTCATCCCTTCTTCTTTGCGCGGCACGAGAGTTATATCTATCTCCATCCCAGTCTTGGCTTTATATGCTGTCTCACAGGTTGAGCAAGTTAAGCCAGCAGCGCCCATATCCTGCATGCCAATCACCAATCCCTTACGCATCAACTCCAGACACGCCTCTCTTAAAATCCGGCCCATCTGCGGATCACCAATCGCTACGGCAGAACTTTTTTTGCTGGCTTCTTCATCCAGGCCAGATGAGGCAAAGGCTGCGCCCTCCACTCCATCCCTGCCAGTGGCTCCGCCCACAATCAGCACTAAATTACCCACGCCGCTAGCCCTGGCCCTGACAATGGCCTTGTTTTTCACAATCCCTACGGTCATGGCATTCACTAAAGGATTGCCTTCAAAAGACTCATCAAAATATATTTCTCCTCCTAAAACAGGAAGCCCGGCAATATTAGTGTAATCCGTAAAACCGCGGATAATATTTTTGAACAAAAATTTCACATGCCCTTTCTCTAATCTGCCCAAACGCAAAGAATCCAGGAGGCCTATTGGCTTAGCGCCCATAGTAAAAATATCCCGGATGCAACCGCCTCCGCCTGTGGCTGAAGCTGCGTAGGGCTCGACTGCTGAAGGATGGTTGTGCGACTCAATTTTAAAAACCACACCCAAGCCATCGCCGATATCCACCACCCCGGCATTCTCTCCCGGTCCTTGAATCACGCGTTTACCTTTAGTAGGAAAAAGCTTAAGCACCGGTTTTGAATTCTTATAAGAACAATGCTCGCTCCACATCGCGGAAAACATCCCTAATTCCGTATAATTGGGCTCTCTGCCTAAGCGTTTCTTTATCATCTCATATTCTTCCATTGACAGACCTTGCTTTTCGACCACCTCTTTTGTAATAGCAACATCGCTAGCCATACCAAAACTCCTTTCCAAGAAACTTCATCCCGCCAAAGGCGGGATTCAGAACTTTCCTTTGAAGTTTCAGTGGTTGGGAAAGTGTTTTATACTTTCCCATACCATTAAAAATAAATTGTTCCTTAAAAATCTGTTAAAGACTTTTAATGCAACAGATTACTGCGCCATTGCAGATAATCTAAGTCTCTGCGTCATTGCAGACAATACCATCTCAATGTTTATTTAGGGGTTTAGGGTGGGATTATAATACCAATCTGGCTTAATATAATCCGACTTTGCGAAAAATCTTATCTACATTACGTAGGTAATAATCCAGATTAAAAATCTTATCCAATTTTTGCTTATCCAGATATCGCGAAACCGCTTTATCCTCTAAGAGATTATCTTTAAAATCTGAACCTTCGCTCCAGGTTTTCATCGCAGCCCTTTGCACCAAATCATAGGCCTTCTGGCGGGATAGGCCCTTATCCATTAATTCTAACAGCACCCTCTGTGAGAAGATTAAGCCGTGCGTCAAAGCTAAGTTGCTCAACATATTATCCGGATAAACCAGAAGCCCGTCTATCACCTCGATAAATTTATTGAGCATATAATCTAAAGCAAGAGTAGAATCAGGCATAATCAAGCGCTCAACTGAGGAATGACTGATATCGCGTTCATGCCATAAAGCCACATTCTCCATTGCTGCTAATGAATTACCGCGTAAGATACGCGCTAAACCGCAGATACGTTCGCAGATTACGGGATTGCGTTTATGCGGCATACTAGAGGAACCCTTCTGACCTTTGGCAAAAGGCTCTTCTGCCTCGCGAACTTCTGTCCTCTGCAGGTGTCTTATCTCCGTAGCAAATTTTTCTAAACTTGAGCCGATGATAGCCAGCACTGATAAATACTGCGCATATACATCCCGCTGGATTACCTGGGTAGAAATCTTCGCTGCTCTTAAGCCTAATTTCTTACAGACGTATGTTTCCACAAAAGGGGAAATATTCGCATATGTCCCTACTGCCCCAGAGAGCTTTCCTACTGATACAACCTCTTTTGCCTGACATAGCCGCTCTAAATTGCGCCTGGTCTCATCATACCAAAGCGCTAATTTCAGGCCAAAGGTAGTTGGCTCAGCATGCACACCGTGAGTGCGGCCAATGCAGACCATATCTTTATATCTGGCTGCTTTTTTAGAAAGTAATTTCAATAATTTATTTAAGTCCTCAATCAGTATATCCGAGGCTGCTTTAAGTTGAACACCCAAGGTAGTGTCCAAGAGGTCAGAAGAGGTAAGGCCGAGATGCAGATATTTAGCATCCGAGCCAATATTTTGCGCTACATTTGTAACAAATGCTACCACATCATGTTGTGTCTTTGTTTCTATTCTCTTAATTTCTTTCAGATTGAATTTTGCTTTTTTCTTGATTCTGCGGACTGCAGCAGCCGGGACTTGTTTTTGCAGGCTGAGTGCTTCTAAGGCGAGGAGCTCTATGGCTAGCATAGTCTTAAACTTAAATTCCTCCTGCCATATGCTAGACATTTTGGGTAAGCTATAACGCTCAATCATCTTGGCTCCCTCACCTGCCAACAGGCAGGCTTCTATTTTAGAGGAAATGTATTATATCAGAAATAACGGCTTTTGCAAATAAAATAATCGGGCAAATTAGTTTACTCAAAATAATAGGAATTTGAAAAAATTGGAACTCAAATAAAAACCCCGTAACTTATTATGTTACAGGGTTTTTATCTGGTTGCGGGGGCAAGATTTGAACTTGCGACCTTAAGGTTATGCGTACTACTACAGTTTTCACTGCTCCGCCATAAATAATGGCAGATTCGTAGTCTGGACTATATCTTAATCCCGTGCAACCGGGATCCCTGCCGTTTAGTCTCTACACCTTTCCGCCATAAATTTTGGCGGACTTGGCTCGGTATTACCTCTGATTCTTAATCAAGGGTTCCACCGAATTTGGCAGGCTATCCTATAGCCGTTTCCGGCTAAGGAGCCCATTGGACAACAAATCCCATCGCTCTCTGTACTCCGCTGACTTCGGCTTGCGTTGCCTCTTGTCTGTCTCCACAAATGTTATTGTGCTTTCATAAGTTGAAAAGACAGATACGGGCATCACATAAAAAACGCCCAAGTCAGCGAGGTAGATAATTGCAAAATCAAAATCATCAGAACCGTAACGTTGCCTTAGCATACGGCGGCGATTTGTCTTGGTCCTACGCGCATCAACAACGTAACACTTTGTTGCAGCGTTAAACCAAGCACTCTTCACCTGTATGCGTAAAAGCCTACCTTTAAGATCGACTCCCAAATCATAGGCAAGACGATCTCCGACAGGATGCAACACTCTGAACTCCTTTTTCAGAAGTTCAGTTGTTACGGCTGATTCCGCAATATCGGCTTTGAGCTTTGTGTCCATATTGAGCCTTACGAGCTACCAGACTGCTCCACCCCGCTATCGTCGTTCGCTATAGCTTATTCAAAGCAAACAAGTAAACAAAGAACGGTATTATCTATTTTCAAAACTTATCTTTTCTTCTCCGGGATTATTTTGATGGGAATCTCGCCTTTGCGCACTATCCCCATCTTTTCCCTGGCAATCTTCTCCTGATAAAGGGGGTCGTTTTCTATCTGGTTAAGTTCCTGTCTCAAGAGACTATTTTCTATACTTAACTCTTTTGCCCTAACTTCTAGCTCGCGATTCTTATCCTTGAGTTCTTGAAGTTTGGTGTAACCCGGTAAAAATATAATCGCTAAAAAAACAGCAATACCCAAAAACCAAAAAAATCTTCTCAAGATGGGTAGCATTATCTATTTCCAAAGTGTCCCCGCATAGACCGCCTTCTTGCCTAATTCCTCTTCAATCCTTAAAAGTTCGTTGTACTTACAAATTCTGTCTGTGCGTGATACTGAGCCGGTCTTAATCTGGCCAGACCCAACCGCTACTGCTAAATGGGCAATGGTTGTATCTTCGGTCTCACCCGAACGGTGCGAGATGATTGCCTTATATTTGTTTCTTTTAGCGATACTTATCGTCTCAAGGGTTTCTGAAAGCGAACCTATCTGATTAACCTTTATTAGTATAGCATTTCCTATTCCTTCTGCAATGCCTTTTTTAAAAATCTTTGGGTTAGTCACAAATATATCGTCTCCGACTAACTGTAATTTAGCGCCTAATCTTTTGCTCAACTCTTTCCAACCAGGCCAATCGTGCTCAGACAGGCCATCCTCGATGGAAAGAATAGGATATTTGTTGAGCCAGCTTTCGTATATCGCAATTAAATCCCGGGAGCTCTTTTTCGAATTTTCAAAACTATATGTACCGTCTTTATAAAAAGAGCTGGCTGCGCAATCTAATGCTAAATAAATATCTTTCCCGGCTTTATAACCCGCCCTTTCAATCGCCTGTAAGAGCAAGTCCAATGCCTCTTGATTGGAGGTAAGATTTGGCGCGAATCCGCCTTCATCGCCTACAGATGTAGCTAATCCTTTTGCTTTTAAAAGCGATTTTAAATTATGAAAAACTTCACTCGCGTATCTTAAGGCTTCGCCAAATGTAGGCGCGCCTACAGGCATAATCATAAATTCCTGAATATCCAGGTTATTATCTGCATGCATACCGCCGTTTAAGATATTCATCAAAGGTATAGGTAAAATTTTGGCCGCATCTTGACCTAAAAATTTATACAAGGGTTGTTTTTTAGATTTGCTCGCGGCTTTTGCCACAGCTAAAGATACGCCCAGAATAGCATTGGCACCCAATTTAGATTTATCTTTAGTGCCGTCTAAATCAATAAGGAGCTTATCTATCTTTTTAAAATCAGGGCTTAAGCCTTTTATTTTAGAAGCAATTACAGTGTTAACATTACTAACTGCCTTTAGTACCCCTTTACCTAAATATCTTTTTTTATCATTATCCCTTAATTCTAAGGCCTCATTTTCTCCTGTAGATGCGCCTGAAGGAACAGAAGCCCTAGCCAAAATACCGTTATCCAACAGGCAATCAACCTCTAGGGTCGGATTGCCGCGTGAATCCAGAATCTCTCTGGCAAAAATCTTCTTTATCTTAACCATAAGCTTAAAACCTCCTTGGACTAAAAATTTTATCACGGATTTAACTTAAGTCAACAGAAACCTTTTCCACGGTGGAAAGTGGAAAGGGGAAAGATAACTATAGATTGACAGATAAATAAAGATATGGTATTTTATTAACAGATGGAAGGATAAAATTATGAATACGAGAAAAATTAAATTATTTTTTAAGTTCCACTGGATTGCCATTATAGTAATCATCTTAGGTATCATTATCGGCATTTCTTTTATATTTTTCTTACGCCAAGCAATTACTGCCTGGGCTACTTCGGAATCCTATTTTAAGAAGGCAACTTTAGCCCAGTATGCCTTATTCTTTTATGTCTTAATTATCATCCAAATCATTAGCCTACCCTTAACCGGCGCGCTCTGGATATGGCTGATGCGCGGCGGTCAGATGAAGTTTACCCAAATAGGCAAAAAGCCAGTCGAAGGTAAAGATATAATGATACACTGGCAGGATGTCATCGGCATGGAAGAGGCAAAGGAAGAAGCGATGGAGGTAGTGCGCTTGGTTACTGACCGGGCAAAGCTTCAGGCCATCGGCGGTAAAATCTTAAGAGGCATACTGATGATTGGCCCGCCCGGCTGCGGCAAGACGTATCTTGCCAAGGCCATCGCTACTGAAGCGAATATGCCGTTTATAGCTATGTCGGGCTCAGAATTTATTGAGATGTTCGTAGGTGTAGGAGCGAGCCGCATCCGTAAACTCTTTAAACAAGCGCGGCAACTGGCCTACGCAGAAGGCGGCTGCATTATCTTTATTGATGAGCTTGATGCCGTAGGCGCGCAACGCGCAGTTGACCGTGGATTTGGCGGACAGACAGAATCCAACACTACCCTAAACCAACTACTTATAGAAATGGATGGCCTGAAAGAAAAAGATTATAATGTAATTTTAATCGGTGCGACAAACGCCCCTGAGGGGTTCCTGGACCCCGCCCTGCTTAGACCCGGTAGATTCGACCGTAAAATCTACGTTGACCTGCCGAATTTAGATGAAAGAGAAAAACTATTTGAGTATTACTTAAAAGATGTAAAGTTTGATACCTCAATTGACCGCATAAGGTTAGCCAGATTAACTGTGGGTAATAGCCCTGCGGATATCTCTAATCTCATCAGAGAGGCAGCTCTAATTGCAGTGCGCAATAAAAAAGAGGCAATCTCAATGAAGGAAATCTCTGAAGCCTATGACCGCGTTGAGATGGGTATCAAACATAAAGTTGTCTTTACCCAAAGGGAACGAGAAAAGATTGCCTACCATGAAGCAGGACACGCTATTGCAATGTATTTCTTAGCCCCGCATAAGGATGTATTTAAAGCTACTATTCTGGCCCGTGGCGGAGCCTTAGGGTTTGTTATGCCACAGCCGCGCGAAGAAATACATGTGCACACTAAAGAACAATATTTGGGAGACATAAAAGTAAACCTGGGTGCATTTGTTGCAGAAAGATTAAAACTAAACGTTACCACATCCGGCGTAAGCCAGGATTTTAGCAATGCGATGTGGATTGCCCATCATATGGTCTGGGAATGGGGAATGGGAAAGTCCGGCCTGGTTGGCAACTACAGCTTATTAGAGACTATGCGCACAGATTATGGCGTATTTAGAGGCGAAAAGGTTTCTTTTGTCTCTGAAAAAATAAAAGAGCAGCTAAATAACGAGGTGCAAGAAATACTGCAAGAGGCCTTGAAAGAAGTCGAAGACCTGTTACAAAAAGAATCCGGGCTACTTGATCGCTTTGCCCAGGAATTGCTCGCCAAAGACGAACTCAATTACGATGAGATTGAAGCCATCTTTAAAGAATTTGGTAAAAGCCGCCCTCCTTTTTAATCTTCTTATTTTCTTCCTATCTTTTTCCGGTTGTCAAAAGCCAATGGAGCCGACCTACAAAGAAGGAGATATTCCGTATCTTGTAAAAAAGATATGCAAGGAAGAGTATAACTTAGAGGTGACCACCAAAAGGACAGCTACTACGTTATGGATATATGCACCCTTGACTAAAATCTTAGATAAAGAATACGGAATAAAAGAAGGTAAACTATTTGACCCAGAAATGGTGGATAAATTAAGGAATATCTTAACTACCATTGGCCGGGTATTAATCAGTTCCGATAATACGCCTGAGTTTTATGCCTTGGTAGCTTCTGATATAAATATCGGCATAGACTATACCCTCATCGGTAATACACTGGATATAAAAAAATCCTATGCTAATTTCATCCCCTGGACAGAGGCTAACCGAAGATACGTACTTAGATTAAACTTGGCCCCTGAAGCCATAGGCGACTTAAACGGAGAACATCTTAAGGCCTATGATGTAACATTGCCGGATTTTTTAGCGGAACAGATAGGCCAGCGTATAGGTATGAAATTCCAGGAAGATGAATGGAAAAAATATTTTAAGGTAGAAAAGGCCAACGGTAGATTCGCTAATAACACCTTCGCAATAGAATATTCTATAAATGAAATTTCTAAACCAGATAAAGAAATTGATATCAAGGAAGAGATATTAAATATAATAACCTATTGTCTAAAAAGTTATGAATTTAAGGATTTTTCTGGGTTAGAGTTAACTGATTTAGCAAAGCAGAATACGCTTATTTTAGGAAGAACTGCTATTTTGGCGAGACCTACGGAATAGAAATTAGAACCTTCCTTCCTTCTATTCTCAATTTACCTTCTATAAATAACCTTATGGCTTCGGGATAAAGCTTATGCTCTATTTTGTGGATCTTCTCCTCTAACGAATCTACGGTATCGTCTTCCGCAATCTTTACTGCCTGCTGTAAAATTATTGGGCCGTGGTCGAGCTCCTCGTCCACAAAATGCACGGTTACGCCTGTCACCTTGGCCCCATAGTCAAAGGCATCTTTTATTCCTTCGGTCCCTTTAAAGGCAGGCAGTAATGCTGGATGGATATTCAGGATGCGGCCTTTATACTGCTTAACCAATTCAGGGCTAACCAGGCGCATAAAGCCTGCTAAGACAATTAAATCAATTTTATTCTCTGCTAAATGTTTAATAATTTCTGATTCGAAATCTTTTTTATTGAGAAAATCCTCCCTCTTTACTAAAGCCACCCTTATCCTGGCGCGTTTTGCCCGGCCCAGGCAAGCGGCTTTGGGATTATCACAGACCAATAGAGATAAATTTGCCTTTAAGGCGCCTTTCTTTACTGCCCTGATAATTGCCGCAAAATTTGTTCCTCTACCTGAGGCAAAAACAGCTATATTCATTTTCTTATCCTTATTGTTTTAGTGGGGCAGACCTTCACGCACTCGCCGCAAGAAGTACACTTATTATAATCTATTACTGCGAGATTATCAATTACATGTATCGCATCAACAGGGCAGACCTCTTCGCATTTGTGACAGGCAATACAACCTACAGGACAGACGACCCGCGTATCTTTGCCTAAATCAAGGGAGCTGCAGGCAACATAGACAGTGTGTGTTAGCGGGACGAGGCTAAATAATTTCTTAGGGCAGATTTCCACGCATTTATTGCAGGCCTTACATTTATTCTTGTCCACTATAGGCAGGCTTTCACCAGGCATGGTAATTGCGCCAAATGGACAAATCCTGGCACAGTCCCCAAACCCCAGACAACCAAATACGCATTCTTTCTGCCCTCCCAAAACTAAATTTGCCGCCACGCATTCTTCTATGCCTGAATACAAAAATCTGTCCTTTACTTTTGTGCCGCCAGCGCAGTGTAGGGCAGCAGTGCTCTTGGCTATTTTTTGCAGTTTCCTCCCTAAGACCTCAGCAATCTGTTCTTTTATTTTATCATTGGCCACGCGACAAGAATCTATCTTTGCCTTTCCGCTTAAGATCAACTGCGCAAAACCAAAACAACCAGCGCCACCGCAGGCACCACAGTTTGCTCCAGGCAGCAGTCCGTGGATTTTTTCTAATTTCGGGTCAGTCTCAACAGCAAACTTCTTAGAGGCAAGTGCCAACCCCAGCCCAAAGAGACCACCTAAAATTCCTAAAGTTAAAATCGGTATCAAGATTTCCATTAAAATCTAAATCCATTAAATCCCAAGAAACTCAGGCTCATAATCGAGGCGATAATAAAGGCTAAGGGAAAGTCTTTTACGCTCCTTGGGATATTGCACAAATCTAAGCGCTCTCTAATCCCTGACATTAAAAGCATAGCCAAGGTATAGCCTAATCCCACGCATACGCCCTGAAATACTGAATAATAGAAACTCCCAACCACAGCCTTGCCATTAATAAAAAACATATCTACGTTTAAGACCGCCACGCCCAATACTGCGCAGTTTACAGTAATTAAAGGTAAATATATACCGAAGAATCTATACATAGGCGGGCTAATCTTTTTAATTACCATCTCCACAAATTGCACAAAGGTAGCAATCACTAAAATAAAAGAGATGGTGCGTAGATACATCAGATTAAATGGGACTAACAAGAATCGATAAATAAACCAAGTTATAATTGAAGCCATGGTGGTCACAAACATTACCGATACGCTCATTGCCAATGCCGGCTTTGTCTCTTTGGATATGGCAATAAAAGAACACAAACCTAAGAAACGAGAGAGTATCACATTGTAGATAAATACTGCGGAGATAAATATAGTTAAAAATTGCGCCAAATTCATGTTTTTTTATTTTTTAGAACATTAAAAAAACCTAACAAGAGACCGATAACCAAGAGCGCACCAGAAGGCATACCCAAGACGTATGCCGGCTGGAACCCTTTAATTACGCTATAACCTAAGAGTTGACCTGCACCCAGAAATTCCCTAATCCCTGAAATCAATAACAGGGCTAAGATAAAACCTACGCCCATACCCAGACCATCGCATAAAGAGTTTATCACTGTTGCCTTTGAGGCATAGGCCTCTGCGCGGCCCAAGACTATACAGTTTACCACTATAAGCGGCACATATATCCCTAAGGCGCGATTTAACGCCGGGCTATAAGCCTTCATTACTAATTCTGTAATCGTAACAAAGGTAGCGATAACCACGATATAACAGGGTATCCTTATCCTGTCAGGAATAAAATTTTTAATCAGGGCAATAATGATATTAGACCCCAAGAGGACAAAGGTGGCTGCAATACCCATACCTATGCCATTAATTAAAGAAATAGAAACAGCCAAGGTCGGGCACAACCCTAAAACTAGGACAAAGGTGGGATTTTCTTTAATTATCCCTCTTAAAAATTCTTTAAAATATGTTTTCATGTTCCGTAAACCCTGCTTTTAGTATACCGATCAATTATAGGTGTGGCTGCGTTCATCATCAATATGGCATAAGATACGCCTTCAGGATAACCGCCCCAGAGACGAATAATTGCAGTGATTATTCCGCAGCCTATGCCAAAGATGACCTGACCACGACGAGTCAAAGGCGAAGTGACATAATCTGTAGCCATAAAGAAAGCGCCGAGGATTAAACCGCCGGATAAAATATGAAACAGCCAATCGCCGGTAAATAGGCCCCGGGGACCAAAAATATAGCTAAATAATCCTACTGTCGTTATATAGGTTATGGGTATATGCCAGGAAATATAACCTTTCATAAAAAGTAATATTGCGCCTAAGAGAAGCGCTAATATGCAAACCTCGCCAATGCAACCAGCGCGTTTACCTAAAAATAAATCCAGGTATGATAAATGCTCTAAAACTTTACCTTCTTTTATTGCAGCCAAGGGCGTGGCAGAGGTTATGGCATCAAAATTTAAGGGCGCAGTAAAAGTAGTCATATACTTTGGCCAGGAGGCCATCAGAAAAACCCTAGCCGCTAATGCCGGATTAAAGATATTTTGACCTAATCCTCCAAAGACCTGTTTTCCTATAGCAATAGCAAAAAATGAACCGATAATCGGCAGCCAAAAAGGAACTTTGGGCGGCAGATTATAGGCGAGCAATAAACCGGTAATAACCGCACTGCCATCTAATACCGTTACTTTTCTTTTGCTTAAAATCTCTAAGACCGCTTCTGTGACCAGTGCAGAAATTATACATAAGATGATTACCCATAACGCCGTCTTGCCAAAGATAAATACACCAGCCACCCCGGCTGGTATTAAACTGATTACCACCATCCACATAATTTTACTGATAGACTCATCCTTATGCAAATGGGGTGAAACGCTGACTACAAGCTTATTTTTCATTCTTTATCAATTCCCTGATTTCTTCTGCTTTCTTTTTTACCGAATCTATCACTGCCTTTGAGGATATGGTTGCGCCAGTAATTGCCTGAACTTCATTTAAACCCTGAATATTTTTATTGCTGAATTGTCCTGCAAAAGACGGTTCAGTAACCCTTGAGCCCAAACCCGGAGTTTCATTTTGAGCTAATATCTTTATGGCAGTAATTGTAGCATCTTGCCTCATACCTACCATGGTTTGAATATCGCTGGAATAGCCTTTAGCCTGCGCCTTAAAAGCCGCGCCGATAAATTTACCATTTTTATTATATGCTTTATAATAGATAATATCGTTTCCAGATTTTATGGCTATAAAATTTACACCCAAAGGCATAACCTCTTTTAGACTGGTTTGCTCTTCGGCGTCTTGCTGAGCCATAATCCTAGATTTGGTTAGAGAATAAACCAGTGTCAATGATGCGCTTGCCAGAGTGCAGATTAAAGCCAAGATAAAACCGTAACGCAGCATCTCTTTCATCGAACTTCCTCCAATTTTGCCCTTTTTATGGATTGATACAATCTTCTATTTGCCGGACAAACATAATTGCATAAACCGCACTCAATACAATCTAAGGCTTTATACGCCTTGGTTTCTGTCCACAGCTCTTTTTCTGAAGCTAAATTTATCAGGCAAGGCATCAGGCCCGCAGGGCATGCCCTGACACAGGCGCCACAGCGAATACAAAATTCTTCCTCTTGGGCTCTGGCTTCTTCTTCATTGAGCAAGACAACTCCTGTAGTAGACTTTATCACTGGTACTTCATCTGTAAATTGCGCAATACCCATCATTGGCCCACCAATAATAATCTTGTAAGGGTTATGTTTGAGGGGCCCGCAAAAAGCAATTAATTCTTTTATAGGTGTGCCGATTCTGGCCAGAATATTTTTGGGATTAGTTATGCAGCTGCCCGTTACAGTAACTATGCGTTCATATAAAGGTTTATTAAGATACACCGCTTCATAAATCGCGAAAACTGTCCCTACATTATGCACCACGGCGCCGATATCAAAAGGAAGTTTTCCTGAGGGGACTTCTTTGCCCAAGATATTTTTTATCAATTGTTTCTCCCCGCCCTGAGGGTAAGCGGACTTCAATACCTTTACTCTGTACTCTGTTCTCTGTTCTCTGTTCTCTGAACTCTGTTCCCTGAACTGTTCTATGGCTTCTGGCTTATTATCCTCAATAGCAATGTATACTTGTTTTACCCCCAAACACCTTGCTACCAGTGCAATTCCCTGCAGAATCTGGTTTGTTTTTTCAATCATCAGACGGTAATCGCCACTTAAATACGGCTCACATTCTGCACCATTGATAATTAAAGTATCCACAGGCTTAGGGGGATTGAGTTTTATATGCGTAGGAAAACCTGCGCCGCCCATTCCTACGATACCTGCCGCAAAGACAATATTGCGTATCTCGTCAGGAGTAAGCCTATCAATCTCTGCCTGCGACCTGCTGCCTGCAGCCTGTGGCTTATCCAATCCATCTCCCTCTATGATTATCGCCTTACATCTTCCTAAGAGAGGATGCGGCCAATCTTGGATAGAACTGACTTTCCCCGATAGAGAAGCATGAATGGGGGAATATACGTGGGCTTCTGCCTCAGCAATCCTTTGGCCTGTAAGTACTGAATCTCCTATTTTAACCCGGGGCTCGCATATTTTACCCAGATGTTGAGATAGGGGGATATAAACACGCGAGGGCAAAGGTAATTTTTCTATTGGTTTGTGTTCTGTATCGTGTTTGTGCTCTTCTAATTTAACCATTGAATTTTGCGATTAACAACTAAACTTGCTGCTCCTAAGATAGCGATGAGGCAGCCGACACAAATAAGAATAATGCCGCCTGAAAATTTCTCGGCAAGGACACTGCTGATAAACATAAATATTAAAAACCCCAGGTGCATCACTATCTCCATGGAACTAAAAATCTTACCCATCATCTCGTTATCACTGACATTATGAATAATAGTATTTGCTGCTGCCATTACAGGTGAGAAAAAGATGCCTAGCAAAAAGGCAAAAAGCGCAGCAATCCAGAAGAATTGATACCGCGTAAGGATTAAGACGGAAGTAGAAATTATGCCGCCTGTTAAAAATAAAGCAACAGATATGATTCTGTAATGCGAAAATCGTTGGCCAAAGCGGCCGTAAAAAAGCGTACCAAAGAATAAGCCTGAGCCCAAAAACATAATGAAAAATCCGAGGTCCCTCGTTGCCGAATGCAGCGTATTCTGAACAAAGACTATTAAAACTATAGAAACCGCGCCCAATGCAGAAGATAACGCGAAAAGCACGCCCGCGGTAAATCTTATTTCCTTTCGCCGAATAAAATATAAAATCCCTTCTTTTATCTCCTGGAATATGGGTTTATTAATAGCTGCAACGATAACCTGTTTTAATTCCTGTAAGTTGGGCGCCCGGCCGTATTTATAAGTAACAAAGAAAATAAGCACGGCTGATACAAAAAAACTTAAACTATCCAGGTAAAAACCGTTTTCTGCACCCAGCCATTCAATGAGGATACCGCTTATGCCGAAACCCGCTATTGCCGCAATCATACCCGTGATGTTTACCAGGGAATTTGCCATCAACAAATCTTTCTTGGTTACGAGGTCGGGGATTATGGCTAACTTTGCAGGAATAAAGAAACGGCTGATGCAGAAAACAATAAATATTATAAAATAGGCAAAGGCTAAGTTTTTAATATGGAATAAAAATAGCGGAATAATCAGTACCAAAACCGTCCTTATAAAATCGCACATATAGAGGGTGCGGCGCCTATCCCACCTGTCAACGTATGCCCCGGCAACCGGGCTAATAAGAAATACCGGGATTATAATAAAGAGGAAAATCTTGAAGAGTTCAAGGGGCGAACCGTGTGTCTTTTTGGAATAGGCAAATCCGATCAGCGCCATCAGGCCTAGCCTGTCGCCTAACTGCGAGATTATTTGTCCCAGCCACAATAAAAAGAAGTTCCGATTTTTTAAGACCTCGGTAAATTTAGACATTTTTTCAAAGCCGACGGGGGGACTTGAACCCTCGACCTAGTGTTTACGAAACACTTGCTCTGCCACTGAGCTACGTCGGCATGCCAATTAGCATAATTATACCAACTTTTTTCTAATAGTCAACCCCGGCCTCATTAATTGCACTAGCAAGATAAAAATGTCCTATTTTTAGCAAAATAGAAATGTCCTATTTTTGGTTTTTAAAGAGCTCCGGTAAAAACTTCTTCTCTTGCTTTAATAGGATACGAACCTGGTAATCTAAATTT
>Ga0315279_10001981_pt1 | contig 32108 bp, 26 predicted proteins | sample YL17G06_20_MG_FD_203694 | JGI IMG/M metagenome (GOLD analysis project Ga0315279, IMG submission 203694) | Sediment microbial communities from Yellowstone Lake, YNP, Wyoming, USA - YL17G06_20 | ecosystem: Environmental > Aquatic > Freshwater > Lake > Sediment | place: USA: Wyoming | collected...
TCTCCTCAGGCGCAGTCGCTGTCGGCTGCTCTATGCAGGATGAGAAGTTCCCTCAGTGGCTCCTACGCACGAATGTAGCAAAAAGAAAACCGATCGTCTATAGGCGAATGCAGCGCTGTAGTATTAAGAGGTGCCATATGAACATCAAGAAGGTCTTCTTCCTGACCGTTCTGAGCGCACTGCTCCTTCTCTCAGGATGCCATCAGCCGGGCAGTACGCTAAGCCCCCCCGCATCACCTACCGGACTCGGCGTAACTAGCCCAACGACAACGACCCTCACAGTCTTCTGGAGTCCTGCCAGCGGAGCCACATCTTATCAATGTTTCCGTGATGCCAATCCTGTAGGTTCTTTCGCAACCATGATTTACAGCGGTCCCGCTACCGGATGCCTCGACAACAACGGGCTGACCCCTTCGACTACCTACTACTACAAGGTGCAAGCCACCAATGCAGCTGGCTCCAGCGCGCTCTCCGCTGTGGCAGCAGGAACCACTCTCTCGGCAGGCCCACCAACCCCCACCGGGCTTACCGTGAGTGGTGCAACATCTACTTCTCTTTACGTCTCGTGGAATGCCTCCACAGGGGCTACCAGCTACCAGGTCTACCGCGACACGAGCACCAGTGGCAGCTTCGCTACCCAGGTCTATAACGGCACTGGCTTGAACTTCACCGACAGCACGCTGACAAGCGGGACTACCTACTACTACAAGGTGCAGGCCACGAATGCATCCGGTTCCAGCGCGCTCTCCGCTGCGGTGTCAGGAACAACCAGCGCAGGCCCACCAACCCCCACCGGGCTTACCGTGAGTGGTCCAACACTTACTTCTCTTTATGTCTCGTGGAATGCGTCCACAGGAGCTACCAGTTACCAGGTCTACCGCGACACGAGCACCGGTGGCAGTTTCGCTACCCAGGTCTATAACGGCACCGGCTTGAGCTTCACTGACAGCACGCTGACAAGCGGGACTACCTACTACTACAAGGTGCAGGCCACGAATGCATCCGGTTCCAGCGCGCTCTCCGCTGCGGTATCAGGAACTACCACAACAGTTGCCGCGCCACCAACCCCGACCGGGCTTGCCGTGCCATATATGAATTGGACCTCGACGAGCCTGTACGTCTCCTGGAACGCATCGACGGGAGCGACTAGCTACCAGTTATACAGGGACACCAGCTCGAGCGGCTCCTTCACGACCCTCGTGTACAACAGTAGCGGTACTTCCTTCACGGATAATCCGCCCTCTGCTCCTGCTACCTATTACTACAAGGTTAAGGCAACAAATGCCGGAGGCTCCAGCGCGCTTTCCGCGGCGGCAAACGGAACTACGATCGGCACCATCGCATGGCAGGATATCGGCGGATGGGACCTGTACTTCACCAACGATACCGCGAAGTACAGCACGGACCAGATCTTCTACAACACGAGCTCTCACCTAACGGTCGGCGGATGGGTGAAGGGGAAGGTCAACAAGCTCTCCGGATGGTCCAGCGGTGACTTGGGGATCGTTTACGGGTTCATTGATGGGAACAACTACCGAATACTCGTCGTCGATACGAACGGGTACTGGGGTGAGTTCCTCAAGTTAGCCGGCGCGTGGACTACGGAGATTGGCTACAGGACATCTTCATATCTCAATACGGGCTACGATGCGGTGAATGATCTTCAAGTCAACTATTATTATTTAAGTGCTACTGGCTATTATTACGCGGATTTCTACTTTAATGGTTACCTCCTTACCGACTACCTCTATAGCGCCAGCCCTTTTATCTCCGTGACCGGCTCTACAGGGTGCTATGCGTCGATCGGAAGCTTTAGCGATGAAAGCTTCCCGACGATTCCTTTTGCCATTGAGTTTAACCAGTATTCCCCAATCAGCTTCTCGGTCGGGGACGCGATGGGCGCCCCATCGGCTGCGCTTCAGGGACCCTTCTTGAAGAGCCAGGCCCAGGCTGCACCGGGCTCGGCTCGTGTGGGGCATGAAGTCAAGATCAAGTGAACTGATACAGGTCGCGGCGGCAGGACTTCACGCCGTCGCGACCATTTCTAGAAATGTAGGCCGAGTGGGATACGCAATCCCTTGGTTTCCCACAAATTGACAGCCGACTTCTTGAGCCCATTGCCCGCGACACGCATTTCGTTCTCGTGTCGGGAGCTATGCGCATTTGGCCGGCGTGATCGACAGACCTCAAGATGTCGAAACTTCGAATTCGGGCTTTCCCAATCGCTCGCTCAGCGGCCACTGCCCTCCTCAGCGATACATACGTACGCGAGAAATAGGCATTTTGAAGTCATCTCTCTCCTAGTTCGCAGACCATATCATCTCGTCTTTCACGCCGCTGGTTTCCGCGGCTCGGGTGGACGCCTCACCCTTCAGGTCCAGATATCCAAACCTGCCTGCAAGATCAGGATCAGCAGTCTTTAGCGCATCATACGTCTTCTTTACCATTCCATAATTCTGGAGCTCATGATTCACCCTGGCCTCCCCAAGGAGGACCTTCGGATCCTTGGGATTTACCTTAAAGGCTCTATCATAGAAGGAGAGGGATTTGTCCCAATCCTGTTTCAGGTAATACAGATTGCCCAGGTTAGTGAGGGCTGGCAGGTACTCATTATTCGCCAGGACTCTCTGGAACTCCCGTTCAGCGCTGTCCAGCATGTCATAGCGAGCGTACAGAACGCCTAGCGCGTTCACGGATTTCGGTTCCGCTTTTGTCTTCGTTATGGCAGCCTGCAACTCCGCTTTTTTGGAGAAAATCTCGACCTCCACGAAGTGTGTGACATCGTTCTGGAAGTCTTGAACGACTTTCACGGCATCAGGGATGGCCAGCGAAATATCGGCGCTGGGGTAGTAGACTGGCTCATAGACTTTCCACGCAGCATGGAGGGGGAAGAAACCAGCCTGATCCCGAGCGAGGTTCTCCCGCCACTCCTTGGCTCCCTCCTGCCAGGCGTCGAGGAAGGTCTTGTCTCGTTCCGTGACCTCCACGGGCACCCAAACCTTCCCCTCCCTGATGATCAGGTTGTCCAGCGACTGGGTGTAGCCGGCTTTCACATCGTTCGGTTCCGCCTTGAGAGCGAATGCCATAAATATGTGGCCGGGGATAGTGATGAAAGCTGTTTCAATCTGAACCGATTCCAGGAGGGCGCAATAGAGAATGGAAAGGTCGCTGCAATCCCCCGACTTGAACTCGAAGGTCTGGCGTGGGAATTTCACCGTGTCGATGGCTGTCTTGTCCTTCGAGACAACGGAATAGGGGGTGAGCGGATTTGAAACGTAGCTGACGCCATAGAGCCGAAGGGCATCGTGAAAGGCGATGCCTGTCTGCAAGTTCTTGTCTACCGCTCTGTTCATCTTGCTCTTTATCATGGAGTTCACATTGTTCGAAAAGACAAGAACCGAAGTGTCCTTCGCCGTGACGAAGGCGGCAGCCTTGCGATCATCGTCCCATGTCAAGGCATTGCGGTCATAGAAGCGGATTGTCTCGATCTGCTCAGCCGTCTTGTTCTGGCCGTTCAATGTGTATTCGACAGAAATGTTTGCAAGGGCCTTCGTTCCCTGGGTGATTTTCAATACGGCATCTGTGAAGAGCGCGTAGAGATCCACCTCCCCCTCTTCTCCCGGTTCGAGCCGGGCAGGGGCCTTGCATGGCTTCTTCTCGGTCATGAAATCCTTTACGATGAGATTGACTTTGATGTTTTCCACGGGGACCTTTTCCCAGTTGTGAATTGTGGCTTTGCCGATCCTATTCTCATCGTAAAACTTGGCGAAGACGGGGAATACGGGTGAAAGCTCTACACGCGAAATCTGGAGGCCGGTGCCTGTTTTTGGGGCCGGCGCTGGCGCCAGATTGCCACCCGCTGCCTCATTCCCAGCGGGAGGCGTCTTTTCAAGGGGCGCGGGCTTTTGCTGTGGGCTGGCCTGTTCTGCAGGTATCTGCTTGGAGGCATAGAAATTGTATGTGAGACCAAACGCGACCGCGATTTCGGAATAGTAATATCCAAAACCTCGGTAGGCGGCATCAATTCCAATGCCGAACGAGGGAGAAAGCAGGTACGAGATATTGACCCCGCCAGCATACATGAGATCAGTAAGGAGCACGCCGGTAATTGCCGGTTCCGTTGCGTTGGTACTAGGGAAAACGCCTCCGCCTTTGAAATACACCGAGACGTTCAGATTAGGTATGAGACGCCAATCGAAACCCAATCCTCCGCCCACTACAAAGAGCATACCATCCGCCGTGCCGAGCAGTTGCTGCGTGATAGCGAAATAGTCCATTCCCACGTCGGCACTCACGAACATCATGTTGAAAAAGGGAAGCCTGTAGCCGAGCGACATCCAGACGTCTGCCCCGGGACTTTGGACGAAATTGGAGCCACCGCCGAAGGCTACGGCGGGATTCAACTGCAACCAGAGGAAGGGTGCGGCGGGTGACAATGCACTTTCTTGAGCAGCCGAGGGAATTGCCAATGCAAGTGCGAGGAGAAGCACCGCGAACATTCTCTTTCTGTTCTTCATGGTGGAAACCTCCTTTGAGGAACTTGCGCTGACACGTTCCTAGCGAAGGCCCAATCACGTCTCTGCGCTTTATCGCAGAGCACAACTGCAAAGGCAAGAATATCATGCATGAGGATGGATTGCAAGGTGCCGCATGGAGGACTTCGACCCACTCGGCGGGTGCTCGCGAGCATTTGCCCAGAGGCACGGAGGCTATTTCAGCATAACGAGGGCTGGTTCGTCCCCATGCGTTGCGGCACATTCGCCTCTTTCACTTCAGAACCTCGAGTCGCTAAGGTACCAGTACTGCTTTGTGTTCCGCAGCCACAGATTCGATTCCGCATAGTCGAAGGCTGTTCTTCCTTCCTTGGATCTGGCCTTGCCATCCGCGCCAGCGTTGAGGAGCAGTGTGATCACAGCCGGGTTTTGATTGTATGCGGCAGCCAGCATCAAGGCTGTCCGGCCGAATGCATTGCGGTCATTCGGATCGGCCCCTGCCTCCAAAAGCATGGCGACGATGATGGGATTTATGCTTGGATTGTTGGGTGTCCCGAACCCTTGGGCGGCATAAAGGAGCGGCGTTCCGCCGGCGTTGTCCTTTGCGTTGACATCGGCTTTTGCCTTCAGGAGCACGGAAATGACCTCGGGGCTTTCGCTGAAGCCAGCCGCCAGAAGCAGAGCGGTTTGAGCGTTCGTGTTCCGGTCATCAACGCGTGCCCCACCCCTCAAGATTTCTGCAACAACATCGGCGTTGGGATTATTGAATGCCGCCCACATGAGGGCTGTATAGCCCGCCTTGTCGCGCTCGGTCACGCTTGCCCCGGCCTTCAGTAGTTCGGCGACAACCCGCGGGTTCGTGTTTGAACGTGCCGCCCACATCAGGGCATTCTGGCCTGACAGGTCTCGGTCAGCAACGCGTGCCCCGGCCTGCAGGAGAAGGTTGATGACTTGATAGTCTTTTGTGGACTGCACTGCATACATCAGGGGGGTGCAGCCGATGACGTCTGCCGCGTTTATGTCCGCTCCGGTTTTGAGCGCCGCACGAACTTCATCGGAGGTACCTTTTTGGACGAGCTCGAAAAGATCTTGACTGAAAAGGTTGGTTGCGACGAATAAGATGGAAAGAAATGCCGCGGTGAGTTTCATGGTACCCCCTTTCCGACATCTTATATCAGTTCATGAAGTTAACACGAAAGCGATCCAGCAGCAACGGTCCGCATTCTAGGAGCTGACCCTGATCGGTACAGATGGATTGACGAAACTGCAAATAAACAGGCATATTTCCGTTGCCTGAATTGATGGGCTCGGACCTGATTTGCCTTGCACGCAGGAAGGGTGGGTTCGACTCCCATCGGGCGCTGTCCGTTCAAATGGGAATTTTCCGAAGCATCAGACGAAGCCGCATAGTCAAGGAAAAGCTCCTTCCCGCCGACACCTGGACGTGGCTCGTCCAGGACCATCCCATCCTCGCCGGACTGAGCAAAGACGAGCTTTCCCTGCTCCGTGAAATGTCGACCGTGTTCCTCCACGAAAAGGTGTTCGAGGGTGCAGATGGACTTCAGCTCGATCCCGGGATGTGCGAGGTGATCGCGGTGCAGGCCTGCCTTCCCATCCTCCACCTCGGGCTGGAATGGTACGAGAACTGGAAAACGATCGTCGTCGTGCCGGACGTGTTCGTGGAGGAGCACACGGCGTTCGATGCGGCCGGGGTCGTGCACGAGTGGGATGAGGACAAGAGCGGAGAATCGTGGGATACCGGGCCCGTGCTGCTCTCCTGGAAGGACGTCGAGGCCTCGGGCTGGGGCGAGGGGTACAACGTCATCATCCACGAGGCTGCTCACCGACTCGACCTGCTGGACGGCGAGGTCAACGGGCGGCCTTCCCTGCACAAGGGCATGGACCCCGATGAGTGGCGCGAGGTTTTCACGAAGGCCTACCAGGACCTGAAGCGAAAAGCTGGCCGGAAGAAACGGGGTCTGAAGATCGACGCCTACGCGGTGGAAGACGATGGAGAGTTCTTCGCCGTGACCAGCGAGTACTTCTTCGAGCGCCCGGGCATGCTCTCCCGGGAATATCCCGACGTCTACCGTCTCCTGGCGGCATTCTACAAGCAGGATCCGGGCCGCAGGATCCACGCCCCTTGAGAAAGAGTCTGAACGCGCAGCCGCGACGGCTCCGCCGCGGGTGGCGCCTCGCGCTCCCTGTGGCGGCAGCGCTCCTTGCATCGTGCGCCACGCTCGTGAACAGCAGGTTCGCGGGAACGGTCCTGGAGACCGCGCGAAGCATGGAGGCGGACTCGGCCGGCATCACGGGCACGATCGTGGACAGGACTGGTAACCTTCTTGCCGTGGAGGACGACCGGACCGCCACCATCTACTGCGTCGCCGCTTCCCCCGCTCCATCGCCCGGCCTGCTGCCGGGCGTCCGCGTGAATGCGACGGGCAGGTTCGAGGGAGGGCTCCTCGGCGCACGTTCGCTGCGGCCCATCGGAGGATCCCCCTGGCCTGCCGCTGCCGAGGCACTGCCCGGGGCTTCCGGTGTCACGCACGTTCTCATCATGATGCAGGAGAATCACAGTTTCGACAATTATTTCGGCACTTTTCCTGGCGCTGACGGGCTGCCCCCGGGATTGGTCGTCGAGGGATTTGCGCCATTTCACCTCCCCTCGGCCATCACGAGGAACCTGCCTCACTCCGCAACAGCCGCTCAGTCGGCGATGAACAACGGGAGGATGGACCGGTTTGTGGCTGTCGAAGGATCGCCGGACACCCTCGGCTATTACGACTGGCGCGACATCCCGAACTACTGGGCGTATGCGAAGCGATTCGCGCTTTCCGACCATTTCTTCAGCTCCTTTGCGGGTCCGACGCTGCCGAATCACCTCTTCGCGGTTGCAGCCCAATCCACTGGGGTCGATCGCAACCTGTCTCGTCCGCCCGGCGCTGGCTTCGGTTTCGCATCGCTACCCGACTCCCTGGAGAGCGCAGGCATTTCCTGGAAATGCTACGTGGGAAAGAAAGACCCTCATCAGTTCGATGCGCTGAATCCACTGGCGGGCTTCCCATCCCTGCTTCGCGACAAAAACCCGCCGCGTCTCGTATCCAGCGGCAAGCTGTTCGAGGACATCCGGTCAGGGACACTGCCTTCCGTTGCATGGATATTCCCCAGCATGGAGGAGAGCGAACACCCGCTCACCGACGTGCGGTACGGAATGTGGTATGTCACAGCCGTCGTGAATGCCTTGATGAAAAGCAGCTCCTGGCAGAACACGGTGCTCGTGGTGACGTGGGACGAATACGGCGGCTTCTTCGACCACGTCACGCCCCCGCACCAATTCGGAACGATGCTCGGGCCGCGCGTGCCGGCCCTGATCATATCGCCCTACGCCCGGCCGGGCTTCATCGATCACACCACCTGCGATTTCTCGTCGGTCCTTCGATATGTCGAAGATCACTTCAGGATTCCGCCGCTCACCGAGTGGGACAGCAATGCCGCGTCGATAGGGGGCATGCTCGACTCCACGCCCCATCCAGAGCCTCTCCTCATCTCGGAGCATTAGGGCGCAGTCAGCTCCCCCGCTCAGTTCCCCGCGGGAGGTCCGAACCCGAAAAATCTCGCCGCGGCTCCAATCACAGCGAGGCTCCAGATCACGAAGATCACGATCGTCAGGCGCCTGCTTCCGGTCCTCTCGAGAAAGTAGCGCTGGACGGTGGTCAGGATCACCACGGCGCCGAAAAGCCACAGCAGAAAGGCCATTCCCCAGCCCCACCCGATCCAGTGCCTGAAGAAGGTCACGAGCTGCGCGAGAATCGAGGGTTCGGCGGGTGTCATGCGTGAGTGATAATACGGCAGTTCGCTGCTGTCAATTCAACGGAAATTGACAGGCTGCGCCGAGTGGCTCATGATGCCGGCACATGAGCACTCGAAATACCAGAGTCCTCGTCATCGGCGCGGGAGCGACCGGGCGCGGGCACGTGGCCCAGCTCGCCGTCGAGTCGGGGTATGGCGTGACGTTTGTCGACAAGGACGCGTCACTGTGCGCCAGGCTGCGGGCCTCCGGAGCATATTCCGTGCGGCTCGTGAGTGGGCACACGAGGACCGTGGCGATCGGAAATTTCCGGATCCTGCACACCTCCGAAAAGGAAGACATCTTCACGGCCCTCCGGGACGCCACCATCGTCTTCACTGCCGTGTGCCCGGGCAATCTCAGGGAGGCGGCGGCGACCTTGCGCGAGCCGTTGGCGAGGTGGCTGAAGGCGGCGGCACCGCGTGAGTTCAAGAATGTCCTCTGCTGCGAAAACATGAATCACAGCTCCACCTCATTCCGAGAGTATCTGCTCGAGGACTTCCCCGCCGAGCTTCGCGAAAAGCTGGAGAGACAGGTCGGATTCGCGGACACGATGGTCGCGCGTGTTGTCGCCCGGCCGACGGACTCTCTCTCCCTGTTGGGAGAGGAGTACAGCGAGTGGACCGCCGACAAAAGCGGATTCCGCGGACCTGACCTGCCCGCGATCAGGACACTCGAGCTCGTTGAGGACCAGACCAGGTTCCTCCAGCGGAAGCTCTACATCCACAACACCGGTCATGCCACCTTCGGCTACCTGGGATTCCTCAAGGGGTACACATACATCCACGAGGCCGCACAGGATCCGCAGATCATGGCCGTCTGCGAGAAGGCGATCGAGGAGTCAGGGTGGGCCATCCAGGCGGAGTACGGCTTCACCGCCGACGTCATCCACGCCTACCGCACGGCTCTCACGGAAAAATGCGTGAGCCCCGAGCTGCCGGACGAGATCCTGCGCGTCGTGCGGGAACCGATCCGCAAGCTGGGGCGTGACGAACGGTTCTTTGGACCGATCGGGCTCCTCCTCGCTCACGGCAGGATGCCCGAGTCACTGTTATACGGGGTCTGCGGCGCCCTGCTCGCGCGAATCCCCGGAGACGAGCAGTCCGCGCGAATAGGGTCGCTCCTCCGGCGGAAGGGTGTCTCGTGCCTGGACGAGCTCACCGGCATCAATGTGCCCGCGGCCGTCCTTGAAAAGATCGAGCTCCTCCTGCCGCGGGTCCGGGAAGAGTTCGCGGCAAGAAAATGAAGATCCCGCCCTTCAAGACCAAGCCGTACTTCCAGTCCCGTCCCTGGGGCGGCCGCGCGATGGCCGAGAGGCTCGGCAAGAGGATCCCGGACGGACCAGTGGCGGAATCCTGGGAAGTTTCTGCGCACCCGAATGGCGTGTGCCACGTTTCTGGCGGGGCCATGGATGGCACCAGCCTCGCTGATCTGGTCCGGAATGCAGGCAGTGACTTGCTCGGGGAGGAAGTGTTTCGGAGGTACCGGGGCGAGTTTCCGCTGCTGGTGAAGCTCATCGACGTCAACGCCTTTGCATCAGTCCAGGTGCACCCGAACGATGTGCAGGCTCGGGAGATGGAACACTACCCCCGGGGAAAGACGGAGGCGTGGTACGTCATCGCACGCAGCGAGACCGCGAAATTTGCACTTGGCCTCGTCCCCGGAACGACGGCGGAATCCTTCCGCGCGGCCATCGAGAGCGGGAGCGCGCACACGATGCTCGCCTCTCCCTCGGTTGCTGCCGGGGATTGCCTTTTCGTTCCGCCCGGAACGGTCCATGCGGCTGGAAACGGTGTTCTCCTGCTGGAAGTCCAGCAGAGCTGCGACATCACCTACCGGGTCTACGACTGGGACCGGGTGGACGAACATGGACGCAGGCGCGAGCTTCACGTGGAGAAGGCCCTGCGGGTGTTGGACTTCGACGCACGGCCGACGGTCTTTCGCGCTCAACCTGCTGCCGACAGGCTGAGCCGCATCGTGGCCTGCGAATTCTTCGAGATGGACGAGGCACAAATCGTCTCAGGGATCGACCTTCCTTCCCGACGCGCCTGCGCGACCGGAACACTCACTCGTGGGGCATGTGTGCTCGAGTCGGACGGCACCCGGATCGAGCTGAACTGCGGCGACAGCTTCGTCATCCCGGCAGACACACCCGCTCGCCTCGGCGGTGGAAGGGCAACAATCGTTCTTACATCACTAGGATGAAAAGGAGAACGCGTTCATGAGCATCCTCGGATCCGGAGACAGCCTTCGAAAACAGACTACGCATCCTTACATCGGCCGGCAGCCTGCGAGCACACCGGAGCGCTCCCACGCCGCGGTAGACACGTTGAACAAAGGCCGGGAAAACCTCCGGGGGCCGTCGGTCGAGGTCACCTACTGGTTCGAGGTGGTGCATGACGGAGAGCCCATGGGCGGGCTTATTACCGCGGCGAAGATGCTACTGGAGCACGGGACGCTGAAGCCGTGGCACCAGGAAGGGGACGCATCTGTTCGAAAGCCTGCCGGGTACGACGAGCTCATGAGCTGGGCCACCGACGTTGTCCTGTTGGGGCACAACGGAATGGAAAAGGTGGAATCGGGTCTCGTGAAGATTGCCTATCCACTTGTCTTTTTCGACAAGCGGTCCGACGGCAAGGTGCCACTCGCCCAACTCCTGATGGCAATTGCGAGCGAGCCCTTCTCGGCGTTCTCCTTCTCACAGGGCGCGCGGATTGTCGACGTCGCCTTCCCGCCTGTGCTCCTCTCCCGTTTCCCCGCCCGCCGCTGGCCGCATTCGAGGGTCCGGCGGTACCTCGGGCTCGCTGACGATGAACCGATCATCGGGACGATCGTGAAGCCGAAAACGGGTCTCACGCCGGAGTTGTTCTCCCGCTCGGTCGTCGAAGCGGCCCTGGCAGGTGCGCGATTCACGAAGGCCGATGAGAACATGCACCTGCCCCTTGCGGACGTTCCCCGCTACGTGAATCGGGTCGCCAAGGACCTCCAGTCCGCGGGGTTCGATCTTGGACGATCCGACCCGCCGAGGGGCAGAAGGTTCCTGTTCGCCCCGCACATCACGACCGACCCTGACTGCATGCACGAGTACGCGCGCGCGGCCATCGAGGCCGGTGCGAACGCGCTCATGTTCTCACCCTATTACGGCGGCGGCTTCCCCCTGATGGCGGAGCTGATCGAGCGGCATGACGTGCCCGTGTACGCGCATACCGCGGGCATGAACATGTCGACCGGCTGTGCGACGTGGGGACTGGATCCGCGCGTCACCTATCTCCTCGCGGGTCTCTACGGCGCCGCATTCATGCAATTGACCACGAAGGGCGGTTATCTCAAACCTGATGACACAGAGAAGGCGCCGATCCTTGAAACCCTGGCAAGGCACGGGCTTGAAGGCGCCGAGGGAATGACGCTTGCAATCGCCGGAGGCCTCGGCCCTTCCAACATCGGGCTGAACATGCTCGCGCTCGGCAAGGTCGGGCGGATGTTCCTGGCAGGGACGTCAGTCTACAGTCACCCGGACGGACCGTCTGCCGGCGTCCGCGCGATCATCACTGCCTACCAGGCATTTTCAGAGAAGGGCATCGTCGATGTGCCGGGGCTGAAGACGTACGCCGCTTCGAAAGGACAGGAGGGAAAGCCGCTCGCGCGGGCGTTTGTCTGAGGAACGTTCCGCCGCGCTATTTCGCCGGGATGTAGCGGCGGTTGTAGTAGGTGACGAGGTCCGTCGGAGGTCCGGCCCAATTCAAGCCGATACCGCAAATCAGCAGCCCACCAAGGTCGGCTCCGATCATGACCAATGAATGGCTGAGATCCATGGTCTGGTGCGGTGTGGCCATGTCATAGATCAGACCACCGAGCACGACAGACAACCCCGCCAGGGCCAGCCCTTTCCCGAGGGACGCCTTCTGCCGATACTCCGCCGCGTAGCGCTGAATCTCGCCATCCATTTCCTGGGCGTTGGAGACCGCGGAGACGAACGAAGAGAACCCCGCCCCGATCTGCGGATCGCTGAAATACTGCTGGCCGGCAAATGTGTAGTAGGACTGGCTGCTGCTGCCTTGCATTGGGTGAAAGACGATCAGCTGCTGACTCTGTGCGGAAAGGGCACCAGCAGTCAGGCACATCAGGACAATCTGAACCAATCTTCGCATTTCGATCTCCACTTCCCGACGGATGCTGCAGCCCCGTCTTCCTGGTGACATAATCTCCCGGAAGTCTCCCAAGTGGCAAGTCACCGGGTGTCATTCCCCAAGCGGCCAGCGCCGAATTGCGGACAGGTTTTCTTGTTGACAGGACGGGACGGAGGGTATACATTTCGACTATTCGACCAATAGACCTCTTTGGTCTGATAGTTGATAAATGCAGCACAGCGAACAGGTGAACAGATGAGAGCAAGAACGCACGAGGATCAGAAGCAGCTTGTCGTCGAGGCCGCTGCCTCGGTCATCCGGCAGTTCGGATTCGTGAAGACCACGATGAACGATATCGCGAAAGCCCTCCACATGGGAAAAAGCTCGCTGTACCACTACTTCGCGACCAAGGAGCAGATCTTCCTGGAAGTGCTCAAGAACGAGATCGAGGGAATCCGGGCGGAGTTCATGGATGCCATCGAGGCGGAGAAGATGCCGGAAGGGAAGATCAGGGCCTACGTCCTGAAACGCACCGAGATGCTGGGGAGGATGCTGAGGGAACACATGGGGTTCCTGGAGGCCACAGCGGAACGCTACGAGCTGCTTCTGAAAATCCACGAGATCTACGACCGTGATGAGATACGGATCATCTCTTCCATCCTCACCCAGGGCGTCGCGGAAGGACACTTCGCAATCGCGGATGTGAAAGCCACGTCCACGGCGATGGTCACGGCCTTCAGGGCCTTCGAATACCCGTTTTTTCCCGCGGCGCACCCGGAGAAAGCCATGGAATCCCTTCTGGACGTCCTCTTCCTCGGCATCCTGAGACGGTGAAAGAAGAAGGGAGAGCGGGCATCATGAACAAGTTTTCCGCGTTCGTCGTCAGAAATCGCAGAGCGATCATCATCGTTTTTCTGGCCGTTACGCTGTTCTTTGCGATCTGGATCCCGCGGCTGCAAGTCAACAGCGACCTCGTGAGCTACCTGCCGAAGGACGACCCCGCGGTCAGCCTCTTCCATAGTCTTGGAGAGAGATTCGGACAGAATGACCTGGTGCTCGCGGCCCTGCAGGCAGACGACGTTTTCAGCACAAAGACTCTGAAGGATCTGGCCCGCCTCACCGAGATGTTCCAGGCCGTCGACGGGGTGACGGGGGTGATGAGCCTCACCAACATGATGGACATCCGCCCGGCCTCCGACGGAGGCATCGAGATCGGGACGCTCGTGGACCCGTACAACCTGCCCTCCACCCCGTCCGAGGCGCGCGACCTGCGCGCGTACGTTCTCGGGAAGGAGAGATACCGCAACAGCATCGTCTCGGGGGATGGGCGAACGGCTCTCATCATCTGCCGGACCCGGTCGGATGCGGACAGCGCCTCCCTGGTTCAACAGCTCCGGGCCGCCGCGGCGGCGGCAGGAATCCCGGAGGGCACTCTCCACTTCGGCGGCAACCCCCTGCTCGTGAGCGAGCTGGGCGCCATCATCTTCCACGATTTCCGCATCCTCATCCCCATTGTCATCGCGCTGATCGTCATCACCCTGTTTCTCACCTTCCGCACGATCCGGGGAGTCCTCATCCCGCTGGCATCGGTCTCGATGAGCACCATCTGGCTGGTGGGTTTCATGGGCCTGGCCGGCGTGTCCCTCACACTGATATCCGACATCATTCCCGCCCTGCTCATGGCCCTGGGCACGGCGCCGTGCATTCACCTGCTGAGCAAGTTCGACGAAGACGTGCGGCGCTACGGCGCCCGCGCGGAAGACACGCACCGCGCGCTGGGCGAGGTCGGCATCCGCATCATCCTGGCCGCGCTCACGATCATCCTGGGATTCTCGTCGTTCATCGTTGGGTCGTACCTCACGACCATTCGGGACTTCGGCATCCTCGCCTCGATAGGTGTCGCCTTCTCCCTGCTCATCTCAGTCATGTTCGTGCCCGCCGTGCTCGCCACGTTGAAAGTCGCTCCCCGCAAAGCAGGAGGCCGTGAGGGCGGAGGGCTCATGCATCGGGCGATGACGAAATGGGCCGGCATTGTCGTGCGCCATCGCACGGCGATCCTTGTAGTGAGCGGGATCGTGCTCCTTCTCGGGGCCGTCGGCGTTCCCCTGATCAGAAGGGAGTCGGATTTCGCCTACTTCCTGGATCCTGACAACCCGGTGCGCCGAACCGAGTCGATTCTCCAGAAAGAGTTCGGCGGATCCCGCACCCTGCAGGTGGACTTCACGGGAGACCTCGGCAATCCATTCGTGCTGAAGGAGATGCTCCGGTTCGAAATGTTCATGGCGGGCGAAGGGCTTGCACAGAATCCCGTCTCGATCGCGGACCTCATCCTGGAAATGAACGACATCATCGACGGCCAGAGGACCATCCCCGATGATCCCGCGAAGGTCGCCAATCTCATGTTCATGCTGGAAGGCCAGGACATCGTACGCGGCCTGGTGACGGCTGATGCCATGGAAGGTCAGATCCAGGCAATGGTGGGAATGCTCGGCACGAAGGAGCTGCAGCGAACCACCTCACTCCTGGACAAACACACGACCGGCATGCCGAAGAAGCTGGTCGTCGTCGACCTGGAGTCGCTTCCAGCGCAGGACAGGATCCCGGTGGCACGGGTCCGCGCATCACGAGCCGCGGAGGACATCGTCTACCTTGCACGCAAGAGAGCCGCCTCCGTCGCGCCCCTCCCGGGGCCGCTCGCGGAAGACATTGCGGGGCTCTTTGACGTGTCGGGACGCATTGCCGATCCCGCGCGCGCTTCAGCATCAATCCTCTCGCGTCTGCCGGCAGCGTTGCAGCGCGACAGCTTCTTCGCCGCGGAGCTGAAGGGAGAGCTCATGGAGCTCGCGCAGAGACGTGCCGCGGTGCCGGAGAGTCTCTTCAAGACCTTGTCGGTGAGCACCCAGCCCGCGGGCCAGGGAGCGCCGGAAAGAGTCGAGTTCGGCGTGAGCTATACCGGCATGCCCCTCATCGGATGGCACCTGGACCAGAGCGTCCTGTGGAGCCAGGCGCAGAGCCTCCTGTTCGCGCTCGTCTTCATCTTCGTGCTCCTGACAATCAAGCTGAGGTCGTGGCGCGGCGGAGCCATCGGGCTCGTGCCGATCGGCCTGGCGATCGTGCTCATGTTCGGCCTCATGGGGATTCTGGGAATCCCGATCAACGTGGCCACCGTGCTCGTCGGGTGCATCGCGCTGGGCATCGGGATCGACTATTCGATCCACTTCAGCGTGCGCTTCACCACCTACTACCAGGGCTCCACAAGCGCGGAAACGGCCGTGACGCAGACCATTCAGACGACGGGCCTGGCGATTGTCATCAACGTCCTGGCTGTAACCATGGGATTCGTTGCGCTGATGTTCGCGCGGCTGCTGCCCCTCCGGCAGTTCGGACTTCTCACGGCAATCGCGATGATCGGGAGCGGCTTCGGCGCGCTCAGTCTCCTGCCCGCGCTCATCCTGATCTTCCCCTCGGCATTCTCGCGCCGGACGCGAACGGAAACACCGGCCGGCGCACGTCGGCAGAGACGCCGCATCAACGAAGGAGCAGTTGAATGAAAAGAATCACACTCTTCCTGGCGGCCGCAGTCATCCTGGCCTGCGCCGCGGTCAACGCCTCCGCGCAAAACGCTGGTCTTGCCGCCTCGCAGATCCTGGACAAGGTGGACGAGGCGGTGAACGGTCCAAAGGACCAGAGCTACACCTCGAGGCTCGTCCTGATCGACAGGGACGGAAACCAGAAATCGCGGGAGCTTCTCATGCTCCAAAAGGGACGCGACAAGCGCCTCGTTCGGTTTCTCTCTCCCGCGGACCAACGGGGAATCGCGTTCCTCTCCCTGCCTGGCAACGTGCAGTACGTGTATCTTCCCGCGTTCGGAAAGATTCGACGCATCTCCTCGTCGGTGAAGAACTCCAGCTTTGCCGGCACGGACTTCACCTACGAGGATCTCGAGGCGGTCCGGTGGTCCGAGAAATGGGACGCGAAGGTTTCACGCCACGAGCAGGACGCGACCGTGCTCGAACTGACACCCCGGCAGGGGAAGACCACGGACTATTCACGGCTCCTGGTGTGGGTTCGCAACGACAATTCTTACCCCGTGCGCATCGAGCATTTCGACAAGGGCGGGCGTCTGTCCAAGGTCCTCGTACGCGAGGATCTGCGCCAGCTCCAGGGCTACTGGGTGTCGATGCGCACCACCATGGAAGACGTGCGCACGAAGCACAGGACTGAAATGACCGTCTCAGACATCAAGCTGGACACGGGCGTCGGCGACGACAGGTTCACCGAGCGGTATCTCACCAGATAGGAGGGCATCATGAAAATCTCCGTCATCCTTCGAGCGGTTCTCGTTCTTGGAATCGCCCTGGGGGCAGCTTTCGCTGCCTCCGCCCAATCCCTTGGCGACGCAGCGGCAACGGGCAGCAGCCCGCTGAGCTTTGGCGGCGCCGTCTTCACCGACGACCGTGTCACCACGAAAAGCGATCCGCAGTTTTCCTTCCAGGAATACAGGTTGAATCTGACGGCCGACGCGCGGCCTACCGGGCAGGCCACATTCCACTCCGAGGCCTGGCTGCGGGCATCCGGCACATCCCCGAATGTGACCAGCCCTTCGGACCTGTTCAACCTCCAGAACGTCGTGCCGCTCGCCGTGGATCTCCGCGAGGCCTATTTCGAGCTCAAGGGGTTCATCTTCGAGAACATCGACCTGAAAATCGGGCGCCAACGCATCGCCTGGGGAACGGCGGACAAGCTGAATCCCACTGACAACGTCAACCCCTACGACCTACAGGACCCGTGGGATTTCGGGAGGCACCTCGGTTCTGACGGCGTCCAGCTTTCGGTGTACGCAGGCGGGATCCAGATGACGGCCCTCGCCATTCCGATCTTCACACCGTCAGTCCTGCCCGAGGGCGCCTGGGCAACCGCTCTCACACCCGCGGGCCCCAGCGTCCCCACCGGAGTCACCGTGGGCACGGTCACATCTGCAGTTGCACTTCCCGGCTCTTCGCTGGTGGACAGCGTGACGGCGGGACTGAAGGTCAAGGGCAATCTCCTCGGGTGCGACCTCTCTGCGAGCTACCTCTACGGCCGACAGAGCCTGCCAGTCATCGACAACATCACCGTCAAGATGACCGGACCGACGGCGGCGAACGTCACGACCGAGCTGGTGTACCCACGCGAGCACATCTTCGGCACGGACCTCGCTGGCTCGATCTTCGGCATCGGCGTGTGGGCGGAAGCCGCGGTGTTCCTGCCCCAGAAAGTGACGCTCGCCCAGGTGACGGACATGACCGCACTCGGCGGAGGAACCCTGAGCACGGACTCCACAGCCCTGGAGAACGCGCCCTACGTGAAGTACGCGTTGGGCGCGGACTACACCTTCCCCGGCAATATCTACCTCAACGTGCAATACCTGCACGGGTTCTTTCACGAGGCGGGACAAGGGGCGCTCGAGGACTATTTTGCCGTCGGGCTGGACTGGCGGCTCTTTGATGAGAAGCTCACGCTCTCCCCCCTCAGCGGCGTGATCGAGGTCAAGAATTGGAGCGATCTCTCAAGAAGCACGGCGATCCTCGCTTCTCCTTCCCTGACAATCCGCCCGATGGACAACGCCGAGCTGGTGATCGGTCTGCACTGGATCCAGGGAGCAGTGAACTCGACGTTCGGCAAGCTGAATGACAACAACGAGGTGTACGCGCAGGCACGATACAGCTTCTGAGACACATCACGGCCCGGGGGCACGCGCGACGGCGCCACAGAAGGCCGCCGGGAGGGATGTAACTTTCCCGATGACCGGGACTATCTCCATATGGAGGCCAATGAGGAGGCGGAAATATGGAAGATATCACTGCGGCCATTATGAATGAAATCGAGCGGTCAGATCCGCAGTTCATCGCACGGGATGTCGGAATCGAGGTGTACCCGAAAGCCCTTTTCGAGAAGAAAAAGCACCTGCGGGTATTCGGCGTGGTGCATTCCGAGGAAGAGAAGAACCTCGTTCTCAGGGTCGCGCAGGATCACGCAGGGAACAGCTACGACATTGTGGACGAGCTGAGGGTTCACTGAAGTCCCCCGGCCCACGCCGGTTGCCGCGGAAAGTTCAAATTGCTCGATTTGACAATTCAATTGCCCGTTTGCACCTTATTGGCATTATCGCAAATGAACAAATCGCTCAATACCAGCGAGAAGGCTACTTCATCGTCCAGAATGCTCTGCCGCCCGTCATGCTCCGCAACGTCCAGGACGAGGCAATGCGCTTCAAGAAGCTGTTCGACAAGCGCATGCGGGATGCCGGCGTCGAAGTCTGGGACATTAATCACCTCAACAAGAGATACTTCATTTCCCTCTATCATAATCACAGCGACATCCTGAAAGAGTACCTCTTCAGCGAACAGATGGCGGAAATCTGCCGCGCAACGGTCGGGCCCGAGGTATTCCTTTTCCAGGAGCAGTTTGTGATCAAGGGCGCGGAAGTGGGCATGACATTCTCCTGGCACCAGGATGGCGGCTGGTTCACGCCCGACTGCCCTCCCTATGTCTCCGTCTGGCTTGCCCTGGACGACATGACCGAAGAGAACGGTACGATCTACGTTTTGCCGCAGACGCGCATGGAACGCCGGGGGTGGATCCCGCACCGTGTCGATCCGAAGACCAACGACCGCATCGGCTATGAAGGGGCCGACCCGGGTGAGCCGGTTTTCGTTCCTGCAGGCAGCCTGGCAGTGTTCTCGCACCAGACGCTCCATCGCAGCGGCGCAAACACGACCAAGAACATGCGCCGCGTGTACCTGGCGCAGTACTCCTGCGCCCCGATACTCAATCGTCACTACCTCTACGCCGATCACACCGAGCAGGGCGCCGGGGCCGATGATGTCGCATTTTTCGCCCGAAGGTTCCTGAGGAATTGGAAGATCGACCGGGAGGACGCCTATCCCGTCCGCGAGCCCAAGCGGATTGATGCGGCGCAGCAGAATGCAAAAACTGTCAGGTCATGATACCGCCGGGAGAGAACGCACAAACCGCGCAAACTCCTCGCTGAAGGGAACGAGCCCGCCCTCCCCTGGGGCGAGGTACCCCTTGCGGATGAGCGCCTGCGCGGCAGGATCGTCGAGTATGGGCGAGGTGCCGACGGCTGCGGCGTGCAGCGCCTGACTTTCTGCTGCGGTCACTGACTCCACAATGAACTCGAAGTGCGGAAACGCCTCCTCCCGGAAGATCTCTGTCACTCCGACAGGCACTGGGACGTCTTGAAAACTTTCCGCGCACAACCCTCCAGCCTCGAGATACTCGAACCAGGCGCTGCAAGCAATCTGTAGGAAGAACGGCAGCCTGCCTCCCATTGCGAGGATCGTCTTCATCACAGGCGCAAGGGGATAGCCGCGCGCCTCCGAAGGCCGACGAACCAGTTCCTCCGCGTCTGCAGCGTCCAGCGGACCCACGTGGACGATCGAGAATATGTTGAAGAACGGGGAATCCGAGATCTCGCGGCTGGCGCACAGGTCCTTGAGGTTGCGGCCCGAGGCGCAGATGAAGGAGATCGGCAGGGTGTTGGCGAGAGATCGCAGGAAGGAGTAGAACTCGGGACCGATCGCCGGATTCCTGGTCACGGCCTCGAACTCGTCGAATAGGAACACGAGCCGGCACCCGGACGACGCCACCGCCTCCCCGACCCGACGCATGCAGTCGTAGTCCTCCTTTCCGTCGATCGTCATTCCCGCCTGCCTGCGCAGCTCCGCGAAAAGCAAGGAGAGCAGGCGGTCGGCCGCGATGGCGCGCACCTGCTGGAAATCCACGAACGTGAAGAAGCAGCTCTCGGGCGCCTCGAGCCACTCGGCGCGGGTCCGGGGCGAACGGAGGAAGTTCAGAAGTGACGATTTCCCGATCCGCCTCTCACCAACGAGGGAGAGGGACTGGGGCCGGCTGCCGGAGAGCCTGCCAACGATCCTTTTCACGAGGCTGCGCCTGCCCACGAATAGGTCGGGATGGGGGATCATGACCCTGTTGAGATAGGGGTTCCCGCGCGATGGAAGCACGGGGAGACGCAATGCCTCGGCGGCAGGGTCCGGGGCCGGCCCCAGGCATACTCGATCGGCCACGGGAAGTGAGCTGCCCGGAGCGCTGCCGAGCACATCGCCCGGTGCCGCGGGAGACTGCTGCGCCCTGCGGGAGCGCCATGCAGCCGTGATCTCCTGGGACCCTCGTCCCTGCCAGTCGACCATGTACATCTCGACCGTCTGCCCGCGCCCCTTCACCGTCTCCGTTCCGAGGAAAACGAGGGGGACGCCGCAGTCTCCCGCGCGCGCCTTGACGGCCCCGGAGACGATGATCTGGCCTCCATCTGCGCACGACTCGACGCGCGCGGCGGTGTTCACGGTGTCGCCGAACACGTCGCTCTCGTCGACCACGGCCGTCCCGCAGTGAAGTCCCATTCGGACGTGGAACCGCATCGCTTCCGTGGCTTCCGCGTCGTGATCCGCGATCGCACGCTGCATCGCCACGGTGCAGGCAACGGCACGGGAGGGCTCGTCGAATGTGGCCATGATCGAATCCCCGATCGTCTTGATGATCCGCCCGCCGTGCGCAGCGATGATCGGAGACAGCAGGTCGTTATGGGCAAGCACCATCTGCCGGCCGGCGATGTCTCCCCGCCGCTCGAAAAAGCTCGTCGAGCCGACGATGTCGGTGAACAGGAGAGTCACCTCGCGTGTATGGCTCTTGAGGATTTCCCTGTCGATCTCTTCGATGAGCTCGGCACGGCGGCGGAGGAGCTCCTCGACACCGCCCGTTTCGCTCCCTGCACCCGGGGTTCTGCTCATGAGCAACTCCCCTTCAGCATGCGTGACGATAGTCCGCGGCGCAGGAAGTGGGCAAAAGCGGGGCTCGAGCAGGAGAGCGCATTTCCTGTCTCGACGAGGAAGCCCTGCTTCACGAGTGCGCTCAGGTGGTGCTCTTCGGACGGCGACGGGGCTTTGCCCCGCATCACTGCCTGGAGAGGCTTGAAGGCCTCGGGGGGAAGGGAGGAGACCACCTCTTCGAAATAGGCCGCAATTTCCGGGAAAAGTGCCTGCTCCAAGTCCGCTTCGGTCACCTGCTCCGGGAGCTTTCCCTGCGCCAGCGCCGCCCCTGTCTTTTTCAGCAGGTAGGGAGAACCCCCGCACCATGCCGCCAGGCGGGCTGCCAGCTCTTCGCCTGACCCGGTGAGGCGGATGTACAGAATCTTGGCATCCTCGTACGAGAGCATCCCCAGGTGCATGTTGGTGAAGATGTTGAAGAAGGGGGATTCCTGCACCTCTTTCGCGACGCACAGCTTCTGCAGCTCCAGGAACGAGGTCGTCACGTACGCGAGATTGTAGTTGTTCGCCATCGAGCGCAGAAACGAGAAGAACTCGAGTGGGAAGCGCTCGTTGCTCGTGATGAAGTGGAAATCGTCGAGGAAGACGATCAAGCGCCTGCCTGAGGCATGCAGGTCCTCGATCCCCTTGCGGATCCCTTCGTAGCGGTTGGAGCCCGTAGAAGCGTTCAAGGGAATGCCCTCGGCGAAGCTGCGCAGGAAGGAGTCTGGATCATCGGTCATTCCTCGGTCCGCATGGAGGGAGACGAAGACGTACGGTTCGGGCTTCTCGAGGTGCCGGGATGCGATACCCGCGTCAGAGAGGTACGTGAGGAGCGAAGTCTTGCCGCTCTTCTTTCCCCCGATGACCGCCACGGATTGCGGCCTTTCCGCTCCAATGCGGGAATACACGCGTCGAACAAGACCGGACTGGCCGATGAAATCCGCGGGATCGCAGACCGGAGCTTCCGGGTCGATCATGAGGGCCTCCTCGACGACGTTCCGCAATGAGGGACTGACGCGCGGCGTCCGTAGCTGCCGGTCACCTCACTTCGTACTCTCTTTCACGGTGAACATGTCCCCGGCGACGAGATCGAGCCGGATCTAGGGAACAAGCTGCCGCGCCCGCCGCCGAGGATCTGGAAAAGGATCGAGGTCTTGCCCGACCGCCGCTCAGTACACATCTCTGTTGGTGGTGCGCGTCCGCCGGCGCAAAGAGTGGAGTGCTCGGATGATAGTGGCAATGAAAGACATCACTTTTCATATCAGGCCTCAATTATAGCATACATAGATCGCGTCTCGATATCGCCGGCAAGCAGTGATTTGAAACTCAGACCTTCTGGCAAGACACCAGAAGGTCTGAAAGGCAGTCCACCGCAACCCCGCCGCCATCGCCACTAGCTGACTATCATCTCCGCATCCTGGAGGCCATTCGTGAACTCGAGGAGCTTCAAGAAGAAGACACCTTGCCATCGTGTGTTCTCCTCGGTGATCACGAGCTCGTGGCCACCGATGCTGAAGAAAAATGCGTTTGATGTCGTATGCACATGATCAGGCATCGCACCTTTCCAGACGTCGAGCCCTGTCCTGATGTCCATCAAGGGAAGCGCCCCGGCATCAAGAGCCTTCCATAGTGCTTCCTTCAGCTTGTTCACCGTCTCCGCTGATAAGGTCTCGACTTGTTTGCCGATCTCCTCGTCGAAACCGAATCGCCTGGCCATTTGAATGATGCGCAGCCAGTTGTCCCCGCTCCAGTGAAAAGATTCCTCGCCCTGCTGAAAATCGTAACCCAATTCTTTTTCCTCCGCATATGCCAGCCATCTGAGGATCGCTCACATATCTGGCCGGCCGCCAGGTGGACCGCCGAAGTCGTCTTACCCACGCCGCCCTTGCGATTCGCGACTCAAAGGGAAGTTGGCCCCCACCCATCACGCGAGCCTCAATCTCCCTGGCCCTTGGCCCCCATGCAGCGGTACCACGACGAGAGGGAATGTGCCGTGGAATGTGAGCTCGTGCTATCGCTATTGCGTGAATTCGAACGCACCGATGTCCACCCCATTGCCTTGGGGACGAGGATTCCCATCGTAGTCGACTGCAGGCGCATTCTCAGGCGAGCCATGATCTATCGCAGCTGATTTCGCTGATAGGTGAAAGTTGGCTCCGGCCGCGTCGAAGAACGCGGGATCACCGAGGACCGGGCTCACGCCCTGAGTCTCGCTGAAAGCCCCCTTGAATCCATCGATAAGATTGTAATCGATGGTCACTGCTTGTGATGGTACCTCTGGCTGAACACAGATGGTATATGCGGCGTTGCTGCTTATGAGATTATTCCTAATGAGGATGCTCTCGGGGCTGATATTGAAGAGATTGATTCCTCCATCCTCAAACGCGCCGCCGGATGTCCCATTCCCATAGATCGTGTTGTTGATTATTTCTATGCTACGCATTACGAACTCTCCTGGCGGAGCGTCATATCGCGTGATCTCCACTCCTGTATGCATATTGTGGTGGATTATATTGTTATAGACTTTTATGCCATCAAAATTCGTACCCGTGAAACCCGCTATGTCGAAACCAAATTGGTTCCCATAGGAGGTGTTCCCATAGACTTCGATGTTCTTGATGGGATGCGAGGCCACTGGACCCCAGCCTGCCACCGTGAACCCTCGCGAGTTGTTGTATGCTGTATTGTGATGTATTTTGATCGCCTCGATCAATCCGCCATTCTCAGAGGCGACTGCAAAGCCATGCCCGTTATCATGAGATATGTTGTCGAATACATCGATATTGAACTCATGTCCATTCGCAGCGTCTAGGTAAATCCCAGGAGGGTTTCTGCTCGCATTCTGGTTGTAGACTTCATTCCCGCTGATAATGCCGTTAGAGCATCCAACATACGCATCTATTCCTTCCTGAATGCCATCATGAACAACATTGTTCGATACTTGGAATCCATCCGATGTAATGATAGCGATGGATGTATTATCGCCGCCTGTGCAGCCTTGAACAACCTCATTGCCTGAAATGAGTACGTGATAACAGGTGTGTGCGCATATCCCCGAAGAAAAGGTATCGAACGTGTAGTTTTGCTCGATCGTGATGTGACTGGAGTTTCTTGCCCATATGCCTGCTCCCGGCGAGTGGGTGACTCTCAGACCGTAGATTCTGATATAGCTCAACCCTTCGATATCTAGGAGCCCGTTCCACACAGGGAAGTCGAATCCAGTACCTTCTATCGTGACGGAATCGCCGGGATAAGCCTCGAAGCTGATTGGGGCTTCCGCCGTCCCCGAGTTCTTGGGTATGAGGCGCTCGTTGTAGGTCCCCTGCTTGATATAGACGGTGATCCCCGCCGTCGCCATGGAAGCTGCTTTCGTCAAGGTTCGCCATGGCTGTGTTTCCGTCCCCGGATTTGAATCGTTTCCGTTCAGCGCGACATAGTAGGATTGGCTCGGAGACGAGGAAGGCGCAGGGCATCCGTGCAAACAAAGCAATCCACAGAGAACCGCACCGGCCGCCCGGAGGAGCTTCAGCTTGCCGCAGCGCCGATAATCGACACTCAGCGACCTTCTATTCGTGATCATTGATGGTGGCTGTACTGCCATGGCAATCCAACTTTTATCCGCCCTACTATATCATGCCGGCTTGTTTATTTCCTCTTGATGCAGAACATAGTCGTACTTCTTGAACCCGAGATTATCGGTGGCGACCTCGACGAGATGGCGCGGGTTCGTGAGCACCTGCGGGGGGTCTGTGATGACGGCGAGAACTTTCATGGGTTGGCCACAACGAGAGCAGGTCAGGAGATCCACCTCATAGACCTTCAAGGCGGTCGCCCCGGGGCGAATACAAGGCTTGGCCGCAAATGATCCTCGCGCAGGGCCATACCAGGCCTGGCAAGTACGCAGAAGCGCGCACGGCTGCCGCCAGGGCGATCGCGGGGTTGCGCGCATTCGGCACGGTGGTTCCGATCGCCGAAATGAACCAGTTGCTGCGTGCAATCGAAGGGAAGTAAGAAGATCGGCCTGATCCAGGTGTACTTGGGATTGCTCTATCCAGACTCCGCCGGATACCCCCCTTCCGCAACCGCGGGTCCTTCCACCAGACAGTAGCATACGACCTCCGCTGCGATTCGGCATGTGGCACACAGGCGCCCCGATAGGTTATACTTAGTCCGGTTTGTACGGGCAGCACGTCAAGCTCCGATGGTCTTCCATTGGAGGAGGCGGCGATCACGTTCCTGCCGGGCTGGTTGAACCTCGACTCCCTCTCCATCATAAGGCTGGCCGCCCTGCTGCTTTCCCTTGTCATTTGCGTCTACCTCCTCCAGATCCCCCGGAAGTCCCTCGCCACCCTGTTCCTCGCCGGAGTTTTCGTGGGGGCGTTCCTGTTCAACACCGCCTCGTTCTTCGAGCTCGCCGGGCCGTACTACTGGCAGCCGCGCAACCCTAAGACGGTCCTGGTGCTCCTGTTCAACGACATAGGCCCGTCGCTCGCCATGGTGTGTCTTCTTCTTTTCGCCTATCACTTCCCGCGTTTCCGGCGCGCGGAGCGCAGAGAGTTCAGGATCGTTTTCGCTCTCTCCATGGCTCTGAACGCCGGTGTCCTCGGCCTCAACGTATACAATCATTTCATCCTGCAGTGGCAATTCAGCGATGCGAGGCTCTGGGACATCTATTGGCTGGTGTTCTACTGCAGCCTCGCGATACAGTTCCTGGGAGCGACCGCCCTCTTATTCCGAAAGGCGGCGCGGCTGTCTCGCCACGGCTCGGCGTCCTTCCTCGACAGCATCCTCCGCCCGAAGGGCCGCGATGCCGAATCAGCGAGGGCTCTGGGCGCGATCCTCCTTCTTCCCACGGTGGCGGTCGTCGCGTCTCTCGCCATGACCTACGGCCTCCTTCCTTTCTCCCTGGCGACCTACCTCGCGTGGCTCGGCCTCCTCCTGTTCTACCTGGGATTCGTCGTCACGTACCTCAACCACAGCGCCGATCCCCTGACGCTGCAGGTGAAGCTCCTGGGGGTCACCCTCGTCCTGATCCTGAGCACCATGGGGCTCGTCGCGCTGTTTGTGGGCGAGACCTCGGCGAAAGACTATGCTCCTCCCTCACTTCCGGCGAGCCACTCGACCATCCGCTTTACCCTCAACGGCCTGCACAGCTACGACATCCGCTGCACGGTGGACTCCTTCGATCCGGACCTGGGGCGGAAGGTGGACATCGCCTACGGACGCCCCTTCGTCGCGGGGCTGGACTTCGATTTCCCGTTCTTCTCCGGCCGCTACCGCACGATTCACGTCCTCAATGGCCCGATGATCTACCTCGGCGAGCGCGTGAGGGAAAACGGGTGGGGAGGGTACAACCCGCAGCCGGCCATCGCGCCGCTCATCATGAACCTGGACCCCTCGAGGGGGGGAGGAGTTCGCATCAAGTCCAGTCCAGACTCGATGACAGTCACCTGGTTCCGCCTCCCCGAACTGGGAGCCGAGAACGCGAACACGATCCAGCTCGTTCTTCGAGCGGACGGCACAATCGAGATGTCCTTCGAGGATCTCTCTCCTTTCTACGGGCCGTCGATCGAGCAACAGTACAATTACGCGGCTGCGAGCACGATCGGAGGCGATCCTGCCCCGGGCGGCCGGCCCGCCCCATTTCCACCCCGGCTGACAGGGATCCATCCAGGCGGTACGGCCGCTCCGCTGGAGCCGATCAGTTTCACGCGCGATCTCCCGTGGTCCGGCGCCCGCCCGGCGGTGATCTTCGAGTCGCACGAGGCGGGTTTCGCGAGCTACCTGACCTCCCGGATCGGGGTGCTCGCCGCGCTCACTGTCGTGGCGAGCCTCCTCGTGCTCTTCCTGATCCCCCTGCTCTTGCGAGCGAGCCTCTTCACTCCCTTGCGGGTGCTGTCCCGCGGAATGCGCCAGGTGGAGGCAGGCGACCTGGACGCGTCCGTCAGGGTGCAGTCTCGCGACGAGATCGGGTCCCTCGCGAGGTCGTTCAACCGGATGGTGGAGTCGATCGGGCGCGCCGAATCGAGCTTTCGGGTTTTGGCGGAGGACTCCCGGGATGGGATCATCGTCTTCAGCGATGACATCGCGGTCTACGCGAACCGCCGGGCCGCAGAGATGACGGGATATGCGACAGCAGACTTGACGCGAGCAAGCTTCGGCATGCTCTTCCGATCCGCCAAGCTCCCCCCTTACGGCGTGCAGCCAGATGCACCCGCCGAAGCTCTCGCAACGACCGCATCGGGAACGGGGCTGCCGGTGGAGCTGGTGTATTCGCGCACCCTCTGGCATGGCCGAGAGGCCATCGCGGTTCTCATCCGGGACATCACGCGGCGGAAGCGGGAGGAGGAGATAGCCCAGCAGCAGCAGCAGAACCTGATGCGCATGGACAAGCTCACGTCCCTGGGGGTGCTTGCCGCTGGCCTGGCGCATGAGATCAGCGTTCCCAACCAGGTGATTCTCTCCAACGCGTCGGTGCTTTCCAATGCCTCATCGCAGATTGCCGGGATCATTGAAGCAGCCAGCCCGGGCTCCGAGGGACTTCTCATCGCCGGGATGGAAGCCGCGGAATTCCGAAGCCGCTGGCCCGAGATGCTCACGGCAATCGTGAAGGGCTCGACCCTCATCGACGGGATCATCCGGAACCTTCGAGAGTTCAGCGCGGATTCACCGAGCCAGGGCGCGGCCCTCTTTGACGTCAACACCACGATCCGAGCCGCGGTCGATCTCGTGGCGACGTACATCCGGAGAGCCACGGACCGCTTTTCGATGGAGCTGCAGCCCGACCTGCCCCGGACTCGCGGGAGCGCGCAGGGACTCCAGCAGGTGTTCATGAACCTCATCCTGAACTCCTGCCAGTCCCTCGGCGGCAGGGACCGGGCGATTACCGTCTGCAGCCGCCCGGGGGATTCGAGCGCTGCGCTGCGCGTCATCGTCCATGACGAGGGCACGGGCATGGCTCCGGAGATCCTGTCACGCGTGCGAGAGCCATTCTTCACCACCCGCAAGGCTGCCGGCGGCACCGGTCTCGGATTGTACGTGTCCCAGGCGATTGTCGCCGCCCACGGGGGGACCCTGGAGTTGTCCTCGCACCCGGGGCTCGGCACCGATGCGGTGGTAACCCTTCCCGCGGAGGCGCCGCAATGAGCGCAGTCCGGATCCCCGAGAACCCGATCCTCCTCGTCGACGACGAGCAGGCGGTTATCGACAGCTTGATCCTCATGCTCAAATCCAACGGGATCGACAACCTCGTCCCGTGCACCGACAGCCGCGAGGCCATGGCCATTCTCCGCGGGGGCGAGTTCGAGCTGGTCCTCCTGGACCTCACCATGCCCCACCTACCCGGCGACAGGCTCCTCGCGGCCATCCACGAGGAGATGCCGCAGGTCCCGGTCATCGTCGTCACGGGATCGAACGAGGTGAAGGCCGCCGTGGAGTGCATGAAGGCCGGCGCGTTCGACTACATGGTGAAGGCGGTGGAGGAAAGCCGGCTGGTGAGCGGGGTCCGCCGCGCCATCGAGATCCGCAAGCTCTCCCGGAACTACCAGCGCCTGAAGGAGAGAATGCTTTGCCCGAGCCTGGCACATCCGGACGCTTTCGCACGCCTGGTCACCGGCAACGCCGTGATGACCTCGATCTTCAGGATCGTCGAATCCATCGCGAAATCCGACGAGCCGATCCTCATCACCGGTGAGACGGGTACCGGCAAGGGCCTCGTGGCCGCTGCCGTCCACGCGGTAAGCGGCCGAGAAGGGCCCCTGGTCGAGGTCGACGTCGCGGGGCTGGATGACGCAATGTTCTCCGACACGCTCTTCGGTCACCGCAAGGGGGCATACACCGGCGCCGTGGATGCGCGGGCCGGCCTCGTGCAGCAGGCCGGGGCGGGAACCCTTTTTCTCGACGAGATCGGGGACCTGTCGATCCAGTCGCAGGTCAAGCTCCTTCGGCTGCTGGACACCGGCGAGTACTACCCCCTCGGATCGGACCTCCCCCGTCGCTCCGCGGCCCGGGTCCTGGTGGCAACCAACCGCAACCTCACTGGACTCATCTCGGAGGGAAGGTTCCGCAAGGACCTGTACTACCGCCTCTCGACGCACGAGCTGCGGCTGCCGCCCCTGAGGGACAGGAAGGACGACCTGCCGCTTCTGCTCGACCACTTCCTCGAGGAAGCCTGCGCGAAGCTCGGGAAGAAGAAACCCTCCGTGCCGCCGCAGCTGCTGGGCCTGCTGGCGACGCACCACTTCCCCGGCAACGTGCGAGAGTTGCGCTCGATGGTGTACGACGCAGTCTCCCGGCAGTCCTCCCTGACCCTCGCCCTTGCGGACTTCAAGACGGGCGTTCACCGCGAGACTCCCCCTGAGCCGGGTGAAGCCGCCCCTTCCCTTCTTGCCTTCTCCGAGAGGCTGCCCACCCTCGACCAGGCCTCCGACCTATTGGTCGACGAGGCTATGAAGCGTGCACACGGCAACCAGAGCACCGCCGCTGGCATGCTGGGAATCTCTCACCAGGCGCTCAGCAAGAGGCTGCACCAGCGCAAGGGCCAGGAGTGAAGCTCGGCAGGCGGCATCGCTATTGTCTGCCCATGGCCGGCGCGTTAGCTGACGTCATCATCCGAAACGGTCAGGCGGCCCTGCCCTCGCGGCCGGCCGCCTGACCCAGGCGGGGATGCAGATTGCCGTTCTTGGCGACGTTCCCTACCGAGAGCCCTGGAGCCCTTGGGGCTTCTCGGACCCCTGGCTCTTCTGGGACTCCTGGGCCTCCCTTCTACTGATTTGGAAGTTGAATCCCGTGGTGAATCCAATCGAAGCAGGCTGTGCATTATTCGGGATGATGAAGCTCAGATCAATGGGAACAAACATGCCCTTGAAGGAAAGAGTATAGCCAATAGCGACGACCACTCCGACTCCCCCAAGGTGAAGAATTGGTCCTGCTCCAAACTCAAATCCCGAATAGTCCCGGTATCCGATCAGAAAGGCCCCCTCGGGCAGCGCAATGCCCTGCTCCAGTCCTCCAACGAGCACGACTTCCTGAAATGCAAAATGACTCTTCGTCTGGCCAAGAAGAAGTCGCTGCTCAAGGGTGATTCCAAACAGGCTTACGACGGGGACATAGTCGCCCGAGTAAAGCGAGCTGACGCTGGATGTGAATTTCTCAGGGGGCCAGAAGCCCGAGAAGCCGAGTCGAGGCCCGAAAACCAACGAAAAGGCCTCCGGACCTTCGGGTTCCTCGGCAAACGCCCATACCGAAAGAACAAGCGCAACTATCATGACACTCAACTTCTTGCTCGTCATATGAGCCTCCTTTCAGACTTGCTCGCCAATTGAGCCACGCTTTCATTAAAGCAAGATCCATGCCGGAAGTGGTGATTCTGCTATTTCTTTCTATAGAAAAGAATTGACTCAGCGGCCAATGAGCAATGGGCTGGTGTGACCCTGCAACGTAGGTTGCTGCAGGCAACCGAAACTGCAGTGAGTTCGATGAGCGGGCCCATCTTCCTCGAGGTCTGTTTTATCCGCCGTTTGGCGACGAGGTGGTTCAGCAGGATGGTGGAGTCGATCGGGCGCGTCGAGTCGAGCTTGCGCGGCTGGTGTTCCCTTTGCGGCACGAAAATGGAATAGACGCGGCCAGCGCCAATGACGTCGGTCCTCCGTCCTTTGTTGCTGTTGTTCATCCAATAACAACCGACATCCCACCATGCGCCGTCATTGTAGTACCCCGCGATATAGACAGTGCTCCCTGAGACGTAGATCGAACAGGCAGTTCCGCCGCCACCGCCGCCGTTGAGGCCGGTCTTCGTGCCATTCGTCCAATAGCAGGGGTTATGGCCGCCGTCGCAATACCCCGCGGCGTAGACCGTGCGCCCTGAGACGCAGATCGAATTGGCTGCCGCGGGCGCACTGCCGGGGAGGTCGGTCTTCGTGCCATTCATCCAACAGCAGGCGACATTCGTTGTGCCGTTATGGTAGTACCCCGCGGCATAAACCGTGCCCCCTGCGACGCAGATCGAAAGGGCGTATGCGCCGGTTGGTGCAAACCCGCCGGCGAGGTCGGTCTTCGTGCCGTTCGTCCAGCAGCAGGCGACATTCCTCGTGCCGTCATAGTAGTACCCCGCGGTGTAAACGGTGCCCCCTGAGACGTAGATCGAATAGGCATATGCGCCGCCTGGTGCAAACCCGCCGGGGAGGACAGTTTGTTCTGCGCCAGCAAAATAGCAGGCGACAGGCTTCGTGGTGCCAACGTAGTACCCTGCAGTGTAAACGATGGGCCCCGCCGAAAGGGCTGTGATGACATCCATCAAGTACGCCCCCTGGCAGCCTGCCATGGCAGTCAGCAGAAAAGCTGCCCCGACAACTCGAATTGCCCCCTTCATTTCTCTTCCCCCCACACCATGATGTCTTTCACCACGTTGGCCTCCGCCGCCAGTGCTGCCTCCTCCCCCTGCATGCCCAGATACGAAAACTGCGCGGCCAGCTGCGGGCTGCGCGTCTGCAGCTCATCGTACTCTTCCTCCACCAGCCCGTAGTTCTGCAGCTCGTGGTTGCTCCGCGCCAGTCCCAGCAAGACCGCTGGGTTATGCGGCGCCACCGTGGCCGCCATCTGGTAGAAGCCGAGGGCCTCCTCGGTGAGCTTCCCGCGCAGACGCAGATTGCCTAGATTCACCAGCGCAGGCGCGTACTCGCTCGTCTTGTTTGTCGTAGGCTGAGAATCCCCAGAAAGATCAACCTGGCGTGGACAGAAAAATCGCCGGAATTCCCCACGGAAATCGGGGGGAGTTGCCCGAGCGGGAACCCTGTAGGATCGCCTGCAGGGG
>Ga0315279_10001982_pt1 | contig 32107 bp, 21 predicted proteins | sample YL17G06_20_MG_FD_203694 | JGI IMG/M metagenome (GOLD analysis project Ga0315279, IMG submission 203694) | Sediment microbial communities from Yellowstone Lake, YNP, Wyoming, USA - YL17G06_20 | ecosystem: Environmental > Aquatic > Freshwater > Lake > Sediment | place: USA: Wyoming | collected...
CAGCACCAGGCCTACGGCTTTCGCGACACTGAATTCTTCAAACTCAAGATCTACGCCCTGCACGAAACCCGTTTCGAGTTGGTCGGAGGTCTCATCAATTGAAGTACGGTAAAACCGGAAGAGCCATTTGAGAAGGGCGCGGGCGCCGGCGGCATGAGGGCTCTCGATCTGCTCGAAGATCTCGAGAGCTTGCTCGGCGTGGGCAATCGCCTCGTCGCGACGGCCGATCTTAGCCAGCGAGGCTGCGAGGTTGTTGAGAGCGATTCCTTGGCCGTTGCGATCGCCGATTTCGCGGGCGATGGCAAGATGTTGCTCGTTGAATTCCATCGCCTTGCGCGTCTCGCCGAGGAATGCGTAATCGATCCCCAAACTGCCCAAGGCACTTCCTTCGCCGCACCGGTCGCCGATCTCGCGAACGATGACGAGATCTTGCTCGTGGTACCTAATCGCCTTGCGCGTGTCGCCGAGGAGATAATGGGCGTTCCCCAGGTTGCCCAAGGCTTTTCCGTAGGCGACCAGGTCGCCGATTTCGCGGGCGATGCCGATAAGCTGCTCGTAGTACTTGATCGCCTCGCGCGTCTCGCCGAGGGCCATGTAGGCGATGCCCAGGTTACCCAACGCGCTTCCTTCCCCGCGTCGGTCGCCGATTTTGCGGACGATAGCAAGCTGTTGCGCGTAGTACTGAATCGCCTTGCGTGTCTCGCCGAGGCCCGCGTAGGCAACTCCCAGGTTGCCCAAGGCGTTTCCTTCGCCGCGCCGGTCGCCGATCTCGCGGACGATGACGAGATCTTGCTCGTGGTACCTAATCGCCTTGCGCGTCTCGCCGAGGAGATAGTAGGCGTTCCCCAGGTTGCCCAAGGCGTTTCCTTCGCCGCGCCGGTCGTGGATTTCGTGGGCGATAGCAAGCTGTTGCTCGCAATACTCAATCGCCTTGCGCGTCTCGCTGAGGGCCGCGTAGGCGAACCCCAGATTGCCGAGATGGGCGACTTCCTTCCTGCTGTCTTCCAGCGTCCGCGCCGCCTGGACTGCCGCTTCGAGCCAGACGATCGAGGCGCGAGGATGGAGGCGCAGATTTAGGCAATAGGCACCGGCGTCGGGGTAATCGCTGCATAGTTTGGCGGCGGTCTCGTCCGTTTCCCAGTGGGCGGCCGCCCAAGCCTGCCCTGCGCGGATATTGCCCCATTCGCGATCGAAAAGTGCGAGACCCTGCAAAGTCGAATCGCCGCCTTTGAGATACAGTTCATCTGTTCTTCGAAGTACCCCCGCGTAATGCTCGGCGTGACGTTGTGCGTATGTGAGACGCTCCTGCTTGCTCAGTTGGGCGCGGGCGTAGTCGCGCGCGAGGTCGTGGAGGCGTAAGCGGCCCGTGGCCTCATCCCACAGCACCATGCTTGCGGCGTACAGATCGCCCAGTGTCTCCGCGGCTTTTTTCTCTTCCTCCAATTGCCAAACGGTTCCCGCCGCTGGGGCGTCGAAGTCGGCGGGAAAGACGGCCAGCGCGCGCCAATGCCGTTGCAGCCGGGTGTCCAGCATGCGGTAACTGATCGCAAGCGAGGCCTCGATCCCACGCGCCTCATTCGTCCAGTCCTTGTATTCGTCCAACGTCGCCAGCCGTTTCTGCTCCGTGCGCAAGTCGTTGAGATAGCCCTCGACCTCGAGCATCGGATGGGTCTTCAGGGCGGATGCGGCCAGCCGCAACGCGAGCGGCAGATGGCCGCACCGTTCGGCCAAGGCGTCGGAGTGCCCGCCGATACGCGGACAGATTTCGAGGAGCAGTTCCCGCGCTTCTCCGGGCGGCAACGTGTCGAGATCGATTTCCATCATTCCCGGCAGAGCAAAACGGTGGCGCGAAGTGACCATCAGGGCGCAGCCATCGGGCGGCGGGACCAGCGGCGCCAGTTGCTGCGCATTGAGCGCGTTATCCATCAGGAGAAGCACCCGCTTGCCATCGAGGGTCGAGTGGTAAAGCCCCCGCAGTGGTTCGACATCTTCGGGCAGGCGCGCGTCGGGATGGAAAGACCGGACCACATGCTGCAACGCCTCGACCGGCGTCGCGGGTTTCGAGGAAGGGTCGTCGCGCGCGCCGCGCAGATTGAACGAGATCTGCCCGTCGGGAAAACGCTTCTTTAGCCGCTTGGCCAAGACCTTCGCCAGTTCCGTCTTCCCCACGCCACCCATGCCCCGGACACCGGAAATCACCGCCCCGCGTTTCCCACCGCCCTCAAAGGCCGCCAGCAGCTCTCTAATCTCTCGTTCACGCCCAACAAAATCCCGCACCGGCTCGGAAATCTGCTGCAGGTTCAACGGCGTGGGGGGAGGCGTCGGCGGGTGATGAACGTCGGGTGCCCCTTGTCGCCGTGTTGTCAGATAGAGCAAGTGGGGAAAGTGCATGTTGTCCAACCATTGCTCGACGGCAGGCCATTCGTGGTCACACATGAACCTATGGGCTGCACACACGGCGGCCATCTCCTCGTCGTTGCGTGGCCGAGCCAGTAAGACAACGTTGGCGCCCTCAACCTTCCAACCACTGATGCAAGCTCGCGCCAGGTACTTTGACTTCTTGTCTTCCGGCAGTTTCTCGACATCTACCCCCATTCTCGGTACTCGGCTAGCATCGGTGTGTAGGATGTCACCTGCTTTCAGGAGCACGGCGAGGCGTTGCAGGTCTACCGTCTTCTCCCCAATGGCACATTCGCCGTCGATTCCGGCAATCCGCTCCGTGAAGTCTTTTGCGTTCAAGTCGTGAAGCGAAATGATGTCGCCAATGGCAGACTGGACCGGGCCAGAAAGAAGTATGTTGAACTGACCACCTTCAACGTATTGCTGCGAGCCGACGCCGTGCGCTGGGTCGCCCTGGAGCGCGCTCCCGAGGCCTTTGTCGAAGTCATGGCAACACACGCTGCACGAAAGCAGAAATAGGTCGAGAGCTGAGAAATCCTCCTCACGGTTGGCCTCGCGGATCAGCCTCCAAGTATTAGCCGCCACATGTGAAGCGTGGTCGTACCCATTCTCGTTGCTGTCTGGCCTGTTCTGCCGATCATGAATCGGCTTGGCGAGACGCCATAGGATCTCCGCAGTGTCCGCCAAGTCGGAGTCCGACCGGCGCAGATGATCCTGCAACGTCTCAGGTTGTGTGTGGGACATGATTCGTTCCTTTCTGAATGTAATTCACAAAGCTGAAAGCTGCGCTCCCCTCTTGCTGTGGCGCCATGCAACGCGTTCAGACAGCTTCGATCTTGTTCCCGACGAGCGGGTCGCGACCGGCGATGACCGCATCGCACTGCACTTATCTTGACATAGGTCGCCGCCAGGGGAGCCTGCGTATAGCGAGAGGTTTCAGGTTTTCCCCCCACAGGGCCATTCATTTTGCATAACTCCCTTTGCAGAGGGGCTGAACGATGAACGCCAAGGTAATCATTGTGCCGGGGTAATCCCGCAGCCCCTACCCGGTTCGTTCTCTTTCGATTCTCGCGTTGGCAAGAAACAGCGCAGGCCTTGCCTCTTAGAATACATCGAGAATACCCCGAAGTCTCTTATACGTCAAGATTACAGCAGGGCAACCAGACGGTTCGGGGCAAGAAAGTGTTCTTGGGATTCTGGGGACTGGCAGGGATCCGGACTGGCAGGGTGCGCGATACGCTGAAGTGATTACGAACGCGATTACGAACACGAGCACGAGTACGATTACGAGCACGAGCACGAGTACGAGCACGAGCACGAGCACGAGCACGAACGTCCGTGGTGGTGCTATCTCGGTGGAACGTCAGGCAGTCCGGGGATGTAGAGATCGGCGCAGCCCGGGCGCGTGGGAATCAGGCGGTCGCAGGTGACGCCCCACATCTCCCAGGCGCCATCGATGTAGTTTTCGTTGGCGGGCCGCCCGCAGGCCTGCACGAATAGGTACCACTTTCCATCGATCAGGTACAGCGCCGGCGTGGCGACATGATAGAGGGTGCGGTCGTCGTAAAGCCCGTGCCACTTCGTCTGCAGCATGGTATCGAGATCGAGCTGCATCCATCCTTGCACCGGGTTCGTGCTGACCGCCAGCCCCGGCCGCCAGCGCGTGCCGTGATCCACGCCCACCTCGATGCAGAGCACGTACGTCGCTCCTACCTTGAAAACCTGGTGCCACTCGTAGTAGGCGTTGGCCGTGGACTGGAAAATCTGTCCCATGCCGCGCGGATCGTCAACGTTGAAGTGTCGCGTCCAGTTCTTGCCGTCGTGCGAAGTTGCGAGGCGGATGCCGGGCAGGATGCCATCTTTTCCGCGGTACGAGTAGTACATGTACCAGTCCCAGCACTGCGCAGCGGCGTTCCACTCGCGCATGACCGCCGCCTGGGAAGCCATCTCCTCGTGAAACGGCGCCGCCGGCTCCGGGGCCAGCACAGGTGCGGCGCCGTACCGGGTGATGGCAACCGCGGTCACCCCTGAGTAACCGTCAGGGCCCGCGGGACAGATCGCGAGGCCGATCCGGTCCTGCACGCTGCCCGCGGCGCCGGAGTAGTAAATGTAGTAGGCGTCTTCCTCGGGCACGTAGAGGACAGTGTCGAGGCGGATGGTGCAGGAGTCCCAGCCGTGCCCGGCGGGCCGGAAGATTGGATTCGCGTCGTCCTGGTTCCAGCGGAACGGATCGCGCGTATCTGCCCAGGCCTTGCCAATCGCCGCCACGACCCGGTTCGACGATGACACGGCCGAGTAGAACATGATCAGTCGCCCCGGCACTTTGGGGTTGGGCAGAATGCATGGCTCCTCGATTTGCTGCGACATCCAATCATGACTGGCGCGCGCCAGCACGATTTCGCCACGGATGGCGGCGGGGGGTGCGGGCAACGTGAATACGTTCGCGGTCGCGCTGTCCTTGGAGAGGTGAGTCTCCTCCGCCCATGCCACGCCAGGACCCCTAGAACACCAACCAGCAAGCAAGCCCACAAAGGTGGCCGATACTGCCGTCCAGAAAAGGTTCCTCATTGTCGACGACCTCCATGATAGTGCATCGCGGGGGCGCGAGCGGGCGCCCTGGCTGGTGCGGAAATGCAGGCTGCGGCATCCGATTATAATGATGGCGTAATTGGATCAGAATTCGGTGCCGGACTTCAACTGGCAAGTGAGTCTGACGAGAACGGGGGTATCGATCTTATGAACGGAGGGGTCTTGTAACTTGTGAGGGGCTTCGCAAAATGACACTATGCCGCCTCGCGGTAGAATGACTCGATGATGCCGCCGAGTTGTTGTCTAGAAGCTATCCCAGAACCGCCGCGCCTGTCGAAAAACCCACGCATACCGTTCACGCTGTCATCCCCGCGAAGGCGGGGATCCAGTGCACAACGAAGCGAATGCCCCGCGTTTGCTGGATTCCCGCCTTCGCGGGAATGATGGCTTCGGGCGTTGCTCCTAAGGTTTTCGCCAATTCCGCGTCGATGCGAAGGGTTTTGGGATAGCTTCCAGTGACTCGGGCGGCGTCGTGGAGAAAGTACACCCATTTCTGGGTCGCAGTTCCTGGCGTTTGATTCGAAAGGCAGCGTAGACAGACAATGAATTGTGGTTATCGTGCTGCAAGCGACGCGCTCTTGCTCGTGGCTTCACCGATGGAGACATTCTGCTGTGGACAGTGATTCATCGACAGACCGCCATGTAAGGTCCGTGACAACGGGTGCATCCCCTGCCCCCAAAGTGTCATGCAGGAAATGCGGCAAGTCTATCGACGCGACTAGCTCGTTCTGTCCCCATTGTGGTCGAAGGCAACAGAGCGGTGACGCGTGGTACTACCATCCGGTTTGGATTTCTGTATTGGCCCTCGTTGTGCTTGGACCGTTTGCTCTTTTTCTTGTATGGAAGTCGTCCAAGATGAGCCTTACGGTCAAGCTGTTTATGGCAACTTGGATTCTGGCCTACACAGGGCTTTGTTCGTACTTTCTCTATGAAGTGATGGTGGTGGAATTGAAGCAGTTGAGTGATTTCAACAACGTGTTGCGGCAGATTAAGTGATCTTAATCATGCGACAATGGCGTGAGGCAAGGTTGGTTGTGGTTCGTGTTGCATGGACCGGATCATGAATGCGTCGGACCAGACCGGTCAAGATCCCACGCACCAAGGCTCACAAGACCACTGAATCAAGAGCGTTGGCGACCTGCGGCACACATCGGCCAAGCCTATGTCGCACCGTCAGATTCGGTTGCTGAGAGCGGGCAAGCACGCATTGGCACTGATTGCGGTGGAGACGGGGAACCCCGTCAGACTGGATTTCCTCGCTGATCGGAAGCGAGGGAGAAGGAGTGGTAAATGATGATCTCGGTTGCGGCCGTCTTGACCCTCGCGGCCATGGGCGCGGAGAACAACTCCGATGTGGGCCTCTCACCTCCATTCGAGCAGATCCTGAAGATTGATGTCCATTCCCATATCTTCGACGATATGCCGGAATTCGTCGAGATGTTGCGGCGGATCAACCTGCGCGTGGTGAACATCTGTGTGTATGGAAACAAACCCGAGTTGCTGGAACCCGCCGAGAAACGAGCCGAGATGATCTACCAGAAGTACCGGCCAAGCTTTTTCCTCGCATCGACTTTCGATCTGACGCGTCGCAACGAGCCGGGCTATGCCCAGCAAGTGGTCGCTTGGTTGGACAAGTCGTTCGAGGCGGGAGCGGTTATGACCAAGATCTGGAAGGAAGTGGGGATGGAGTTGAAGACTTCCACAGGGGCTTATCTGATGGCTGACGACCCCCTATTCGACCCCATTTACGACCACTTGGCGAAACGGGGAAAGCCGCTGATGGCGCATTTGGCGGATCCGATCGAGGCTTGGCTGCCCCTGGACCCGAACAATGCCCACTACGGCTACTTCTCCAAGAACCCTCAGTGGCACGTTTACGGGCGCGCGGGCTTCCCTACCCATGCGCAGATCATGGCGGCCCGGGACAATATGCTGGCGAAGCACCCCGACCTTATCGTCATTGGCGCGCACCTCGGCAGCTTGGAACACGACCTCGACGGATTGGCCCAGCGTCTCGACCGTTTCCCGAACTTCAACGTTGACGTGTCGGCCCGAACCTACGTCCTGCAACGGCAACCGGCGGAAAAGGTCCGCCAGTTCTTCATGAAGTACCAGGACCGCATTCTCTACGGCACCGACAGCGATGCATTCACTCCCGGAGAAGAGCCATCAAAGGAAAAACGTCTCGCCTTTACTCAGAAGATGGAAGAAGCCTATCGGGCCGACTTTGCCTACTACGCCGAGAAGGGGAAAAATCCCATCGGCCAGAACGAAATCGAGTGCCTTTCGTTGCCGCGTGAGGTGCTCGAGAAGTTCTATCACAAGAATGCCCAGCGGCTGATGCCGGCGTTGGCGGAATAGTGAAGGAGATGGCGATTGAGCATTCTGAGTCTTGACGGTGAACGGGGGGGGTAGCGACATGCCTCCTTGCGCAAGGACGTCGTGGGCCTGGTAAAGGCAATCAAGGATGGACAAATAGATGGATGAACTGCCCAGTGTCGCTGGATACTATCCGTTTCTTCAACGCTATGCGGACGCGCGCCCGATGACGTTGTCCTACTTGGCCCAGGAGTGGCCTGACCAGCCCACGTGGGCCGCGCACGGACGCGCGAAGATGAAGGATCTGCTCGCCTATCGGCCTGAACCCGCCCCGCCGGGCGCCGACGTGTTGGAGATGATCCAGAGAAAGGGCTACATCCGCCATCGGGTGCGGTTGCACGTGACGTCCGATCGCACGACGGAGATGTTTCTTCTCATCCCCGATGGTCTGACAGCGCCCGCCCCCGCCGTGGTGGCGCTCCACGATCATGGCGGGTTCTACTACTACGGTAAGGAGAAGATCTGCGAGACGGAGCGTCCGTTGCCCGCCTTGCAGGAGCACATCCAGACAGCCTATGGCGGGCGCCCGTTTGCGGATGAACTGGCCCGACGCGGCTTTGTCGTTCTGGTGCCTGACGCATTCTACTTCGGTTCACAGCGCCTGGACGCCAACCGGCTGCCCGCACCCTACTCCGACTGTCTGAAGGGCCTCGCTCCAGGCTCAGACGAGTATGTCGTCAAGTACAATGCCCTTGCATGGCAGCATGAGGAAATTGTCGCAAAAACACTGTTCGCCGCCGGTGCGACGTGGCCAGGTGTGCTGTTTCAAGGCGACCGGGCCGCTGTCGACTACCTCGTCACGCGGCCCGAGGTGAACCCGAACCGCATCGGGTGTGCCGGCCTTTCCATCGGGGGATTTCGGAGCGCGCATCTCTTCGCCCTCGATCCCCGTATCAAGGCGTCGGTGGTGGCGGGATGGATGACGACCTATGGTTCGCTACTATACGACCACCTGCATTTCCACACCTGGATGATCTACGTCCCCGGTCAGTTGCAGTGGTTTGATCTGCCCGATGTGGCGACCCTCAACGCACCGCACCCGCTGATGGTCATCAACTGCCTTCAGGATGACTTGTTCACGCATGAAGGCATGCGCGCCGCTGAACGCAAGATTGCCGAGATCTACACGCGCATGGGCGCATCGGACCGGTTTTGCTGCCGCTATGATGACGAACCTCACTCGTTCAAGGTTCCTGCGCAGGACGCCGCCATTGCCTGGCTTGAGCGGTGGCTCAAAGGCGCCTCTGTCGAGTGATGCTTCCGTGAGCCAGACCGCGTTTGAACGTCGCACACGTTCAGCTTGCACGCCAGCTTTGCAGCACCGCGCGTACTTTGGCCAACTGGACAGCTACCTCCGCGTATTCGTCTTTGCCGCTGTGGTGTTCCACACTGTAGTACCCTTGGTATCCGCCGTTGCGAAGGTTGTTCATCTTCTCGACCAGCGGACCTTCCGTAATGTTCCACGGGATATGGGTATGGGCTACCCAAGGCGCCGATTCCCGGTCGGCAAGGTCTTTCTCCTCCTGGGTCCCTTTCCACCCGCTGATGTGGCAGCAAATGGCAAACCCGGGATGGTCGACGGCCTTGCACAGCTTTTGCATGCTGGGCCACGATGCTTCCGGCCCCCAATGGCTCTCCGCCCCCGCCTTGAACCCGTTGTCGTAGGCGTACTGGGCATACTCCCGGTACCGCTTCAGAATATGGTCGAATTCCTCGTCGGTCCATTCCAATCTGCGGTCGTCTTCCGGAGGCCCTCCCGCGTCAAACCGGACAAAACGCGCCCCCAAAATCTTTGCGGCTTTGAGATGGGCCAGCGCATTTTGGTGGTATTTCTCGCGCTCCGTTTGATCGTCCGCCCATATCAGACAGTCATCGCACGCCAAATTGGGCACAACAAGTTCGCGCTCGTCCAGTCCCTCTCTGATTTGCTTCAGATAACCTTCTTCCGTGCTCTTGAGAAAGCCGTTCCAGAGATCGGCGGCGCTAAGACGATACCTGTACTTGCACGTTTCGAGAAAACCGAAGAGGTCGATGGCGCCCTGCTCCAGCATCCCGTGAAACGAGTAGGCAAGCACGGATACTCTCATCGGGATGCCGCCGGTATCGGGACCGGCCGCGATGGAGGACTGTGCGGTCACAACGCGGCTCGCCCCCGTTGCCGCCGCTGCGGCTAGAATTGTTCTCTTGATGAAACTGCGACGGCTGTGCATAACAAGCTCCTTTCCTGTGTAGACAAGGGGTTGCAACCCCTTGTCCCTGTTTCGCTATAGCTCCCAACCCGTGCGATATTCTCGGGTGAGGTATTTGTTAGCTTCCGGGGTATTGGTAATCTTCATATTGGCGGCATCGTAGAGGACTTTTCTCCCGACCCGCAAAGAGACAGCGCCCAGGTTGATGGTCTCCGAGAGGGCTTCCGCTTCCAGGAAATTGCCCGGCCCAGGTTTGCCTCCCTTACATGTCTTAATCCATTCAACAACACCGGGAGAAGGCTTGTCGCGGTCGCGCTGTGTGCGCGCGGGCGGTTTTGAACCTTCGTACTCGCGCATTTTCCGTGCTGGAATGATTTTGGGCTCCTTCAAGCTGAACCCGGAGAGGATTTTCCCCTTGTCCCCGACAAACATCATGCCTTCTTCCTGCATCTCTTCGTTATCCTCCTCGAGTTCGTCAGGCGTCGGGGGTCTTATGCCTCCGTCGTACCAGAACAACTCGAGCGGGGGCCGGCCTCCCTTGGCGGCGAATCTGAACCGGATGGTGCATGCGACGGGGAAGGACCAGTCGTTCTGGATTACGTCACTGACCTGATCTGTAATCTCGGCCACGTGGCTCGGCGTTGCCTCCGCGCTGGCGGGCGCGTCCAGATCCAGCGCTTTGAACACCGCCCACAGGCTGTAGTGGCCCATGTCGGCAATCGCGCCGCCGCCGAAATCGTACCAGCCGCGAAACACCGCGTGCGTATAATTGGGGTGATAGGGCCGTTCGGTCGCGGGGCCGAGCCAGAGGTTCCAGTCGAAATCCGGGGGAACCGGGGGCGTATCCTTTGGCAGCGTCGGGTACTGCGGCCAGACCGGCCGGTTCGACCAGTTGTGGACCTGCCGCAGCGTACCGATGGCGCCGTCCTCGATCCAGGCCATAATGGCGTCCATCGAACCGTTGCCGGACCACGCCAGCAGATACGTGGCGACATTCGTTCGCCGCGCGGTTTCGAGAACCTTCCTGGACTCGTATATCCGGTTGGCTATGGGCTTGTGCATGAGGACGTGCTTGCCCTTTTTCATGGCGGCGATAGAGACCGTCGCATGCAGATGGTCTGGCGTCATGATCTTAACGGCGTCGACATCTTTTTCCTTTTCCAGCAGCTCGCGAAAATCAGCATACGACGTGATGCCTCTGAATTTCTCTTTTGATCTTTTGGCGGCGTAATACGTTTCGATGACTTCGCGCCCCACTTCCCTGCCACCCGGAATGCCGCTGGCCCCGGCGCGCCAGTTCGGATTGCCCAACAACTGCCGGATATCATCCCGCAGGTCATTCTTACTCCAATCCACATAGTCGTTGCTGTCTTTGTTCGGGTCACAGACACTGACGACCTGGATCTCCGGGATGGCCAGCAGGGATCCCAATTCGCGCAGCCCTTGGGTCCCCATCCCGATGTAGGCGAGCGTGACCTTATCGTTGGGAGCGATGTAGCCCTTTCCCAAGACGTGTCTGGGAACAATCTGAAATACAGCCGGGGCCATGGCGGCCCCCAAGAATCTCCGACGGCTTATGTCATTTGGCATTAGTCATCTCCTCCCTACCCGTGAGTTGTCCCTCGTTGTCGCACTTACATTGGATCCAGGGCCTGAGTGATTCTCTAAATAATGAGAAGGAATTGCAAGCCCGCCGTTCCATTGGTTTCATCGCTGCCGTCCGGCAGAGGCGGGAGGTGGACGGAGTGGACGTTGTGGACACCTCCGCCGCAGCCATACGGACGAAGCGCCGGTCTGTCGAGAAGCCCCTCCATATATTGGCCCACGGCATTGCACTGTTGGCGATTGGGGATTGCGGATTGTGGATTGCGGATTAGGTTGTATGGATTGGAGTTATGGGGCATGAAAGGGTGGTTCACGGCTGCTTGGAAGTGGTCACTAGGCGGTGCCGAGATCCGGGCATAGGACGGAATGCAATTCTGCGAGACGAGGGGCGTTTGATTGACAATAATACTTAAAGTGCGCCAAATGGGGCGCGGGCAACATCTTTTCCCGAAGGGAGTAGAACTTATCTCTCGCAAAGACTCAAAGACGCAGAGCAAGAGAGGGCGCATGGTTGTGGGTCTGTCTCAGATGGAACACCTTTTCACCCAATGGGTGAACAGGGTTGAAGGTTGAAGGGTGAAGGGTGAAGGCAGGTGGATTTCGCCAAGCCATTCGAGCCACAGGGTTAACCGGCATTTCTTTGTTTCAAATGACTTTTCCGGGATGAACGGAGAGAGATGGAGAAACGGTCACGATGACCACGTCATTTTCAGATCACGACGGGTGGCGCGGCAGTCTTGAAGATGCATCTCTTTTCCATCTGGAAATCAGGAACTCAGGAAGCGAATAGTGGCTGCGCTCGTTGACCATTCATGATTTCCTGAGTTCCAGATTTATTCGGCATTCAAGAGCGTGATCGTCCCCTTTTGACTGCGAATTGGTATGAGACGGAGAAACGGTTGTCACGAGGACCATGTCATCTTCAGATCACGGCCCGCAGCGCGGCAGTCCTGAAGATACAGATTGATAAGCGTTTGGTAGGGGATGCCGTTTTCCTCGGACTTCTGCTTGAAGTACTCGATGACATCCGGGTCCAAACGGAGCGTAATCTGCTTCTTGAGCCTCCGGGCATAGGGATTCCTGCGCGACTTCATTTTCGTGAGATCGTATTCGGCTTTCATATCAACACCTCCGATAGTGCTCGGATTCAGACGGCGTCGCTTTTCGTGCGGAGACGATCCGGATGACTCCTTCCGCCTCGCGATAGCAATGACAGATCAGAAGCAGACGCAACCGGGAACTCAGGCCCAAGAGCAGAAAGCGGTCTTCCCACTCCGAATGCTCGTCGTCGTAGAATTCGACGGCGTGCTCATCATAGAACACCGACCGCGCCTCTTCGAAGGAGACGCCATGCTTCTCCATGTTGGCCGGGCCTTCTTGGGGTCCCAGGCAAAACGCAGTTCGTTCATAACTACATTGTAGCTACGCGAAGCCGTTCTGTCAAATTGGCGGGGGGTCTTCTCCACAACGGGAAATAGGTGGCTATCCCCAACTTCCTCAAAGGCGAACAGAGGTATCCTTGCTTCCGCAACCTTGACGCCCACGCAAAAGTGCGATAAACTCCCTATGTGCACGGGGAGGCTCTTATAAGACGCCCAAAACAGTCGAACGGCGGTTCGGAAGCTTTGTGTCCGCTCCGCGCCGCAGAAAGCCTTAATTCGTTTTGCGCTTGAGGGACAAATCCATGGCGCTGAATACCGACTTCACATTCGATTTCTTCCTCAGCCACAGCGCAAAGGACAAGGCGGTTGTTCGCCCGATAGCGGAACGGCTGCGGGCGGACGGGCTGCGGGTGTGGTTCGACGAGTGGGAGATCAAGCCCGGCGACAGCATCCCGGCGAAAATCGAGGAGGGGCTGGAGCAGTCCCGCGTGCTTGTGCTCTGCATGTCGGCCAATGCATTCGGCTCCGACTGGGCGCAGTTGGAGGCTGGCACGTTTCGGTTTCGCGACCCGCTGAACAAAGACCGCCGCTTCATTCCCTTGCGGCTCGACGCCGCCGCCATCAAAGGCTCCCTGGCGCAATTCCTTTACATCAACTGGCTCCCTGCGGACCGCGAGCGGGAGTATGCGAAGCTCCTCGAAGCATGCCGACCAGCAGCGAGGCCGACGACGGTGGAAGCCCATGCCGCAGGCGAGCAGGTTGCAGAAAAGGCCATCCAGCTCGACTACAAGGCGCCGATCTATGCCTACGTGTTCAGTCCGGATGGAAAGCGGGCCCTCACGGGCGCCGATGATACTACCGTGCGGCTCTGGGACATGGAGACGGGGCGGTGCCTGCGCGTGCTGGAAGGCCACACTGGCCGGGTCAGAAGCGTGGCATGGACCGCCGATCAACGCCGTGCACTGTCCGGCTCCGAGGACAATACTGTTCGGCTGTGGGACGTGGAGACGGGCGACTGCCTGCGTGTGTTTGAAGGTCACACGGACTGGGTCTGGAAAATAGCGTGGAGCTCCGATCAATGCCGGGCTCTGTCGGCCTCGGGAGACCGTACCCTGCGGCTGTGGGACGTCAAGAGCGGCTTCAGCATTCGCATGTTCGAAGGTCACAAGGCTTATGTCAGGAGTCTAGCGTGGAGCGCCGACCAATGCTACGCGCTATCAGCTTCCAACGATAAGACCGTGCGGCTATGGGACATGGAGACGGGGCGCTGCTTGCGTGTGCTCGAAGGTCATACTGCTCGTGCTTGGTGCGTAGCGTGGAGTCCCGATCAGCGCCTTGCTCTCTCCGGCTCTGGAGACGGGACCGTGCGATTGTGGAAGGTAGAGACGGGGCGCTGCCTGCGCGTGTTAGAGGGTCACACGGGGACTGTCAGGAGCGTGGCATGGAGGGTCGATCAACGCCACGCGCTTTCCGGTGCCGGTGACAGGACCTTGAGGCTGTGGGACGTGGAGACGGGGCGCTGCCTGCGCGTGCTAGAGGGCCACACGGGCGAAGTGCGAAGCGTGGTGTGGAGCGCCGATGGCCGCCGCGCCTTCTCCGGCGACTCCAGAGGTGGCATCCGGATATGGGATTTGTCGGAGTTTGTCACCGAGGCGGGAGCGCCGGAAGCCCCCACGACTGTCTTGCCGCCCGCGCCTGCCCAGGTCCAATACACGAACGCCAAAGTACTCCTCGTCGGCGATTCTGGCGTCGGTAAAAGCGGGCTCTCCAATTACCTCGCCCACGGTATCAGGGTGGAGGACGACAAACCGATTCCCTCCACCGACGGTGCCTGGGCGACCCATTGGCCGCTCCGCGACGCCAAAAAGAAACCTGGCGTGGAGCGCGAAGTCTGGCTGTGGGATTTCGCCGGACAGGTGGACTACCGCCTTGTCCACCAGCTCTTCATGGACGGCACCGCCGCGGCGGTGCTGGTTTTCAATCCACAGAACGAAAACCCGTTCGAGGGTCTTGGCCAGTGGGACCGCGACCTCCAAAAGGCGACACGGAAACGCTTCGCGAAGCTGCTGGTAGCCGGACGTATTGACCGAGGGGGTTTGGTGGTGAGCCGCGCCAGCGTGGAGCGATTCATGAAGGAGCGCCGATTCCTCCGCCCGCTCCAGGAAACCAGCGCGAAGACAGGAGAAGGCTGCGAGAAGCTGCGCGGAGCCATCGTGAAAGCCATCGACTGGAAAAGCATCCCGGAGACGACCTCTCCCGTGCTGTACCAGCGAATGAAGGAGGAAATCCTGCGCCTGCGCGACAGCGGCCTAGTCCTGATCCGCCTCTCGGAACTAAAGCAGCACGTGGAGCTGACGCTGCTCAAGGAGCAGTTCAAACTGGAGGAACTGCAAACCGTCGTGAGCCTTCTGGCGGGGCCGGGGATGATTCAGCGCGTGGACTTCGGCGGGTTCATCCTGCTGCGGCCTGAGGTGCTCAGCCGGTACGCCGCAGCCGTGGTGAGGAAGGTGCGGAAGCATCCCCAGGAACTCGGCTGCATTCGCGAGGACGAGATGCTCGCCGGGAATCTGGACTACCAAGATTTCAAACGGCTGCCAGCCGAGGATGAGGCTATGGTCCTGCGAACGTTGCATGAGACTTTCATCAGCCGCGCTTGGTGCCTGCGTCAGCCTTGCGACGGTACGACGCTGCTGACCTTCCCCAGCTACTTCCGTCGCGAGCGTCCGGAGCAGCCCAGACATCCGGACGTGCTGGTGACCTATCGGTTCAGCGGCCCGGTGGAGGACATCTACGCCACGCTGGTGGTGTGGCTGCATCACACGGTGGGGTTTCAGACGGACCAGCTTTGGAAATTCGCCGCCGACTTCAAGACCCAGACGGGAAAAAGTCTGGGACTGAAGCTCACGCGCGAGCCGGAGGGTGCCGCGCGGCTGGAAGTCTATTTCGCTCCCGATGTGGATGAGAACTCCCGCGTTCTCTTTCTCCGCTACGTTCATAACCACCTCGCCGATCACGCGCAGAACCTCGTCCGACTGCGGCACTACTTTTGCAGGAACAAGAAGTGTGATACCTACGACCAGCCGTTCACCGACCAAGCCAAGATTGACAAAGCCCTCGCTCCCAGCGGCAAGGGCAAGGTTTTCTGCCCCGATTGTGGCAAACCGATCCTCCTGCGAGACGTGATGGAGGAGAAGTTCGAATCGCCTGCGGTGAAGGAACAGGCGCGCCAGATGGAGGAACAAGGCCAGCACGCAATTGACAACGAAAGCCGGGAACTGATCCTTGTAGGCCATGCCTTTGCCATCACGGCTGAGGCCGGACAGATCTATCGCGGTTATACCAACAGCGACCAGGGCATCGATGGCGAGATCGAGTTCAAGGACGACAAAGGACGCGCCACGGGGAAGCGGCTCTACTTGCAGCTCAAGTCGGGCGATTCCTACCTGACGGAGCGACAACGCGACGGTGCAGAGGTCTTTCGGATCACAAACGCCCGCTGGTCTGATTACTGGCAACAGCAGGCGTATCCGGTGATGCTGGTCATTCGCACGTCGGAGGGCGAGATTCGCTGGATGGATGTCAGCGAATACCTGAAACGCGAAAGCCGGGCCGGGAAGAAGGTGAAGCAGATTGTGTTCGACAGCGAGCCTTTCACGGCGCTGAGCGTGCGCCAAATGCGGGATAGGATTCTGGATCCGATCAGTCCCCGGTAGCCAAACGAGTGGCTGGAGAAAGAGACGGCAAGAGGGTGGGAAATAGAGGGGAAATAGGGGACGCCCACCTATTTCCTGGCCGGTGGGACGACTCAATACAGGGGGTGTTCCGCAGTGAGCTTCTTACCTATACATGAGATTGCTTATACCGGTCATCCTGAGTTACCCACAAGCGGCGCGACCCCTCTTCGCACGGGGTGTAGCCGCGAGCCGGTGGTGGATAACTCAGCCGGTCGTGGTGGTAGAGTTTCCACCGTGGGCCGGGCTTCAGGCCGAGGAGCGGGAAGAGAGATGGCGCTATTGGGCGTGGCGGTTTGTGAGGCCGTTCGTGAAATGATACGCTTTCGGCACGGGGAGGGATGCACGTCGGGAATGGAATGCATAGGAGAGACGATCCAATGGCTCAGAAGGAAGAAGAGAAGCGGTCGCCACTAAAGGCTCCCCTGCTTCGGTAAGGGATAGGGGGCAGCTCAGCGCCCTCGGGAGGAGGAGCATGGAACGTTGCGAATCAGCGGGGTCCGAGACACGGCGGGTGTTTCTATACGCGGCGTCATAAATTCTTGCGCATGTTTGCGCGGAGGAACTCATGTTTACCGGGCTTTTCGCCACGGTGATGCGCAATCTTTTTCACCGCTGTGTATAGCCAAGGTGGGAGCCGCCGTTGGAGGCATAGGCGCCTCGTATTCGGGCCGGGCGGCCGCCAAGCCGAAACGACCGGACGTTACGGGTCCACAACCCTTTCCCGTCGTCGAACCCAAGGCGGTAGGCGTCAGTCTGAAGAAGCTGAAGAAGTTGGTCCACTTCATTGACTCGGAACGAGACGCCGGAACGTTTCCAGGGGCCGGGGTCATTGCACTGAGGCACGGCAAGTTGTTCCTGGAGCATTATTGCGGGACGTACCGCGCCGGCAAAGGGGCGGACCAGCCGTTTCATCGCAACGTGCGCGTGATGCTCGCCTCGGTATCCAAGGCACTCTCGGCGACGGTCGTCGTCATGGCCCACCAGGACGGCCTGGTGGATTACGATGTGCCCGTGGCAACCTACATCCCCGAATTCGTCGGCGGAGGCAAGGAAACAATCACGCTCCGCCATCTGCTGACCCATGCCGCCGGAATCCCGAACGCTCGTCTCGGGAGTGCGGCCACCGAGGAAGAGTGGCGCGACTGCGTAAGATCGGTCTGCGCGGCCCAAGTGGAATGGCCGCCAGGGAGCAAGACGCAGTACCACGCCGGGTCGGGCATGTTTGTCGCCGCGGAAGCCGTGCGCCGCGTATCGGACATGAAACCCTGGAACAGGATATGCCGGGAACGGTTGTTCGACCCCATTGGCGCGGACAGTCTGAGTTTCGCGCCGCCGGAGTCCGCCGACACCGGTTTCGAGGACGCATTCGGACCAGACGCGTTCGGGGGACATCCCGCGGGCGGGTGCGCGGGGACCCTGATCGATGTCGTGAGAGTGGTCCAGTTGCATCTCAACAAGGGCGTTTGGGAAGGGCGCGCTATCATCCAGCCGAAGGCCTTCAGCGAAATGCATACGGTCCAGTACGCCGCCCAGATTGCCGAAGATGCCGCCATGCACAAATTCCCCCGCCACGAGCCTTGGGGCTTGGGATGGCTCTTGCGCGGCGTCGGGCCGCGGCCGTTCGCCGCGTACTGGTTCAGGTTCGGCGACAACGCCTCTCCGGGGCTGTTCGGACATGCGGGCATCGACACCATCGTGGGCGTCGGCGACCCGGCACTCGATGTGGCCTATGCATTTGCGATCACCAAGTCGCTCCAAGACAACTCCAAGGCGACCCTCCTGCGCCAGGAAGTCGCCAATCGCCTGTTCGCCACCGTCACGTGATCCCATACGGTCAGACAACACGACCGACCGCCTCGAAATTGGTCATGCGTGGGCGCGACCTCAACGTGTGCGCGCGCTGATGCCGCACCTTCAGGCGTCGATCCCGCCCCGGATCAAGTTTGACGTAATGCTTGATCGTATGACCACAATTCGCGCATCGATCTCGGAAATCGAGTTCACGCTTCTGAGCGCGGTTTGATGGGATTTAGGCGACGGCTCGACTTCTGTGGGCAGAACCAGCGTGTTGAACACGTACACCACAGAAAGGACGTACACAGCGACCGTGACGGTCTCGGATGCCCTATACCGCCCAAACGTCGCCAGCCGAGTTCGCACCATTTTCATTTCACACCGCTGCAGGCCGAATGGACTGCTTTGGGGCTGAAGCTAAACAAGCTTATAATGAGCGACATGTGTCGATGGCCCTGGTAGGCATTCAACCCGTGACATACCTCATTTCCCGAAGAAATACCCGGAATATGAGGCACGGGCAAGAAGACGGATGCCGTTCATCTATTAGCACGAAAGAGTCGCGAACGGCCTGAATAGAGGGTAATGGGAAGTGATGGGTGTACTCATGGCGGCTTTGGGATTTGTCTCGCTATCCTCCGGTCTCCTCTGGATGGACGCCTATGATGCGGTTCAGCAAGGCGTGACGGTTCACGAGCGCGCGCATTTCTGCGTGTGGATCTGGGCCAAGGACTGCGAGCCTGCGTCTCTGACCTTGGGCCACAACCGGCTGACGAGCCCCCGCGGCGAAAAACCCAAGGGAGCGTACACATGGCGAAGACTCGGGGAAGCGACGGTTCAGGCGGGAACCACCAAGGTTTCGGCGGATCCTTTCGTTGCGACCGTAGTGTTGGCCGTGGACCGGCAATACGATCCTGCCGCAGCAATGTCTTACATCCGCGTTTATAATAAGCCGGATGCCGTCACCGATCGCCGCGCCGAAACCTATCGCGATTCGTATACCTACAATGTCTTTCCCGCGTACCCCAGCCGCGAAGTCTGGGAGAAACGCGCCGCAGAGATTCGACTGCGGATGCGTATTGCGGGAGGCCTATTGCCGATGCCCGACCGTACGCCTTTGAACGCGCGTGTCTTCGATGCAGTACGGCACGATGACTATAGCGTGGAGAAAGTGACTTTCGAATCCCGTCCCGGTTTTTTGGTCACGGGAAACCTGTATACGCCCAAGGGCGACGGCCCATTTCCGGCAGTTCTGTGTCCACATGGACACTGGAAGGCGGGCCGCCTCGAAGATAGCGAGCGGGTTTCCGTACCCGCGCGCTGCATTACGTTTGCACGCATGGGTATGGTTGCCTTCAGCTACGACATGATCGGTTTCCAAGACAGCAAACAGTTTCCGCACGAATTTCGGGAACCGCGTTTCATGCTTTGGTCCATGGATACCTTTGCCCTCCAACTCTGGAACAGCATCCGCGCCGTCGATTTTGTGCAGTCCCTTCCGTGCGTCGACAAAGACCGGATCGGCTGTACAGGCGGCTCCGGCGGCGGGACGCAGACGTTTGCCCTCTACAGCATGGACGACCGGATTTCGGTGGCCGCGCCGGTGAACATCATCTCCTGCTCGACCCAGGCCGACTGCTCCTGTGAGAGCCCGCCGATCATCCGCATGAATGGCATATCCGATATGGAGATCGGCGCCACGATGGCTCCGCGGCCTTTGCTTATGGTGAGCGCTACCGGCGATTGGACCGTCGAGACGCCGCGCGTCGAGTATCCGGCCATCCGGAGCATCTACAAGCTCTACGACGCCACAGACAAGATCGAGTCGGTGCAGTTCGAGGCGGAACACAACTACAACAAAGCCAGCCGCGAGGCCGTCTACCGTTTCTTTGGAAAGTGGCTGCTCGGACAGGGCGAGAAATACCGCGACTTCGTCGAGCCCCCATACACCGCTGATCCGGCGGACACCCTGCGCATATTTCCCGGCGACCGAGGGCCGACGGGATATCCGTCAAGGGATGAGATTATCAAACTGACCATCGAGGCGGCGCGGGCCAGATGGAAAGATGAATTGCCAAGGGATCCAGCCGGCGCCCGAAGATTCCGTGACCAGCATGTTCCCGCTCTCCTTGCCGCTTTGGGAGCGGAGATCCCGGAACAGAACTCGTTTCAGGTGGATCGTATGCCGCGCAAGTACGCCCTCAAACGAGATCCGGGCATTGTTTCGGAGAGGCTTGTATTGCGCCGCAAGTCCGTGGGCGACGGCATCCCGATGATTTTTTACCGTGCGGACGATGATCGGCCGCGAGACGCTGTCCTTGTCGTGAACGGCGCGGGCAAGGCGGCATCGGCCGACCTCGCCGCTTCGAGACCGGGCCCGCTCATTCAAAAGTTGTTGGAGCAAGGCAAGTGTGTCGCCACCATCGACGTGTTCCTGCTCGGCGAACACAATAGCCCGCTGGCGGCGCCCGTACCCCGCGCAACGGGAACCTTCCCCGACACGTTCGAGCCGACCGATACCGCTTGCCGCGTGCAGGATGTGATCACGTCCATCGAGTATCTGCATACCCGCCGCGACCTCAGCGGAAAGACACACCTGATCGGCCTTGGCGACGGCGGTATGTGGTGCCTCTTCGCCGCGGCTGTTGATGAGCATGTGGAACGCCTCGCGTTTGACGCCAACAGGTTCGCCAACGAAGACGACGATGCTTGGCTCGCCAAATACTACATTCCAAGCATACGGGGCCTCGGCGACGTGGTTGCCGCCGCTGCACTGGTTGCTCCCAGGCCCCTGCTCATCAGCAACACCGGCGAACGTTTTGTGACGGCCGGCATGCAGACTGCGTATAGCGCCGCCGGCGGCTCCGGATGCAGAATGACATCCGCTGAGATCACGCCTGAAACCCTTGCAGCGTGGTTTGAGTGAAGCATTCGCCGGCAGGACGGCTCGCGAAATGAACCGGAAAATCAAATCCACGTTGTCGTTCCTGTGCTTGAAGCTGCGCACTGGTTCAGGGTAGGTTTCTGCGGGAACGGACAACGTAACGCCGGCATCTTGCCGGCATGCCGGAGCCGCCGAGACGGCGGCGTTACAGAACGCGAGACATGATGGTCAGTTTGCGTGTCGGAAATGTCACAGTACAGTTTGATCATGATGGCGACAGGAATTTCAACAAGGCCGGCTCGGTTGATTGGCTGGGCAAGCCGGTCTTGATTCCGGCTGGTTCATACACGTTCCATTTCGACTTGGAGGGGAGAATACAACGGATAGATGGCTTTGCATCCCCGCACAGTTGGGACTGGCTTCAGCGAACAATGGCCAATGATTGGATTTATTACGACAAAGTCTGGGCGCCGGGAAGCATTCCTCAGCCATCGGGAATTATTGGAGACGCTGTCTGGGCTGTCAACGGAAGGACTGACTTGCCGATGCTTCAGGGCCACAATGGCCTGCAAAGGGATTATGTCGGGAAAGCATTCGATGCCTTCGATGGGTTGATAAGCTCAATCCAAGACTTGGTGAAGCACAGGCCTGAAGTACATTCTGAATCAGGGGAAGCGGCACACCCGACAAGCAACAGCAGATTATGGGATTTTCTTGGCAAGGCAGCACGGAATGATCGGGTACAGTTGCAGAAGGTTGCAGACAGGCTTCACGAGATACACGGGCATATGGCCGTGCTTCCTCCGGATACCATCAATGTTGACTACAGGACACTCCTGGTCAAAGTAATGGACGGATGCACGTATACCTGCGGATTCTGCCTGGCGCGAGGAGAATCGGAATTTGCAGTAAGAAGCAGGGACGATATCGATAGGCAGATCGATGTATTGGCGGAAGTCTATGGAGCCGACCTTTACAATTACAATTCTGTCGTGTTTGGAGAGTGCGACGCGCTTACTTCGCCATCAATTGAATATGCAGCGAACAGGGCGTTTGACGTTTTTCGTTGCGGGTCGTCATTCCATGCAGGATCGAATCTCTTCCTGTTCTCAACAACCAGAACCCTGTGCGAGCAGCCAGACAGCACCTTTGACATGCTCGAAGCGCTGCCGTTTGAGAATGTCTGGATCAATGTCGGCTGGGAGGCTGCAACTAACGCAGCCTTGCTGCAATTGGAAAAACAGCAGACAGCACAGGAAGTGCTATCGGGCATGGAGAAAGCGGGAAAGATAAACAGGAAGCACAAGAAAGTGAAGATCTCCGGCAATTTCATCACGGCGGACGGGTACCAATGCGATGGTATCGTGGAAGCTATCCGCAGAACCCAATACTGCGGGCAATTGTTCCTTTCTCCATTACTTGGCCAATGCAGCAGCGAGCAGGCACTGAAAGACCTTCGCGCTATCAGGAATGCCAGCCCTGATGTGCGGGCGCATTTGTATACGATGCAGAGGATGTGATGGTATGTTTGCGTATCATGTGAATGTGTGGAGTCATCCGCCGGACGAGCCACTGGAACGCGCCTCCGAAATCTCCTCGGAAATAGGTGGCTGTCCCCCATTTACCCCATTTACCCCAAGCACGTACCACCATTAGGCAACCCCACAACGCAAGCGGCTCGCGACAGTGACGCACCCGTTGATTGCCGGCACGATACGCGCTACAATAGGCGAACACGGTGGCTGTCACCCAGAGTGATAGTACATCTTAATTCGCCCTGGTATCTGTCGAAAGATGGGGGTAAGCTCACTACTCTGGCGGTCTTTCAATAAGTGAAGGATGAGTGAGCAGAGGAGGAGCGCACATGCCTGACAGGTTTTCAGATCAAGACGGCGGTAAAGAAAGGGGTGGCCGGCATTTTGGCTTGCCCAAACTTCCAAGAAGAGTGGTGTGGTTCGGCTGTCTCCTCGTGGTGCTTCTGTTGTTGCCCTGGTTGTTCATCTACTCGATCTTTGCCTATGTGGCGCCAAACGAGTACGGTATCAAGGAGGTCAAGGTCGGCGTGGACCGCGGTATCCATGAGGAGGTGTATACGGCGGGCTACTCGTTCATCAAGCCGTTCGGCCTCGAGAAGATGCACAAGTTTCCGCGCCAAGTCCAGGTGCTCGAACTCACGACCATGGAGGCGGCCGCAGGCAACAGTCCGTCTCATGCGTACGACCGCGCCGCTAAGATCCAGACATCGGACGGGTTCTTTGTGGACCTTGACGTGACGATCCTGTATGGCATTGTGGACCCCTACAAGGTGATGACGACGCTCGGTCCCGGGCTGCTCTATTTAACCAACGGCATTGAGCCGAAGGCGGAGCCGGTGCTGAAACAAGCCCTGGGCGAACTCAACATCGAGGACTTCTACAACAGCACGAAACGGGTCGAGAAAACCGATAAGGCCAAGGCCGCGCTGGACGCGGAACTCTCGCCAAAAGGCATGAGGATCGACCAGGTGCTGGTTCGCTACTTCAAGTACAGCGATGAGATCCAAAAGAATATCGAGTCGAGGAAACTCCAGGATCAGCTCGTGTTCAAGAACCAGGCGGAAGGGAAGGCGAACACGGAAGAGGCCGCCACGAAGAAAGCGAAACAAGAGGGGGAGATGCAGGTCAAGATCACGCTTCAGGAAGGCGAAGCGTACAAGACCGAGAAGACGGCGGAGACGGATCTCTACACACGCAAACGCGGCGCCGAGGCGAAGCTGCTGGTCAAGACGGCCGAAGCGGAAGCCATGGAGCTGAAAAACGAAGCCATGCAACTGCTGGGGTATGACCGGAAAGTCGCGATCGAAATGGCCAAGCTGCTGGATGGTATTGAATGGCTTGTGGTTCCCACGGGGGGCCCGCAAGGCGTCAACCCACTCGACTTGCAGTCCATGCTCAAACTGTTTGGCGTCCAATCTGGAGGTCCCGCGGGCATAGTTGCGCCGAAGAAGAGCGAAACCCCGCCGCCGCCCAAACCACCCGAGTCGCCGCCGTCAATACCCAATCCGGCTCCCACGCCGGTTGCCGCGCCGCCCGCCGCACCCGTCGAAACGGCGCCTGAAAAGGAGGTGTCGAAATGAAAACCGCAAAGACGACTCTCAACATCATTAGACCGTTTGGTCTCCTCATCGTGCTAGTTCTTGTGGCGGGATGTATGCCCTATTCGACCGGCCCGACGGAAGTCGGTGTCCGGACCCGAAAGCTCGGGCTGTTCGGCCCGAAAGGCGTCGAGGAGAAAGTCTATCCCCCCGGTTCGACCTACTTCTTTGTGCCGTTCCTGAGTGACTGGCACACGTTTGACACGCGCCTCAACAACCTCGACATGAGCGGTTCGGAAGCCAAGGGCGACCGGAAAAGCCGTGACGACCTTCTGTTCAAGACGATCGATGGCAATGACCTGAGCCTCGACATCATCGTGGCGTGGCGCATTGACCCTCAACAAGCCCCCAAGATTCTCCAGCAGGTGGCCATCAATATGGATGAGCTCAAGGAGAACATTATCCGAACCGTGACCCGCAGCAAGCCGCGCGATGTCTTCGGCGAACTCATGACCGAGGATTTCTATCTTGCGGACAAACGGGCCGCGAAAGCGGCTGAAGTGGTCGCGGTCTTGAACAAAATCTTGAATCCGTACGGCGTCATCGTCGAGAACGTCGGGACCGCCGACTACCGGTTCAGCCCGGAGTACCAGAAGGCCATCGAGGACCGAAAAGTCGCCCAGCAACGCGCCGAGAAGGCCAAGTCGACCACGCGCGCCACCGAAGAGGAATACCTCTCGAAAGTCGAAGAGGCCAAGGGCGAAGTGGGCAAGGTCAAAGCGGAGGCCGACGGCGTCTTCGAACAAGCCAAGATCCGCGCCGAGGCCAACTTCAAGCAAGAACAGAAAACCGCCGAAGCCATCCGTCTCGAGGGTCAGGCCGAAGCCGAAGGCATCCGCAAGATGAATGAAGCGTTGAGCGGTGCTGGCGGCGAGGCGGTCGTCAAACTGGCGATCGCCGAGGCGTTGAGCGGCAAGAAGATCATGCTCGTGCCCATGGGCGAAGGGTTTGACGTCCGCTCGACGAACATCAATGGATTACTCGATATGTACGGAATCAAGAGCATCGCGAGAGATGCCCAAGCGCCATCAGGTAAATAGGGGACAGCCACCTATTTCTCCGATACCCGTCGCGCTTTCCTTGGCCTTCCCACGGGTAATGGACAGAGTCGCCGCCCCACGAAGGTCTCCAGTTTGCTGAGGAAGCTGTCGGTGGCCAAAGGCCGTCCCGTGTGCGTGTTCAACCGTATGCTCGATATCTCCAGGGTATCCTCTGCCTCGGTCAGCCATGCCTTCCAGTTCAGGCCGCCGGCAAGCTCCCGCCACGCCTCCTGGTCGAGCAACCCCGACATGCCCGTTCCCGTGTGCGCCGCCGCGCTCGACCACCGATACGTCCACGGCACGCGCGTAACCTTCGCTCGCACAGGATTCCGTTCGATGTACCGCAGGACCTGAAGCGCGTGCCTCTCGTCGAGCGCACACGAGTAGAACCGTCCCTGCCAAAGGTGTCCCGTCCGCCCGTGCATCCGGTTGACGTACTGCGCGTACAGATAGTGAGCGCGGCCAATTCCCCGGTGCAGCGACTCCTCCCGGGCCGGCGTCGCAACCAAGTGCACATGGTTGGCCATCAGACAGTATCCCAGCAGCCGCACCCCTTCCCGGCCGCAGTGTTCCTCCAGAAGTTGCAGGTACTTCGCCCGGTCCGCATCCACAAAAAACACATCCTGGCGGTTGTTCCCGCGCTGGGTAACGTGATGCGGCAGTCCCGGAATGACAATGCGTGCGTTTCGAGGCATGCCCTCTGTCTACCACATCGAAACCCACATGTCAAGAAATAGGTGGCTGTCCCCTATTTCCCTGGCGCGTGGGTGAGTTGAAATCAGTTCACTTGCCGGTTACCCTCGTGCACATGAAGCGAGACGTTGGCTGGAGGCGCATTGTCCCGGATTGCTGCGTCGGTGTGGTTCTCTTCCTGTGTTCCGCGTGCGTCGGCGCGGTGTACGTTGCCAACTGGGGGGCGGCGGCGCCTGTGCTGCCCGGGCTATTCGCGCCGTCCGTCATGCTGGCCTACGGGCACGGATACATCAACCCGGACCTTGATCAGATCCCGAAGCTGAGAGAGTTCCTCGACACCATCGACGAGTCTCGGGCCGGTCTGCCGCCTCGCGTAGACACCTTCTCTCGGGTCGATCTGCCGGCATACATCCCCCAGGTTCCGTTCACTACCTTGCATGACCGGGAACTCTATCTCATCCACGTGGTGGCGTTCTTCTGGCGGCTGTTCGGCGTGTCATGGTCTGCCCTGACGCCGTTGTTCGGACTCCTGTTCGGGACCAGTGTCGTCCTTGCCTACGGTCTGTTTCGACTCGGTATGAACCGGGTCATGGCCGCGCTTTGCGCACTGATGTTCATGACGTCGCCGATACATCTCGAGTATCTACCAGTCTTGCGCGATTACTCGAAAGCGCCCTTCATCTTGGCGGCCCTGTGCGTCACGGGGTACATCGCAAGCCGGTCACTCGATCGCCGCGCCTTGTGGGGATGGTCGGCCCTTTGTGGGGCCGTGATCGGCATTGGCGCCGGTTTCCGTATCGATGTCTTGATCTGCGTAGTTCCCTCGGTGCTCGTAGTGTCATTTCTGCTGCCGCGCGGGTCGATCCTCACGCGCGCCGTGGCCGTCGCGTGTCTTATCGCCGCGTTGCTTGTAACGTCATGGCCGATCCTCTCCAGACTCGGTAGCGGTGGAAATAAGTGCCACCCTGCGCTAATGGGATTCATGGCTCCGTTCAGCGAACGGCTCGGCGTGGGCGGCACGTCGTACGAACTCGGCCACAAGTATCTTGATGCCGAGGTGTTGCCGATTGTCAATGCCTTCGCGCGCCGCGGCAATCCCGGCCTCGACTGCTTTCTCATCTACGGCACGGCTGCGTATGAGCAAGCCGCCGACCAATACACGGCTCAGTTCATCAAAACGTTCCCGGCGGACGTCGTAACGCGCGCCGCCGCCGCCGTCCTTCGCATTCTCGACGAACTCCGCGCAGGACCGGACCACATGGCGCCCCATGGCCTGGCCAACCGGCCTGTCCTCGCGCTGTATCGGGTCCGCCTGTGGGTCGAACAGCACGGATTAGGGCACATGCGTTACGTGGCCGCCATCGTGCTGTGTGGCCTCGTCCTACACAACGTGCGCCTCGGCGTGACCGTCTTCGGGCTTGTGCTTTACTACACCGGGTACAGCGCCGTCCAGTTCGCGAGCCGCCACTACTTCCATCTCGAGGTAGTTCCGCTGTGGTTCGGCGGCGTGTTCTGGGGAGCCGTCTTCTCTCTGATCCGTCCGCAGGTTCGTCACGCCATTCGTGAGCACGCGCTTGCCATCTTCACACGGCGCGGCTTACCGCTTCTGTACCGCGCGGTGATCCCGATTGCGTGTTGTGTTGCCGCAGTCGCCGCGCCGCTCTTCTTGTTGCGGCAGTACCAGGACACGCGCGTGCGTGCGCTTTGCGAGGCTTACTTGAACGCGGAACGAGAACCCATTGAAATGAGACACACCCCGCTCGGCGACGGACGCGCATTGGTTCAGGGCGTGTCGGCCGTCGGCGAAGACGCCCTGCCGTGGGCCCCCGGCCAAGACGGATTCGAAATGGAATGGCTGATGGCGGAGTTTGAATCATCGGATCGGAACCCTGAAATCACAGCGCGATACGATGCCAATGTCTTTGAAACCGACTTGTCCTGGGTGGCCACGCTGCCCCTGTCCGAGCGGCGGCCCTGGTGCGACGGAGACCTCCTGCGCATGTTTTTCCCCGTATACTGCGCCTCATGGACCGAACACTCGCCGAATTGGCTCATGTTCCGAGGGCTAGAGATCGCCGAGGCCGACAGGCCCGCTCTGAAAGGGCTATACCGGCTCGAACACCCCGACCGCTATCCGCTCATCCTGTACTTGACACTTCCGCCGTGGTGGGAGTCTATGCCCCGCTGCCAGCATCTCACCCGCTAGAGTGCCAGGCCAGACAACAACGAGCCCCTAAAGCTTCCCAATGTCCCCATTTCCCGCAAAAGCCAGCAGGTTCGGAGGAATTGGACGATGCAAGTTCAGAGGAGTCAGTTGATTATGGGAAAGTGGAAATGGCGGAGAGGGCGGGATTTGAACCCGCGGCACGCCTTTTGGACGTGCACACGATTTCCAATCGTGCTCAATCAACCACTCTGACACCTCTCCGGGGCGATTCGCATTATAGGTGCCTTTCAAAAGGGTTGTCAAAGCTCGCCATGTCGCTTGATCTACTCCGGGAAAAGCGGGAAGATACGCGTCCGTAGGTCCGAAATCATCTCGGACGGCTCGATCGCAGGTCACGTCTTTTGGAAGGGGGTGGGCGTATGGATCGTCCGACGGTGTTGGTAGTGGGCAGCGCCAATGTCGACTTGGTGACCACGGTGGCGCGATGCCCTAAGGCGGGCGAGACGCTGATTGGAACGTCATTCAAGACGGTGGCGGGTGGGAAAGGCGCCAATCAGGCGGTTGCGGCAGCCCGGCTTGGTGCGCACACTTTTTTCGCCGGCTGCGTGGGAAATGATGCGTTCGGCGAGATGCAGCGCAGTACGCTTTCGGAGGCCGGCGTGGACACAACGCATCTGAAAACGCATCCGTCCGAGCCGACGGGCACGGCCATCATTTTTGTTGCCGACACCGGTCAGAATTCGATCGTCGTAGTGCCTTCAGCCAACTATGGCATCACGCCGGCTGACGTGCGTGCATTGCGGCCGTTGTTCGAGAAGCTTGACTGTGTTCTGCTGCAACTCGAGATCCCGCTGGAAACGGTTGAGGCAACGCTTGACCTTGCCCGCGAAGCGAAGGTTCTATCCATATTGGATGCGGGGCCCGCGCAACGGGTTCCAGCCGAGATCATCCATAAAGCCGATATTATCTCACCGAATGAAACCGAGGCGGAGGCGATGACGGGACTCAGCGTACAGTCCCTCGATGATGCGCATTCCGTGGCGGAGCGCCTTCGCGAAATGGGCGCCAGGGACGTGGTACTGAAGCTCGGCGAGAACGGTTGCCTGTACGTTGGCGAGGAATGCGTTCATGCGCCTGCTTTCACCGTCGCGACCGTGGACACCACTGCCGCGGGCGACGCATTCACGGCCGCGCTTGGCTGTGTGTGGATGAGACTGCCACGCCGTGAGGCCCTTCGGTACGCAAACGCAGCCGGTGCGCTCGCTACAACCGTGGCCGGCGCGCAGCCGTCGATGCCTACGGCAGCCGCAGTGGAGGCGTTTCTGCGCGAGCGCTCTAGTGAATTCAACCGGCCCGGTGCGATCTGCTGATCCTTGAGTTTAGTGGCGCAGACTGTCAGTCTGTCGGCTCGCGTATCTCGCACAGGCTAGACAGCCTGCGCCACGCGTACTGACGATGAATGAGGGTTCGATCGAGAGCGGTTCGCTGCACCCGAAACGATCAGAGCAGGAGATGAAGACTTTGAACAAGATGATCTGTTCCGCGTCGGTAATGTGCGCCAATCTGCTCCACCTTGAGAATGACTTCAAGTCTCTGGAGGCAGCCGGATGCGATGAGCTGCATTTCGACATCATGGACGGTCATTTCGTGCCGAACTTTACGCTCGGTTTCGACTTTATCAAGGCAGCGCGCGGCGCGTGTTCGCTCCCTTGCACCGCGCACTTGATGATCACGCGGCCCGATGACTATATCGAACGGTTCGTTGAAGCGGGTTGCGGCACGATTGCCGTGCACGTCGAGACCTGCGTTCATTTGCAGCGCACGCTTGCGGAGATTCGGCGTTTGGGCGCCTCGCCGGGGATTGCGGTCAATCCCGCCACGGCCCTGACGAAGCTGGACTACGCGCTCGATTACGTGGACCGGGTCCTCGTCATGACCGTCGATCCAGGCTACGCAGGACAGCGCATTCTGCCCGGCGCATTTGAACGGGTGCGGATTCTCCGGGAAGTGATTGCCTACCGCGAACTGCGCGTGAAGATCGAGGTGGACGGGAATATCACTGTACGAAACGCGGCATTGCTCTCGAAGGCGGGAGCGGAGATCTTCGTGTTGGGCACGGGCAGCATCTTCAAAGGGACAGATCCTGGCGAGACTCTAAGGACATTCCGAAGCGCAGTGGCCCACGAACAAGAGCTTGTGTAATGCGGCTTCGATAGTATGGTTTGAGGATGGTGGGTTCCGCTTCGCTTCACCTACCCTACCCACTTCACCCACCCTACCCACTACCCACTTGATGCCGGTGTCAACGCACATCCATATCAATCATTTGCGACCGGTGAGCGGTTGGCGCGTCGGGAGTTACCCATTGACTATTCCCGCGGATTACCGTCCACCGAGAAGCTGCAAGGCGGTCTGCGGGATGATATTGGCTTGAGCGAGCACCGATGTGCCTGCGCTCACGAGGATCTGGTTCCGGGTGAAGGAGATCGTCTCTTGGGCGATGTCGGCATCGCGGATGGCGCTTTCGGAAGCCGACGAGTTCTCTTCCTGGATGGCCTGGGTTCGGATAGTGAACTCCAACCGGTTCTGTGAGGCGCCGAACAACGCCCGGAGGCTGGTTACGCTCTTGAGGGCTTCATCGATCGTGCTGATGGCGGAGACGGCCCCGAGATAACTCGAAATGAAAACTTGGCTGACGCTGAGGTCGCTCGTCTTTGCACCGGTGACCGAGATGGTCAGCCACTGGCTCGTGAATGCCCCCGACTGGATCGTAATGGTCTGCGGCGCGCTTAGCACACGGATGCCGTTGAACTCGGTGTCCAGCGCGATAGCGTCGATCTGTTGGAGGAGTTGCTGAACTTCGGCGTCGAGGGCCGTGCGGTTGGCCGTGCTTTGGGTCCCGTTCGCGGCCTGCACCGAAAGCTCACGGATGCGTTGGAGGGCGTTGGTGGTTTCGGTCAGGGCGCCTTCCGCCGTCTGCACCAGGCTGATGCCGTCCTGCGAGTTGCGCTGTGCGACCTGCGTGCCACGCACTTGGGACGCCAAGTTCTCTGCGATGGCGAGGCCGGCGGCATCGTCCGCGGCCCGGTTGATGCGAAGACCCGTAGAGAGGCGTTCAAGACTCTTGTTGAGATCGAGCGTTGACGCTCTCAGGACACGTGCTGCGTTGATCGCGGCGACGTTTGTGTTGATTCGAAGCCCCATGACTTGTTTCCTCCTTGATGTCTAACCCTTTGCATCCTTGCATCGGCGTACTTCTCAACGCCCTTCGTCGGCGTTACGTTTCTTAGTATCGGCAGGGGTCCGTCAAACCTTTAGACCGTGTATGAATAGCTCGTGGGGCAGACTGTCAGTCTGCCATTTCGAGGCTGTGCTGTGACGGCAGACTAACAGTCCGCCCCACGAAAACAATGCTCGCTTGGGGATAGGCGGACGGGGCGCCCGTTGCAGTCGCCGCATTGGGAATGCTAGCATACTTTGCGTCATAGGGGGACGGATACCGGGAAACGATGTCGACAAACGATGCCACAAGCGACGCCGCCACATCAGCGCACGATGAGGGGTATGGCCGTTACCTTCGTATAGGGATGGAGGCGTTCCTCTTTCTATTGGTGGTCGCCATGTTTCCATTCTCTGAAGACCCGACGGGCGACATCAAGTATCTGCTTTGCAGTTGGGCCAGCCTGATTCTTGGCGCGGCTTGGGCGATCTCAGCCTGGCGGCAGAGACCGCGGTTCCGCCGCCCACAGATGTTTCTGGAGATCCTTGTTCTGTTTCTGCTCCTGGGGCTGCTGGCCTCCTTCCGAGGGCCGTTCGTGCGAAACAGCCTCGCGGAGATGGGCCGGTTCTGGTCGTTTTTTGTGCTGTACGTCGTGGCGAGCCAGGTGTACTGGACCCCCAAGCAAGTGCGCCGATTGATGCTGGTGGTCTGCATCGCCTTGGCGCTATCGTCGGCCTACGCGCTGTTCGTTCAGAGGGCGGGAATGGATCCTTTCCCGTGGCGGGAGCGCACGAGCGATGAGTATCTGAACCTTCCCGCCACATTCGGGAACCCGAATTTTGCGGCGCACACGCTGATCCTCGGCGTGATCATGGCCGTGTATCTTTCCACCCGTGTG
>Ga0315279_10001983_pt1 | contig 32105 bp, 24 predicted proteins | sample YL17G06_20_MG_FD_203694 | JGI IMG/M metagenome (GOLD analysis project Ga0315279, IMG submission 203694) | Sediment microbial communities from Yellowstone Lake, YNP, Wyoming, USA - YL17G06_20 | ecosystem: Environmental > Aquatic > Freshwater > Lake > Sediment | place: USA: Wyoming | collected...
CGCCGAGGATTACGAGATCAGCGAAAAGGATCGCAACGTCTCGATGACCGAGATCGGCACGGCGCACGTCGAGCAATTGCTGGGTCAGCCGCTGCGCGATCCCGACCGCCCCGAAGACGTGACCCCCGAACAGGCGCGCCTGCTCGGCTACCTTGAACAGGGGCTGCGCGCCCAGCATCTCTTCAAGCGCAACAAGGATTATCTCGTCCAGGGCGGCAATGTCATCATCGTGGACGAGTTCACCGGACGGCTGATGCCCGGCCGCCGCTGGAGCGACGGTCTGCACCAGGCAGTGGAGGCCAAGGAAGGGGTGCGGGTGGAGCCGGAGAACGTCACCTACGCCACCATCACCCTGCAAAACTACTTCCGCATGTACGAAAAGCTGGCCGGCATGACCGGCACAGCCCTGACCGAGGCGGAGGAGTTCAGCAAGATCTATAAGCTCGAAGTCCTGCCCATCCCGACCAATCTGGAATACCAGGCCATCGGGCTGGACGCCCCGTTGACCGAACTCAAGGCCAAGGATGAGGACGGTTTCGAGTTCAGTTATTTCATCCATCGGGATGCCCCCCCCGTTTCCTCCCCATCTTCTGTGAAGATGGGGGGGACGGAGGGGAGGGTGTTCTTCCGCCGCAAAGACTACCCGGATACCATCTACCGCACCGCGGAGGCCAAGCTGCGCGCCCTGGTGCGCGAGATCACCTGTGAGCACGTGCGCGGGCGGCCGATGCTGGTCGGCACGACCTCGGTCGAAAATTCTGAACGTCTCTCGAATCGGCTGAGGGCGGAACCCATCCGCCGCCTGATGCAGGTGCTATTGATCCGTCACGCATGGCTGGCAGCCAACGACCGCGTCGAGGACGGGCGCGCCATCCCGGAACTCGCCGACCTAAACAAACCGCTCGAGCAATTCCGCCCCGAAGAGCTGCGCCCGATGGCGCGCGACCTGGGTGTCTCGCTGAACCCGGAGGATCAGACCAACCTGGCCCACCTGCGCGAAATCCTGGGGTTGGATGAATCCGATGAAAGCCGACTGAAGTTGGCACTACAAGGGGGTGTGCCGCACCAAGTGCTGAACGCCCGCAAACACACCGAGGAAAGCCAGATCATCGCTGGCGCGGGGGCGTTCGGCGCGGTGACGATAGCCACCAATATGGCCGGGCGCGGCGTGGACATTAAGCTGGGCGGTGACCTGGCCGAGGAGATCATCGCCGCGGTGGCGCGCGTCTTGCGCAAGGCCGGTTATAAAAACCCCTACGACATGAATTTGCAAGAACGCCGCGAAGCCCTCCAAGAGGTAGACCCAACGCTCTACGGCATCTACGAGACCGAGGTCAAGTTCTTCCTCAAACACTTCGAGGACATGGAACGCGTCAAGGAACTGGGCGGCCTGCATGTCATCGGCTCGGAACGGCACGAGGCGCGCCGCATTGACAACCAGTTGCGCGGCCGTTCCGCCCGCCAGGGCGACCCCGGCTCCTCGCGCTTCTATCTCTCCCTCGAAGACGATTTGATGCGCTTGTTCGGCGGCGAGCAGGTCAACAACCTGATGCAGCGTCTGAGCATTGACGACGATTACCCGCTCCAGGCGCGCCTGGTCAGCGGGATCATCGAGCAGTCGCAGCACCGCGTGGAGGGCGCCAACTTCGATGTGCGCAAACACCTGCTCGAATACGACGACGTGCTCAACTCGCAGCGCATGAGAATCTACTCCCAGCGCGACCGCGTCTTCGAGAAGGAAGACCTGGCTGAAGATGTGGACGAACTCCTGCGCCTGGAAGTAGAGCGGCGCGTCTCGGAAGCCGTCGAAAGTGGAGAGCTATGGCGTTTGCTGGCCTGGCTGGAACAGATTCAGCCGGTCTTTGGCGTCGCCGAGGGTGCCTTCCCATCCTTTACTTACAAAATCCTGCTGCGTGAACTTTCGGATTCACTTGTACCCCGTTCGGGCCGCGAGCCCGCCGGGGCGAGACGGCCTTCGCAAGTGCAGGCAAAAACCGATCTCCGCACATCCCTGATGGATATTGCCCGTCGCACCCTCCAGGCCGAACACGCCTATTTCCTCCATGCCATCCAGGAGCAGATTGATCGCGCCGGTGAAGGCCTGGACAGCCAGATTAAAAATCATACCGATGTCCTCGATACGTTCTTTGATTCCCTAAAAGATAGCGAAGAAGGCGAGCCTCGCCGTCCACAGGAAATCCTGGAGGAGCTCCAGGGCCTCGTCCACATCCCGCTGCGGCTTTCGCCCGAGCAGATGCGCTCCCTGGCTGAAGCCCCGCACGAACAGGAAGATGATATTCGCAACCAGATAGAAGCCTTCATTGCCAATTTGACTCTCACTCGCTTGATTGCCACCATCGAATTTCGCCTGGGTGAAAGCCTCAACCTGGAGACTGCCGAACTCCAAAATCTCGACTGGGACGAGGTCGCCGAACGCGTAGAGGATAAGACGCGTGAGGTGCTCGCTGCGCGGCAGGAGCGCCTGCTTGGCGAGGATGGCCAGATCACCCGCGACCTAGCCTCTGCCCTCGAACGCCAGGGCGTTGCTCCTCTCGACGACCAATTAAAGCTTCGTCTGCTCGCCCTCATGGCGCAAGGGGCGCGCACTTATTTCGACAGCAAGACCCACCGCCAGATGCGCCAGGTCTTTTCCCGCCTGCACTACGTATACCCAGGAAATGAACTGCTGGCGGACATTTCCGCTGAAACCCTGACGGACGATGTTTTGGAACACCTCGAACAGGCGCAGATTGCCCTGCGCCGCGCCTGGGGCGAAACCGAGTTGCGTCGCCTGGGCGCCTCCACAGAAGAAGATGCCGAAGAGCTTGGCCGCCGCGTCCAGACCGAGATCTACCGCCAGGTGCTGCTCGGGGCGATCACCGAGCTGTGGGTGGATTACCTGACCCGAGTCGAGGCGCTGCGCGTCTCCATCGGCCTGGAAGCCTACGCCCAGCGCGATCCGCTGGTACAATACAAGAGCCAGGCTTCCGAGATGTTCCAGAACCTGCTCGGCGAGATCCGGGCTGCGGTCATCAGCCGCATTTTCCTCTATCAACCACGCCCGTTCGCTACGGCGCAGTCCGAAACGGCTGCCGAACCAGCCCCGGCTGGCGCCCCTGCCGCTCCGGTACAAACAGCCTCGCGTAAGAAGAAACGGCACCGGCATTAAACGTGCCACGTGCCAGGTTTCAAGTGTCAGGTAACTGAAACCTGACACCTGAAACCTGACACCTGGAACTTATGGATTATCAGAAACTCCCCAAAGTCGAACTTCACCGCCACCTCGAAGGCTCTCTGCGCCTGGCGACCATGCTTGATATTGCCCGCGCGCACGGCATCACTGTCCCGATCAATATCACCCGCCTGAGCCATCTCGTCCAGGTGCAAAACGGTGAACCGTTCACGTACGAGAATTTCCTGGCCAAGTTCACCACCCTACGCATGTTCTACCGCTCGCCGGAGGTCATCCATCGCGTGACCCGCGAGGCCATCGAGGACGCGGCGAAGGATAACGTCCGCTACCTGGAACTGCGCTTTACGCCGGTCGCACTCAGCCGCGCCGAGCGTTTCCCTCTGGATGAAGTCATTGACTGGGTCTGCGAGAGCGCCCAGCAGGCGGCCAAGGAGTTCGGGATCATGGTGCGCCTGCTGGCCAGCGTCAACCGGCACGAGAGCGCAGAATTGACCGAGCAGGTGGCCTGGCTGGCTGCAAACCGCGTCGGGAAGGGCCTCGTCGGCCTCGACCTGGCTGGGAACGAGGCGGAATTCCCCATCCAGCCTTTCACCGGCATCTTCCGCGAGGCGCAGCAAGCTGGCTTGCGCATCACAGTCCACGCTGGGGAATGGGCCGGGGCAACCAGTGTGCGCAGCGCGCTTGAGGTCCTGAACGCTGAACGCATCGGCCACGGCGTCCGCATCCTCGAAGACGAAGCGGTGGTGACTCTGGCCCGCGAGCGCGGCACCACCTTCGAGGTCTGCGTGAAGAGCAACTACCAGAGCGGCGTCGTCTCCTCGTTAAAAGCGCATCCGTTGTTGGAGATGATGGAATCCGGCCTGAACGTTACGCTGGCAACCGACGATCCCAGCATTTCGCAGATCACGTTGGGCGACGAGTATCGCCAGGTCTGCGAGGAGCTGGGCATGACGCTCAAGGGTTTGAAGGAGCGAATCCTTGCCTCGGCAGGCGCTGCCTTCCTGCCGGAGACGGAAAAGGTAAAACTGGTTGCCAATCTCAAAAAGGAATTGAAGTAACAGGTAAAAACACACGCGAGACCCAAAGGTCTTGTGAAGTCCCCGAAGGGGGAAGACCTTTAGGGTCTGTTTGCCACCGAAGGAGTTCTTATGCAAGAAGATTTCTTTAGAGCACGTGCGGTATTGGGAGTAGGAAAAAAAGAATACGTTTTCTACCGGCTCAGCGCGTTGGAAGAGTTGCACCTCACGCATCTCAAGCAGCTGCCGTTTTCGATCCGTATTATGCTCGAAGCTGCCCTCCGTCAATGCAACAACAATGAAATTACGCAGGATGATGTGAAGAACCTCGCTGCCTGGAACCCTGCCCCCCCATTTTCGGAGAAAAAAGGGGGGGCCAAGGGGAGGGTACCCTTCCTGCCTGCGCGTGTTATCATGCAAGATTATACCGGCGTGCCAGCCATCGTAGACCTGGCTGCCATGCGCGCCGTCGTCGCCCGTTTGGGCGGCACAACGAATGCCGCCATTCGTTGTGGCGGCGACCCGAAGCGCATCAACCCGCTCGTGCCGGTTGACCTGGTGATTGACCACTCAGTGCAGGTGGATTTCTTTGCCACCGCCGACGCTCTGCAACGCAACACCGAGATCGAGTTCCAGCGCAACCGCGAACGTTACGAGTTCCTCAAGTGGGGCCAGAAAGCCTTCTCCAACTTCCGCGTCGTCCCGCCCATGACCGGCATCGTGCATCAGGTCAACCTGGAATACCTGGCGAGTGTGGTAATGACCCGCCAGGCCCCCGGTTTCTTTGAGGAACCGGGGGCCTCGACACTCCTGGCCTTTCCCGAAACCCTGGTTGGCACAGACTCGCATACTACCATGGTCAATGGCCTGGGCGTGTTCGGCTGGGGCGTGGGCGGGATCGAGGCCGAAGCCGTGATGCTCGGCCAGCCGATGGATATGCTCCTGCCGGATGTGGTCGGATTCAAGCTGCACAGCAAACTTCGGGATGGTGTCACGGCCACCGACCTGGTGCTGACTGTCACCCAAATGCTGCGCAAGAAGGGCGTCGTGGACAAGTTCGTCGAATTCTACGGCCCCGGCCTGGACAGCATGTCGCTGCCCGACCGCGCTACGATTGCCAACATGGCCCCCGAATACGGCGCCACCATCGGCTACTTCCCGGTGGACGCCGAGACGCTGCGCTACCTGCGCCTGACGGGACGGAAAGATGAGCAGGTCGAACTGGTCGAAGCGTACTGCCGCGCCCAGGGCTTGTTCCACGAGGCGAGCACCCCCGACCCGGAATTTACCGAAACGGTCGAACTGGACCTGGGGTCAGTCGTGCCATCCATGGCCGGCCCCAAGCGTCCGCAGGATCGCGTGGCTCTGTCCGAGATGAAGCAGGTTTTCGAGAAGGCGCTGACCACCCCGATCAAAGAACGCGGCTACGAATTCAAGCCCGAGGAGATAAGCCACAGGGTCAAAGTCGGCACGAATGGCGGCTCTGTCGAGATCGGCCACGGCGCGGTGGTTATCGCCGCCATCACCTCCTGCACCAATACCAGCAACCCGTCGGTGATGGTCGCCGCCGGCCTGGTCGCCAAGAAGGCGGTCGAGAAGGGATTGACGGTCAAACCGTACGTCAAGACCAGCCTGGCGCCCGGCTCACGCGTGGTCACGGAATATCTCAAGCAGGCCGATTTACTCGAACCGCTGGCGAAACTGGGCTTCAACGTGGTCGGCTACGGCTGCACCACCTGCATCGGCAACAGCGGCCCGCTGCCGGGTGAGGTGGCGAAAGCTATCACTGGCTTAAACCTCGTCGCCGTGGCAGTCATTTCGGGCAACCGCAACTTCGAGGGGCGCGTTCATCCGCTCGTCAAAGCAAACTATCTCGCCTCCCCACCGCTGGTCGTCGCCTACGCCCTGACCGGGACGGTGGACATTGACCTGCATACTGAACCCATCGGCAGAGGTAAAGACGACCAGCCTGTTTACCTGAAAGAAATCTGGCCGACGACGCAGGAAATCCTCGATACGCTGGCCGCGAGCCTCGATACGAAAATGTTTCGCGAGAAGTACGCGGATGTATTTTCCGGCGGCGATCTGTGGAACCAGATCAAGGTGGTTGAGAGCGACCTTTACCAGTGGAATGAGGTTTCCACTTACATCCAGCATCCACCCTTCTTCCAGGAATTGACCCCGGATGTGCCACACATCAAGGATATCTTGGGGGTGCGCGTCCTGGCCTTGCTGGGTGATTCCATCACCACTGACCACATCTCTCCAGCGGGCAACATCGCCGCCGACAGCCCGGCAGGAAAATACCTTATCGAGCGCGGCGTGGCGGTGCGTGACTTAAACTCCTACGGCTCGCGGCGCGGCAACGATCAGGTGATGACGCGCGGCACGTTCGCCAATATCCGTTTGAAGAACATGCTCGTGCCCGGCCTGGAAGGCGGTGTTACGCGCCACTTCCCGGATGGCGCGCAGATGTCCATCTACGAGGCGGCAATGAAGTACCAGAGCGCAGGTGCGCCTGTTACCGTCCTCGCTGGCAAGGAGTATGGCACCGGCTCCAGCCGTGACTGGGCGGCGAAGGGTACGCTCCTGCTCGGCGTACGGGCCGTGATTGCCGAATCCTTCGAGCGCATCCATCGCTCAAACCTGGTCGGCATGGGTGTTCTGCCGCTTCAATTCGAGGCCGGTCAAAACGCAGAACGCCTCGGCCTGAAAGGCGACGAGGTATTCGATATCACAGGCCTGAACGATAACATGGCTCCGCAGAGCCTGGTTACTGTCAGGGCGAAGAAGGCCAATGGTAAGGAGGCCGGGTTCAGGGTCAAAGCGCTGCTGAACACGCCGGTGGAAGTGGCATATTTCCGCAACGGCGGCATCCTGCATACCGTTTTGCGTAATCTGCTTCGTATATAATGGGATTGCTCCCGGCGGGGCTTCGCGAAGCACCCCGGAGGGGCAGCCCCGCTAGAGCTTAAATGCTCAAGAGAAATACCATCCGTTTTTATGGCTAACGTAAAATTTAGCAATCGTGATGTAATAGAGTCTTCGGCGAAGAAACATCCAATCGGGTTTGGATACACTCTCCTCCAGGCCTTTGCGTTTCTTGTTGTTTTCATTGCTCTCCTGGAGGGCATTGCTCGGATAAGCTTTATAAGTAATCTACTCCCTTATCAATCCCTTGGGAGTTGGCACTATCAATTTGATCTTAAATGGTTCCGCCTGAAGCAATACGTTGCCAACAACGGCGGTGTGGACGTTATCCTCTTGGGCAATTCGCTGGTAGACACTGGCTTCGATCCAGATGTGGTCACCCAGACCTATTATGAAAAAACCGGTTTGCAGCTGAGGGTGTTTAATTTTGGCATTGACGGGTTGACAGTCTACCCCAGTTCGATAAACGCTAAACTACTCGTTGAGACATACCATCCTGCGCTCCTGATCTTTGTCACCGAAATGAGGGATTATGATGCGACGAACGGGATACGAACGGAGGAGAAATTACTTTCCGATACCTGGATGCAGTACCAATTGGGATATTTTAATCCCAGAGGGTGGATTATCGCCCACTCTGTAGCGCTTCAGCATTTCTTACCCTATCGAAATTGGATGCGAGCTGATTTTCCCAGCACGTTTGCGGCTTGCCTGCAAACTTATCATACGACCTCCCTCACTGGCTACGAACCTGACAACGGTGTAATGAAAGAGGTTGTGGCTCCCGATCCCAATAATCTGGCCGGCAATCCATATTTCGACAGCAACCAGCCTTACCAGGTTGACCCATCCCGCCTGGAAAGTTTACAATCCATTCTCGACCTTGCCAGAGATAATGGACCACAGATCGTGGTTGTAGAGATGCCAGTGCATCCCGTATTCTTTGAATATGCGGGTGGGGAAACAGTCCATAAAGCATTTCAGGAGAAGATCGCTGAGACAGTGCGAGCCGGTGGGGGGATCTTCTTGCCAGCGATTGACGAGGTTACAATCCCATTGCAGGGACGCTCCAATTTGACGCATTTGAATAGGCGAGGAGCCCCAATATTGAGCGCTTACCTGGGCGGGCAGCTCGCGGCGCTGACGAATCAAGAGGGGATGATGTTCGTCAACAAGCAGAAAGGGGATAGCCAGCCATGAATATAACGACTGCGTCATTTGCTGCTTTTATGCTTATTGTAATCTTGGGTTACAGGCTGCTCTCCGCCCGTTTCAGAAATATCTGGCTGTTCGTGGCTTGCCTGGGATTTCTTATCACTTGGTCCTGGGAATTTGTTGGGATTTTGCTCATTCTTGGTACGGTCAACTACATTCTCGGCAGGTGGATCGGTGAAGCCAAAGAGGGGCGTAAACGCATTCTTTGGATTGGCATTGCCTTCAATGTGTTTACGCTATTGATATTCAAGTACAGTGACTTCTATCTCCCGGAACTCACCTCGTTCCTGGCGCGGATTGGCATAGAGAAGGGTGGCGGGGGAATCCAACTTTTGATGCCCATCGGCCTTTCGTTCACGACTGTTCAATTGATCTCTTACCTGGCAGATATTCACAATCGTATCGTGCTGCCGGAAAAGAGATGGCTCAAATTCATCCTCTACATTCTCTATTTTCCAAAACTATTATCCGGGCCGATCGAACGCGCCAGAGTATTTCTTCCCAAGCTAGATCAGCCTCAACCTCTCTCCGCTGAATCCATTGCCCGCAACTTCACGCTGATGGTTATCGGTCTGACCCGAAAACTACTATTTGCCGATGTACTCAACGCCTTGATCCCCTCGGCCGCATTCGTCCAACCGCTGACGTATTCGGCCCAATTGCTGCTGACCTGGCTGCTGGCATATGCTTTCGTCATCTACAATGACTTCGCAGGCTACACCAACATTGCAAGAGGCGTCAGCGGCCTTCTAGGGATCGAGTTATCCAGCAACTTCAATACACCATATTTTTCTCGAAGCATTGCTGAATTTTGGGAGCGCTGGCACATCAGCCTCTCAAACTGGCTGCGGGATTACATCTTTTTCCCGTTATCTCGCCTCCTGCGAAAAAAGTTCCCGCATCCAGATCATATAATAAATTTCATCCTGCCGCCGTTGGTCACCATGCTGGTCAGCGGCATGTGGCATGGACTCGCTTTCAGTCTGCTATTGTGGGGGGGCTTGCATGGCGCGTACTTGATCGTCGAGCGCATTCCAACGTTATTCGCGCCCAAGGTTCTGATGGATGAACGTCCCAAATGGCGGCAGGCTATGGCTACGCTTTTCACTTTTTCGCTGGTCTTGTTGGCCTGGCTTCCATTCCGCATGGACCCCGTTACTGCGAAACGCTATTTTGCTGGAATAATCCTCCCTTCCCATTGGCTCAAGCCGGATTTTCTGTGGATGAGTGAGGTATTCAAGGGACATCTTCCCGTCGGCGATGTGTACGGGTGGAACATCCCCGACCCGCGCATCTTCCTGGTGCTCCTGCCTGCCATACTGCTGGACTGGACGCAATTCCGTCACAAGAACGAGCTTATCTTTCTGAAGTGGCCGCGCTGGGCACAGGCTGCGCTGCTTGCTCTCGTGACCCTGGGTCTGTTCCTCGCCTCATTTGCTGATTCGGCCGCCCCCTTTGTCTACCAGGGGTTTTAGAGAGGGGTTTGGGGGTTCGCAAGCGGGCTTCGGCCGCTTGCGAACCCCCATTTTTCCCCAATTATTGAGAAGATACTCTGTTCCAGAGGCAAGGGCAGTTTATTGATACAGGTAATAACCCTTCAATTCTGCTTGAGTCAGGATGTGGCCTTCCATAGCAGCCTTTACCTCCTTCATCGTCGCGCCGGCTTGCAGATCGAGGACGGTGTCCAGCGCATAAAGCGTGAAGACATAACGAAACACATGGTTGCGTGTTATTGTTGAATATACTCCAGAAAGTCAGGAAACGCCCTTGTCACATAAACTACTCTACATGTTCGGGCGCATTTTAGTTCGAGCCTATGCAAGCATGATGCTGCGACTGGACATTCACTGGAACAACGCTCTTCCGTCGGGGCCAAAACTCTTCGTCGCCAATCATCCCAGCGCCACTGACCCTTTCCTCATTCATCTCGTCTCACATCAACCGATGAGCGTGATGATCACGGCGAAAGCCTTTGCCGTACCCATGTTTGGGGATTTTCTACACCGGCTCAAGCAGATTCCGGTTGGTGAAGGAGAAGGCGGGGCCTCATTGGGGGAAGCCCGTTGCGCCATTGAACGAGGCCGTTCAGTGGCGATATTCCCCGAAGGGCAGTTCTCTCCACAGGGGGGCGGTTTTCACCCCCCGCGCAGTGGCGCGGCCCGCCTGGCGTTGGCTACAGGCGTGCCGGTGGTGCCTGTAGGGATTTACTTGCCTCGTGAGCGCAGCATCCGCATCACTTCCGGGATCAGTGGCAAGCAAACCACCGGCTACTGGTATTTGCGCGGTCCCTACGGCATTACAGTCGGTCAGTCATTGAATTACTTGGGGGATGCCGAAGATCATGAATATGTTCAGAGCGTATCTCACGCCATCATGGGACACATTCGTTTGCTGGCATACGAAAGCGAGCAGCGCACTCGCAGGCGGAAATTGAAGCTGGCTGGTTCGCCAGCATAATGACAATACTGCCTGGCCGTTCCTCGGTTCCCAGCTTGCTGTTCCCCGCTTACTTGACTGCCTCTCGTCCCGCCAAGAATGCCTTTTCGTTGATGGCGATGTGCTTCTCCGGCACGTGCGCCCTGACAGTCTCCAGCCACTCATTTTCGGGGGTATCCAGCAGCGCCGAAAGCCCACCCAGGATGGCGACGTTGGCCGTTTTAGGGTTACCGATACTTTCCGCGATCTCTTGACCGTCCACCCAGTGCACCGCGCCGGCCGCGCCGGTTAACGTGGAACGAACCAGCGCGTCGTCCGGATATTTGACGTCCCCGGCCTTGACCGTGATCGGCTCGATGGCCTGGTCATTGACCAGCACGATGCCGCCGGGCCGTAATTGGTCGAGGTAGCGGAGAGCTTCCAGTTTTTCGAAGGCTACAAGGATATCCACCTCACCCTTGCCAATGATGGGGGAAAAGACTTGCCCGCCCCAGCGCACGTAAGAGGTCACGCTGCCGCCGCGCTGAGACATGCCGTGAACTTCGGCTTTTTTTACATCGTATCCCAGCCTGACTCCCAATTCAGCCAGGATGTCGCTCGCCAGGAGCGTCCCTTGTCCGCCCACTCCCACCAGCAGAAAGTTGTAATTTTTCTTGGTCATAGCATCTCCAAAAGTAGGGCAGGTTTCTATACCTGCCACCATCTGGCGGGTAAGAAACCCACCCTACTAAGCTTCCGCCTCTTCCAAGGCGCGCATTTGCTCGCGGAACAGGATCGCATCCCGCGGGCAGATCTGGGCGCAGATCTCGCAGCCGGTGCACATCTGCGGGTCAATCTCGGCCAGCGGACGGTTGTATTTGGCATCCATCTTGTCTGATTTCAGGATCGCCGGGCAGCCGATGCGGAAGCAGATCGTGCAGCCGTTGCACTTCTCCTCGATCACCATCAACGGCAGCCACTCTTTTCTCTCTTCGGGCAGCAGAGTGCAAGCGTGGCGGGTGATGAGCACGGCCGGGCCTTCTTCCTTGAGCCAGGCTTTCAGCGTCTTCTCGATGGATTCGACATCCAGGGCGTCCACCGTCGTCACGCGCTGGATGCCCAGGGCGCGCACCAACGGTTCAAGTTCGATCTGCACCGTCTCTTTCTGCTGGAGCGTTCGCCCGGTGCCGGGGTTTTCCTGGTGGCCGGTCATGCCAGTGATGCGGTTGTCCATGATGATGGTGATGACATTGCTCATGTTGTAAGCCACGTTGAGCAGGGCTGGGATGCCGGTGTGGAACAAGGTTGAATCACCTAGAACGGCGAAGTGACGCTCGCTGTCGCCAGCCACGGACGCGCCGTGCGCCGTGCCGATGCTGGCGCCCATGCAGCCGCAGGTATCCTGGGCGCTAAGCGGTGGGATGACGCCCAACGTGTAACAGCCAATGTCGCCGTTGATCGGCAGGCCAATTTTATGCAGGATGTACAGCGTGCTGCGGTGCGGGCAGCCCGCGCACAGCACCGGCGGGCGGCCAGGCAATGCCCCCTCCCCACCTCCCCCATTTCGAACTCCAGAAATGGGGGAGGTGTCCTGTAGGGACGGAGGGGGCGGGGGGGAAAAAAGTCCAGCCTTGATCCCGGCGGCGCGAACAGAAGCCGGGTCCAATTCACCAATCAACGGGAAGATCGTCTTGGTGTTTGGATAACAGTTCATCTCGTTTGGCTGGTACATCTTGATCCCCATCAGGCGTACCTGCTCCTCGATGAATGGATCGAGTTCTTCGAGCACGATCAGGCGTTCGACGCGGGCGGCGAAATCAGCGATCATGCGCCTGGGCAGCGGGTAGACCAGACCCAGCTTGAGCGTGCTGGCATGCGGGAAGACCTCGCGGGCGTACTGATAAGCCACGCCAGCCGTGATGATGCCGAGCGAGGCGGCGCGCATTTCGATGTGGTTGTGTTCGTATGTCTCGGCGAATTCGGCCAGCTCGAGGATGCGCTGCTCGATGACCGGGTGACGCCTGCGCGCGTTGGCTGGGATCATGACGTACTTGGTCGGGTTGCGCGGGAACTTCGGCGCAGCCCACTGCGTGTTGATGCGCGGCGGTTTTTGGACCGAGTCATGCCCTAACGGGTACAAGTGACTCGCCCCTACCTCGCCCAACTCGACCAGGGTGCTGGTGTGGCACAGGCGCGTCGTCAGTCTCAGCAGGACGGGCGTATCGAACCGCTCACTCAGGTCGAAGGCGGCCACGGTCAGATCCTTGGCCTCCTGGCTATCGGCCGGCTCCAGGCAAGGGACGCGGGCGAATTTAGCGAACTGGCGGTTATCCTGCTCGTTCTGCGAGGAGTGCATCGAGGGGTCGTCCGCCGAGATGACCACCAGCCCCGCCTCCGCGCCGGTCATGGCAGCGTAGAAAAAGGCGTCGGCGGCCACGTTGAGCCCTACGTGCTTCATGGACGCCAGGGCGCGCCGCCCGGCATACGCTGCGCCGATGGCCACGTCCAGGGCAACCTTTTCGTTGGGCGCCCACTCGGCGTACACGCCAGGGAAGCGGGCAAGGTGTTCCATGATTTCGGTGCTGGGCGTACCGGGATAGGCCGAGGCGACCGTCACACCGGCTTCCCACGCGCCGTGAGCAACCGCTTCATTGCCGGAAAGTAAACGTCTCATCGGGTCTCCTTGTCAGCGAGTGTTAACGGTAAAGAACTTCCCACCATTATAAAAGGAATCACGACTGTAGGCGATTCATACTTCCTGTTTCCACACCCGCAGCCCATAGCGGCTGATATAAATCGGGATGTTCTTGAAGCGCGGGTTTTCCTGCTCGATGGCACGCAGCATGGCGCGCTTGACCTGCGCGGCCGCGTCGCACAGGATGGTCAGCGAGCCGCCGCTGCCGCCCGCGCCGTTCACCTTCCAGCCGAGCGCGCCGTGCGCTTTGGCGATCTCGATGAGGCGGGCTGCCTCGGCGCTAACAATAGCCAGGTGCAGGCGGCTCTGCGCTTCGGTGTTTTCGATCATCGCCGCGCCCAGGGCGGCGAAATCGCCCGCGTAGAGCGCGTCACGCGACCTGGCCGCAGTTTTGCGCAAATCTTCGAGTTGCATGCAATCCGGCCCGGCGTCTTCCAGCGAGCGGATCACCATCTCGTGCATGTCGGATGAGCGGTGCGATTTCCCAAGGTAGACCAGCGCCAGGCGTCTTTCCAACTCCCACCAGGTCGCGTTCGGGACCTGGATCGGCGACACACAGGCATGAGGGTAATGGAACATCTCGATGTAATTGATGCCCCCATAAGCCGAACACAACTGATCCTGGATCCCGCTCTGCTGGCCCAGCATCTCGGTCTCGATTCTCTGCGCCGCGCTGGCGACCTGGTGGGGAGTCATCCGCCCGGGCGTGAGCATATCCAGCCCGCCGATCAGCGCCACGGTGACCGCCGCCGAGGTGCCGGTGGAAGCCCCGCCGGGCGCTTCCGAGTAGATGGTCACCTCGAAGCTCAGGTCGGCAGGCAGGCGCATGTACTCGATGGCCGCTTCGAGCAGGGGGTGCTTGTCCCAATGCTTTTCAGGGACGACGACGTAACGCTCGCCGTAATTCTCGGCGTTGATGACGATCCGGCTCTCCTGGCTCTCGCCGGGATAAACGGCGATCTGCACTTCGGCGTAAGGGTACACGCCGATATTGAAAATCTGGCCGTGGCCCGCGAACCAGGTATCCGTCCAACCGCCGTTGTCACAGATGCGGATGGGAGCCACGCTGTTGATGATGGATAGAGGCTTACTCATCCTGCAACACCATCAGATAATGTCTGGATTTTTTCAAGCGACCTGACATGACACATCCTTTGTCTGTTTCATGGAGATAGGACAGGTGACGGCAGACTTAGCGCTGCGACCAACGCGATTGCCGCGTTCTTTGCGGCCCTCTCGACATTCTGGCTTATCCGTATGGATTGAAGAATAATTCGAGGATGGCGGAGAGCCATCTTGATCAGCTTGCCAATCTGCAAGTTAGAATCTTCGTCTGTCACTGCCTCGAGGTCAAAGGGGATCGGCGCCTGGGGGCCATCGCTCACCGCGCGCAGAGCCAGGAGTGGTATCCCCTGTTCTGCGGCAACGCGTGCAATTCCAGCCATCTCCATTTCCAGGACTGGGTTTGCCATCGTCTCCAGCTGTAGAGGGACAGCTTGAGACCCGCGCGTGGTGATGGCAGTCCCAGAAACCAAACGCGCGCCGCGCACCTGCAACGCTTGGGCGGCCGCCTGCTGGGCTGCATCAGACAAAGAGGCCAAACCCTGAATCTGACTTGGGAACCCCCTATCCATCAAGCAGGTAACCCTGGCAACGATCACATCCCCGATCTGTAGATCATCCTTTACTGCACCCGCCACGCCGAAAGAGACGAGAAATTGCGGACTTGTCACTGCCAGAAGAGCGCGGGTGGCATCCATGGCGCGCCTGAACCCCATACCCGACTGGACTAACAGGCAATTCCGGTCGAATAGCCGGAAACGATAACCACGGAACGGGCCAAACAGGGTTCGTTCCCACTCCCCGATGCGGCGGAGGAGTGCTCCACTTTCCTGCGGCATAGCCGCGATCATCCCAATCGTGTCCATGTGGCCTACAGACTTGACTGCCCGACGGTTTGCTTTAGGGGGCAGCGGCGGGGGCCGCGAGCCTCGCTCCCATGTTCGCGCCATCTCTGGAAAAACTTGCCCTGAGCGTAGACGAAGGGCGTGCCGTTAGTGAGTGGTCGCAAAACACCCCCGGAGCGAAGCGTAGGGGGCAGCCGCTGCCTGTCCCGCATATTCTTAGGGGTCCGCCGGAGCCGTGGTTGGCCGCCTTCTTTCGCTACGCTGCTTCCAACACGCGCTCGATTTCAACGGGCAGTTCAATAAAAACGAAGTGGCTTGTGTGATATAGATAATCCTCGCCGCTTTCATCATTTACACGGATGAAGTCATCTCGCTCGGCTTGTTTGTCAGGGACAACTTCATACATTTTCCTCACAATCAGCGACGCTTCGTAGCCCGTATTATCAACACAAAGTACAAAATGTTTTTTAGTATTCATAGGCTAATCCAGATAACGCTTGATTTTTATATCTTTCCTTCCGATTCCATGCGCTTCATACCAGTGAAGTTCGACATGACGAATATTGCCATTGGGCAATTTCACAAAGGCGATCCCTTTCAACTTTCTCCAGCGACCATGACCATAGACTTTCTGCAAGTAAGTCAAGTCGCGGATGTGTGAGCCAACCGCCAATGTTTCGATATCTTGAATGTCGCCAACGATTTCAAAATCCACGCCTATAGTTTAGCATTTTTGGGGAAACATGACAAGTAACGATGAAGTCCACCGGACACTGCGCTCGTGACAAGAGCCTATCATCTGAGGAGCCGGATGAGGTGAAAGCATGCCCTGAGCGCAGTCGAAGGGTCTCATATCCGGTTCTGTAATGACGGCGGGGTGGGTTGACCGCCCCGCCGACCATAATTGGGCACTTTGAACATTTACAATTAGCCTCATGGTAATTTCTCCACAGTCAGCGTTAGACTATCACCAGGCCATTGAGTTCTAGGGTCACCTTCATTAATCATCAAATCTACATGAGGTATATGAAACCAAGGTACTGTTTTTGAAGGAAAATCATGCCCCAATACTATATCTTCACCATGGAAAAGAACAATACGGTGTTCGTTAATTTCTGCAAAGTTTTGTAGACCTCCTGAGGTATCACTTTGTATCCACCCATAATTCGGAAGATAAAACTCTGACCATACGTGGGTGTAAAGTGTGTGCTCCCAAAAACTTCCATCAGTAAAAGAACCTTCATAATCAGTGTGAAGTCCACCTACATCTCTTGCAGGTATTCCTAACGAGCGAAGTAGCGCGACAAATAAAAATGAATGTCCACCGCAACTTCCATTTAGGTTTTCTAGGGTTGATAAAGCAGTTTCTCCATCTTCTCCGGGGCCTCTTATATTATTTGAAACCCATGCGTGGATAAGTCTCGCTTGCTTGTAGGGGTTCGTTTCACTGCCTACGATTTGTTTAGCAAGTTGAATGATTATTTCGTTATCAGACTCTATTCTGCTAGATGGTTGAGTATAACGCTGATACTCAGGGCTAGATTTATCGTAGTCACTTATTTGGTTGGGGTTGATAACGTATTTGATTGGGGCTAAATCAACATAGAAAGTAATGCTGTAATTTATTGCGCCGCGATAGCCCACATTCCAAAAAGCTATCATGTTCCCCTGATTGTCTTGGAAGGTATCGTCAGGCTGTGGAGATATGTCGATTACAGAAACATCAGTCATTCCAATACCATCCCATTCTCGGGGTATTGGCATCCATAGCTTCCCGACATTGCTAATTTTTATGGAGTATGTCATTTTATAGGATTGCCAGGGAATGGGTGTTGGCGTGCGTGTAGGGCGTGGTGTAGATGTGGTTGTAGCCGTCGGTGTTAATGTGATAGTTGCTGACGGTGTTGCAGTGAAAGCCGCTATTGAAGTTGGTGTGGTTTCAGAAATACCGTTGCAACTAACTATCGCCGAACAAAGGATAATGGCAAAAATCCGTTTCATGGTTCTTCCTTAGCGCCCAACTATTTTTTAAGCCGCCGTATGTGGTCACAGAGTGGGCCCGGCTGGATTCGAACCAGCGACCAAGCGATTATGAGTCGCCTGCTCTAACCGCTGAGCTACGGGCCCTCCAAAAAAATTATACTGCCTCTTGCCAGAAAATGTAACTCTTTCTTATCCCCGACACACTACCGCATAGCGGTTATTTTCAGCAAGTTCACGATGAACTGACTCCCACCCAGCAGAATCGTGATCGTCCAGAGGATCGGCTTCGTCCACGGATGGCCGAGAATCCTATGCCAGCGCGTCTGGCCAGAAACGTTGGCGATTTCCGGGAAGAGAAATGCCCCAGAATATAGCGGCACCATCAGCGGCAGTAAATATTGATAAGATTTTACGGCAACAAAGTAGATCAGGTAACCAGCCACCACCACACACCAGGCCAACAACAAGCGGTTCAGATAAGTTTCCGAGCCCCAGAAAGAACCGGCTGACAGTGTAAAAAACAGGAAGAAGAAAAAGTAGCTCTGTGTGTAGTGCTGCTCGAAAAATGGCAGCCAGGCTTCCAAGCCTGTGCGATAGATATTTTGAGGGTCGGGTTCGTCGTAGCCGAGAGCCATCTCCGCATTTTTCTCCTGCATGATCTCGACCATCCGGGTGCGCGCCCCAGAGTCGAACACGAAGGGATTCGCCAGCACGACCGTCACACTCATCGCCAAAACGAACAGCAGACCGGCCAACAACATCTTTTTGAAGTCCAGGACTCGGCGAACCAACCCTGCCAACAGGTACCCGCCGACGGCCAGGAAAAAGAAGACGCCATACAGTTTCGTCGCCGTAGCAAGCCCGCAGGTCACCGCGGCGAGGTAGAAGTCGCGCCCAAAGCGGAGGCGGTCGCGTTGGAGGAAGTAAAGTGTCAGGACGATAAACAGCATCAATAATGAGTCGGGATGCCAAAAGCGCACATTATATTTCACCACGCCGGGGATGAGCAGCAGGACGACGAACATGCCTACCGCCCGCGCCCAGGATTTGAAGCGCGTGACGAGGTTCACCAGCACAAAGACCGAAAGGATTATCGGAAGCACACTGACCATCTGCCGTAACAGCAGTAGGTTGATCCGGGTCTGCTCCGCAAAACCGCTGCCGATCACCAGGCGCGGCAGCAGCAACACCAACGCCGAAAAGGCATAGAATGGATAGCCGTAATGATAATCCTCGTAAATAAAGAGGCGATACATGCTCGTGTGGAATGTCTCGCCGGGGGTCAGCATCGTCACCACATTGGGATAAGTGATATATTCATCCCCGCCATGCAGGAAAAAAGTGTGCGGATCATCGGCATTCTGCAAGTTGCCCGGGATGAACGCGGCAAAGTAGATCAGCCCGATCACGCTCAGGGTCCAGAAAACCCGCCGCTGGGTCGAGGTCCAGCTCCGCCAGCCAGTCCGCAGAGCAGCGAACCAGGAAACGCGCTCTCGGAAATTTGCTGCGTACGATTTACGTAATAAAACCCATACCTGAAGAAAGATCAAGCCCACCCAAAGGAGCAGCGAACGTAAATGGGGAGAAAAGAGCAGATATGTGAATGAATAAGCGCCGGCGGTCAGCGCAAGCAGGCCAAGCAATGTAGCATGCGCCTGATAAAGGTAATTCCTTTTTACGAGAATGTCACTGACGCGCTGCACATAAACTTCAACCAACTTCTCAGAGCGGAATACTTTGAGTACAAGCGCAAGCAGAAGCGCCAATACTACTGCGAGTATCCCCGCAAAACCGAGCCGCGAATAGGAATATCCGAACAGGCGGGCGGTTTCAGGCTCAGACTGCACCCACATCAACCAGAGCAACGCCCCCATGCCCTCTAAAAGGATAAGCGCCAGCAGGAATTTTAGATCCTTGGTTTTCATCTTACATGGTACTGCGTAAATATCTGAACCCAAACCCCATGATTTACGAGAGATTCGTTAACAGCAAGTTTAGAGATTTATTCAAGAAGCAGTAAAAACAAAGAGCGGGCGACGGGATTCGAACCCGCGGATATCAGCTTGGAAGGCTGATGCCTTACCACTTGGCGACGCCCGCACATCCCTCTCTCCCCAGTTGATCGAGATGATACATAGATTTTACCGTGAGGGAGGCGAGCGGTCAAGCGGCGATGGTAGGTGGTAGCCCTTAGGCTACCATAGAGGTTATAATACCTGTTATGAAACCTGTTCGCCTTCTCCTGGCTTTCATCGGCCTCTGCCTCCTCGCCATCCAGCCCGCCCAAGCCCTGGCGGGTGTAAGTGCAGGGAATGAGGCCCGCCTGGCTATCGTCTTGACGATTGACGGGGCCATCACGCCGGCCACGCAGGAATACCTTTCGCGTGGCATCAAAGTTGCCGAACAGCGCGCAGCCGAGGTAATTATCCTGCAATTGAATACACCCGGTGGCGGATTAGACCCTATGAAGACAATGGCGCAGGATATCCGCGCCAGCAGTGTGCCGGTGGTGGTTTACGTCAGCCCGCGCGGCGCGTGGGCTGCCTCCGCCGGGACGGTCATCACGTTGGCGGGTCACGCCGCGGCCATGGCCCCCGAAACGGCCATCGGTGCAGCCAGCCCGGTCGGTAGCCAGGGCGAAAACCTGGCGTCCACAGAAGAAACCAAGGCCAAAGAGGCGATGAAGGCGCTGGTTCGTTCGTACACCGAACGACGCCCCCCGGAGGCGGTGGCGCTGGCCGAAGAGACCATCGAATCGGCTAAGGCCGCCTCGGCCACAGAAGCCCTCCAGGTTGGCCTGGTGGACTTTATTGCGAATGATCTTAACGACCTGTTGAACCAATTGGACGGCTACACTGTCCAGATGGCCTCCGGCCCGCGCACCCTGCACACCGCGGGCGCTATTACCGAAGAAGTCCCCATGTCGCTCATCGAGCAACTGCTGGAGATACTGACCAACCCCAACATTGTCTTCCTGCTCCTGAGCATTGGTGTGCAGGCTATTTTTATCGAACTTTCCAGCCCGGGTGGATGGGTGGCCGGATTCATCGGCGTGGTTTGCCTGGCGTTGGCAGCCTATGGCATGGGCGTCCTCTCCGTCAACTGGTTTGGCCTGGTTTTTCTCGTCATTGCCTTCGTGCTCTTCATCGTGGACATCAAAGCCCCCACGCACGGCGGCCTGACCGCAGCCGGCATCGGCTCGTTCATCGTCGGCGCGCTGGTGCTGTTCAACTCGCCCGGCACGCCCCAGTTCCAGCGCGTCTCGCTCCCGCTGGTCATCCTGGTCAGCATCGTCACCGGCCTCCTGTTCGCCATCATCATCGGATTCGCTCTGCGGGCGCAGAAGAGGCCGATCATCACCGGGCAGGAGGGATTGCGCGGTCAGACCGGCATCGCTCGCACCGCTATTGACCCAACCGGCCAGGTTCAGGCCGGTTCCGAGCTATGGACGGCGGAGCTGGCTGAGGGTCAAGGTAGGATACGGAAGGGCGAAAGGGTGGAAATTGTGAAAGTAGAAGGTCTCAGGGTGAAGGTCAGGAAACTGTAGTACAATCCAAATCCGACCAAACCTATCCAATTCAAACGGGACCTTATGCCTGCTACCCCCACGAGAGACCGGGTCAACCCCGGAACCGTCAGAACTACCCCTTTGCGCCGCCCGGAGTGGATCAAAGTCCGCGCCCCGGCCGGCGAGACCTACCAGCAGTTGCAGACGCTGATGCGCGCCAAGTCGCTGCACACCGTGTGCGAGGAGGCCATGTGCCCCAACCTGGGTGAATGTTGGGGCGCGGGCACGGCCACCTTCCTAATGCTGGGAGACGTGTGCACGCGGACGTGCGGCTTTTGCGATATCAAGCACGGCAAGCCCGGCCTGCTGGACTGGGGCGAGGCTGAACGCGTGGCGCAGGCGGTGAGGGCGATGAACCTGAAGCACGCGGTCATCACCTCGGTAAACCGCGATGACCGGCGGGACGGCGGCGCGCCGATCTTTGCGATGGTCATCCGGCGCATCTGCCAACTGTTGCCGGGCTGCTCGGTGGAGGTGCTGATCCCGGATTTCAAAGGCTCGCTCGAAGCGCTGAAGATCGTAATGGAGGCCCGCCCGGAGATCCTCAACCACAACGTCGAGACCGTGCCGAGGTTGTTCAAGCAGGTCCAACCGCAGGATAACTACGCGTGGGCTGCGGCGACCCTGAGCAACGCCAAAAAGCTCGATCCCGAAGTGCTGACCAAATCGGGCATCATGGTCGGGCTGGGCGAAGAAATCGAGGAAGTCAAGGCGGTGATGCGCGACCAGCGCGCCTGGGGCGTGGATATCCTGACCATCAGCCAGTACTTACAGCCGAGCAAGAAGCACATGCGGATCGCGCGCTATTACACGCTGGAAGAATTTGCTGAACTCAAACGTTACGGGTTGGAAATTGGCTTCAAATGGGTCGAGTCCGCGCCGCTGGTGAGGTCATCCTATCACGCCGCGGAGCAGGTGCGGGCGCTGTCCATTGTGCACAGGAAGTTGTATGGGGAAAATAAATTGAGATCTCTCGCCGCCGGGCATGGGAGCCCGACCCACTGACTAAAAAGTATTGGTCACGCCCGCCAAAACCCATGCCGGATGGGACGCACATCCTCCGATGTGACAAAGGCTTCCGCGTCTGTGGCGTGGATGATCGTCTCGACTTTGCCCACGTCTTTGCGCAATACGCTGCAACTCAACAGGCTGACCATGCCATCCTTGCCGCGCGCCGGGATCTCGGTCACGGCGAAACCTGCCTGGCGCAATTTCTGCGCCATGATCGCGCCAAGCCGCGGGCTGACGATCTGCAAATGGATGTGCCCAACCGCCAACCGTTCCTCGATGAGCATCCCGACCACGTTGCCGGTGGCAAAGCCGGCCGCATAGCCCACGATATACAAGGGATTGTTCAGGTTGCTGAGTACGGAGGTGATGGCAATCACGAAGATGGCCGACTGGCAAAAACCGAGCACCCAAGCAATGCCTTTACGCCCGCGCATCACGAATAACATGCGCAGCGTGTCGAAGGTCATATCGGTAACGCGCAGGGCGAAAATAGCGAGTGCGCCGAGCCAGGCGGGAAAGGAGAGAAGGATTTCGGGCATCTCTATTTCACCGCAGGCAGGTACAGCTGTTCGACGTATTCTTTGACCATCCGGCGTGTGCTGAACTGCGGCGTGACCGTGCGCAGGGATTCTTTGACCCGCGTCACCCACTTGAGCGGAATGTTGTCGCCGTTGCGTTCGTCATAGTACAAGGGAATGATCTCGTTTTCCAAGACTTTGTAAAGGCTTTCCGCGTCGGCTTGATCCTGCACCTGGGTATCCGGGTCGGCATCCTCGCCAATCGCCCAACCGTTGTGACCGTTGTAGGCCTCGCGCCACCAGCCGTCTAATACCGAGAAATTGAGCACGCCGTTCGAGGCGGCTTTCATGCCCGAGGTCCCGGAAGCCTCGTTCGGGCGGCGGGGGGTGTTCATCCACACGTCCACACCCTGCACCAGGTAACGAGCCAGGTTCATATCGTAATCTTCCAGGAAGACTAGCCGCCCGCCATTTTCTGCCTTCTTGACATTACGGTAAACCTCCTGGATCAGCATCTTGCCCGGCTCGTCAGCGGGGTGAGCTTTGCCGGCGAAGATGATCTGCACCGGCCGGTTGGGGCGGTTGATGATTTTCAGCAGGCGGTCTAAATCGCTGAAGACCAGGCTGGCGCGTTTGTAGGTGGCAAAACGGCGAGCAAAACCGATGGTCAGCACGTAGGGATCGAGCATTGTGCCGGAAGCGATAACCTGCACCGGGTGATAACCGCCGCCCATCCAGCGCTGGCGGGCGCGCTCCAGTATATAAAAGGCCAGCTTGCGCTTGAGGTGTGTGCGCACCGCCCATAGCTCTGCATCTGGGATATCGTTGACCTTCGTCCAGGCTTTAGGATCGTCGAGGCGGTCCAGCCAGTCTTCGCCCAGGTATTTGTCGAAGAGCACGCGTAGACGGCGAGCCATCCATGTGGCGGTATGCACGCCGTTAGTCACGTATGTGATGGGTACATCGTCTTCTTCCACGTCGGGCCACAGAAAATTCCACATGCGACGAGCCACGCGCCCGTGCAGTTCGGAGACAGCATTACGGCCTTCCGAGAAACGCAAGGCTAGCACCGGCATGCTGAAGCTCTCCCCCCAGGATTGCCGGTTGCGGGCCAGGTCAACGAACTGATCGCGATTCAGGCCAAGTTCAGGCCACATGGCCGAGAGGTATTTGTCAATCAGCCAGAGCGGGAATTCGTCGTTGCCAGCCGGGACAGGGGTATGCGTGGTGTAGATGTTGTTGGGGCGCGTTTTCGCGGCGGCAGCCTCGAAGGTCTCGCCCGCCGCGACCAGCTCGCGCACCCGTTCCAGGGTCAGGAAAGCGGCGTGTCCCTCGTTCATGTGCCAGACAATTGGGTTGTAACCGAGAGCGCGCAGGGCGCGCACGCCGCCGACGCCGAGCAGTACTTCCTGGGCAATGCGCATTTCGAGATCGCTCCAGTACAGCCGAGCAGTCAACTGGCGGTCAGCGGGACTGTTTTCATCCACATTCGTATCCAGCAGGTACAGCGGCACGCGCCCAACGCGCAGTTCCCAGATCCGGGCGGTTGTGGCGCGGTCGGGGAATTTGACGGAAATGGTCACCGGTTCTCCGCTTTCATTCATGACTGGCAAGATCGGCAAGTCTTCGATGGCGATGGGGTTGTTCTGCGCCTCCTGCCAGCCATCTTCGGAGATGCGCTGGGAGAAGTAGCCTTCGGCGTACAGCAAGCCCACACCGACCAGTGGCAGGCCAAGATCGCTGGCTTCCTTCAGATGGTCGCCGGCCAACACGCCCAGTCCCCCAGAATAGATGGGCAGGACCTCATGCAGGCCGAATTCCATCGAGAAATAGGCGATGGCCTGCTCGCAACGGCCAGGATGGTTTTGGGCACACCAGGTATCCGTGCGGGTCAGGTAGGTGTCGAATTCGCCGCAGACGCGGTCATACAGCTCCAGGTAGGGCGTATTCTGGGCAACGGCATTAATCTCGAAGCGGCCAACCTGGCCCAGGAACACGAATGGGTTGTGGTTGACGCGCTCCCACAGGGCGTTGTCAATGCGATTGAAAAGCCTCTGGGCGTGGGGATTCCACGTCCACCACAGGTTATAGGCCAGCTCGCCCAGGCGGGCGATGCGGCGTGGCAGGTCGAAGTGGTTGGGGGTTTTGGTGCGGAAAGTGTTCATGTTCAATTCCTTCACGGCGGCAATCATACCATGAGAATTGGCGAGTCGGCGATTCAACGATTCAGAGATAAAATCATGGTATGCCCGAAACCGTCCAACTCTTCGTCACCTGCCTGATCGACTCCTTCTTTCCGCACATCGGCGAGGCGATGGTGCACGTCCTGAACCGCGCCGGGTTGAACGTGGACTTCCCTTCTGCCCAGACCTGCTGCGGGCAGCCTGCCTTCAACGCCGGACTTCGCCGTGAGGCCCGACCGATGGCCGAACACACCATCCGCGTCTTTGAGAAGACGACCGGCGCGGTCATCATCCCGTCCGGCTCGTGCGCGGCGATGGTGCGGCACGGCTATCTGGAACTTTTCAAGGATGACCCGAAATGGCTGCCGCGCGCGGAAGCCCTGGCTGAGCGCACCTACGAATTCAGCGAGTATCTGGTGGATGTGCGGAACATATCGGACCTCGGGGCCTGCTGGCCGGGACGATTGACCTATCACCCCTCCTGTCACCTGCTGCGCGGCCTTGGCGTGGATCGACAGCCTTGCGCCCTTTTAGCTGCGGTCAAAGATGCCGAGATCGTCGAATTGCCGGATCGGGAGGATTGCTGCGGCTTCGGCGGCGTCTTCTCGGTAGCGCATCCCGAACTCTCGGCGGAATTCCTGAAACGCAAGATTGCTGATCTCGAAAAGACCGAGGCTCCCACCCTGGTCGTCGCCGATACCGGCTGCCTGATGCACATTCAGGGTGGGCTCGTGCGGCAGGGTAAGCGCCAAAGAGTTGTACACATCGCGGAAGTATTGGCAAACCATTGAACAGTGATCAGTAATTAGTGAGCAGAATGACAACCCTGTTCCGAAAACGCATCCGTCAATCCATTGCTGATGAAAATCTTCAAGCGGCTTTAGACGCCAATGCCGCGCGTCGCATGAAAGGCCTTATCGCCGCCTTTGCTTCCATCCCCGATTACCAGGAGCGCCGCGCCCGCGCCCATGCCATCAAAGCGGACGTGGTCTCTCATCTCGACAAATACCTGGCGCAGTTCATCGAAAAGACGACAACGAATGGCATCCTCGTCCACCGCGCCGCTGACGGTGCCGAGGCGATTGAGCAGATTCTTGAAATCATCAACGATTCACCACGAAGGCACGAAGGCACAAATCCTTTGGTGTCTTCACACCTTAGTGGTCAACAGCCTCTCGTTGCCAAGTCGAAATCCATGGTCAGCGAGGAGATCAATCTCAACCACGCCCTCGAAGCAGCGGGGATTCGCGTGGTCGAGACCGACCTGGGCGAGTACATCGTTCAACTGCGCGGGGAGAGGCCCAGCCACATCATCACCCCGGCTGTCCACCTGCGAAGGCAGGAAGTAGGGCAACTGTTCGCCGAGAAACTGGGCATCCCATACACTGAAGATATTCCCACGCTCACCAACACCGCCCGTAAAATTCTGCGCGACGTTTTTCTTACGGCCGACATTGGCGTCTCCGGCGTCAACTTTGGCGTGGCCGAGACCGGCACCCTTTGCATTGTCACCAACGAGGGCAACGGGCGAATGGTCACCACCCTCCCGCCCGTCCACATCGCCCTGATGGGCATCGAGCGCCTCGTCCCCACGCTGGAGGACCTGGCGCTGTTCCTCTCACTCCTGCCGCGCTCCGCCACCGGCCAGAAGTTGAGCGTCTACACCAGCCTGATCCACTCACCCAAACGTCTCACCGACCCAGATGGCCCCCTCGAACGCCACCTCATCCTCGTAGACAACGGTCGCTCTACGCTCCTCGCTTCCCCGCTCCACGAAGCTCTTTATTGCATCCGCTGCGGCGCGTGCCTGAACGCCTGTCCAGTCTTCCGCGAACTTAGCGGTCACGCATACCTTGGCGCGGACGGTTCCATTGCCCCCTATCCTGGCCCGATCGGTTCGGTCATCTCGCCAGGGCTGTTCGGCTGCGAAAATTACGGCCACCTGGCGCAGGCTTCGTCCCTGTGCGGGGCGTGCAAGGAAGCCTGTCCAGTGGACATTGACCTGCCGGGATTGCTTTTGAGGGTGAGGGCGGGGAGAATACCAGTAATCAGTGATCAGTGTTCAGTGATCAGTGAGGAGGGACAAGGACTGTCTGCCTCGGTGAAAATTGGCTTGAAACTCTATCACCATATCGCCCTATCCCCCTACCTTTTCTCGCTGGCACAGCGGACCCTGGGACTGCTCCCGTTCCCTCAATGGATGCGCCTGCCGGCCTTCACCGGCTGGGGTTACAGCAAGGATTTTCCGCGCCTGGCGGTGAGTCCTTTCAGGGCACGGTGGAAAAGGATCAACCGCGAAGAGGCATCCTCCGAACAACACTGGCAGGCGAGCGCGAAAAAAGAACAACAAAAACGCGAAGACCCTGGCGATCTTCGCGCCTCTCACCGTGTTTTGGAGGTCGCGGCTCGAAAACCTCTTGCAGCCCAGTTCATTGAGGAACTGACTGCCCTTTGCGGGAATGTCATCCGCGTGGCAGAAAAAGATCTGACCCCAAGAATGGTGGACTTCCTGCACGAGCGTGGCATCGAGCGCGTGGTTGTAGATGATCTAGGGGCAGAATTTATGGCCGCCCAGGCACAAGGGATACAAATCGTTCGCGAACCAGACCCTTCGGTCCGCGCAGGAATTACCGGCGCCCTGTTCGGGATTGCCGATACTGGCACGTTGGTCATGATCGGAGGCGAGGGTCGTCCACTGACGGCATCGCTGCTGCCGGAAATCCACATTGCCATCTTGCGAGCGTCCGAGATTTTGCCGTCGCTCCCAGAGGCGCTGCGCAAGCCCGAGATTCGGGGAGCTGCGGCCGCGGCGCTGGTCACTGGTCCCTCGCGAACTGGCGACATCGAGATGACACACACCATCGGCGTACATGGGCCGAAGGAGCTGCACGTCTTTTTGATTGACGATTCCCCCGCCGTCTGATAAAATCACGTCCGCTCGGCGCAGGCGGCTTTCGCGAAGCATCCCTGTGGGACCTGCTGCCATGCGCCACACCGCTGGCACGAGTCCAGCGGTGTCACAAGCCCCCATCGTCTAGTGGCCCAGGACGGAGCCCTCTCAAGGCTCAAACAGCGGTTCGAGTCCGCTTGGGGGCACTAAAAAATCCGCCTTTCATGGCGGTTTTTCTTGTTTCACACCAGCTTCATCCCGCCTTCATCTTTTTCCGTTACAATGGTCATGGAGAAATTGACATGCGCGTACTGCTGGTGGAAGACGAACGCCGCATTTCCGCTTACGTCAAGCGCGGCCTGGAGGAAGAAGGTTACGCGGTGGACGCCGTCTATACCGGCCAGGAGGCGCTGGACTGGGTCGAGGCCGCCACTTATGACCTTATCATCCTCGACATCCTCCTGCCCGAACTGGATGGCATCTCTGCCTGCCGCGAACTGCGCCGGCGCGGCGACCGTACTCCCGTATTGATGCTCACTGCCCGCGATACAGTGGATGACCGCGTGGCTGGCCTGGACGCCGGAGCGGATGATTACCTGGTCAAGCCCTTCGCCATAAAAGAACTGCTGGCGCGCCTGCGCGCCCTCACCCGCCGCTCGACGGAGCAGCCGAGGTCGCCTATCCTGCAAGTCGCGGACCTGAGCCTGGACACGCGCACACATCAAGTAAGGCGCGCCGGAAAACGCATTGACTTGGCCGCCAAGGAATATGCCGTCCTGGAATGCCTGATGCGCGAACCGGGGCGCGTCCTGACCCGCACCATGATCGCCGAACACGTCTGGAACTACGACACCTTCAACCAGTCCAACGTGGTGGATGTCTATGTCCGCAACCTGCGGCGCAAGATTGACGATACCTTTGACAAGAAACTCATCCGCACCCTGCGCGGGGCGGGATATTCAATCTCAGATGATGAAGCCGATTAAAACCATCCGCGTACGCCTTGCACTCTGGACGACAGCGCTGATCCTGCTCCTGTTGGCCGCCTTTGGAGCATTCGTCTACTTCAACCTGTCCAACAGCTTGAACGCGGCAGTGGATACCTCCCTGGCGGTCAACGCCGCCCAAGCTGCTGCCGGGCTGAACATTCAGAATGGACAGGTCATCATCCCTGAAGCCATCAGCGCGGACGAAAGTTGGATCCAGGCCCTGAGTGAGCGCGGCCTGACCGTCATCCTGCTGGCGAAAGACGGAGGCGTGATCCAGTCTGCAGGTCCCTACCGCGATATGGTGGTTCCCTTAGCCGGATCACAATCCGACAATCCACAAGGGACTTACCTTACCCTCACCGACCGCGTGGAAGAAAATAACGCCGTGCGCGTTTACATCCTGCCTGTTCTTGACAGCGGACAATTGGTCGGCTGGGTGCAAGTCCTGCAAAGTCTTGGATCGGTGCAGGATGCACTTGACCGTCTGTTGACTGCCCTGCTGATCGGCGGTGCAACACTATTGCTTTTTGCTGCGTTGGGCGGCTATATTCTGTCTGCCCGCGCCTTGCGACCGATTGACCAAATCACCCAGACCGCCCAAAGGATTGCCGGCGGCGAGGATCTCTCTGCCCGGCTGAACCTGCCCGATACCGGCGATGAAGTCAGCCGCCTGGCGGCCACCTTCGATGCTATGCTGGTGCGTCTGGATAATTCCTTCCGCCGCGAACGCCAGTTTACCGCAGATGCTTCCCACGAACTACGCACCCCGCTTGCAGCCATGCATGCCATCCTGGGTGTTATCCGGGAAGGCGAGCGCCCCCCTGGAGATTACCGGCAGGCGTTGGACGATCTGGCTGAAGAGGCCAATCGTTTGCGCGGCCTGACAGAAGACCTGTTACGTTTGGCGCGCGGTGAAGATAAGACAATGGTCACCCGCGAACGCGTGGCACTCTCGGACTTATTGACCGATGTAGCCGAATCGCTCCGCCCGCTGGCCGAGGCCAGGGGGCTGGCGTTGCGCGTCCAGGTTCCCGAAGGCCTCGCGCTGACCGGCGACATGGACGGTCTCATCCGCTTGTTCGTCAACCTGCTGGTTAACGCCATCAAGTACACCGAACGCGGCGAAATCACGCTGACAGCCCGCCCCGAAGCGGACGAGTTGATCGTGGAGGTGACGGACACCGGCATAGGCATCCCGTCGCAGCACCTGCCGCGCATCTTTGATCGCTTCTACCGCGTCGACCCGGCGCGTTCCGCAGGCGGGGCCGGGCTGGGGCTGGCTATCGCTCGCCAGATCGCCCAGGCGCACGGCGGCAAGATCGAGGTCCGCAGCGCTCCGGGAGCGGGGAGCACGTTTACCGTCCGCCTGCCCGTATGAAAAAACTTATCGTTTCGCTTCATGAGGGCTTCATTTCAGCCCGCTAAAATGGGGTTTGTAATGAGTGGCAAAGCCGCTCAAATTTGCAAGAGAAAAGGAGAAAATCACTATGAAGATCAATCGTTTTGTTGCCCTGGCTGCCATTGCCCTGCTGGTGGTTGGTACAATGGGCGCAGTGGCTTACCGCGCCTATGCCCATGGGACTTCCGCCCCTGCCGCGCAGTCGCAGGACTGCTCGCTGGATCAGGCCGATGGCACGGAAGTGCAGTCTGCCACCGACACCGACAATGTCGAGTTGCAGTGCGGCGACCAGAGCGGTGTCGACACCGCAGAAACCATCGGCGCGGCGGACACCGACAACGTGAATGTTGAAGAACAGGTCGGCGACCAGAATGCCCCAGACACCGGTGTGGAAGCGCCTGAAACCGCCCAGCCATAAGTCCCCCTGACATGCAACCATCTGGTTCCCCGACGCCCCTGGAAAACCGGGGGCGTCTTGTATCCCCTGAGCCAATTGTAGGGTATGATAACGTCTTTTTTTGGGAGATAACACGCCGATGAAAATGGTTCACTTCATCTTGACTTCATCTCCGATTGCTATAATCATCTCAATCAGAAATCTTTTCAAGGAGAACCCATGAAATCCGAAACCTACCCTCTACTGATGGCTCTGCTCGTCCTTGCCTCGACCCTCGCCGCTTGTGGCGGCAAGGCTCCGGCGGTTGCCAATCCAGCCTTTCCTGCCGCTGAAGGCGGCGGTGGAGGCGAAGCAGCGCGCGGCCCCTCGCTGACCAACCCCGGCGGCCTACCCGCCGCCCCAGAGGGCGGGGATTCTGCTAACTCCCAATCAGGCGAAGAGCGCATGGTCAAAGCGGAGGACCCGGCCGGTCTGTTCAGCATCCTCTTCGTGGATACGTGGACACAGGAATCCGGCAGCACACCCGGAAGCTTGCGCTCATCCCAGAGCGACTGGTACGCCGAAGCGGAAGTTATCTCCGCTCATGGACAAACGCCCATGCAGGCTGCTCAAGCCCTGGATGCTTCTCAGGCCAACGGCGCGGCCGGTTATCAGAAACTGGTCATTCAGGATGGCAATGTCAACGGCCTGCTTGCGGCCAGCCTGATCTACCAGTTTGAAGCTGGTACGAATCCGGTTACCGGCAACGCGCTCAAATTCATTGCCAGCCAGATTTTCATCGGTGGCGGCCCGGCGGACAAGTTGGGCCACATCACCTTTGTCGCACCCTATGCTTATTACGGCGACCTAAGTGAAATCTTCGACAATATTCTGACCGGATTTGCCTGGAAATAAGGAAGGAACCCATGCCTGCAAAACAACCCCCCCGTACGATTGATACCAACGGTGCCCTGCTTTCTGTGCGCGGCGCTTTCAAAATTTACAAAGAAAACGATATTGAGACTGTGGCTTTACACGGCGCCGAATTTGACCTGGCTCCTGGCGAATTCGTCGCCATCCAGGGACGTTCTGGCGCGGGCAAGACTACGCTGCTGAACCTGATCGGCGGCCTGGACACCCCCAGCGCCGGGCAGATCGTTCTCAAGGGCCGCGACATGGCCCGCATGGATGAGACCGAGCGTGCCGATTACCGCCGCCAACACATCGGCATTGTCTTTCAGACCGGCAACCTGATCCCCTTCTTGACTGCGCTGGAAAATGTGATGCAGCCCATGACCTGGAACGGCATTCCTACAAGCGAAGCCCGCCAGCGGGCCACACAATTACTTAATGATTTAGGCTTGAGCGAACGCTTGGATCACAAAGTCAACCAACTCTCCGGTGGCGAAGCCCAGCGCGTGGGCATAGCAATTGCCCTGTCCAACCAACCCGATTTGCTCTTGGCAGATGAGTTGACCGGTGAACTGGATACGGAAACCACAAAACAGGTTATGGACGCGCTCAAAGAGTTGCATGAAAAGCGACAAATGACCCTCCTGGTGGTCACGCACAACCAACGGGTGGCGGCCCTCGCCCAGCGGGTGTTACACATCGCCGACGGTGTGATTAATGGGGAGGCCCATCATGACTAATATCATCTTAGAAACTAAAAACTTGACCAAATCCTATCCGTTGAAACTGTCGAAAAAGCGAGAAAAAGGGATAGGAGATAGTTGCGCTGAAGGGTAAGGTTCGGTATACTCTTTGTAAGCATGAAGTGTAGAGGAACCGATGGCCAAATATAAAGCCTACAACT
>Ga0315279_10001984_pt1 | contig 32101 bp, 43 predicted proteins | sample YL17G06_20_MG_FD_203694 | JGI IMG/M metagenome (GOLD analysis project Ga0315279, IMG submission 203694) | Sediment microbial communities from Yellowstone Lake, YNP, Wyoming, USA - YL17G06_20 | ecosystem: Environmental > Aquatic > Freshwater > Lake > Sediment | place: USA: Wyoming | collected...
ACCCCAATAATCAGAAGGCGACTCAACTCCATTTATCGCCAAATCCGGCGTATGAAAACCATTAAAAGAAGAAGCACTCACAAAAGAACCTGAAGCAACATCCTCCTCCAACACAAACTGATTGGTAACGTGGTAGATTTTTACTTCTTCAATGTGAGCAGCCTGATTCGCAGTGTTATCAGTGACTGTTATCCTAACATATCTCATGCTTACTTCTGGAAATCGGTCAGTCGCCAAACCAACCGCACTCTTTGAAGGCACAATAGTAGTCCAAGAAACACCATCGCTAGAAGCCTCAATGAAGTAAGTATACACTCTTGAATCGCCATCATAGAAATGAGTTATGATCTTGCTGATCGAAATAGAAGACCCCAGATCAAACGATAACCACTGCGGCAACTGACCCTGAGGATCCAAAGCATCAGTACCCCAATAATCAGAAGGCGACTCAACTCCATTTATCGCCAAATCCGGCGTATGAAAACCATTAAAAGAAGAAGCACTCACAAAAGAACCTGAAGCAACATCCTCCTCCAACACAAACTGATTGGTAGGTACGTGTAAGTATGTCCCATCTGCGTACTGTAAAGCAACGTACGGATGGTCTCCCCAAAGTGCTTCGCTTGATTTTATTTCGTATGCTTCACCTATAGGTGAGATTGTGAATGTTGGCGGTGTGAAGTCGGTGAAATCTAAAGCTTGTTGCATAGCCTCTCTTGCTGAAACAAATTTGAATGAGACATCTGGATAACTGGTCTTTGCTGTATTGAGGCAGTCCGTGATATTGCTAATAAAACCTGTCATATCATCTCGTTCGTGACAATAAGTAGAGTAGATTGCACTTCCATAGTTATTTGCTCTAGCAAACGCTCGGTTCACATTTGATTGCGATACTCCTGCTTCAGTGGGCGCATCCCAATGGCTCATGCCCGACGGATGTGATGGGTACCACATACCGCTTTCCGGGATGTAGTGAAAAGGCATCCACTGCTCAAGCCAGTTATCAAGCGCAGGAGACATATCGCCCCAGCCGCTCCTAAAGCAAGAGGGATAGAAACTTCTATCTATTATAATGTGATCGAGGGCATACATCTGGTATTCAGGGTATTCAGCATCCGGACCGTTTTCATATTCTTTCCATGTGCCATCGTAGACAATAAAGTGATGGTGATACTCAATTGCGTCAGCATAAATCCGGATTTCTACTCCCCAATTATTTTCGAGTATGTCATGTATAGCGGTATACCCTGAGACGCTTGCAGAAGAACCGTTTGCCCAAACGTAATCGCCTTGGGATATTATATAATCTATTTCCACAAACCAAGTAATCCTAAAGGGATTGTCAAAGCTGTCTTTGTGAGAATTGCGAAAACTACTATTGAAAACTGCAGCTACAGTATTGGGTGGTATACGGGAATATGGTTCCATAACCATTGTGGGATGTGGATCTGTGCTTCCAATGAATTGATCATGACCTCCCGCCATTTCTGTGTCTACGCAAATGACGACGTATACTATCGGACTGTTTTGAGCTTTTGTAAGTGCTGTCAAGAATGATGAACTTGTTAATATCATAATTAATCCGATTACCACTGCCAGTCTTCTGCAAAGGCGGGGAATTGCAGGCAATTTCGGAATTCTATTCATTATTTTTCTACCTTGTTTCAAGTCTCTTCTGAGCAATAAGAAGTAAACAGTTTCTGGAGAATAAATACATTCAGTCGCTAGTTTTAATACAGCTGAACCGATATATAACGATCAGTCATTAGTTTTGTTCGCGTGTTAAACAAGCGTCTTACAATCATTTTTTCGCAAACGACGAATTCGGCAAAGATTGAGCTAAGAAATCAAGAAAACTCTTTATGAAAAGGCGTTGAAAGAAAGGAAAAACCCGGCTGCTGGATTTTGAAGTGAATATGTGTTGCACAGATAAGCCGATAACTTTATAGTGTATCGCACGACAACTTACTAGGCCCATATGAAGAACCCTGTGAGTACCAGTTTGATGTGCCTAGTCCTTTTCGGCATAGTTTTTGAAGTCGCTTCTATGTCTGAAACGCATGGTTTGAATTCTGCTGTCCAAACACTGGCATCGCATGGGACAATTGTGGCTGGTTGGCCCTCGGCTACCTACTTTGAATGCTCATTTTCATACCCTGGGTCTTCCGGATATGGCATTAATGTACCGTGGCCTTCGACTGAACCTTGTGGCTATCCCAACGAAAGGGGCACTTGGCATTGGGTCAACTGTGGAACTAATGAAGGCACACTTAAAATCGTAACCGACCCCGCTGATCCAAGCGGAACATGTTTACAGATGCTACTTGACACACCTGGGTCTCGCCCGTTGCCCGACAGCCAGCATGTGAAGTTGTACGAGTGTTCGGCTAGGGAAAGTGCACTATGGGGTTCGCCTTACCCAACGCTCAAAGAAGCTTATTGGCATGTGAGTTATTGGTTTCCGTCGAATTTTCAGGTTGCCCATAATTCCTGGAGGCTGATTTGGCAATATAATGGGGAAGAAGGCGTTTATGGAGTTCTTACCTATGCACCTCAATTTGCCTTGATTTTTGGAGATACAGACTTAGAATTGCAGGCAACTGGCTATTACTATAATAATGGCGTGAATAGAGTATATCATTTGATAAATAATGCTGATTTGCCGAAGGACCAATGGGTGACCTTCACTATATACGTTAAGCAAGGCTCTGCCTTCAAGGCTGAAGACGGAACTGTAACCATTTGGATAAACGGTAACCAAGTCTATTCAAGCAATACGTTCTCAACTGCGACTGTTTCAGGTACACCCTATGTAATTTGGAGCATTGGTAACTACGGCGGTCCCTTGGAAGCTCAAGGACAATATATAAACGTTAAAGATGTTCTTGTAACAAGCCAATACTAAGGATAAGCAAAAGCAACATTGAGCAAACTAATCGGTGAGGACCTCTCTGTAGAGGGCGATGTATTCTTCTGAAATTTTTTTCCAAGAAAAGAGTTTCACATCATTTTTGTTATTCTTAGAGAACTGGCTTGCCAAGTCTAAATCCTGACCTAAGGAAACTATAGCATTCATGAGTTCATCAGGTCTTGGCTTAATGAGAAGCGCGTTACGTCGGTGAGTCAGAATATCGGGAACTCCTCCAACACTAGTTGAAATTATAGGTTTCTCGGCTGCCATTGCTTCCAAAACTACAACACCAAAGCCTTCATATCTCGAAGGAAATACGAAAATGTCACAACTCTTCATGAACCTGAATACCGCATCGTGAGATTGAGCACCCCAAAAATGAACTTTACAATTAAGACCTTTTTTGTTGACGAATTCCCTGCAATAAGATATCAATGCGCCATCTCCGACCATGTGCAGATGCGGGTCAGGTAAGCTATGGCTTTCTACAAGTTCCGAAAACGCATGAAGGAGAATATCCACGCCTTTGGCCACCTCAAGATGCCCAACATGAAGAAGTGCCGGGTCTCCAACAATTGTCATAGGTCGTGCCTTCTGCACTTCCGCGATATTAACTCCATTGGGTATTAGTCTGACCTTAGACAAGTAATCCCAGTTATGACTAAAGTCGTTTAGTGTAGCTTTTGAGTTGACAATTATTTTCTTCCAAAATCTGTATGATTTTTTTAGAAAGAAGTGATAGTATCCTCCGCCTATTCCATAACTAAATGGGTAATGTGTCTGATACGACTGATCGTAGTGGTATGAGAAAATTGGGTGAAGTTTCTTTATGTATGATCTAAAAGCCAATGGGAGGGTGCGTCCAAGAGGCAAATCGTGAAAATGGACAATATCAAAATTGGCAATGGGTATCCTAAGTAGATACGATAGAAAATCAGTGGCATAATCATTTTTTGTTTCTATGTTTACGATTTTAACTTCTGGCCCATAAATCGTTCTCGCATCGTCCAAATCTTTTTTGTTGTAGCTTGTAACTAGTGTGTAATCTATTTTATCTTTGGTCTCATTAACTACGTTTAGGATGACTGAGGCAATTCCTCCTCCGAATCTAGGAGTAATACCGAAATTGTGGCTCATGCACACTTTCATGATTGCAAGCCTCTCAACTTAGCAGCTATTTCTGGCATAATTAGGCAATTGGATCGTAATCCAAGGCTAGATTGCTGTGATAAGACACAATACAAATCAAACTATGGAATTGAATTCTGATTAGTATTGTACAAAATGTAAGACTCACCATTATTGTATACGAGATTGCCTGAATTGAGCAACAGACTCTGTATGATAGGATCCGTTCGATTTTCTGGTTTTTCCTCGAAAGGACCTGCTTTGGTTGAATGAAGTAAAAATAAGCTCCATTCCAGATTCTGACTCAATCCTGACACAAGAGGACTAGGATATTCGATTCTAGAAAAGAAGGGAGGACTGGAAAAGCCATAACACTGGCATCTTGTTACTGAATCTGCTATTATTATACCCTTTCTTGAGTAACTATTCGCAAATGAAATCATCTGCTTTTGATAAATCGTGTTCACAAGTGATATATCTAAAATGTATGGGTCTCCTGGCAAAGACTGTGAAATTGCGCTAGATCTAGGCACAAGTGATTGGGGTGGGAAAAACTGAATAAGGCAAAAGAACATCATCGAAGCTATGAAGAAGGTAAAAAATGCAAGTATTGGCTTCGATCCAAGATTTCGAACACGCTGATCAATAGATGATAGAAGCAGACCAATCAGGAAAAAACACCATGGAATTCCGTAATATAGAAACCTTTGGTAGCTGAACACGCCAAAACCTATAACAACTTGAGCTACGACAAATACTGCGACTACACCGACTAATGTTAGAATTAACAAATAGAAAGCTTTAGCTTCGCTGGATAATTGTTTCTTTCGTATTCTATTTATCAACACGATTAATCCTATTAGGCTCAATGCAAAAATCACAGTATTCGCTGCGTTCTGAACCAAGAGTATTTGAAGTCTGGGAATAAGTGAGAGTTGAAAAAAACGCGGCGGGATTGCAGGGATTTCTCGATTGAATAAAGATGCTGACAAGCCAATAAAAAAGTCGAGGTTGACTGTGTCTACGGTAAGCCACCAAGTCAGAAACAGCAATATGTAAGATAGACCCGCAATGCGACACTTTCTAGTGGACAGAATCTCCTGACTCTTTCGGCGGGCTGCAAAAATAGCAGATATAAGAAAAACTCCCAAGAAAAGTAGAGAAACAAAAAAAGGAGTTACCGCATGCGAATCGATCAGCGTAAAACTCGAAACAACAAGAACTAGGAACAGAGTCCTATCGTATGTCTTTGAGAGAGTAAACCGTAGAAGGACAGCAATAAGCAAAAGGTACGGAATAAAAGCAAGAATGGTCCCCCAAACATCATACCCTTGGATCACTGGGAAACTAGAAGCGATAATTGCATATTTCATGATACGATTATCAAGAATTTTATGCCCAACAAGGTAGATTATAAAGGGCATTAAGCCAAATAACAATGGAATCAAAAACCTAAGGAAATCATTCACCGAAATTCCAGAAGCCAGTGAAAAAGAAGCGGTAAAAATGTGCATTCCACAATTATTTCCGTAAGTTACAGAGTAAAACTCTCCTTGAGGAATATAACCTAATGACGCAATCTGACTAGCGAATCTATAATGCCCAGGTCCATCAAAAACGTCGTAGAAAAAGGTGTGTTTGGCCCCGGGAATCATACTAATTGTAGCTATAAAAATCCCTGCAATAACAACAAGCTTCTTGTTGTTATTAATGAAAGTTAGTGCAGTAATCGAAATCAAAATATAAACTGCTACTGGAACAGCAATTCCGTCAAGTATCCAACCATCGTATGTACGTTGGTTTAAGAAGATAAAGAATAAAAGCAGGATCGTGACGGCAAGATACAAAATCAAACCGTAAGTGAATCTATTGCGGTTCATTAGAACAACTCCATGGGGCACCATTATTCTAACGAGAACTTTTCAAATTGTGATTTCAATCTGATTAGAAGATGCCGTAAAATAAAAGACATCGGTCCAGGATAGAGGTTTTTGTCTGAAAGGAAACCCCACTGAATCGGCTTTCTAACGTAGAAAAGATCATGCTTACTGTAGAAGAATGAGCCATCAGGTCTCTGATTTTCAACGACATACCGATAGAGCCGTTTAATGTGTTTTTCATAATCCTTGAAACCAATTGTTGAGGCACTCGCTAATGCAGCACCTGCTACACTAGAAAACATAACTACCTCAGGAAAAGTCTGGGAACATGCATATTTGACTGAGCCTTTTTCAGTTATTCCCGAGGCAATGAAGCTCGCCAGTTTCCTGAGGATTTCTCTTATTCTTCCACTATCGGTTAGGCAATAGCACTGAAACAAATCTAGAAATTCAAAGGAATTGTAATGATAGCACAAATAGTGTTCTGTCCCAATTTCATAAATCAATTCACCGTTTGGCTTTTGACAAAGCTCTAAGAACCTAATCATTTTGTCATTGAATTCTAAAAACTTGCGATCGCCTGTTGCTTCACACAATTCCAATAAGAACCACAAGACGAGAGTAGTATTGTTTGGCACTTTTCTGGATTTTGGGGAGAAAGCAAAATAATTCACGACGATTGAACCCGCGTATTTTTGAAAACTGATTTTGCTAATCAGAAATTTGTACCATTTTAACGCAGCATCCAAGTAGATGGGGTTTCTTGTCTGCTGAAAACTTTCGAGTAAACCAAGAGATGCCCAAGTTCCCTCAACAGTGGAAACATATTTTTTCCAGTCTCTCAATGGATATTGCCATGAACCATCGGCATTCTGCTTGTTGATCACATGATTTGAACAGGCAATTGCCACTTCCTTATAGCTTGATTTTCCGGTTACCCTATACAGATCCCAATTGTCTTTTATCCAATAGCCCTGGGTTTGAAGAAAATAGCTTCGCCCAGTTCGCCTTAGAGAGGGAAAAGCGCTTTTGACAAAACGGAGAACCCGCAAATTAAACATTAATCCAGCGTCTGGACCTATTAATCCATGGCCATCCCAAAACGTGTCATAAATAAAAGTATATAGTTTGCCCGCTGCATTTGCTAAGACATTGTCCATTTGATCAGCCTAAATCTGCTTAACGTATTTTTGGTCCTCGATTAGTTATGATAAGTCTTCATAAATTTTGATGTACTTTTCAATTTGCTTACTCCAGTTGTGTTTTTCTTTGACGTATTCATGCGCGTTTTGCCCAAGCCTCATTCGCAATTTTCTGTCAGTAAGAACTACACGAATTTTTTCGGCAAGATCTCTATAGTCGAATGATTTGGCAAGCACACCATTCTCGCCATCTTCTATAATTTCCCGCATTGAAGGAGTATCAAATGCTATTAGTGGTTTTTCACAAGCCATGGCCTCAAGCACAAACAAAGACTGTGCTTCATGAAGGCTCGGGACTATAACCAGATCAGCGCGCTTTATTTCTGCTATTAGGGCTTTGTTAGGAATACGACCATGGAAGTGCACTTTATCATTCAATCGTGCGTTTGATACAAACTTTTTGGACTTATTTTCTTCGGGACCTTTTCCATATATGTTTAGGTGAACATTCTTGAAATCTCGGCTAACTAACTCAAATGCTTTTAGTAGATACAATAAACCCTTAACCCAAAAGAGTCTACCCGCAAAAATTATAGACAAATTTTCACAGTTATTAATCGTGTCCTGTTTGGGACTTATCTTTCTAATTTCTTCTAAATCTACTGCGTTATAAATTACGGAAACACGCTCTGGATCTAGATTCTTGTAGGCTACCTGAAACTCATTAAGCGCAGTTAGGCTACAAACCACAATGTGATCAGCTTGTTCTGCGCAGATTCTAAGATTGCAGCTTAAGAGTGGATACTCTAAAATTTGATGAGCGAAGTCTGGAAGAGTCCATGAAGAAAATGGGGTGTTTATGAACTCTTTGGCGTTTGACAGGGGTTCTGCGTGAAACGATACAACAAAGGGTCTTATCAATTTCCGCTTGTAATGCGCGAGGAAAGTCGAAGCGTCTGGATACACACCATGAATTATGTCAAAATCGGCTGTTCTGCGTAACAAATATTGCAGGTTTTGAAGTTGAAACCAAAAGAAACGGGGCGGCAATTCAACTCTATGTAGACTATCAATGGTCAGAGTGTCTGAAACAACCTTTACTTCATGCTTCCTAGAAGTCTCCGTGAAAACTACTACAGGTGTCCTTCTTATCGACAGATTATGAGCTAGTCCATAGCAAACTGTAGAAATGCCACCACCTTCCAAAGTTATTAGAGCAACTTTCATTCATTCTTGCTTCCGTTTAACAACACCGCTGATCAGCAGAGGGCCAAGATGGGGCGCTATATTTGAACCCAAGCTTTTTTGCTTCTGCGGGGTTAATTATTCTTTTTGCATCCACGATTACTGGGTTCTCTTTCATCAGCGACTTAATCGTATATAGATCAAGTTTGCAGAATACTTTATGATCAACAGCTAGTATTATGCAATCCGCTCCCGTAAGTGCTTCTTTTATATTCTTAGCCTTTGTCTCCCCGAAACTTTCGTCACAATTCGGATCGAAAATAACAATTTGTGCCCCGTTTTTTCTCAACTCTTGTACAATTCCTTTTGATGGACTGTCTCGAGAATCACTCACATCTGCTTTATAGGCGGTTCCGAATACCGCAATTCTGGAGTTTTTGACATCCTTTCCTGTTCCATTCAAAGCATCCAAAGCAAGTTCTGCAATGTGTCTTGGCATGTAATTGTTAATTTTGATGGCAGCTGAGATAACCTTAGATTTAAAGTTGTTAGACTTGGTTGAGTTAAGAAGCAAATGAGTATCTTTCGATAAGCAAGGACCACCAGCACCGCTTCCCGGGGTGTGTATATTGACTCTGGGGTGTGTGTTTGCTAGGCTAATGACTTCTAGAACATCCACATCTATTTGTTTGCAGAGCAAGGCTAGTTCATTAGCGAATGCAATGTTCACGTATCTGAATGTGTTTTCGGCCAATTTGGCCATCTCAGCACTTGGTATATCAGTTAGTATTAGTTTCCCTTTGGTAACAAGCTGAAAGAGCGCCCTTCCTAACGCTGCGCTTGCTGGATCATAAGCGCCTATCAGGCGTGAGTTCTCTGTGAGATCATTCAACCCGTTTCCAGGGGTCATTCTTTCTGGGCAAAAGATCAGCCAGAAGTCTTTACCACATTTCAGTTTACTTCTGTTTTCAAGTGTAGGCACTATCAGAGTTTCAATAGTCTTGGGCGGAATAGTACTTTGAACAATAATGAGCTTGTTTCGTCTCATGTGCTCAGCAATTGCTTGACAAGCTGCTTCTAGAAAAGATAAATTTGCATTTCCTCGATTATCTAAGGGTGTTTGTACACTTATTATTACTATGTTGGCCTCGTTTACAGCTACGTACTTCTCAGTTGCACTTAGGTACCCCTGTTTGCACGCTTTCGCAACTATTTCTCGCAAGCCAATCTCCTTTGTTTGCACCTCACCTTGGTTGATCTGGTTTATGATCTTTGAATTGACATCAACACCAGTTACGCGGAATCCTAGATTTGCAAAAAGCGCCGCTGTTGGCAATCCTACATAGCCGAGCCCGATTATGGCAATTTTTGCTTCTCTTTGATTTATCATTTCTACTAGTTCTTTTTCCAATCTTATGCCTCCACTAATTTTACCAAGACTCATCCTATTCTGATCAATTTATTTTCAAAAATTAGTCAAACCAGAAATTTTCTAGTGAACGCAATAACAAAGATTCATTCTCTTCCCAAAAATGAGGTCTGGAAGGGCGGATTTTTCCGTCTATGCCCTTTAGAATCCCTTCCGCAAATGCGATGGGGTTAGGATCTACCAACAAATATTGGTCGGATGCAGAATAGCGGGTGGCAACTATTGGCTTTTGGAATGCAGCATATTCAGAAATCTTGGTCGAGTCTTTGTCGTTGTAGAATATATCTGAAAAACCTGGCGTCCTTGGAGCAACGCATACATCTGCGCAATTGATCCAATTTGCAACGTCGCTCACGCTAACTACCCCCGGAAGAAGAACTCTCTTAATGCGCAAAGATCGAGTTTTGCTTTCAATATGATCAATAGAATCATCTCCAAGGATTGCCAAAGTGCAAGAACCATTGGAGTTTTCAACAAGTCTCCAGCTTTCAAGAAGCATGTCAACCCCGTATATTTCCTTAACTCTGACGCCGCCCGTAAATAGTACAACATTATCGGTTGGAGATAAGTGATGTGAAGCCTTCCATTTTTCGGCTTCAATGTTCAACCTAAAGTTTTTTGTCGGATAGTTTGGCACTACTACGACTTTTTTGGCACCTAGACTAGTGCAGTATCCAGCCATGAGTTCATTCGCAGCGGTGACAAGACCCACATCTTTGAGGATTTTTTCAGTTGATCGAGCGAACGAAGATAGTAAATCATGACCAAGCCATTTTAGTTCATATGGAAAAGGGGTTCTAAAATCCACTACCAAGTCTCTCCTCAGGTTGAACCGTGCACTAGCCAGGGCGTTTATGTCAATTATGGCTGGTCTTGTGTTGAAAGAGAGTTTGGTGAACAAATTTGCATATGACATTACTGTTCCAAAACTCATCCTAACGTGGATAGTGGGGAAAAGAGTTCCCGTTACAAGAGTTGCTTGGAATGCTCGTTTAATGCTATTAAACATTTTGAAGTACCGGGCGGGAACCGGAGATCGCAACGTGACCAAAATTACGTTTCTGCTAGAGGGGACAAAAATACTAGTTTTCATTTAACGCAACCTCATCAAAGGTTGAGAAAAACTCCTTCTGAAATATGCATTTAGAGCCGAAGCAATTTGCTTTCTACCTGTGCCTTAGCGGCGACAGGCAAATAGTTCCGCAGGCTTTTCCATATACTTACTGTACTTTTTCGAATTTGCAGCAGCATGGTTCCCATTGCAGAAAGTGGAAACCAAACAACTTCTTGCTGACGGAAGGTTGCTCCAATCCTCTTTTTGATTTGGTAATGTGCTTCATTAGGATCAGAAGGCGTTGACCCAAAAGAAACCTTGGATAGACCTTCTATTTCTGAGCTGACTACTTGTTTCCAAAACAAATATGGGGCAACTGAAGCACTTCTTCCAATCGCGCACGGTAATTCCTTCCTATTAATTCCTAGCAACCATGCAAACGAGCCTATCCTATTCTTCAAAATAAACACGCCGCCCACAACTTTCCGTTCACCCATAAGCCATAATTCAGTATTTGAAGGATAGAGCCGTTCCCAGACGGACCGAATGAAGGAGAAATCGAGCGGCAAAGCGCCAACATGCTCAATACTCATACAATATATTTTGTAAAACTCCTTTAATTCATCCGTTGAGGTCGCATGGTAAGCTCTAAGAGGCGAACTTTCGATGTGCTTTATGTTTTGGCGGCTCTTCTTGGAAAGAATATTCTTCCAAATATCCTTAGAACATAAATGCCCAAAATTTATTTCCATTACACCCTTGGTTTTTTCAACATAAGACAGCGATGATTTGAAGGTAGAAGCTGGAGTGTTTTCCAGCAAGCATATTTTTGCATAGGCGAGTCCCTTTTTTGCCGAGTTGTATCTAAGATACTCTTGGAACGCATGACTCACATCCTCGCTGTAACACAGCACACCACCATAGTCAGAATAAGGGATAGACTCATATAATCTGAGTAAGCCAGAACCTGCAATAAACCCTGGGCATGCACCGACGATTTTATCAAAGTCGTTCTTTGCAACAAGATATAAAGGTTCAAAACAAAAATTTTTCTGAATTAGTTCTTTCCATTCAACAGTATGAAAAAAACTGGCACCTTCAAAAGATTCAATAAATCCGTTCCATTCATTGACGTCTTTTAAAGGCTCAACTGAGAAATTCACTCTATTTCACCAATTAGGGTAGTTTTGAGAAACGATTCAGAAATGATTTCAGTAAAAATGGTGCGGGCTGAAAGGTAATCAGTTGATTATGATTCTAAACGTTCCATTCACGTGTTTAGTTTTTTTCACCTAGCCTAGTTCTGCAAGGGATTGGAATTTCCAAGGTTTTGTACCCTTGTCTTTCCACCAGATGATTTATTTCAGCTTCTATGTCAAACGCTTTTGACTTGGGCTCCCAATCCTTCAAGCCCTGCATATAGATGTCATTCAACCAATCTAGATAAGCCATCCTCAAGCCTTATTTTTGGGCTAAACCCCAGAAGCTTTTCAGCTTTGCTGATATCTGCAGAACTATGTTTAACGTCTCCTTGTCTAGGTTCAGCGAATATTGGTGTTGAGTTCTTCGCATTTATGGTTCGCTGCAACATTCTTGCTAATTCATAAATTGATATGGTGGTGCCGCTGGCGATGTTAAAAGCTTCGCCTACTGCATTCTCACAAGCTAATGCGAGTAGATTAGCTGACACTACATCATCTACATGCACGAAGTCTCTAGTTTGCTTTCCGTCACCATTAACGATAGGCGGTTGATTCAGCAATAATCGATTTACAAAAGACGTTATCACACCACTGTAGCTGGAAGTAAAAGTCTGTCTAGGTCCATAAACGTTAAAATACCGCAAACTCACAGTTTCCAAACCGTACAGTTCATTAAAAAGGTGAACATAATTTTCTGAAGCCATCTTCGAAACTCCATATGGCGAAATCGGCTTAAGAACCATGTTTTCCTTCTTTTTCGCAGGCTTCGAGTTTCCGTAAACGGCAGCAGAAGAAGCAAAAATGAAGCGCTTAACATTAGAATCTAAACTCGTTTTAAGCAGATTAAGTGTTCCATCAACATTGACCTCATCAAATAAGAGCGGATTCTTAATAGAAAGTGACACATCCACCAAAGCAGCCTCATGAAAAACCGCGTCAACACCCTTCAAAGCCTCCCTAACAAGCTTCGCGTCTCGAATGTCTCCCTTTACAAGACGAAACGCCTTCTCGCCCTTGTGACGTGCTATGTTGCCTAAGCTTCCAGAAGACAAGTCATCAAGAACCGTCACGTCATAGCCGTCGCTTAACAGCCTATCCACAATGTGGCTGCCGATGAAACCTGCCCCACCAGTAACCAAAACCTTTGAGTAGCTCTTCATCTGTACACGCGCCTCCATCAATTCATTTCATGGATCGCAAAAGCTCACGACAGCTCAGCCTAACAGCCTCTTCACTATTCAATGAAGCTTTCCAACCGAGACTCAACAACTTATCCACAGAAAGCAGCATAGTCTTCACGTCTCCCCTCCACCCACACCCATTCCCAAAACATTGTTAAACCAAAAGCATGGATTATGAATGCCAACCGCACAGCCTTTACCAGGTTTCACGAGCAACTTCTTATTCGGGCAAACATATCTCCTAAACATAGTGGTGTGAATGACGAAGGCTGTGTACCTCGACGAAAGCGACAAAAAACTCATCTTAGAAACTAGACAAAAGCTTGACGAAGTCACAAAGCTCATAGAAGAACTCCTAGAAACAATTGAAATTCTAAGCGATCCAGAGATGATGAGAAGTGTCCACGAAGGCATCGAGGACATTAGGGCTGGAAGAGTTAAAGAGCTACACAGCCTTCCGTTTGCGTCTCTCTGAAAAGTGTAACACTGTTAATCCAATTATCTTCCCGTTTCTATATCGAATGACCACATCATTATCAGTTAATTCCGAGTCTTCAGCCTGCGAGTCTAGGTCAAACAATATGTACAACACATCAGCTTTTTCATCATATTCCACATCAACGGCTTCAGGACTAAGGGCCACTATCTCGCTTTTTGCCATATTATTAGTCTCCTCCTCAATAACTTATGTGTCTTGGAGGTTAAAAACGCTGTGATAATAAGCTCTTTATCTTCACGATACACAACGATCATTTCTTTGGGTCCTATGGATGTTTCAGCATAATGCTTCATAGCCAACAGTTCACGCTTATGACCCTTAATTATATAATCGGGTCTTTCAACAGTTTCTAGAATCATATGTTCGCAACCTCCAAGCTCACCGTGTTTGCGAACAATCCTTTCTAATACGTCAGAGTAAAGTTTGACTTCAGCGCCGCGTATCGTCCTCGCAATTCTGAAGGACAAAATAACCGCTCCTCCACATGGAAGCCATCATCTATTATCCGATTTGAATTAAAGTTCTTGCATCAAAAAAGGATAATTCGTTTCCCAATGTTGGCCAAGCACCGAAAATTCTCGCTGATTTCAAAAGGCGCAAAGCGTTCCACAGACGGTTTAATATGGAACCGCCCATGCGAAGCCTGTTTCTGAAAGAGAAAATAACCGCGAAGCAATGAACCCTTGACACGACCAAAAACCAAACTCGACAGCTCAACATTACATAGACTATGAAGCTTCATCTTCCAGTCCAAGATTTAATTGAACGTCAACCTTGAAAACCTAGCTTTATAAGGCATCCTACTTCAAAACTCTCCAAATCATCTACAGAGCACTCCACGTACTCGCCCCTAGCCACCTCTTCTCTACTCTCCTCAATAGCCTTCAACGCCTCTTCGTCCGCAAGCGTCTCCAAGTGGCCAGAACCTGCTCCATCTTAACATAAGCGCTCATCATCTCCCTGAAAAGCTCTTCGGGAATGAAAACACCCTCCCTCGAAACCTTAACCTTCCCAAACTCATCAAAAAATATCGCAACAGCTTCTAAGTCAAAAACTTCCCCAACAAGCTCCACAGGCTCTATAACCGTGGAAGAAAACTTCCACTCCTTAAAGCTCATACAAGGACTCTCGCCCTAAGCCTTCCAACCTGAATAGTCCTTGTATCCTTAACGAAATCGATGACGGGTTCCCGCCCATATTTCCCCACAACCTCAACATAAAGTCTTTCACCATCATCCCCAACGCCCACAACACGTTCATCCAAGACAGCTACATACTTATTGGGATAATCCACCTGAAGCTCCCTATAACGACTAGAAAGCCACTCTGAATCCCTCTCAAACCGAACATCTTCGTCAACCTCAGTCAAGAGAACACCCACACAAGAGATAACATAACATCCTTATAAGAAATACGACAAGACTATCGAATTCATTCTTCGAATGAATATCTTCATCGCCTGTGTGACCGTCGCAGCCGCCTACACAGCAACACTCTTCTGGCCAGCCCTTGAAGCTAGCAGATTTCAGCTGGTCACTATCCCCGTGCCCACCACATTCATCACCGTTTTAGAAATAGGCGCGCCTTTCGCAACAACATCTTCAACAGGACAAGCCTAGACCTCAGCCTTTGTCTTCTGCTAACGCAGACACCATCAGAACGTGCACACGTTTTCACAGAAAGATTTTTATAGGTTCTATAGTTTCTATAGAAAATGTGAGACCATGACAACCGTCCAAGTGGAAGAAGAAACCAAAAAACACCTCTTTTCCATAGCCGCTGAACTACAATCCAAACGAGGGAAGAAAACCAGCCTCGATGACACAATCAGATATTTAATCGGAGCGTACCACAACGAAAAACGAGACATCCCGAAGATGCTGTCCCTCTTCGGATGCGTAACCCAAACCCAAAAAGCCCAAGCACTATTGAGAGAACTGAGAGCCAAAGAGGAACAAAATTGAAAACCTTGAGAGGAAACACCGCGCTTGACACCAGCGCCCTAATAGAATTCCTAACAGGAACCAAAGTCGGCGAAATCATAAAAACATACTTCAAGACAATAAAACCAGAAGAAACCGCCAACTGTTCAATGCTCACAATATCCGAGATATTTTATATACTATGCAGACTCGAAGGACCAACATTCGCTGAAGACAAGGTGAACGACATTCTCAAATCACAAATACTACAAGTTTATAACACAACAGACCTTGCCATACAAACCGGCAAAATCAAGTGCAAAAGAGCCATATCCCTTGCCGACTGCAGCTGCATTGCCACAGCCAAACTAGCCAACGCAAAAGCCGTCTTCGCAAGAAAAGAGGAAGAACTCGTGAGAGAAATGAAAACAAAACCCTTCGACGTAGGCATAACATTTCTTCAGAAATAAGAACGCCGATAACAAGAACAGCCCTTCAAACAGAATCGAACTTTACCTTTCCTTCACAAACTTCCCCACAAGCTCAACAAGCGTGTCAACCGCCCGCGTGAGATCTGCTCTAGTTCTAATAAGCTCCGACGAAATAGCATCATACCTCTTAGCCATCTCCTGAAAACTACTGTTCATATCAGAACGTATCTCCCTAATCTCCCCACGAATCCCAACCGCCTCACTTTTAATATCCTCATGCATCTTCTCCACACTGACGTGCGTCTCCTTAAACTCGCCCTCTAACCCACCCAGTTTCTCTGTGAAAGCTTTGCTCATACCAGCAAACTCACTCTTCAGCCCACCTATCTCATCTCTAAAAACTTTGTTCATGCCCCCAAACTGGTCCATAAAAACTCTATTCGTACCAGCAAACTCCTCTCTAAAAGACTTATTCATACCAGAAAATTCTTCCTTAAGGACCTTGTTCATACCCAAAAAAATGCTCTGTAAAAACTCTATTCATCCCTGCAAACTCCTTCCTAAACACCCCACTCATACCCGCAAAGTGAAGATTACTCCACTCAAGACTTTCAAGCATCTCCTTGTCCACTGCCTTCAACTCATCAGTCCCATAATCTATTTCAAACCCCTTATACTCCCTCCAAGCAGACTCGTATCCCGGCTCTCCCTCCCAAAAAACCTCCAACTCCTCAACATGCAAACTTAACGGATCATCGGGCACGCCCTTCACACTCGCCCTCTTCACAAACTCACCCAAAGCCTCTCTGGACCCTTCCAGAAAAGACTCGATAGAACCATCCTCAAGATTCCTAACAAGCCCCTTAATCCCAAACCTCACTGCAAACAACTTGACCCAAACCCTAAACCCCACGCCCTGAACATTCCCTCTAACTATAATCCTAGCCTTAACCAATGCAAGACACCTCACAACTGCTTACAGCACGCATCCAAAGCCAGAATCTCATAAACACCCTATATAACGCTTTTGACCGTGGGAACAGAGAACACTCTCTCGTAACCTTGACTTTTGCACCCACCAAAGGCATCATCCAAAACAAGTGCCCATCAAAAGATCTAAACTTTCCACCCTTCAAACCCATACCAGCCAAGCAAAGAAGCCCATACGCATCAACCAAATGAGAATCAACAAAACCTGATCCACCAATCAACAAAACCCTCGAAGACCACTTAACCAACTAGCTCCCTCATTCGCAGACTATTCTTTATGATAAGCTGGTCAAGGCTGACTTGCAGCTCTCAACCACGTGACTCACTTCTTGATCCGTCATCGCCACATGCATCGGCAAGGTAATCGTTTGGGCAAGAACCCGCTCAGAAACAGGCAACTCTCCAGAAACAATGCTTCCCTGCTCTTGATAAACAGGCTGCATGTGACACGGAGGATAAAAGACGTTACCAGTCTCCACTCCAAACTCCTTCTCAAGCAAGCCAGCAAACCTCACTCTGTCAACGTGATCAGCTAAAATCAGCGGATACTTGTAGTAGCTGCTTCTACCTTGCGGAGGGCACTTCACAACCCTGAACGACCCTGATCCGCCCAACTCCACATCATAAACCCCTGCAATTTCACTTCTCCGGGCAACAAACTCGTCAACCCTTCTCAACTGATAAATCCCCAAAATGGCCGAGACCTCAGGCAACATCATGTGACGCCCCAAATTGACAAAACTGGTCTTACCCTGTCCCGAACCATAATACCTAAACCGTCTAGCCTCCTCACACATCCCGGAATCATTCGAAACAAGCATGCCGCCCTCACCCGTCGTCAAAACCTTCGTCGGCGTAAAAGCAAAAACAGCAGCATCCCCAAAAGACCCAACCTTTCTACCCTCAATCACTGCTCCCGCAGCATGCGTCGCATCCTCAACCAGAAAAAGACCGCGATCCCTACAAATCTCAACGATCTCCATCAAATCAGGATTCGGAAACCCAGCGATATGAGTAACAACCACGCCGCACGTATCCTCAGAAACACATTTCACAAGACTAGCGGGATCCATAGACAACGTCTCCTCCCTTATGTCAGCAAAAACAACCTTACCCCCCGCATACACCACACTGTTCGGAATAGAAACAAAACTGTTAGTACAGACAACCACCCCACGGCCCTTAACGCCAAAATGCTGGAGGGCGGTCTCCAACGCGTTCCCATCAGAATCAAAGGCCACCGCCTCCCCGACGCCGATGTACTCGGCAAACATCCGCTCAAAATCAGCCAAGTTTCTCCCATTCCTGAGTCTCCCCTCATCCAGAGCCTTCGCGATGTCCCTGCAAATCAGGTCGATATCTTCCTTCGGAAAGAAGGGCCTCGAAGATCGAATGAACTTCTGCAAACAAGCACCAACCACTGTCTAGAAGGCATATTGAATCGAGAAAACATGAAAAAGCTCATCAAGAACCGCATGAAGAACCTGCCACCTGCACGACTGATAGAGCCTATGAAAAACAAAGCCTAACCTGAGCCTACCATTTCTGCGAAGAGGCTTAACGTAGAGCCGCCCACCACGCTCAAGAACCGTCCACTTATGCACCTTCTCACCATACACCAACTCGCTAAACCACGACGGACACTGCACAAACCCGTGCCTAGACACGCGCTTCAACTCCAAGAACAGATTCCCAGGATCATCAACATGCTCCAACAAGTAATAGCTCGTCACAAAACCAAAGGCTCCATCCCTGAAAGGCAGATGACCGCAATCACAAAGAACAAAAGGCTTCCCCCCGGTAGCAAGCGCTTTCATCCTCCTGTCTGGAACAGGCTTCAAACACAAATCACACAAAACGTCAGCCTTGGGAAACGGCTTAGCCCCACACGCCACATCAAGACAGAACAAAGCCCCACTCTTCTGCAAGCCTGCAACCTGATAATACCATTTCTTCCCAAGCTTGAAGCGATCCAGCTCTGACCTTCGAACTGGAAAACGCGGCAACACGTCACGAACCCCTGTACGACTTCTACAGACGCTCATGCAGAAAAACACTTCAAACAGCCAGTTCAGCAACCTAGCCAATGACGCTTTCTAGAGAACCAGAAACATATTCAACGGTCTCTCGGCTCATGCCAACGTGCATAGGCAGACACAAAACCTTCTTCAGCACATTCTCCGACACGGGCAAGTCACCCTCTCTCGCGCCAAAGTTCTCTCTATAGAAGCGATGAAGATGGCATGGAGGATCATAAACTGTTCCAGTCTCAACCCCAAACTCGCTCTTCAGCCCCTCAGCGACCTTCTCCCTGTCAACATCATCATCCAGCCTCACCGGATACTTATAATAACTATGCCTGATGCCGGCAGGAGTCCTGAACAAAGACAAGCCCCTCACCTTCGCCAGCTCAGCCTCATACAGCCTCGCAACATCATTGCGCCGAAGCACAAACTCCTCCAGCCTCTTCAGCTGATGCCTCCCGATTATGGCTGCAACCTCACTCATACGCCAATTATGACCCAACATCACCATCTCACGCTCCGAGTTCAAACCGTGAGAACGCATGCATCGCGCATCATCAGCCAACCCCGCATCATCAGTCGTAATCATCCCCCCCTCACCCGTCGTAACCACCTTAGTCGGAAAAAAGGAAAAGCACCCAGCATCACCCAACGCCCCAGCCTTTCTATCGCTAATCACAGCGCCATGCGCATGAGCAGCATCCTCCAAAAGAAAAAGCCCAGCATCCACACAAAGCATTCGAAGCTCATCAATCTGCGGACAAACCAACCCAGCAATATGAACCACGATCACGCCAGCCGTCCGCGGCGACAACCGCCTCCTAACATCATCAACATCAACACACAACGTGTCTTCCCTAATATCCGCGAAAACAGGCTTCCCACCAGCAAACAACACCGAATTAGGCGTCGCCACAAACGTGTTCGTCGGAACAACAATCTCCCTACCACTCAATCTGAAGTGCCTAAGTGCGATCTCGAGCGCAGAGGTTCCAGAGTTAACGGCAACCGCATGCTTAACCCCCACATACTCCGCAAATTCCCTCTCAAACTCGTGAACATGTGTCCCATCAGTCAAGATGCCACTCCTCAAAACTGACTCCACATCTTGCAGAATTCCGCGAATGCCTTCCTCGCCAAAAAGGGGCGCGGAAGAAGAAACCCTCACCTTAACCATCCTCAACACTCCGACGCTGTTGCGTCAGCGTTCCTCCACGGCTTCGCCCCCACACAGAAAAGATAGTCAACCACCGAAAGATCAGGCACAAAACCGCCATGCAACTGAGGGTAAACAGGATACTGGAAGTCCTGAAAAACCACCTTCACGCCCTCCTCCTCAAACCGCCCAAGATCCAGATAACCGCGTCCGCCGACTCCTGAGAGATGAACAGTCGCGCCCAACGCTTTGCACTGGGCAAGCACAAGCTCGCTTCCCTTTCCAGAAACGCCAAGAGAAGAAGCAGTCACCAAGCGTTTTTCTAATCCGAGAAAACCCATCAAACCCCTAATCAAATGCATATTAAGATCAATAAGCATCGACCACTCCCGACCATATGTTTCCTCAAAGAAGCCACAGTACTTCTCCCAAAACGGGGCCGTACAATAGTTGTGCTTCAGACTCAGCCAATGACGCTCAGCCCACCGCGCCTCGGCACCGTTGGCAATCTTAACCTGATCGATAGACAAGCTTTCTCCAACATGCTCAACAGGCACGGTCAACCAAGCAGGCCCATTAACCGTTTTTATCCTGTTCCTGTTCTGGAACCCCTGCCTCTCAAACTGCACATTATCTTCAACAACAAAAACGTCACACTGAGCCATCTTATCGAAGAAACCCAACCACGGCAGATAGTTGGGCTGGTGGCCGGACGCGATCACTTCTTTCCAGACACCCTCTCAGGATAACTTCTCCACAAACCTCACAACTTCAAAAGCCTCAGCAGCAGTAAGATTGACTTGACTCCCCCTGAAAGAAGCCAAGTTGACCATTGACTCATAAGTCAAGTACCTCTTCTCTTTCTGCGACATATGACACTTCAGAGCCCTCCACTTGGAATCAACACAATTTGTAATATCTATGAAGTAGTTAGGAGTGAAATTGGGCGTAACCCTAGGCGTCTCAAATGCAAGCATCTTCAACGCGTTCCTGAATGCCGACGTGGAAATCCAGCCCACCTGCCGATGATCCTGATGAACATCATTAATAGTATGAGTCAACACGACATCCGGCCTATACTTAACGTAGAACTGCTCAAGAAAATCAATGCTCTTCCGGCAAGACGGAATCTCCGTATCGGGAAAATCACCGAAAAACACGTCCTTCACGCCCAACACCGCCAAGGCCTCCCTGCTCTCCCTCATCCGGACCTCCACATCCCCACTCATCTCGCCTTTCGTCAAGAAAACTGCAACAACTCTTGTTCCGGCTTCAGTTGCCTTACAAATCGTGCCTCCGCAACCCAGCTCAATATCATCTGGGTGCGCCCCGACCACAAGCACCACGCTAGATTTGAACACCATTCAACATAACCCCAAAAACTACTGCACATGCACAATCGAACAATGCCCATCCCCACATATACTGCTTATTTTGACCCCAACCATATATCCAACACTGTAATACCGAGCAAGATTCAGCTTAAGAGACAGCATGAACACTAATCTACACGAAACAGCCTACTAAGGAACAATAGTTTGGACATACTTTGGAACACGCCACTTCCAAAAGCCTTCGAAAGAAGAAGGCGCAAAAACGCTACGATCTTCAACTAATGAGAAAACGTGCCCTGCGCTTCTGGACTATTGCATGCTTTCAGCGAATATTCTTTTCAGAATAGTGGCTCCGTGTTTGAGCTTGAGTTTCTTCTCGCCTAAACGAGGTCTATAGGATATGTCCACTTCACGTATGCCATAGCCCTGCCTCTCAACATGATGATTCAACTCCACCTCTATGTCAAAGCCTTCCGACTTTGGCTTCCAATTCTTCAGAATCTCCCAGCGCACCACACGCAAACCCGTCAACGGATCACGCAACTGCACACCATTGAGGAGATTATGCGTAAAAGCCAAAAGCCTGTTTCCAAAGTGAAACGCGTTATGCATCGCCCTCACGTCAAGGTGATGATTAAACCTGTTCCCGCAAACCATGCCTATCTGCGGATTATCATCAAGAATCCTTACCATCCGCTGCAGGTACTCGGCCGGGTACGTGTAGTCCGCATCCGTGAAAACCACGTACTCCACATCGCCGTTGACATGCCCAATCGCCGCGGCAACAGCGTCCCCCTTTCCCTTACCTTCCTGAAGAACTATGTCCGCATCCAATCCCTTGGCAACTTCCACCGTTCGATCAACACTGTGGCCGTCCACGACAAGAACCCTCAGGTTCTCCAGATACTGCCGCAGCTCAGCTATAGTAGGCCCGATGCCCTCCTCCTCGTTGAGGGCGGCAACGATAGCCAGCACACGACTGTAACGGCCTTCTCCAATCATTCAATCCACCGATAACGTTTGGATTTCTCAATTTCTACTTGTAACTCTTCTTCTCGACTGATTTAAACAGCGTGGAATCTTCTTCTATAAGAGTCCTCTATCATAGCCCAAAATCTGCCAAGAAACCCATCAAACCAAACCTCACACCGCACAGCAAGCAACGAGCAGAAAAGCTTACAGGCTTCCAGTCATGTTCAGCCACAAACTGACAAACCTGTTATGATAACTAAGGCTCCTCTCCGTCGCATTGTAAAGCCACAGCTCAACCACAAGCTGATAATAATACCCGCTGTTGACGCTGTCCCAAGCAGCCACCTTATCCACAGGCACAGCCGCATCATTCACAAGAACCTTGCCAACCAGAGAAACATTCTCCCCGAAAACCACACCATCAAAACCAAAACTCAAAGCCCCCTCCCACAATTGTCCCTCCACCAAAAACACGCTATACCTGTAAAGCACAAGCAACGGACTGGGCGTAACCGAAGTCCCGTTAGGCAAAGGCTCAGACGCATTCCGCAACTTAACAACAACACTGTAATACTCTGCACCGCCCAAGTGATTAACAACCCCCAAATAAACCAGATAACCCCGGCCAGCCTGAACATTAAAAGGGTAATCCTCCGCCATACGTCCAGGCCCCAACATGTACAACTCCGAAAACCGCTCCCCACCCGGCAAACGCACTGCAAGGCTTAACGCTGGTGAAGCCAAAACTAAAACGCCAACCAGCCCCACAGCAGTGAAAATGATCTTCCAATCCTCAAACCTCAGCATCAGATGCCACCTCAGGCTTCATCCTCAACAACTTCCTGACATAAAAGCGCTTAAACCACCACCAAACAATAAGCAGTGACACCGCAAACACCGATACTCCCGCAACGGAAAAAGCAAGACCAAGTCGGAAAACCCGCTGCGCCCCAGCCAAAGCCGAAGACTTCAAACCCACAGCATCATTCTTTACACCTTCAGCAAGTTCAGCGGACTGAACTGCCTTATCAAAAGCCACGCTGACATTTCCTTCTCTATAAGCAGTCTCAGCATCACCCAACACTCTTCCAGCCTCATCCAACCGGACAGTCAACCCAGAAACGTTAGCTCCCGCCCCCTCAGCCACCAAAACCGCCTCAAAAGCCAAACCAATCGCGTCTCTAGCCTCGCCAATCTTCAACGAAGCCTCATCACCCGCAGCAACACACAAAACCCCGTTCAGGAGCAAACCAATACCTAAGAAAACCACAAGCAACAGGCTAGAATTCCTAGCAAATCGTACGTTCAACACGTTCATGCTCACCGTTTTCTTCCACTAGCCACTCTCACCTTAACAGATCTAAGAGGTTCACACATCCTCTCCAAAGCTTCACGTTCAAAGTTCACGCTCTGAAACTCCTTCTCCACTCTCAGACATCTACTAGAAAACACGGCGTATTTTTCTAGAAAAGCCTGACCTTTCTCCGTAACCTCATAACCCTCATGGTTCGGGCGCAAGAAGCCACTATGGGTCGTTGCCCACAAATACTTCTCCAGAAGCTCATGACTCAAATTCGCAACATACATGATCCGAGTCTTCTTTGCACCGCTACCGGCGGCATACAGAACGTCCGCTATAATGCCTAGCTCATCCCTGTACTTCACCATAGAAAACACGGCCAAACACAGAACAGAGGAAATTAGAGAAACGCAAGTCAGAAAAGACGCGCTACTTGTGAAGCCAGCCCCTGCCGCCCTTCTTCAAATGCTGCTTCTCTTTCTTGCACTCAGACTGACTACTAACGAAGGACCTAGCTCTTGAGTGGACAGCCCTCTTCAATTCCGTCTGAATGAATTTTCCCCATCCTCCGACAGCAGGTTCAGGAGAATAGACAAGACCCTGAGACGCCCAGGACTGCACTACTTCGGAAAAACTCGGAGCCTTAGCATCCCTACTCGCAAAAATAACGTGACCCCGACTCGTAAAAAGCAACGGGTAATCCCGAGTGGAAACCCCTTCAGCCCTAACCTTATCATCAAACCGCTCCGTCCACAAAAGCCCCCACTCCTCCTTAAGCTTACCCAGAAACGCATCCCGCTCAACCCGGCTCTTAGCCTGCACTAACTCAATCCCTCCCTGACAGGAGCGGAACCGAAAAACCGCCAAGCATCAATAAGGAGCGTCTCAAACATCCCTTTTAGCATTAACTCAAGAAAGAACCAAAGTATTTAAACCATATTCTACAAAACATCTTATGAAGTGTTCTAGAACAGGAACCCATTTCTTCCAGAAAAAGGTTTCATTCAAACCCGAAACAAGCCCTCAAAAGAAAAATCAAAAACACCCCTAAACCCTGTTGGTTCCGGAAGATTTCGCCGCAAACATTTCAATTCCAAGCACCATCCAATGCTGCAAATGCTCTATTTCAGACTTCAGGCTTCAACCCGGAGAACGGAATCAAACATACCTAATGAACAATGACACATCTACATGCCAACAATGCTTAATTCTCTGTTACACCAAGTTACAATCAGGCATCATCTTGAGACTGCCTACAAACATGCGCGTACGCAACAGAGCGATCATTCTGATACTCCTGCCTGTCACGATCTTCTTCTGGCTAATCGGATGGAGCCTCTTCTGGACAAGCTCCCAAAACAAACCACAAAAACCTGAACACACTACTGAAACAAACACGCCAATCACCACAGCCATACTCCTAGAAGATTCCCCAGAATGCAAAACGTAACTCATCCCTGCCACTAGAAGACCACAGCAAGATCAGCCAGGGTTGCTAGTGCGCACGCCAAAGACCACTCCAAACTCACTCACAAAATTCACCAAAGATTCATCGGCATGCATTTTGCCAGTAGCCAAAACCTAGCGGCTACTCGACGCACAGCCACGACTATAACCCTTAATAACGGGAAACGCTCCCAACCACAAAGGAGGAACAAGCCTCGTTTCGCCGTCGGACACCTAGCCCTAGGATACATTCTAGGCAAGACATCATCAAAGCTGCTGGGAACGAACCTCAACATCCCACTCATCTTCACGCTGTCCATGATCCCAGACGCAGACATTCTGCTCCAGCACTTCGGGCTAATCCAGCACCGGGGACCGACACACTCAATCATCCTCTCCATAATCGCATTTGCGCCAGTCCTAATCATCTACCGCAAGAAAGCCTTACCCTATCTGATAGTTCTGGCTCAGCACACTCTAATCGGTGACTTCATGCTGGGAGGCCGATTCCAGCTATTCTGGCCCGTAACAACAGAATACTACGGGACAGGCACAAGCGTCACAGACCAGACAGGCGCAGCACTGGAATGCGCATTCTTCCTCGCATCAGTAGCGATGATGTTGTTAACTCAAGACATAGTCACGCTCACTCACCCACACGGCTCAAACCTGATACTCGCCATACCAACGTTCACGGTGATACTTCCAACGTTCCTGAGCTACCCGATGCAAGTGCCAGCCCTGCTCATAACCCCACACGTAGTCTACCTAGCCATGTTCACGACATCAATACTCATTGCCATACCAAAAACCGCGAAAATCATCCGCACCAAGTTTCAGATCCTGCCCAATCTTGAAAAGACGACGCATAAAGAAATTCTACAGAAATAGGTCAGCCGCGCCGGGGCTTCCTAGCCAAGATCTGAGCTTTCAGTGCGCTAGGCCATCATTGACGTAGAAAGCCAGAAGTGCAAGTTGCCACATTAAAGTAAGCGTGAGCTGTTTGTGAGCAGGCGTACGAGTAGGCTTTTTGACAGAGTCGAGTGCAAAGACTGCATATACAAAGGAAGTAGCTATTGCTGGGGCCAATGTCCCTACAACATTTGGAAGAAAGAACAGTTCTGAATCGGTTGAAGCAGCAGGAACGAGGCAGTCGGCAACCGCATGGTTTGTCAGCGCACGCTCCAGTTGACGGGTATCCTACGCGCTATAAAGCTTTAAATTTGGCACAGAATTTAAGACAAGAAGCGCAGAAAATCGCGGGAACGCAGCCTGAATCTGGAGTTATCGCCCAGCGTGCCGGGGTCTCCTATTTCCGTCTCAAGTGGAGACGTCTCCCGCAAACCCCTTTTTTCCATCTTAAAAAAAGTTGAGGGTTTCACCGCACATCGGACACTTAATGAGCACTTTTCCCCGCTTGAGCGCCATTTCCCGCCAGCAGGAAAAGCAGAAGCAGATTCTGAATCTCAGGCAGTACCTGTTACGTCTACTAGCACCTGTATTCAAGACTTGGAAGGGAAACAGGTTAACCAGATGCGATTGGGGTGTAGGTGTCGCCGTCTCCGGGGCCATTGACGAAGCTGTCTCCGTTAGTGTCTTCCCACTTCACTATGACCCAGCCAACGTTGTACGACTGTATGTTCGGATACATGGCGTAGTGGAAGTACTTGCCAGCTGCGTACGTGCCCTTGCCGCTTATCCCGTAGGCCAATAGCACGTTTCTGCCGTCGCTGTCTTTGAACATCTCGATTAGGAAGTAGTCGTTGTGCTCGTCTATGCCTGCCGCGGTTGAAGTGATTGACGTGCCATTCGCGTAGTACCATAAGCTCCATGGTTGGCCTGGCCCCTGCGCACCCGGAGTACTCCAGTGGATGACTGGCGCAATCTTGTTCACCTCATAATAGTAAACGGGCACGTTCACGATTGGGCCTCCAAAGCTTACGATGCCAGTTCCCTGAGCTCCAGTAGGCCTGCCTGAAGTCTGGTTGACGAAGTTGCCGTCAGTGTCGAAGCCTTCGGTGAGATTAGTCAGTTTGGTTGTTAGGAAGGCTGAGGCTGTCCAGTCGCTGGTCGACGCCCAATGGCGATCAAGCGGCTTCACAACGTTTTCAGACGGGTAGACAACCCTGACGTAGTTCAGCTTGAAGAGACTATCGAAGTCGGAGAGAGAAGGTAGGCCAAAAGCATAGAGTTTACAGTCCCTTGAGCCCACGTAAACCTTGCCACCAGCAACAGCAGAAGAAGAAAGCACACCGCTACCTGTTGCGTAGCTCCACAAGTATGCGCCTGTTGTAGCATTAAGACAGTAAACATTGTAGTCAAGTGAGCCTACGTAAACTTTGCCGTCGGAGACAGCAGGAGAAGACTCCACATTACTGCCTGTTGTGTAGTTCCATATGAACGCGCCTGTTGTAGCATTAAGACAGTAAACATTGCCGTCGCCTGAGCCCACGTAAACCTTACCATCAGCAACAGCAGGAGAAGAAACCACCCAGTTGCCAGTTGTGTAGCTCCACAAGTATGCGCCTGTTGTAGCATTAAGACAGTAAACATTGCCGTCTAATGAGCCCACGTAGACCTTACCATCAGCAACAGCAGGAGAAGAAACCACCCAGTTGCCAGTTGTGTAGCTCCACAAGTATGCGCCTGTTGTAGCATTAAGACAGTAAACATTGCCGTCGCCTGAGCCCACGTAGACCTTACCATCAGCAACAGCAGGAGAAGACCACACCCAGCTGCCAGTCGTGTAGCTCCACATGAACGCGCCTGTTGTAGCATTAAGACAGTAAACATTACCGTCCCATGAGCCCACGTAAACCTTACCATCAGCAACAGCAGGAGAAGAAACCACCCAGTTGCCAGTTGTGTAGCTCCACAAGTATGCGCCTGTTGTAGCATTAAGACAGTAAACATTGCCGTCCCATGAGCCCACGTAGACTCTGCCGTCAGCAACAGCAGGAGAAGAATCCACCCCACCGCCTGTTGTGTAGTTCCATAAGGTGTTGTTGGTGCTTGGCGCTGTGGATGTTGAGGTTCCCGTGTGGTTTAGGTCGTGGTGGAACATTGGCCACCAATCAGTATCCGCTGCTTGCACGGTCTCTCCACGTGAACTCACGTTTGCTTTGGCTGATTGAACGTTAAAAGCCCCCGTGAACACACTGACTAACAATAACACAAACAATGCTCCAGAAACGATTGTTCTCAAAAGCTATCCCTCTGATTTACGTACGTAATACAATGGAAACCAGATTTAAGATTTGCGATTGAATTTTACTCGTACTCTAACACGGATTCAAATAGGCAGTCCAGAACAGGTAGACTTTTGTTTGCATCAGGAACCCGCAGATCCTGATCAAGTGAGCCAGCTTTTCTAGGGTTAGCTGCTCTATTTCCTTTCTGTATGCTTGTTTCTGCCCGTATGGTAGGTGGTGGCTGAAGGCTTTCATGAACCGCGGATGACTATTCTTCACGAGGGCCTGCTTTATCCTCTCCACATCTTGACCGCTGAGACTCTGAAGCTTCTCAAGCACGTATTTCTCGCTGCCGAGGAACTGCTCGCTGAACCCCAAATCATGGAGAAGCTCGACTATTTTCGTGGTCTCTTTGGGCGGTGCCTGCTCGGCTATTCTCTTCATTCCGGCCTTCTCGGCGAAGGGATTGTATTTGGCCATGACTGCTGACATTTCTACGTATTCCGTGCCAGCTAAAGGCAATGTGTCTTTGATGAGCTTGATTCCTAGACCTATGGTTCTGTACTTCGGGTGAACCACGACTCGGCTGATGACGCTCAGCTTTTCGTTCAATTCTTTCATGCTCATCCTTGCAATGGTCAGTCTTCCTTCGAAGGCGGCTGTGAGGGATGTCAGTGAACAACTGCTTCGTGAGGTTCGTCACGTCGTTTCAAGCCTATCCGACAGTGTACCTTCTTGTGATAACTTTGGATCATGCCTCAGACAGAAAGAAAGAGCGATGTTATGCTTTCCGCCAAAGAAACCCGTGAAACCAACAGAAAGGTCTTCTAGCTTCTTTCTTTTTTAACCCGTCCGATTTCGTCTTCAATCTGTTCTATTGTGAGTTTCTCCGTGGCCTTTCTGAGTTCGACGACGGAATCTCCATACTTCCTCCTGATCTCGCTTACAAACTCTATGGCTCTTTTCGCCCCAAGTTCCTTGGCAAGAGCTTCAAACGGCACCTCAACCGTTGCTACCTGCGAACTCTTCATCTTTTCCAACTCCGTCTTTCCTTCAAGTAATTAACAGGATTTCCGACTTTTAACCTATACCCTCTTTTAAGGGCAAGATTTTCTATACAGACTTTTTCATCCGAGATCTCATCGTCGCAAGTCAGGAAGTCAGCTTCTCCCAGGCAGGAGGCTGACACATGCAAGGCATCTAGAGAATTAAGACAGCACTTAGAACGGAATTCGGTTGCCAAAGCAACAAGTCTTTCGTTCCTTATTATGTTAACGGAGCATAAGGCTCTCTCGAAGCCTCGCACGTCTTTTCTCTTCAAGGGATCAGCTATCTTTTCAATCTCAAATTTGACATAGTCAGAGCTTACAATAATTATCTCATGGTGCAAAGCCGCGTCGGCTATTAGAGCGAAGGCACGTGACTCCGATCTGACACGATGAGTTGTTTGATCGTCCAACGGTCGGCAATATACATTCGTATCTAGATACACTCGCTTCGCCATCTCTTATTGACACATCCCTCGATTAGCCCATTGAGCGCTATATAAAATTCATTTGCTCGATTAACACTTATAAACGAAATAACCTTTCACACGTTTCGCCACAGAAAGTCTATAATGCTTTATCACCAAACAAAAGACCCTATCACGTCAAGGATTTCCTTGGCCACAAGTCGCTCACGAGCACCGAGATATACATAAATATCGAACGGACAATGTTTGAATCTGCGTGCGACGACTTCACCGTGAAAGTGACAGAGAAACCAGAAGAGATCAAAGCGTTGCTCGAGACGGGCTTCGAGTTCGTGTGCCACAAGGACAACCTTGCGTTCCTAAGAAAGCGTAAATGACTGATTTAAAAAACTATACGGAGTCTCTAAAATACTAGCCGGGGTCTCCTAGCCAGGTATGGAGCAAGCCTGGAGACACTTACGTGTGCCTAACAGCTTGTGGCCCCTCGGGGCCACGTGGGTTCGAATCCCACCCCCGGCGCCTTCAACATTGATTTGGATGAACCCCCGTGGTGGGGTTACTTTGGCTTTCTGAAGACTTTGGGCTGTTCTTGATGTTGGGCGCGTGTTACCCTCTGCACAGCAATTCGAACGAGCTGATCTTCACAGTCTGACCTCAAAGGCACTCTTCGTTGGCAGCGTTTTCCTATGTGTGCCCTTTGTTTCTGTGGTTTTGGCGGGGAGTCGCTTCAAGCGTGCGTGAACATAAACGATTTATCTCACGGTGAGAGTCTGTAGATATGGAGAAGGAGAATGAAGAGAACGGTTTCTGGAGCAATGCTGGTGCTTTTGCTGTTGGTCATGTTAGAGTTGGTGTCCTATCTGCAGCCGGCTCAACGTAGTACAGTGCATTCTGTTAGCAGTATTAGGTCGCTGGATGGAGACTGTGTGGGGTTCTATTGGGATAGTGCCTGTACTGAGGAAGTAGCTAGCGTGGATTGGCAACAGTTGACGCCCGGGAGTATAGCGACGAAAACGTTGTATTGCAGAAATGTCTGCGTGGTTTCCGTGGTTTTTTTCGGTTTTGGCACTGCAGGCTGGGATCCTCCAGAAGCTTCGGGATTCATTTCTTCTAGTTCTTATTACGGGAATGTCATTTTGAAGCCCAACGACGTGATTCAGGTCAATTTGACACTCACAGTATCACTTGGTATCGTGGGTACTAACATAACATGGTTCAGCTTCAACTACATACCTAATGCGGTGTATGCAACAAATCTGGACTTCAATGGAGACGGACGAATCAATAGTCCAGATCTGAATATCATGCTGGCTTCTTTCGGTTCGCATGCTGGTGACCCAAGGTGGAACCCGATCGCAGATATTGTTGCAGATAACAAGGTTGATGTAAAGGACTTCCAACTGCTCCTTAGCTATTATGGCAAAACAGTGTAGCGAGCGCTTAGTGCACTAGATGCTGGTTATGCCTTTGAGTGAATGGATTGGGCAGTAGCTTGTTTGTCATTAGAGTGAATAGTCTAGAAACATTGCAGAGTGTCTTCCGCCGAAGTCACTTAGTAGCAACGTATTTAAGTGTACTTTTCTACTTTTCTCTTGGTGGAGAACTTGACTGTGTCCATTAAAATCGAAGATGCAAAGAAAGAAAAGGTGGACAGGTTTCTCGCGTCTCTGCTGCTACAAGAAGGAATCAAGGTAACCGTGCAAGAAGCAATAGGCTTAATGGTAGAGTACGCCCTCGAAAATGAAGAAGAGATCATCAGAAAACTCAAAGAGTTGCCTCCTCTTGAAAAGGACTCAGCGTGGAAAGCTCTTGAAAAACCGAAACACTGGGGAATGAAAGATTCGTCAAAGAGAATAGACGAATTTGTCTACGGGAGATGAGCTGAATGGCCATTTTCATCGACACGGGCATCTTCGTGGCACTGCGGAATGCTGATGATGAGCTTCACGCGAGAAGTGAGGAGTTGATGAGAAACGCGTTGAAGGGCGGATTTGGCAGAATCTGCACGTCGGACTATGTGGTAGACGAGGCAATCACGACGGCCTTGATGAGAACGAAAAGGCATGATCTAGCCATAGACTTGGGTACGTACATTATCGAGTCACCGAGAATCACGAGACTGTGGATTGCAGAGGACTCTTTTGAAATGGCATGGGAAAAATTCAAAGCATTTTCGGACAAACCTCTGAGTTTCACCGACTGTGCTTCATTGGCTCTCATGGAAAAGAACCACATCAAACAGATAATGAG
>Ga0315279_10001985_pt1 | contig 32101 bp, 23 predicted proteins | sample YL17G06_20_MG_FD_203694 | JGI IMG/M metagenome (GOLD analysis project Ga0315279, IMG submission 203694) | Sediment microbial communities from Yellowstone Lake, YNP, Wyoming, USA - YL17G06_20 | ecosystem: Environmental > Aquatic > Freshwater > Lake > Sediment | place: USA: Wyoming | collected...
GGTCATCATGACGTGTGGGCCGGCCGCGTCGAAGAGCTGTCCGATCAGCCACGGCACCGTCATGCTGCCGACGCTCGCGCCGACGAAGAACCAGCTCGCCACCTTGCCGGTGATGTGCATCCGGCGTTCGGCGAAGGAGATGGTCACGGGGAAGATCGATGCCAGGGATAGCCCCATGGCGGAAGTGCCCGCCCAGAGCGCCGCCCGTGAGCCCGGAAAGAGCAGGATCAGGGCCAGGCTCGCCTCGGCGCCGACGAGGTCGCCGATCAGGATCGAGCGCGGGCTCAACCGCGCGCTCGCCGGGATGGCGAGGAGCCGACCGAGCGTGAACGATCCCCAGAAGGCCGAGGTGAGGTACGCCGCGGTCGCGCGCGTGCCGAGGCCGAGGTTCAGGGCGTACGTATAGATCCAGCCGCCGAAGCCGACCTCCGCTCCGACGTAGAGGATGAAGAACAGTGCGACGAGGGCGACGAGGGCCGGCCTCGTCCCGTCGGCCGGATCGTCGGGGTCGGCGCGGTGAGCTGACGGGCTCGGCAGGCGCAGGAGCCACGCCGCCGCCGGCAGCATGAGGAGACCGAGCGCCCAGTACGCCCACGTGATGTCGCCGCTCGCCAGCAGTGTCCGCGCGACGATGATCGGGGCGACGAACGCGCCGAGGCCGAAGCAGAAGTGGAGCCCGTTCATGAAGGGCCCTACGTTCGGCCGGTGCACCCACACAAGGAGCGTGTTGCCGCCGACGTCGACGACGCCCTCCGCCATGCCGAGGACGAACAGCACAGCGGTGAGGAGCCAGAGCATCGACGCGAGCGGCGCGAGCGCCATCGTCACGCCCATCGCCACGAGCATCGTCGCCATCACCGGATGGCCGGGCGTCCGGTCGTAGAGGCGGCCGAGGATGAACGCGCCGAGGAGGTAGCCGAGCGACCGCGCGGTGAAGAGGTAGCTGATCTCGCCCAGGCGGCTGCGCGTGTGCTCCGCGAGCCCGGGCAGCGTCGGGCCGAGGGAGGCCGACGCGAGGCCCAACGCGACGAACGCGGCGTAGTAGCCGATCGTCTGGCGGGTGACCGTGCCCCGGTCGCGCTCGCGTCGCTCACGCACCCTGGTCGCCGGCGCAGGCAACCTCATCACCTGTCCCTTCGAGATCGCCTGTGCTCCCCCGCGTCCGTCGTCCTCCAGCGGCACGAGAGTCCACTCTGTGGGTTACGCCCGCAGCGATCATGTTCGTCGTTCATTCCGGTGTGCGACCGCAATGCGTACAAATATACCACCTCGCCCCTCGGTCTGCCGCCCGGTCGCCGGTTTGTCCCTCCCTCCCCGTCGCGCATATTGGTCAGACGGCGGAGCTTCCCGCCGCGGCACTGCGGCATCCACGAACGACGGGGGTAACGAACGGTGAACGCGACCGACCGGTGCATCCTGCGCGACCTGGCGAGGCGATACCTCGACATCTGCCGGCGCGACGTCCAGCGCGAGCGACGCGACCTGTGGCGCCGGCACAACAGCCTCCGGCGCACGCGACCCCTCATCTACGTCCGCGCGTTCGCCTGGCAGGAGATGCCTCAGTCGCACCTGGTCTGCGAGGACGGCCTTGCGCGCCACTACGAGAACTTCTTCCGCGATCGGCTCTTCCATGACTCCTTCGCCGACGACCATATCTATGAGCCGTGGGTCGCAGTCGGTGCGGCGCACATTCTGCCGCGGGACGGGATCTGGGGTCTGCCGGTCGAGTGGATCGCGAGCGACCAGCCGCGGGGCGCGCGCCGCTGGATACCGCCGATCCGCGAGCCGGAGGACATGGCGCGCATGGTCGCGCCGCACCACGTCATCGACGAGGTGGCCACCGCGCGCCGCGTCGCCGAGGTCGCCGACGCCATCGGCGACGTCATCACGATCCACGTCGACCGCTCGCCGGCCTACCGCACGTGGAACGGCGACATCTCCACCCAACTCGCGTACCTGCGCGGCCTCGAGCAGGTCATGTGGGACATGATGGATCGGCCCGCATGGCTGCACGAACTCGTCGGCTTCATGCGCGACGGCATCCTGCGGACCCACGACGAGGCCGAGGCTGCCGGCCATTGGACGCTCGCGAACCACGAGAACCAGGCCATGCCGTACGCCGAGGAGCTTGCGGACCCCGCGCCGAATGGGCCGAGTGTCACGCGCGACCGGCTCTGGTACTTCTGCGCCTCGCAGGAACTCGCCGCCGTCGGGCCGACGCAGTTCGAGGAGTTCATGCTGCGCTACCAGCTCCCGATCATGAGTCCCTTCGGCCTCGTCGCGTACGGCTGCTGCGAGGACCTGACGCGGAAGATCGACGTGCTGCGGCGCGTGCCGAACCTCCGCCGCATCGCCGTCGCGCCGTCGGCCAACGTCGCGCGGTGCGTCGAACAGATCGGGACGGATTACGTCGTGAGCTACCGTCCGAGCCCGGCGGACATGGTCGCGTACGGCTTCGATCCGGACCGCATCCGGGGCATCCTCCGGCGCGACCTCGCCGCCTGCCGCGCCTGCCACGTGGACATCACGCTCAAGGACGTGGAGACCGTCCAGAGCGACCCCGATCGCATCCGCCGCTGGGTCGAGGTGACCCGTTCCGTCGTCGACGAGATCTTCTGAGCGACCGCGGGAGCGGGTGGTCTGCGGCGTTCGTGCGTGGGCCGACCCGCTACAAAGGCATACGCGAGGACGTGCCCGCGTGCCACCAACGCGGCACGGTTGCGGAGACCGGGTGCGCCTGTCATACGAACTGCAGCTAATCGTGCTGTGCTGTGGCATGTAGGGGCGCGGAAACCGCGCCCCTACGGCAAGGCCAACCCGAATTCGTATCGGACCCGCCCCTTCGACCATCAGGGGGTGCGTCGGCGCGCGCTCACGATGCGAGACGCCGCTCCTGCGCCGGCTTCAGCACGAGCACGTTCACCGACTCCTGGATGAGCCATAGCGCCAGGACGAGGAGGAGCGCGCTGCAGACGCCGCCGATCGCCACGTCCGGCGTCATCGTCGTGCCGGGCGCGAGGAGCGTGCGCAGAAACGCGAGGAGTTGGAGCACGAGCGACCACATGGTCATCACCATCATGAAGGCCATCGGCACGATCGTGTAGACCGCCTTGCGGCCCGTCCTCGCGAGCCACACCGAGAGCGCGAGGAGCGAGAGGCTCGCGAGCAGTTGGTTGCTCGTGCCGAAGATCGGCCAGGCGACGAGGTAGCCCTTCTCCTTCGTCGCCATCAGGAAGGCGAACGGCAGGACGAGCGTGAGGAAGGTCGCACCGACGGCGCCGGATCGAGATTTCCAGCCGGTGAGCTCCTGGAAGATGTACCGCGCGAGGCGGGTGCAGACGTCGAGCGTGTCGTAGACGAACGTGGAGAACGCGAGGAGGGCGAACGCCATGGCGATGCGGAAGTCGATGCCGACCAGGCCGAGGTACCGCGCCAGGCCGTTCGCGTACACGAGGTTCGGGTCCCCCGCGAGGATCGGATCGCCCTTCGGCAGCATCATCAGCGTCGCGAGCGCCAGCACGGCGACGAGCCCTTCGAGCAGCATCGCGCCGTAGCCGATGACGCGCGCGTCGGACTCCTTCTTGAGCTGCTTCGACGTGGTGCCGGAGGCGACGATGGCGTGGAAGCCGGAGCAGGCTCCGCAGGCGACCGTGACGAAGAGGATGGGGAAGAGAAACTTGCCGTTCGTCGCGCTCGTCAGGCCCGCGAGGTTGAACGCCGGGTACTGGATGCCGAAGCCGCCGAACAGCGCGCCGACGAGGCCGGTGAGGATCGTGAGGTAAAGGAACCATCCGCCGAGATAGCCGCGCGGCTGGAGCAGGAGCCACATCGGGATGAGCGAGGCGACGAAGCAGTACGCGAGCAGGATCACGTCCCACTGCTTCGTCGAGAGGGACGAGAGCGCGGCGACGACGGGCTCCGGCAGGCGCGTGCCGCTCCAGACGACGAAGACCAGGAGCGGCAGGAAGATCAGCGTGGCGATGGTCAGGTTGAGGCGGAATTTGTAGAGCAGGATGCCCATGAGCACGCCGAGCGCGAGGTACATGATCGAGCTCGCGGCGACGCCCGGGCCGAACGCCGAGCCCTGCGAGACGACGCGGAAGGTCTGCGCCGTGATGTCGGTGAAGGCGACGATCACGTAGATCAGGGTCAGCCACACGAAGCCCAGGAAGAGCAGTTGCGCCGTCGGCGACATGTACTGCTTCAGGAGTTCTCCCACCGAGGCCGACCGGTGCCGCACCGAGCCGATCAGGCTCGCGAAATCGTGCACGCCGCCGATGAGGACCGCGCCCACCACGATCCACAGGAGCGCGGGGACCCAGCCGAACCACAGCCCCGCGAGGATCGGGCCGACGATCGGCCCCGCGGCGGCGATGGCGGAGAAATGCTGCCCGAGCAACAACGAGGACTTCGCGGGCACGTAGTCCACCCCGTCGTTGATCTCGCAGGCTGGCGTCGGACGCGCGTCGTCGAGCCCGACCTGCCGGGATAGGAACCGCCCGTAGAAACGGTACGCGAGGGCGAACACCGCGATTGCCCCGATGACAACCACAGCGATCATGGCGATATTCCTCGCACGATGGTGGTGGTCGGATAGATGGCGCCGGCGGCGGGATGGTCGGTTCGGCCCGGTGTTTCAACGTACGGATTTCGGCGCGGGCCCGCAACCGTTCTGACGGCGGCGTGCCGCGGACGACGTCCCACGCGGAGGATGCAATGGCTGCGCAGGACCACGGATTGCCCACGAGCGGGTTCTGGACGTGGGACCACGCGACGCACTGGTCGGACGACATGGCCCGCGTCGAGAGCGGCTGCATGAACCGCTACCTCAGGGCGCCGGAGAGCTTCCTGGAGGACTACCGGCGGCTCATGGACTACATGGCGGAGAAGGAGATCCCGTACGTCATCATCTGGGGCCTGTTCCGCGACGCGCACGGCGGCGAGGCTGCCGTCCACGAACTCCTGCGGATCGCCCGGGCGAAGGGGGTCGGCGTGCTCGCCGGCGTCGGGATCAACGCGTACGGCGGCTTCTACTACGAGGGCGATCACCCGTGGAGCCTCGAGGCGCGGCTGCGGAAGCACCCGGAGCTTGCGTCGGTGCGCGAGCGCCCCGTCTGGTCCGACTACCCGCACGTCTGGGGCACCGGCGCCGCGTGTCCGTCGAAGGAGGAGAACGTCCGCTGGCACGAGGAGGGCATCCGCTGGCTCCTGGAGAACTTCGACCTCGCCGGCGTGAACCTGGAGACGGGCGACTACGGCCTCTGCCACTGCCCGGAGTGCACACGGCTCGCCGCGGGGCGCCGCGACACGAATTGGTCCTTCGACGACATGGCGCTCGTGCTGCCGCCGGTGATCCGTACCGCCCTCGCCGTGCGACCCGACGCCGTCATCACCTACGCATCGTACTCGCCGTTCACCGAGGCGATGGTTGGCGAGCCACCCGCCTTCGTCCGCGCGATCCCTCCCGAGGCGATCTGCCAGTGGACCGCGACGGAGATGACGCACCGCGGCCTGTGGGGCGACGACCGCGCGTTCCGCCCGCCGACGCGCCGGAGCACGGTGCTCTCGCACTGGGGCAGCCAATGGACGACGCCGCACTCGCGCTATCTGCCGATCGTGCGGCATCTGAGGGAGACGTGCGCGCGGAGTCACGCGGCGGGACTGGAGGGCGTCTTCATCCAGGGGGAAGCGGCGCCGCACGAGCCGACGTTGGGAAGCAGCCTCGTCGTGCGGGCCAACTACGAGGCGCTCTCGTACTTCACCGCGCATCCCCGGGCGAGCATCGACGACCTCGCGCGGGACCGTCTCGCCGGCCTCTTCGGCGGCCCGGAACGCGCCGTCAAGGCGCTCCGGTGGCTCACGGAACAGGTCGGCGAGGGCGAGATCGCCGACCGCAGGAAGGGTTGCCTCGCCGAGGCGGACGCCCTCGACCGGACGGATCGCGCCGCCGCTCATGCGTGGCGAGCCGCGGAGGGCATCCTCTTCGCGCGGACGCTATGAGGAGGCGCCGGAGTCCCTGTGCAGCAGATTGAGGAGACCTGCGTCTGTTTTTCTATAACCACATCCACGGTAGAATGCGTGAAGATGATGCTCATAGTCCACGTGGAGCCATTCAATTCCCCGCTCTGCCGCAATGTCGGCCGCCCGCTTCATCATCTCGGTGCCGATTCGCCTGCGCTGGAAATCGCGATGCACGGTGGTGTCCAGAATGAAGCCGTGAACGCCTCCATCCCAGGCCACGTTGACGAATCCGACGAGACGCGAGCCGACGAATGCGCAGACATACGTCAGACTCCGCTCCAGCACCGGCCCGAACGTGCGTTCAGCGTGGTTCTTCCAGGCGCAGGCGAAGAGATCGTTGAGTTCGGCGTCCGTCAGCTCTGGCTCAATCCTATACTCAACGTCATTCATGAATCATGTCACCTAACGACGAGGATCAGGCGCCGCCGAGTTGACAAGTCAGCGTTCGCGACCGTAAGCGATAGGCGGTCGGCTGGAAGCGCTGGTTAGGCGCCCCGGCACAGAGCACCGCCCGTGAACACCTCAAATGTGCGAGTCGCTGACCACACTCCGTTGTGTCGGGAACTCCCAATCTTCTTCGACGCCACTGCCCCTGTAACCCCCGCCAAGGAGCGCCGCGCGTTCCCGCTCGGACACCTTGTACTAAACTGCGCCAATGCGCGTATCGCAGCCGGACTCTGACCGCCTGATGACCGCGAGTAGTTGGTCAAGACTGCCTTCGCCTCGGCCCAGTTACTTTGCCGAGGAAGCTACCGTGCGTCCAACGCCACCGTCAAGGTAGGTCTCTCCGAACTCGGTGCGGAACAGATCCATTGCCACGTCGCCCGTGCAGTGGGTCGGCAAGATTCGCTCGACGCTCAACTGGCGCAACTCGGCAATGATGGATTGCAGCTTATCCTTGTCGGCTATTTCCAGGAGATGGAATCCACCAGCCAGTAAGGAAACCTTCCCCGGCACGATCTCTTGCACCTGGCGGACCATATTCGCAATACCCGGATGTGCACACCCGGTAATTACTGCGGTCCCATCCCGCGTCTCCACTGCCAGGGCTTGCTCGACCATGGAACCTACCGGGCGAGTGAGGTGAATGCCGGGAAGGATCGTTAGCGCATCGGTGACCTCGACCAGCTCAGTTCGGGCGCGCACCTGCTCCTTGAAGGTATCTGAAAACGCGGACGGCGCGTAGACCGTGGGTCGAATGCCCGTATCCAGCAGAGCTTGCAGGCCGCCGGTGTGGTCGCTGTGCTCATGGGAAATGATGACCGCCTCGATGGATTGGGGCTCCACACTCAGTTGTCGCATGTTGTCCAGGAGAATGGAACCGTCTGCTCCGGTGTCGAACAACAGCGTATGGCCACTGTATTCTACCAAAGCGGCGAAACCCCAGCCCGATCTTAGCCGTGAATCAATGGCGGTGTTGTCGAATAGGATGGTCAGTCTCAGGTCGCCCATCGCCGTGGCCGCCAAGGTGGGGGTTGTCGCCGGTGCGGTTCCCGTTGCGAGGAGTTGACCGACAGGCGTTGCGGTTCGAGTTGGTGGCGTCTCAGTAACTAAAGGTGTCGGCGTGACAGAGGCGCAAGCCGTCACGCTGGCTATGAACAGGGTCAGTATCAGTAGGGTGCGTAACATGATGTCATCCTCCGGCCAACAACCTGACAGTCGGGAACGTGCAGACTCTCGTCTCGCGGCAGTCTGCCCCCGATGTTGCACGCGCGATGCGCTTGCCGCCTAACGATACGCGGATGAGCGGCGCGAAGCGTCCGGCTCCATCCGCTCGTTAGCCGGGTGTCCGGGTGGCAACATGACAATGCCTCAGTGTGCCCAACGACTGAACTCACCGGCAAGCCGCCTGTAAGTTTTTCGCGTACCTACGTGACTGGCAGCTTGTCCGGTGCAGTTGCTTGTTGGGCCACACCGTTGGCTCCGCTGATGCCGTCGTGACTGCCTAAGATGTTGGAGTCACAGTGGCGCCACCGAACGATAGGTAGGCTACCAGAAAGAGCGAAATGATGATGGCTAATGCCATGCCGATTTTGCCTGGTATTGTACGTCTGCCAACGATGCCTATTATTAAAGCAATAAACTCCAGAATCCAGATTACGATAGGACCGCGAAACCAAAAAAACTCCCGAAGACCTGGGATGAAGATCGGGATGACAAACGGAACGATTGCTCCCACAATTGCTGTCCAAAAAGAAATCCAACCCACCGTTGTTCGTTGTATGCTCATGGCTTCCTCCTTCTACTGATAGTGCTCTTTTCTTGTGATACTGGATGACCTTGCGTTATACCAACCTCGCGCTTTGCTACGGCGCGGCCCAACAATAATTAGATGAATCCGCATAAGATGCGGAGTCGTGGTTTCCTGCGCGTATGAGACGCCGGTGGTTCCCCAGGGAGACACGCGATAAACCCTGCGATCTCAGTCAATTGCGGTTCATGTGGCCATGTATCGTGGCATCCCACGCGGACCGGCGTGGCAACCTCCTCCGATCGCCTCGAAGCCCGTCCACGGGAGTGCGAACGCCTTTCGGTCCGTAACCGCCGAGCGAACCGATGTGCGTTCGCCTCGTTTCGCACGTGGTGCCGAGCCTGCCACCGACGCCCCTGTGGCCCTCCGCTACATAGTATGCGTTCCGCCAGCAAACCGCAAGGCGTGTGTCGATAGTGCTCTCCTCTAGGGGCTGGTCGCGACGCCGATGACCGCGACGGGACGAACACTGTCCGAGCTCCCGCCCGTTCACCCCGGGGCCGTACCGCGGTATGTTATGTACGAGTGTGTGTGCCTCCTCTCACTCCGCCATCGCATCTTCCCCTGACAAGGACGCGAAGCCATGCCGGCAGGACCGCATCCGACCGAGGCCGCAGCCGATCGACCGGGCAGATGTGCCGAGTTCCTCCTGCGGCCGGACGAGGTCCCCCTCGACGAGTGCGCCGAGATCGTTCGGAACCGCCCGGACGATGCGCGCGTGGCCGAACTGCGGGGGCGCGTCCGCGCGGCGATGTCCGTCCCGCCGATCCACTGGGAGTGCCCGGCGCGCATCGACGAGCGGCACATGAGGGAACCGATCGGCGTCCGCAAGGCGCGCGCGTTGGCGCTCAAGCTGTCGCAGATGCCTATCGGTCTGTGGGAGGGCCAGCTCTTCGCCGGTTCGCACGCCTTGGAGCGACCGCGGCTCCACATGGAGCGCGGATTCCCCGACTACGTGACGGATGCCGAGCGTGCGGCCGCGGCGAACCACGGCGTGAGCATCCACTCGGTCTTCGGCCACATCGTGCCGAACTACCCGCGGCTCCTGCGCGACGGGCTGCTGGGCATCCGCGCCGCCGCCATCGCGGAAGAGGTTCGCGCGGAGGACGACGCCGAGCGGGGCTTCCTCGAGTCGGTCGTCGTCGCGGCCGATGGCGTCATGGCGTACGCCGCGCGGCTGGCGGAGGGGTGCGAGGAGGAAGCGGCGAGAGAGCCGGATCGGCAGCGGGCGCTCGAACTGCGGATCATGGCGGGGAACCTGCGCGAGGCGCCCGCCGGCCCGGCGCGGACGTTCTGGCAGGCGCTCCAGTCCGTCTGGCTCGTCCACATGGTCTTCCACTCCACCATGGACGGCAACGCTATGGGTCGGCTCGACCAGTACGTCTGGCCGTATCTGCGCGAGGACCTTGGCTCCGGCCGGCTCACCGTCGACGAGGCGGCCACGCTCGTGGACTGCTTCTGCCTGAAGTTCAACGAGCGCGCGAAGACGACCGACGAGCAACGGTCCGACGCGCGCGCATCGGAGCAGGTGAATCCGGCACGGCGCACGCGGCACACCACTTCCTCGCAGCTCGGCAGCCAGCGCGACGGGCTCGACGCGACGAACCATTGGCTCCAGAACATCATCGTCGGCGGCATGAGGCCCGACGGCCGCGACGGGACGAACCTCCTCACGTTCCTCCTCCTCGAGAGCTATCGCCGGAACGAGATGACGAACCCGCTCGTGACGATGCGGGTCCACCGCGGCTCGCCGGAGGCGCTGGTCCGCGCCGGGTGCGAGGTGATCAAGCACGGCGGCGGCATGCCGGCGCTCTTCAACGACGAGGCGCTGGTTCCCGCGCTCGAGAAGCTCGGCATCCTGCGGGAGGATGCGCGCGACTACACGAACGACGGGTGCTGGGAGGTCATCATCCCGGGTCGCACGGACTTCCGCTTCCAGCGGCTCAGCCTCATGCTGTGCGTCGAGTGGGCGCTGAACGGCGGACGCTCGCGCCTCGACGGCTCCGAGCAGGGCGTCGATACCGGCGACCCGCGTGCGTTCGCGAGCTTCGACGACCTCTGGCGCGCGTTCCTCGCGCAGATGGACGCCATGGTCGGCCGCGTCGTGCGGCAGGTGCTCGACACCCTCGACGACCGGAGCATCATCGCACCGGTGCCGCTGTTGAGCGCGCTCATCGACGGCGCCATCGAGTCCCGGCGGGACATGACCGCCGGCGGGGCGAAGTACCGCACGTTCGGCATGCTCGCGGAGAGCGCCGCGCACGCGATCGACTCGCTCGTGGCGGTCAAGACGGCCGTCTTCGACGAGAAGAAGGCGACGATGGGCGAGCTCTGCGACGCGCTCGATGCGGACTTCGAGGGCCACGCACGGCTGCGGCGGATGCTCCTCGCCGCGCCGAAGTACGGCAACGACGACCCGGCCGCCGATGCGATCGGCCGCGCCGCCATCGACGCGTTCACCGAGTGCGTCGCCCGCCATGCCGCGGCGAACCGCGCGGCGGTGAGGTTCCCTTGCGGCGTCGGAACGTTCTCCTGGTACATCGGCATCGGCGAAGGGCTGGCCGCCTCGCCCGACGGCAGGCGTGCGCGCGAGCCGGTCTCGTCGAATTTCTCTCCCGCGCTCGGCCGCGACCGCCACGGCATTCCCGGGGCGATCCTCTCGTACGCCGGGATGGGGCACGATCGACTGCCCGCCGGCGGGCCGCTCGACCTGCGGCTGGCGCGGCGGCTCGTCCTGGGCGACGAGGGCACGGCGCGCATGGTGGCCCTCGTGCGGAGCTTCGTCGAGCTCGGCGGCGCGATGATGACGCTCACCGTCGCCGATACGGAGGAGCTGCGCGCGGCACAGCGGGAGCCGGAGCGATACGCGTCCCTCCGCGTGCGCATGGGCGGATGGAGCGCCTACTTCACGATGCTGAGCCGCGAGCAGCAGGACCACCACATCCGTCGCCAGGAGGGAGGTCGATGAGCGCGAGCGAGACGGCGCGGGACGTCGAAGGGCTCGTCCTCGACCTCGATACGTTTGCGGTGCACGATGGGCCGGGCATCCGGTTCGCGGTGTACCTGAAGGGATGCCCGCTCTCCTGCCGGTGGTGCCACAGCCCGGAATCGCGCAAGCCCTCGCCCGAGATCATCCTCATGCGCGACCGGTGCACGCTCTGCGGCACGTGCGCGAGCGTCTGTCCGAACGGCGTCCACCAGGTGAGCGCCGCAGGGCACGCGCGGGACCGCGCGAAGTGCACCGTCTGCGGCGCGTGCGTCGATCAGTGTCCCGCGGGCGCCCTAGAGATCAAGGGCGCGACGATGCGCGCGTCGGAGATCATCGGCCGCGCCATCAGGCTCAAACCGTTCCTCGAGTCCTCCGGCGGCGGCATCACGCTCACCGGCGGCGAGGTGACGAGCCAGGCCGACTTCGCCGAGGCCATCCTCGCCGGATGCGCCGCCCGCGGCATCCACACCGCCATCGAGACGTGCGGCGCCTGCCGGTGGGAGCGCCTCGCGCAGCTTCTGCCGTACACCGATCTCGTGCTCTACGACATCAAGCTCATCGACGATGCGATGCACCGCCTCTGGACCGGCGCGTCGAACCGGGTCATCCTCGACAACGCGGCGCGCCTGGCTGCGACGGGCGTGCCGGTGCAGGTGCGCGTGCCCCTCATCCCGGGCATCACCGACACCGAGGAGAACCTGGGCGGCATCTTCGCGTTCATGCAGCGCGTCGGGCTCATGTCCGTGGCCCTCTTGCCGTACAATGCGTCGGCGGCGGCGAAGTACGAGTGGCTCGACCTCCCGCACGAGATCGCCGGCGAGCCGCAGGACGCTGGCCGGCTCTCGTTCCTCCAGGAGATCGCGTCGAGCATGGGCCTGGCGGTGGGACTCGGCTGACGACCGCCGCGTCCCGGGGCGCCGTCATCCCGCGTGCCCTGCGGGCACGATGCGGAACGCGAGCAGGTCGGCGTCCTTCAGGGCGAACCGGAGCCGCACCGGGCGTCCGCGCCACGGCGCGAGGCGGACGCCTCGCAGCGAATCGACGAGGAGGTCGTCGACGAAGAGCTCCCATCGCGTGCCGATGTCCGGGTACATGGCCGTCCCCTCCTTCGGATATGCGAAAGGAGGCCGGACGGGAACGTCCGACCCCCTGACGGGATGAACTGGTGGGATAACGGCGATTCGGACGGCCGTCATACGGAACTGTCTTATTGTCGCCATAGTGGGCGAACACACGCGGGCTGGTGATGTCGCCCGCTGGTTCGCCCCTACGCATGATCCGACGACGCGTGACTATAGCGTCAATAAGAGAGAAACATATCAGTCGTTCGCCACCTTCGCGACGCGGCCGGTGCGCGCCGACTCCCACGCCGCCTCGGTGAGCTGGATCGCGCGCACGCCGCGCTCGACGGGGACCGCGAGCTGCGCCTTGCCGAGGATCGCCTCGACGAAGTTGCGGTCGGGGTCCGATTCGTCCGGCTGATGCTCCAGGCGCTCCTGCTTCCCGTCGGCGGCGGTATGGGTCAGGATGCCCTCGTCGTAGACGAGCATGCCCTTCTCGCCCCACATGACCCACTCGTCCCACCAGCGCGAGCAGTCGCCGAGCACGCCAATCGTAGCCTGCGCGCCGTTCTCGAACCGGACGCTCACCGCCGAGTTGATGTCCACCGGCGTCCCGCGGTTATCGACGAATGCCGCCACCTCGGATGGGACGAGGCCGCCGATCCAAAGGATGATGTTCACGAGGTGGCTGCCGGAGTCGTTGAGCTGACCGCCGCCCGAGAGGGCCGGGTCCTGCCGCCACGTGCCCTTCTGCGAGAGCTTCCACTCCTGCGAGAGCACAGCGTTCACGAAGAGCACCTCGCCGAGTTCACCGCTCGCGACGAGCTTCTGCGCGTGGCGGAAGCGGTTGTCGAAGATCCACTGATAGCTCACCTGAAGCTTCAGCCCCGTCTCCTGCACCTTCTTGGCGATGGCGAACGCGTGCGTCGTGCTGCAGACCATTGGCTTCTCGGTGAGGACGTGGAGCCCGCGGTCGAGGCCGGCCATGATCTGCTCGTAGTGGAGCGTGTGCGGCGTATGGACCTCGATGGCGTCGAGCTTCACCTTGTCGAGCATCTCGCGCCAGTCGGCGAACGTCGGCGCCTTCGCGAGCTTCGGGTTGCGCTCCTTGAACCCCTTGAGCGCCGGCGCGCTCGTGTCGCAGAGCGCCACGATCTGGGCGTCCGACACGGGCGCGAGGCGCTGGGCGTGCCAGCCTGCGATCCCACCGCACCCGATAAACCCGATCCGAACCTTGCTCATCTGCTCCTCCTATGTGCGGCCCGCGCATGAAACGGGCCGGATGCTCTTGCGTGTTCGTGTCCGAGCCCGCCGCCAGGGCGCGGAAACCGCGCCCCTACCGCGACCGACCCGGCGCGCGCTACACCCTTGACCGGCTTGCCCGTCGCCATCGACCTGTCCGCCGCGAGCCCCCAGGGCGCGGAAACCGCGCCCCTGCCGCAACCGACCCGCCACGCGCTACACCTTCACCGGCCTGCCCGTCGCCATCGACCTGTTCGCCGCGAGCCCCCAGGGCGCGGAAACCGCGCCCCTACCGCGACCGACCCGCCACGCGCTACACCTTGACCGGCTTGCCCGTCGCCATCGACCTGTTCGCCGCGAGGGTGACGCGCAGCCCCCAGGGCGCGGAAACCGCGCCCCTACCGCGACCGACCCGCCACGCGCTACACCTTGACCGGCTTGCCCGTCGCCATCGATCTGTTCGCCGCGAGGGTGACGCGCAGTGTCTCGGCGGCATCGGCGTACGGCGAGAGGATCGGCGGGCCCTGCTTCTTCAGGACCGCGGCGAAGAACGCCTGGTGCTCGGCCACGGTCGGGTTGACCTTGTCGCGGGTGATCTCCTCCTTGCCCGGCACGGTGACCTTCAGGCGGCTGTCGGCCACCGTCGCGACGAGGTCGCGCGCGAAGACCTCCACCGCGGCGCCGTAGCCCTGCGAGACGACGCACGAGGAGGTGACGTTGCCGACGGCGCCGCTCTTGTAGCGAAGCTGCACCACGCTCGCGTCGTGGACGTCGTACTTCGGCATCTCGTCCTGGCTCACCGTGCCGCCCATGCCCGAGGCGAACACGGTCTCGATGTCGCCGACGAGGTAGCGCAGGAGGTCGAAGATGTGCGTCGTCTGCTCGACGACCTGGCCGCCGGACTGCGCCATCTGCCGCCACCACATCACGCCGGGCGTCCCGCCGATCCACCAGCCGTTGCCGATGATGATCTTCCTCCCGGCCATGACCCTCTTCGCGCCCTGGCCGCCGTCGGAGTAGCGCCAATTGTAGCCCACCGAGGAGATGACGCCCTTCTTCGCGATGAGCTCGGCGTTCTGCGCGACGCGGCGGAGGTTGAGCCCGATGGGCTTCTCCGTGAAGATCGCGCAGCCCGCCTCGACGGCGAGGCGCTCCTGATCCCGGTGCGCGAAGGGCGGGATGCAGATGAAGACGGCGTCGAGTTCCACCTTGGAGAGCATCGTGCGGTAGCTGGCGAACGCCTTGCCGCCGTACTGCTTCGCCGCCGCGCGCGCCCGGTCCACGTCGGGATCGCTGAACGCGACCATCTCGGCGTCGGGTTTGCCGGCCATGGTGCGCATGTGATGGTTGGCGATGCCGCCTGAACCGATGAAGCCGACTCTCACTGGCATGGTGTCATCCTTCTTGTTGCCGCGGCCGATCCGCCGCGCGGTACGGATTCGCACTTGGAGCGTGTCACAAAAGGACCGCGTAAGCATGTGCCGGAAGCCTCAGACGCGATGTCATTCTGAGTGTAGTCGCCGCAGGCGACGCCTGGAACGCAAGGCGTTCCCCGGAGAATCTCGGCCTTGCAGTGCAAGTGCATACCGGGCAAGAGATTCTTCGATCCTCGCCGCCGCCCTCCGGCGGTGGCTTCGTCCTCACCGTGCCTGGAAGGCACGCAGGATGACGGCGCGTTGTACGTGAAGCGGTACGCCCCACAGCCAGCCAATGCCGCTCATTCTGAGGGACATTCTTACATCTGCGCCCGGAGGAACTTCGCCGTCTTCGTGAGCGCGCCCATCCGGTCGGGGTCCGGCACGCCGCACTCCAGCGCCATGTAGTTCGAGAAGCCGATCTCCTTGAGGGCGGCGAAGCCCTTCTTGAAGTCGCTGTTGCCGTAGCCGGGCAGGATGCGCGGATGGTCCGCGAGGTGGACGTGGCAGATCCACTTCCCCCCCGCACGGATGGAGGCGGCGACGTTCTGCTCCTCCAGCTCCATGTGGAAGAAGTCGGCCATCATCTTCAGGCCCTTCGGGTTGTTCACGCGCTCGCAGATGTCCACGGCGTCGGCGAGCTTCTTGATGAGGTGCGTCTCGTACCCGTTGAGCGGCTCGAGGATGACGAGGGTGCCGGCCTTGGCGGCGTGCTCGGACCAGCCCTCGAGGAGCTTCACGAGCAGGTCCTTCTCCAGCTCGACCGCCGTCTTCCACGGGGAAAGGTCGCCGATGCGCGGGCCGCCGAAGATCGGGACGAAGATCATGCCGACGGCTCCGATCTCCGCCGTCGCGTCGAGGATGCGCTTGACGTCCTCGCCCGCCTTCTCGCGCTCGGTGCGGCCGGCATCGAGCGGACAGCCGCCGTACCCGGCGCAGACCGACACCACCTTCACCGGCGACGACGCCGCGGCGTCCTTGATCTCCTTCACGCGGTTGGCGAGGCCGCCACCGCCGACCTCCATGCCCTCGTACCCCGCCTTCTGCAGATTCGCCAGCTTCTCCCCCAGATTCGCGCCGGGGACCAGCCCTTCCTGACACGCCAGTTTCATGGTGCACCCTCCCGGAGGTCGCTCGTTGAAACGCTCCCCAATCGGTATCCGCAAGTCTGGAACACGCGGTACCCACGCATCCGGTCGGCGCCCGCCGTTTCTCGGCCTGCCCCGGCCGTCGCGGTTACGTCGAGGTGAAGATAGGTGCGGCCCTCGGTTTCCCCAAAGCGTGCCGACGGCCGCTCAGCCGCCGTACTTCTCGCCGAGCTCGCGCACCAGATCGACGAACGCACGGTGGTCCGCGAGCGACGTGTCGGGCGGCGCACACCCGCTTCGTGGTGCTCATCGAACTCGGCCCGCCGCGCACTTCCGACCACTGGGAGCCAGGCATCAGCGGGCTAGGAGCCTCCACGGGCCTGCATTGACCCTCCGGTCCTTCACAGGACCACGGCCGATACGGCGGCTGCCGCGAGGACGACCCAGACAACGTCGACATTCAGCAGCAGCGCGACGAGACCGATCCCGGCGATGATGCCCAAGGGAATGCTCCATGGCGTCAGTCGTGCGAACTGGATCGTGACGGAGGCAAGGAGTCCGACGAAGGAAAGCACGAGCGCGCGCGTCGCGCCCTGGAAGATAGGAGACGAGCCAAGTCGCCTGAACCAGGGGTCGGCGAGCACAACCAGGAAGAGGGACGGCAGGAAGATACACACGGTGCCGACGATCGCTCCGGCGATCCCGCTCACTCGGTACCCGACGAACGTGGCGGTGATGACGATCGGTCCAGGCGTCACCTGGCCCAGGGCGATGCCATCCATGAAGACATTCGCGGGCATCCATCCGCGGACGTCCACGATCTCGTGGAACATGAGCGGCACGGACGCGAAGCCCCCGCCGAACGCGAAGACGTCCACCTTCATCATGGCAAGCCCAAGGCTAGCGAGGCGCCGGTGTACCACCAACAGCGCGGCCAACAGCACGGCGGCAAACGCCAGCACCATCGCCGGCGAGCGAAGCGCATTCCACATGGACCGCGGCCAGGGCGCCCGCGGCGGCCGCGACGTTTGTCCGCGAAGAACAACCGTGCCTGCGAGGCCCGCGGCCGCGACGATCAGGAATGGGCTACCTCCGACGAGGAAGAGCGCCGCCGTGATGACCGCGATCGCACCGTCTCGGGAGCCCTTGACCGACGACCGCGCGAAGCTCCATGTAGCGTTCGCGACTAGAGCAACGACCAGGGTGCGGAGCCCGGCCAACGCGGAGGTCACCGCGCGGACGTTGAACGCGCGCTGGTACGCGACGGCGAGCGCGAACATCAGGAGGAAGGCCGGCAGCCCGAAGCCGACGTACGCCGCCACGGCGCCCCCAAGCCGCCTCGCCCGAAACCCCACCCACGCTGCGCATTGCATGGCTGTTGCGCCCGGCAGGGCCTGGCAGAGAGCCACGCCGCCCCGGAAGCCGTCCTCGGAGACCCACCTTCTCTGAGCCACGGCCAGCCGCTTGATGTAGGCAACCATCCCGGGGCCGCCGAACGACACGGCGCCTAGCCGCAGGAAGGAGAAGAACAGATCGTGCAAACTCGGAGCCGGCGTGGGGGAGAATGCAGGCATCGCCGGGTCTCCGGTCCTCTCGTCCGGTTGTTGCCCTGCACCGCAGCCATCCATAGCCTGCTACTCCTCATCTGGGGCTGTCCGGAGAACAAGAAGCGCCTCGCACCGGAGCAGCGGCAGACGCCCTGCTCGTCGCGTGCCGACGGCCGCTCAGCCGCCGTACTTCTCGCCGAGCTCGCGCACCAGATCGACGAACGCACGGTGGTCCGCGAGCGACGTGTCGGGCGGCGTCGCGTGGTCGATCCCGGGGACGTAGCCGCCATCCTGCAAGAGCGCCGGCACCTTCCGCATGACCTCCCGCCGCATCACGTCGCCACCGGCCGCCACGGCGCGCTTGTCGATGCCGCCGAGGATGGCGACGCGATGGCCGTAGCGCCGGCGCGTCGCCTGCGGCTCCATCCCGGCGGCGATCTCGAAGGGGCAGATGGCGTTCACTCCGGCGCCGAGGAACAGATCGAGGAGCACCTCGGAGTTCCCGTCGGTATCGAGCCAGATGACGTCGATGCCGCACGACCGGATATGGTCGATGAGCGGCGCGTAGTAGGGCATCATGAACCGCTTCACGAACTCCGGCGAGATGAGAGGGCCGGTCTTGTGTGCCATGTCCTCCCAGAGGATCACGAAGTCGAGGCCCGGGAAGTTCGCCGTGATCCGCGTGATCATGCGGCGGTAGAAGTCGAGCCACCAGCGCATGATCTCGTGGACGAAGCCCGGATCGTCGTAGTAGACGTACGCGAGGCCGGCCTCGCCGAAGCAGTTCCGCGGCGTGCCGTAGGCGCCGCAGAGCGTGAGGCCGAGGGGATACGTGCGGTCGTCGAACTTCCGGTGCATCTCCGCCCAGTCGGGGTAGCGGGTCGGCGTGTCCGGGTCGAGCCGTTCCTGCCGGATCTTCTCCCAATCGGTGCGCGAGTGGACGGGGAACCGCAGCCACTGCGGCATCGACTCGCCGCCGTCGCACCGCTGCTTGCGCACGATGCCGTCGGAGCCGCGGAAGATGACGTGTCGTTCCGTGCGCTCGAGCTCCTCGTGGACGAACGGAGGGTCGTAGGGTATCTGCGTCAGGCCGGTGCTGACCGGCAGGTAGACGCGCGGGTCCATCTCGAAGTAGTCCTCGCCGTTGATCCCCTCGGGCATGCCTTCCCGCTGCCAGCGAGCGATCGTCTGCCCCCAAAAGCCGAGCGTCTCCCATCGCACCGGCCGGTCGACGCGCTCGAACCGCATCTGCCGGCGAAACCGTTCGCGTGCCGTCATGATCGCTCCTTTCCGAATCCCTCTGCCTGCGCGCGTCATGGCAGCGCGAGTCCGTCGCGGATGGCCGCGAGCGCGTCGTCGCCGAGCATGACCTGCGGCGCGAAGGCGTCGCTCGCCGCGTACCCGCACATCGCGGCGAGGAGCCAACGCGCCTCCGGCCACGCCTGATCCAGTTCCAGCGCCGAGATGATGATCCCGCCCGCGCCGAGACGTCGCTCGACGAGGTAGCCGAGGGACCGGCCCACGGGATACGAGTGCATCACCCGGATCACCGGGTCGGCATCGTTGAGGCCGAGCGGCTCGAGGTCCAGGGGCGGCGCGTGCTGCATCATGCGGAAGAAGACGAGGTCCGCGAAGCCTTCATGCGGCAGACCGCCGAGCATGGGATGGCTCTGGATGATCGTCCCGTCGTGGCCGTCCTCGTACGGCGGATAGTTCGCCGGCGGCGTGAAGTAGTAGTGGCCGACCGTGAAGCCGAACTTCGAGTTGAACGGCCGCACGAGCCCCTCGGACGCCGCGATGATCGCGCGGCCGCCGCCACGGACGAACGCGACGAGCGCGTCGTCGAGCCGCTCGGAGAGGGCGACGCGGCAGCGGTCGAGCGCGGCCGGCTCGACGCCTGCGAGCGTCCGGAGCCACGTGTGCTCGGCCGCGCCGTGAACGCCGGTTCCGACCGGGAGCTTCGACGGCGGGACAACCCATAGGTCCCAGCGGTTCGTCGCGCCGCGGCCGCCTTCCACGACCCGCGCTTCGAGTCGAGCGCGCACGGGTGCCTCGACGCCGGGGACGGTCGCCTCGATCGTGCCCGCGCGGTACGTGCGGAACGGCTCGTGCGCCGGGTCGATCCTGCCGGAGGCGCACGCCGCATCGTCGCCGACGAGCCGCCACTCGATCGCGGGCCGCACGAACGGCGGATGGGAGAAATCCGAGACGAAGAGGTCGACGCGCAGCGCATCGCCCGGCGCGAGGACGCGGTCATCGAACCCGAGGCTCGAAAGGACCACGGTGTCGCCGTTCGTCTCCCGCCACGTGGCGGCGTCGGCGTACTTCCGCTCGTGGAACTCGTCGATGATCCCCTGGGGCGACGGGTTCGCGTCCATGGCGTTGAAGTGGCAGATGCCGGCGAGCGTCGGGTTGTCGCGCCGGCACATCTCCATCTTCGCCTTCGCTTCGAGGAATTGGAGCCGTTGGCTCGTCTTCGCCGCCGCCGGCAGCACGTGGCTGATGCCGTGCCGCGCCGCCGCCTCGAGGGCCATCTGGGCCGCGTAGGGCCGGATCGCGCCCGAGTACTTCCCCATGATCGTCACGTCGGGGAACGAGCTCCACCAGCGGAACTCGTGCTGGATGACCGGTTTGGCGGTCTTCGGATCGACGTTCGCCTCGGCGTTGACGAAGTCTCCCGGCAGGTCCTCCGCGTGGCCGCCGTCCGTCCAGATGACGAGCGCCATCGGCTTGATCGCCTTCGTATCGCGGTAGCAGCGCCACGCCGTCCGCGGGAAGTGGGTCATCGAGCCGAGCTCGTTGCTCATGCAGTAGATGTTCGCCGAGGGATGGTTCACGTCGCGCAGCACGACATGGTCCCACTGCCGCGTGAGCGCGGCGCGGATACCCGGCGTCGGCTGAGGCCACGCGTAGACGTGCTGCTCGGTGTGGCTTCCCCACGCGCCCAGCATGCCCATCTCGCTCTGCACGAGGAGGCCCACCTCGTCGGCGGCGTCGTAGTACTCGGGCGCGGGCACGTACGACTGGCAGCGCACGCAATTGTAGCCGTAGTCGCGCAGCGCCGCGAGCTTCCGTCGCAGACGCACGCGGTCGGTGTCGGGCGAGCCGGTCTCCGGCCACGGCGTGAACTCGCCGGTGCCGCGCATGTAGTACGGTTCGCCATTGATCAGGAAGCGTTTCCCGTCGGTCGAGAGCTTCACGAACCCGGTTCGTTCGCTCGCGGCGTCGAGCGTGGCGCCGTCGGGACCCACGAGCGCGACGTCGACGCGGTAGAGGTTCGGCGCGTCGGGGCTCCAGAGCCGAGGCGAGGGGACGTCGAGTTCCATGGCGATCTGGCCCGCGGACGCCTGAACCTCGGCGCCTGTCACGGGACCGTCGCCCGCTGCTGGTCGCACCGTCGCACGCACCGTCAGCGGCCCGGCGGACGCGGTGTCGCCGCCCATCGTCGCGACGAGGCGCATCCGCCCGGTCTCGGCGTCGGGGTAGACGCGGAGACCGTCGACGAACGCCGTGCCGGCCGCGACGAGGTCCACCGCGCGGTACAGGCCGGACCAGTTCCCCTGCCAGCCGTACGCTAGGCCCATGATCCGCGCCTCCTCATGCACGCGCACGGCGAGCACGTTGTCGGCGTCGGGCCGCACGAGGTCGGTCACGTCGAAGCCGAAGGGGACGAACGGCTCGTGGTGCTCGCCGAGTCGGATGCCGTTGAGCCAGACCTCCGCGCTCGGGTGCACGCCACCGAACGCGAGCGTCATGCGGGCGCCGCGCCAGCCGTCGGGGGCGCGGAACGTCCGCCCGTACCAGCCCGTGCCGGCATACGTCGCCCGGAACACGCGCGCCCACAGGCGGAAATCCCAGATCATCTCCTTCGCGTCGCCGCCGTGGCCTTGCCCCTGCCAGCAGCCCGGCACGTCGATCGGGTCGGAGAACAGGCCGGCGTCGCGGTACCATCGCTCGGCCAGGCCACGGTCGTCGGGGTCGAGTCGGAAGCCCCACCGGCCGGCGAGGCTCAGCCGCCGCTCCTCGGGGTGCACGAAGAGCGGGTTCGCACGCGCGGGAGCGAACCCACGCGCCGTGCCAGCACGCAAGGACATGACACCCTCCTCTCGGTCGGACGTCGGCGCGGCCTCGGCGCCGACTGCTGCTACGATACGCCGCGACGCCGGTCGGGGGAATGACCTCGCGGGCGGTATATTCGACTCGACACGCGCGTTCGCCGCCGCCCTCCTTCCGTGGAAGCGTCATCCATGTCCGACATGCCGTACGACATCCTCATCCGCCGGGGCCGCGTCATCGACGGGAGCGGCTCGCCCTGGTTCATCGCCGAAGTGGCCCTTCGCGGCGACCGCATCGCCGACGTGGGCAGCCTCGGCGGAGCAGCGGCGCACCGCGTCATCAACGCCGAAGGGCGCGTCGTGTGCCCGGGGTTCATCGACCTCCACACGCACGGCGATCTCATGCACCTGGCGTACCCCGACGCGGCGCCGCGCGTCATGCAGGGTGTGACGACCGACACCATCGGACAGGATGGCCTCTCGTACGCCCCGGTCACCGCCGCGTCGCTCGCGTACTTCCGGCGGCAGGTGCGCGCCATCAACGGCGACCCGGACGGCCTCGCGTGGGACTGGCGCAGCGTCGGCGAGTTCCTCGCGCGGTTCGACCGGAAGACGTCGGTGAACGTCGCCTACCTTCTGCCGCACGGGCCGGTGCGGTTCCTCGGGATGGGCGGCGCCGAGAAGCGAGCGCCGACCGAAGGCGAGATGCGTCACATGCGGGAACTCGTCGCCGAGGGCATGCGCGAGGGCGCGGTCGGCTTCTCCACCGGGCTCACGTACGCGCCGTGCAGCTTCGCCTCGTCGGAGGAACTCGTCGAGCTATGTCGCGCCGCCGCGGCCTTCGACGGCGCCTTCATGCCCCACCTTCGGAGCTACGGCGCCGGCGTCATGGAGGCGATGGACGAGGCGGTCCAGATCGCGCGCGAGGCGCGGATCGCACTCCATCTCACGCACCATCAGGTCGTCTTCCCCCTCAACGAACATCGCGTGCCCGAGTACCTCGCGGTCATCGACCGGGCGCGCGCCGAGGGGATGGACGTCACGTGCGACTCGTACCCGTACGTCGCCGGCTCGACCTTCGTCCGCGGGATGCTGCCCGGCTGGTCGCAGGGGCTCACCGTCGACGAGTTCGCCGCGACGCTACGCGACCCCGCCGGGCGCGAGCGCATCCGGCACGAGGTCGAGGACCTGGGCTGCGACGGCTCCCACGGCGTGCCGATGGACTGGTCGCGCATCCAGATCAGCGGCGTGAAGACCGAGGCGGGCCGCCGTTGGGTCGGCATGCGGATCGACGCGGCGGCGCGCGACGCGGGCATGCGGACGTTCGACTTCGTCGCGGAGCTTCTCATCGCCGAGGAGGGGGAAGTCGCCTGCGTGTCGTTCTTCGGCTACGAGCACGCCGTGCAGGCGATCATGCGGCATCCGGCGCACATGGTCGGGTCGGACGCGATCATGGCGGGCGAGCGGCCGCATCCGCGCGCATGGGGCGCCCATGCGAGGTACCTCGCCCGGTACGTGCGCGAGCTCGGCGTGCTCACGTGGGAGGAGGCGATCCGGAAGATGACGAGCGCGCCCGCCGCACGGCTCGGCCTGGCGGACCGCGGCCTCGTGAAGCGCGGCCTCGCGGCGGACCTCGTCGTCTTCGATCCGCGGACGATCCAGGACACCGCCACGTTCGAGGACCCGAAGCGGCACCCGGTCGGCGTCGAGCACGTCATCGTGAACGGCGCGCTCGTCGTCGATGGTGGCGTCCACACCGGCGCGCGGCCGGGACGTGCGTTGAGGAGAGGATAGCGACGTCCAAGCCAGTGCGGGCCCGGTCGCATCCGGAACGCAGGGGCATGGCGGCGCCATGCCCCTACGGCCGATCGCGGGATGTGGTGACGCGTCCTACGCGCCGCATTCGTAGGGGCACGGCGGCGCCGTGCCCTACGGTCGGCTGCGTACGCCAAGGCATCACTCCAGCCCCAGGAGTGCGAGGCTCTCCCGGTGGACGACCTCATCGAGCGCCCGCTCGTCGAGGCGCGGGAGCGCGGTGCCGTCGAGCATCGCGTTCAGGCGCGCCAGGCCGGCGATCGAGTCGTTCACCGTCGTGAAGGGGTAGTCGGTGCCGAAGAGGAGCTTGTCCCACACGCCGTACTCCTGGACGAGCATCAAGGCGTGGTAGAGCTGGAATGGCCGGTAGTAGAGGGCGCTGATGTCGGCGTAGACGTGCTCGTGCTTGCGGATGACGGCGACCGTCTCGCCCTCGTACGGGTGGCCGAGATGGCCGATCACGATGCGGACGCCGGGGAACCGGATCGCCACCGGGTCGATGTGGCGTGGCAGCGTGCACTCGAGCGGCGCCTGGGCGATGAACGTCGTGCCGGCGTGGAGGATGACCGGCAGGCCGTTCCGCTCCGCGTAGCGCCACAGCGGATCGACCGCGCAGTCGCCCGGGCGGAAGCCCGCGTACATCGGCAGGAGCTTGATGCCGCGCAAGCCAAGCTCCTCGTGTCCCTCTCGTAGCTCGCGCTCCCATCCGCCTTGCATGGGATCGATCGAGAGGAAACCGATCGTCGTGTCGGCGTGGCGCGCGGCGTAGTCGGCGACGTACCGGTCATCGACCCAGAGGCCGGAGAGCTTCGCTTTCCCGCCGAAGACGATCGTCCGCGTGTCGGCGGGCGCGGCGGCGCGGTAGTCGTCGTAGCGGACGGTGAGGTCCACGTCGGCACCGGCGCGGGCGCGTCGCGCCTGGCGGCGGAAGTCGTCGCTGAAGTGCTCCGGATACGCCCACGCGTGGCTGTGCACGTCGACGATCATCGTGCCGCCTCGACGGCCCGCATGACGCGCGCGAAGAGCCGGTCCACCTCCTCGCGCGTCTCGCGGTCGAGGAGGAAGCCGACCGGGCCGCGGACGATGGCGTTCCGGAAGATGCCCTGCTTCACGAGGAGGTACTTCTCGATGGCGAGGAACCCGTCGAGCCCGGCTTCGAGCGCGACGAGGGAGGAGATCGGGAGGCTCAAGCTGTAGATGCGCTCCTCGTCGCCCGCGACGAGCGCCCGCCAGAGGGCGACGATGCCGCGGATGATCTCCGCCCCGGGCATGGTGCCGACGATGCCGCGGCGGAAGCTCTCGGCGAGCGCAATGCCGCCGGAGCCCTCGAAGACGCGGGCGCGGCCGCCGGTGGCCTCGCGGAGCGCCGTCAACCGCGGGCCGACCGGCGTCGCCTCGGGCTTGAAGAGCACCCGTTCCGGCCCGTAGCGACCGAGGAGCCGCGCCTGGAGGCCGATCGACATCGGCCGCCCGACGTAGCCGCTCGCATCCTGCACGATGAGCGGGATCGAGATCGCCGCGAGGATGCGCTCGTAGTATCGGGCGAGCTCGTCCTCGCCGACCGCCATCGATACGGGCGGGATCGCCATCACCGCGTCCGCGCCCGCGCGCTCGGCGTGCCGCGCATACCGCTCCGCGACGACGCTCGATTCGGCGCCGACGCTGATGACCACGACGCCGCGCTCGCCGCCGAGCTTGCACGCGGCCTCGGCGAGGCGCTCCCGCTCGTCGCTCGACAAGCGCAGCGTCTCGCTCACCATCGCCATGACGATGCCGTCGACGCCCTCGTCGTGGAGCCACGCGATCTCGCGCTCCAGCGTCGCGAAGTCGATGGACTCGTCCTCGTTGAACGGCGTCTGGAACACGGATAGCACGCCGGCCAGTGGCTTCACTGCGTCTCCTTCACGAGGTCCTACCGCGCGCATCCACGACGAGCGACTCCGGCGGCTCGCCCGGCTCGAGCCACCACGCCGCGTCGTGCAGGTTCACGCACGGGCAGATGTGGTTGGGGACGACGGTCACGCGCTCGCCGACGCGGGGCCGCCGCGAGCACGCCGTCACGTCGACTTGCCCGTGCTCCTCGCTCAGCTTCGTGATCCGCGCGTCGGGGTATTCGACGATGAGGCCGTGGCCGCTCTCCGGCGCAGGGATGCACCGGTCGCTCGTGAGCGTCTTCGATCCCGCGTCGATGACGACCTGTCCCGGCACGGCCTCGCTCACGACGGTGCAGACGATGCGGGCGGCGCAATCGTTGAGGCCACAGAAGCCGCCGCGCAGGGCGTTCATGTCGTTGAAGACGTACGTTCCGGGGCGGATCTCGGTGAGGCCCGGGATGAGGTGCGACTGGTACGCGGTGGGCGTCGAGCCGCCGGAGACGATCCGTGCCTCGAAGCCGTTCTCGCGCCACAGGGCGAGCGTCGCGCCGAGGATGACGGCGACGGCGGCGAGGGCGGGCGCCTGCGCGTCGGGCGGGTCCCATACGTGTCCGGGGTAGATCATGATCCCGTCGAGGCGGAGCCCCGGCAAGGAATCGACCTTCTGCGCGAGTGCCAGGGCCGCGACGGGCGATTGCACGCCGGTGCGGCCCATACCGACGTCGACGTCCACCAGGATGCCGATGGTGCCGTTCGCGCGCTCTGCCGCCTCGGCGAGGGCCTCCGCCGCGTACGCCGAGTCGACCGCGACGCGCACCGTCGCGCGACGCGCGAGCCGGGCGAGCCGGTTCGCTCGCGACGGGTCGAGCGCCGGATACGCGACGAGGAGGTCGGCCGGGGCATCGCCCCGGCCGGCCTGGGCCATCGCCTCGGCCTCGCCCGCCTTGGCCACGGTGAGCCCGACGGCGCCCGCCGCGAGCTGCATCGCGGCGAGCCGGAGCGACTTGTGCGTCTTCGTGTGCGGCCGTACGCCGAGCGCGTGCTCGCGCGCGTACGCCGCCATCCGTTCCACGTTCCGCCGTACGATCGCGGCGTCGATGACGAGCGCAGGCGTCGGCAGCGTCGTCACGTCCACGAGGCATCCCCCTGTTGCGGGCCGGCCGAAGGCGATCCCATCCCCCTATATCTAGCACCGAGGGCGGCGCCCGGCAATGCGAAGGGGTGGGGTCGCAGGCGGGCGGTAGGGGTTTGGCGGGGCTGATCATCCGCCATGCGCACATGCGTATAGATGCTTGACACTGGCGGCGCGCGATGCCGCCATTGGTACTGCCGACGCACCGCAAAGGGGATGTCATGTTCTCGGCTCCACACCGCCGGCTCCATAAACATGGCCGTGCCGCGCGCAGGGCGCGGGCGCCTGACGATCTGCGGCGCGGACGGTCGCGTCGTGCGCGTCCTGCTCGACGGCGCGGTCGAGCCCGGCACCCGCGAGGTCGCCTGGGACGGCCGCGATGCCTCCGGCAGGGAAGCCGCCGGCGGCGTCTACTTCTGCTGCCTCAGCGTGTCGCCAGCGGGCGCCGCCGACGTGCTCGTGCGGAAGATCGTCCTCGCGCGGTAGCCGCCTTTGCCTCGCGATTCCCGACGATGCGACACACGCGTCTGGATCGCCGCCGGAACTTGCCGACAACCATGCCGTAAGTTATTCTCCGCACGGGAAGAACGCGCGCCCGCCGGGTCGGGGCGGCTCCCGATGCGACGTGCGACCCGAGCTGGCACGATTGCCGCTCTGCAGGGTGAGATGGGAGGGGGTCATGATTACCGGTAGTATCGTCGCGGCAGTGCTCTTCGCCATCGCGGCCGTGATCGGCCTGGTGCTCGCCTGGCGGCACCTTGGGATGAGGGCTCCGTCGCTATGGGCCGCGTTGGCCCACGGCGTGTTCGCGGCCGCGGGCGTCATCGTGCTTCTCACGATCGTCGTCCGCGCGGCCGGCGTGCCCGCGGTGCGCACCACGTCGCTCGCGTTCTTCCTGGATACGGTCCCGTTCGGAGTGTTCCTGTTCGCGACCCACGTGCACGCGCGACGGCTTCCCGCGTGGATCATCGTGCTACACAGGCTCATGGCCGTCGTCGGCTTCGTGCTCCTCCTCGTGTTCCTTCGTTGACGAGGCCGTTACCAGCGCGTCGATCGAGGGGGATACGCTCATGAAATCCCGGATTCGCTTCCTCGGCCATCCGATGCATCCCCCTCTCACGGACTTCCCGCTCGCGCTCTGGTCCATGTCGCTCCTCTGCGACCTCGTCGGCCTCTGGTTGCGGGACCTGTTCTGGCTGCGGGTCGGCTATTGGGGAGTCGTGGCGGGCCTCGTGCTTGCCGTGCCAACCGTGTTCGCCGGGTCCATCGACTACCTGGCGATGCCGACATCCCACCCGGCGAGGCCGACCGCCACGCGTCACATGATCCTCATGGCGGCGGCGGCGGTCGCGTTCGCGGCGAGTCTGGTGGTGCGCGGCGGGCCGCAACCGGTGCTCGGAGCGAGCGCGTACGTGGCCACGTTCCTGTCGGCGGCGGGCGTCGCGGCGCTCGTCGTCGGCGGATGGTTCGGCGGCCACCTCGTATTCCACTACGGCATCGGGCGGGAACCCTCCGGGGAATCGAGCGAGGCGTGACGGGCGCGGCGAGCCCTCCGGCGGCGCCATCGCGGGTCCCCCTGCTTGACGGATTATGCCGCGGGCATTATTATGACTATCATGATCATGTAGCTGACTAATCCATCCACCTACGTGCTGCGCACGCGATGGGGCGTCTCGCTCCACCTCGGAGCGTCCATCGTGCAGTGCCGACCGGCATCACGCCCCGGCAGACCCAGGAGGACGCAATGGCCCGCAGTTCGCGGAGGAAACCGCCCCGCGTATACGACGGCATCGTCGAGACGATCGGCAACACCCCTCTCGTCCGGCTGCGGCGGATCACCCACGGCATCCGGGCGACGATCCTTGCGAAGCTGGAGTACTTCAACCCCGGTGGGAGCGTGAAGGACCGCATTGGGATCGCGATGATCGAGGCCGCGGAGCGCGAAGGGTTGATCCGACCCGGTTACACGATCGTGGAGCCGACGTCGGGGAACACCGGCATGGGGCTGGCGCTGGCTGCCATCGCCAAGGGCTACCGGGTCATCTTCACGATCCCGGACAAGATGAGTGCCGAAAAGATCAACCTCCTGAAGGCGTTCGGCGCGCGGGTGATTGTGACGCCGACCGCGGTGCCGCCGGATCATCCGAGCAACTACGTGCGCGTGGCGGAGCGCATCGCCCGGGAGACGCCGAACGCGTTCATGCCGAACCAGTACATGAACCCGGCCAACCCCGAGGCGCACTATCGGACCACCGGGCCGGAGATCTGGGAGCAGACCGGCGGCAAGGTGGACGTGGTCGTCGCCGCGATGGGCACCGGCGGCACCATTTCGGGCACAGGTAGGTTCCTCAAGGAGAAGAACCCGGCGCTGCGCATCGTCGGCGCGGACCCGGAAGGATCGATGTACCACCACCAGTTCGATGGCACCGAGGTCGACGTCCACCCGTACCGCGTGGAGGGCATCGGCGAGGACTTCATCCCGGGGACGCTCGACCTCGGCCTCGTGGACGAGGTCGTGACGGTGAGCGACCGCGACGCGTTCCTCACCGCGCGGCGTCTCGTGGCCGAGGAGGGCATCTTCGCGGGCGGCTCGGCCGGCGCGGCCGTGTACACGGCGCTTCAGGCGGCGCGGGACCTGCCCGAGGGAGCCACGGTGGTGACGATTGTCCCCGACACGGGCCGGAGCTACCTCACGAAGATCTACTCCGACGAGTGGATGGCCGAGTACGGCTACCTGGAGTCGTCGGCGACGCGGATCCCGGTAGGGGAGATCGTCGAGACAAAGGCGCGCCGGCTCAGCGGCGTCGTCGCCATCGCGCCGGAGGGCAGCGTTCAGCAGGCGATCGACCTCATGACGGAGCACGACATCTCCCAGGTTCCGGTCGTGCGAGAGGGCACGCAGGTCGGCAGCGTCACCGAGCGCGCGCTCGGCGAGCGGCTGCGGGAGCAGAGGGCCAAGGAGGCCGGCGTCGACCTCGGCGCGCTGCCCGTGGCGCAGGTCATGGAGGCGCCGCTCCCGTCGGTGGATGTCGCCGACCGGATCATCAACCCGTTCTTCCTCCTCAGAGAACGGAACGCGGTGCTCGTGACGAAGGAGGGACGGATCGCCGACATTCTCACCACCATCGACGTCATCACGTACCTCATGAGGCGCTGAACCATGAAGTTCGCGACGAAGGCGATCCACGTGGGCGAAGAGCCGGGCCTCGGCGAAGGGGCAAGCGGCGACGTCGTTGCTCCGATTCACCTCTCCACGACGTTCGCCCGGCGGGAGATCGAGCATCCGACGGGCGGCTACGAGTACTCGCGCACCGGCAATCCGACGCGCGACGCCTTGGAGGCTCGCCTTGCGGCGCTGGAGGACGCTCGACATGGCATGGCCTTCGCCTCCGGCCTCGCCGCCGAGGCGACGGTCTTCTTCTCGCTCCTCCGCGCCGGCGACCACGTCGTCGCCTTCGACGACCTCTACGGCGGGACACGACGGCTCTTCTCGCACGTGCTCGACCCCTTCGGCGTGACGTTCACCTACGCCGACGCCGTGGACCCGGCCAACGCCGAGCGAGCGATCCGGCCCCAGACGCGGATCATCTGGCTCGAGACGCCGACGAACCCGCTCATGAAGCTCTGCGACATCGCCGCCATCGCTGCGCTGGCCCGGGGCCGCGGCATCCTCACCGTCGTGGACAACACCTTCGCGACGCCGTACTTCCAGCGACCGCTCGACCTCGGCGCCGACGTTGTCGTCCACAGCGCGACGAAGTACCTCGGCGGCCACAGCGACGTCGTCGCCGGCGCGGTGATGCTGTCCGACGATCGCCTCGCCGAGCGCATCCGGTTCAACCAGAATGCCATCGGCGCGGTGCCGTCGCCGTTCGACTGCTTTCTCGTCTTGCGGGGGATAAAGACGCTCGCCGTGCGGATGGAACGGCACGATCAGAACGGCCGGCGAATCGCGGCGTACCTCATGGGGCATCGGAAGGTGCGCCGGGTCAACTACCCCGGTCTTGCGTCGCACCCGCAGCACGAGCTGGCCCGGCGGCAGATGACCGGCTTCGGCGGGATGATCTCCTTCGAAATCGACGGTGCGCTCGACGACGCGCGGGCCTTCCTCCGGCGGGTGCGCCTGTTCGCTCTGGCGGAGAGCCTCGGCGGCGTCGAGTCACTCATCGAGCATCCGGCGCTCATGACGCACGCCTCCATCCCCGCCGCCGAGCGGGAGCGCGTCGGGATCTCGGATACGCTGATTCGCCTCTCCGTCGGCATCGAGGACGTGGACGATCTGGTCGCCGATCTGGAGCAGGCGTTCGGATGAGGCGGCGTGCCGCCTTCGGCGGCACGTTGGGCGCGGCGGTCACCGTCCCCGTTGCGCATCGGCCCGGCGGAGCACCTCGCCCGCCAGCGCGGCGGCGGCCTGCGGGAGCGTCTGCTGGTAGACTCGGTCGATGGTGCAGCCGCTGCAATCCTGCGTGTTGCTCGCGACCATCTGTCCGCCCTCGACGTCGAACGCCCGCAGCGTGACGCCGTACGTCTGCCCGATGCGCGCCACCGATCCGGCGATCATGACGCGCACCGCGATGAGCCGCCCGACCTCGACGGCGCACTCGGTCTCGACGCAGCCCGACTGCTGGAACCCCTGTTCCTGCAGGATCGACTCCATCCGCGCCCGCTCCATGACCGTGAACACGCCCGTCTCGTGGAGCGACGTGCGGAGCCGGTCGCTGAGGCCGAGGACCACCTCGGCGGACATCCCGGGGCAATCGAGGGAGAGCACCGCCGCTGTCATGACGGTATCCGGCGCGGGCCGTGAGCCGCTATGCCCCGATGCCGGCGAGGGCGCCCGCGTGGCGACCGGCGTCTCCGCCGCCGCTTCCACGCGCATCGTCTGCACGGTCGCCGTCGCCGTCCCCAGCGCGAGGCCGAGCGGCAGCGTCCAGCGGTAGCGGTCGCGGCGGTCGGCGAGGGTGAGCGTGACCGGCAGCGTCGGCGACCCGCCGTACGTGCGCGCGGCGCTGAGCACGAGCGGCAGTTCCGCCGTCCCGCCGGCGGCAATGTCACCGACCGTCGCGCGGCCGTCCTGCGGGCGGAGGAGGTAGATGCCCTGCGTGCCCGGCGCGACGGCGATCTGTGCCGTCACCGCCTCCGCGGCGCCCGTGCCCCGGTTCTCGATGAACGCGACGAGCTCGACCGACTCGCCCGGCTCGAACCGGCCGTCGCCGTCCCCGAAGCTCTCTCCCGCCTCGTCGTCATCGAGCCCAAGCCGCGCGAGCGCGAGCGCCGGCGGCCGCTCCGCCCGGGTCTCGAACTCGACGGCCAGCGTATCGCTGGTGAACCCGTGCGCCTCCTCGATGACGACCCGGAGCCGCGCCGCGCCGTCGCGCAGTGTCCCGTCGGCGGCGAGTGGGAGGTTGATCGTCGCCTCGCAGTCGACTGCGAGCGTCGGCACCGGATCGGGCGGCGTCACGGTCACGCCACGGGGCTGCCCGGAGACCTTCGCGCGCAGGTTCGACGCAGGGCCGCGACCCGTGTTGCGGACGGTGATTGCGAGCGTCGCGGTCTCGTACGCGTCGAGCGCGCGGTTGCCGGACGGATCGGAGAAAGCGGCGGACACTGC
>Ga0315279_10001986_pt1 | contig 32100 bp, 31 predicted proteins | sample YL17G06_20_MG_FD_203694 | JGI IMG/M metagenome (GOLD analysis project Ga0315279, IMG submission 203694) | Sediment microbial communities from Yellowstone Lake, YNP, Wyoming, USA - YL17G06_20 | ecosystem: Environmental > Aquatic > Freshwater > Lake > Sediment | place: USA: Wyoming | collected...
CGGTAACACTTCCAATTTCAGGCACACTTTACGGCACAGCCACAGACTCTATTACATCTACTCAACTCCTTGGTTCACTTTCCGATGAAACAGGAACAGGTGCGGCTGTCTTTAACAACTCCCCCACCTTTTCCGACGATATTCAACTTGGATTAGAAGGCGCTGGTGGTATTTTAAAGATATATTCCGAGCAAGGAGCGACAGACTATACTGCAAGCCTTTATCCAAATACCGCTATGACCTCTGCCGCTTCTTTTTACTTTCCTGTTGATGAACCAGCTGCCACTTCATTTATCAATATGACCACAGGCGGAGTGATGGGGTTTATCGCTCCTAATGCTGGCACAGACATCACCGCAGACTTGGAGGAGGAAGTTACTGAAGGGAGCCTTGCGGATTCTACAATAATAAGTGCGGACATTAAAAATGGCACAATCACAGTAGCCGATACAAATATGACAGCCGGTAGAAGTTTGACTTATTCTACCGATGAAATGAACGCCGACGCAGGATTATATACCAATATATCTACAATAATTTTAGAAAATCCAGTTGTTACTGATGATGCTAAAATCCAAGTTAAATTTGCGACTGCCGTAACTATAGTGAGAGTATCAGCATCTACGGATGTTGGCACCTGTAATTTCCAATTTGATGAAAGAGCCGAAGCAACGCCTAATACTGCTGGAACAGATGTAATGACTGCAGCGTTACAAGCTACTACTACAACAGGAAGCACTACATCATTTACTAATGCAGGAATAGCGGCTGATGCAGTTTTAAGTTTAGATATTGATGCGGTAGGGAGTTCGCCAACCGTAGTGAGAATACATATTGATTATGAAAAAAATGACTGAAGAACATAAAGGGAAAATAGGATTAGCAAATGCTCCTTTAATGAAGAAACTTTGGCAAAATCCAGAATATAGAAAAAGACAAAATGAATCTCATAAAGGAAAAATTCCAGTAGGGTTAGCATTAGCACATACTCCAGAGGCGATTAAAAAGATGATTGAAACTAAAAAGAAAAACCCAACAAGATACTGGTTAGGTAAGAAAAGAAGCGTAGGAGATATTGAAAAGATAAGAATAGGACATTTAGGAAAGAATACTGGAGAGAAGAATTACAATTGGAAAGGGGGGATACTTCCATTAGTAAGAATTATTAGAAATTCTACTAAGTATAAAGAATGGCGAAATGCGATATTTAAAAGAGATAATTATACTTGTCAAATAACTAAAAAACGAAGCAAAAAGGATGAGAGAATAATTTTAAACGCCCATCATATAAAACCCTTTTCAAGGATTGTTAAGGAAAACAACATTAAAAGTTATGCAGATGCTCTTAATTGTAAAGAGTTTTGGGATTTGAACAATGGGATAACAATTTTAGCAGAATTGAATCCAAGATAATTATATACAAAAGATGATTAACTAAAGGAGGAGGCAATATGAGAAAAATTTTAATTATTCTTTTTTGTGCGTTATTTCTTTGTGGTTCTTTGCGGATAGCCGAAGCCGCCTTGGTTAAAACTGAAACTACGCAGGCTCTGGAATGGACTCCCATAGCGGCGCAGGGAGTTCTGGAAACTGGCACGATAAATGTCTCGGGAGGTTACGATACTACCTTGCATATTGACTGTGCTTTAACCAGCACTACTGCCCACACAGGCACGGAGATAATCGTTCAGATTGCAAGCGAGGCATCTGTTAATGACGCTTGGACTGATTTAGCCAGATTTATCGGACCGGTTGGCACAGCCATAAAGGTTGATTTAGGCGGGGATGCAATCGCAACAGCGACAACGCTAATAGTTACAAACCCTACAACTAATAATTTAGACTTACTTGGTAAGTTTGTCTATCTTAAAGAGACTTCCACAATTGCGAGTTCTGAAATTGTCTATCAAACTGGGTGCAGTCTTGATGCAGGCGATACGATTACAATTCTTAATGGCTTAACACACGCCCAAACAGCAGCAAACTCTGATTTCTACACCATAGATACCGCTACTGATGAAGCAGTTAAAAGTTATGCGGTTACAATTCCCGCTTCGGCAAGTCAGGCAAGGGTGATATTCAATAATAATTATGATACGACGGCTTCTACCGTTGATGTGCGGGTCAGGGTAACCGCAATGACAGGAATTTAAGATGTCTAAAAAACTATTCAGTCTATTCTTAACCTTCCTTCTCTGCTTTTCTTTTTGTGAAGCAGGATATAATAAGCCTCCATTAGGTTCGCAGATTAACTGGTCTAATCCACTCACCAAAGGCCTTGTGCGCTGTTGGCTGATGAATGAGCGCAGTGGCCAGATTTATGACCTCTGCCGACAACAGATAGCGATTTTTTCAGGTTCACCTACTTGGAAACCAGGCAAATACGGTTCAGCACTTTATTTTGACGACGTTGATGACTCGGCTGATATAACTAATTATCTTAAAATCTTTGCTACCACTGGAACTTGGACTTGCCCTGCTGGAGTTACTTCGGTTACGGTTGAGGCCTGGGGTGGTGGTGGAGGGGGCGGTGGAGGCGGTGCAGCTGCTTGTGGTTATGGCGGTGGAGGAGGAGCATATTCAAAAACAAATGCTATCTCAGTTACTCCAGGAAATAATTATACAGTAACAGTAGGGATAGCAGGAACAGCAGGTGCCAGCACTCCTACTGATGGCGGAACAGGCGGAGACTCTGGCTTTAGTGATAATTCTCAAATTTTAGCAAAAGGGGGAAGTGGCGGACAGTATGGTGGAGGTTCAATTGGGGTTGGAATTGGTGGGGCATCCGCATCCGGGGTAGGTGATATAAAAACCTCTGGTGGCAATGGAGGAACTGGTTATGCTGGGTCGGTTTACGCTGGAGGAGGCGGTGGAAGCGGCGGTGATACAACCTCTGGCGGTAATGGAGGTAATGGCACGGCATCGGTTAATGGAGCACTTGGCGCAGCAGGAACAACAAATGGAGCCAAAGGTGGAGCTGGCAGTGCTGCAGGAAGTAGTCCTGGTGGAGCAGGTGGAGGAGGAAATGCTACACTCGTTGGTTATGCAGGTGCAGTAGGTAGAGTTAGAATCTCACTCTATCCTCCTAAAACTATTCAATTGCCATTTACTAATTATCCATTTACCATAGTTTTTTCTGGGGTTAGGCAATCAGGGAGTTATTCTAATTTTTATGGCGTTCATCAAACTGGACTAAATCTCCAAAGAGCGGCAGTATATGTTAGCAACGCTGGTCTTCTAACAGGGACTGTCTATTCCGGAAGCACTGGCGGTGCATCTCAATCTGTTACAGTGATTTCAACAGGTCAAGAATTCTGGGGGGCGTATGTTGGGTATAGTTCTACCAACAGGTCAATGTTTTGTAATGGGGTATTTGAATCTAATTCTACGACCTCAAAAATCTTTCCCGCAAACCCTGATACCGAAAGTTTTGCAAGATTTTGGGGCGGGATGGACCCGGCTTATTATCTGGCCAAATTCAATTTTGTTTATGTTTATAACCGTGCCCTTACGAATGCCGAGATTTCCCGACTTTACCAAGAGCCGTTTTGCATATTTAAAAAGCCAAGTTTATGGAAGTCGGTAATGAGAAGAATTATAATGATACAATAAAGGAGAGATGATGGAACGGAGACAATAAAATAAAACGGGGTCAGAATTATTTTTTTCCGCATTGGGATAGGTTTGACAGAAGGATAATTTGCTATACAATAGCAAAAATGTCTTGACATTTAATTAGCATTATGCTATATATGAACCGTGGTTAAGAAAATATATATACATAGAAAGATAGAGCGCGTTTTAGGAAAACTTATACAGCAGTTTCCTGCCGTAGTTGTAACCGGGCCGCGGCAATCAGGTAAATCCACTCTTTTAAAAGAAATATTTTCTAAAACCTATACCTATCTTTCGTTTGATGACCCTGTTATACGCCAGCGGGCTATCTTAGACCCCAGATTTTTTTTAGAGAGTGTTCCAGATAAGATAATTATTGACGAGATTCAATATGTCCCCCAAATACTTTCTTATGTAAAAATGCTTATTGATAAAGACCGCCAAAGATACGGCCGTTTTATCTTTACCGGTTCACAGCAGTTTAATATGATAAAAAATTTAGGAGATACCCTGGCCGGCAGAATAGGAATTGCCGAGCTTCTGCCGTTTTGTGTGGAGGAAAAGAGAGATGCTTTAAAAAACAAAAAACAATTCCAAGGGGCACAGGGATATTTTGTCCACGCATGTTTACGCGGCTCCTTTCCGGAAATAGTGGTTTATAAAAATATTAATGTTGATTTCTGGTACAGCGCTTATCTGCAGACCTATTTAGAAAGAGATGTGCGGACAATTTATAATATTGGAAATCTAAGAGATTTCCAGAGGTTTATGCAGCTTTTGGCAGCAAGATGCTCACAGATTCTAAATTTGAGTTCGTTTTCTTCCGAATTGGGCATAGCGGTCAATACCATAAAGAGGTGGATTTCAGTGTTAGAGGCAAGCCGCATTATATATTTATTGATGCCCTACTATCGAAATCTGGGCAAAAGAATAGCCAAGAGCCCAAAGCTCTATTTTCTGGATTGCGGAGTGGTTTGTTATCTGCTGTCTTTAAAAGATAGGGATTATTTGTTAAAAGGCCCTATGACCGGAGCGCTATTTGAAAATTTTTGTGTTCAGGAGACAATTAAGAATGTCTTTAATCGTGGCATAAGAGAGGGGCTGTTCTATTTGCGCACCCATAATGGCTTGGAGATAGATATGGTTATAGAGAGAAACGGACAATTGTTTCCCGTTGAGTTTAAATTTACCAAGACGCCAAATCAATCCATGGCTGAGCAAATAAAGAGATTTAGAAAGTTATTTTCTAAATTGCCGATTATGCCAGGCAGGATTATATCTTTAAGTAGCGAGAGTATGCCTTTGACAAGAGATGTTTCTGTTCAAGGTATAGATGACTACCTTGCTTGGCTTAGTGACTACGGGGGGGGGTCAAAAACGGGGTCACAAAAACGGGGTCAGATTTATTTTAGCTGAGAACTCAGGAGCTTAATCAGAGGTCTCGGATGTAGTTTTTGAGAGACCTTGCTTAGGAACTTGACAATTTCGTAAAATGTTCATAAAATGTAAACAATAAGTTCACGTTGTATGAACAGGCAAAAAAGAAGTGGAGGAGTACAAGATAATGAAACAACTGTATGATAAACTCGTTAGGAAAGCCCGGGATGATAGTAGGATTTTATGCGCATTCCTGTTTGGCAGCCTGGCGCGCCAGGACAGCCGCCGGGACTCGGATGCGGATATCTGTTTGGTATTGCGACGCGGTGGTTATTCTTCATTAGAACTTTCACGGCTCAGATTGGAATACCTTGAGTTGTTTGATGGGGATGTGCAGATTTTTCAACAGCTGCCTCTCTATATTAGAATAAGGATTGTCAGGGAAGGCAAAGTTTTATTTTGCCAAGATATAGACGAGTTGTATAAAGTTACCTTTGATGCCATAAGGGAATTTGATTATTTTGCAGACGTGTATCGCGATTATCTTAAGGAGGTAGCAGATGTTAGATAGAGAACGAATTTTAGGGAAGATTGATGTTCTGGACGCCTATTTGAGCGAGCTTGCTCAGATTATCCCTGTGTCTTTTAAAGACTACCTTAAGGTGGAGAAAAAACGTAGCTGTGAAAGGCTTCTACAGTTATCCATTGAGTGCGTTATGGATATCTGTAAGCTATTTGTGGTGGGGTTGCGGTTAGGTTTGCCCGCCGAGGAAAACGATATCCTTGATAAGATGCGTAAAAAGGGCATTATATCCAGTCGGATGCACACAACTCTTAAAAAGATGAGGGGCTTAAGGAATATTCTGGTTCACGAGTATACTGCCGTGGACGATGAGTTCATCTTCAAGACGGCTAAGACGAAACTTGGTGATTTCAGGGCGTTCAAGAAGGAAATTCTAAAGACCCTAAATAAAATCAAGGCCCGGTCTTGAACAGAGCCAGGACGCGGCCTGGAAGACAGGAAGCGAATATCAGGTTATCAGGAGAACAGGATGCAGATAACCGCAGTTAAGAATGCAATCGGGTTAATCAAGGCCCGGTCTTGAACAGAGACAATTGTCTGACTACAGAGCCTAATCCAAACCCCATCCCACCTACGCGGTGGGATAACGGGTAAGCCCGCCAATCCAAAAGTGGGCTTTCTTTAATTGACACAATTTAAAATATACTATATAATTATCCCGAATGTAATAATTTTTCTAGCGTTGCTTCGGGATGCCGATTGTTCGGCACTAAATTATGGAATTAAATGATATTATTGCTCAAAGGAAGGAAAAATTAAAGGCTTTGCAGGCTAAGGGGATATTTCTACACGCTGGGCCAGTTGCGGAGCGTATTGATATCGGCTTGGCCCTTAAAGATTTTCAAGAGAATAGAAAAGTTAGCCTGGCAGGAAGAATTATCGCTAAGCGCCTGCATGGAAAGGCAATTTTTGCGGATTTAAAGGACGCCACAGGAAAAATTCAGCTTTATTTTAAATCAGATTTTGTTGGTCAAGAGAAGTTCGAAATTATTAAGGAAGATATAGATATTGCAGATATTCTCAGTATAAAAGGAGAGTTATTTAAGACGCATACTGGCGAGCCTTCAGTAAAGGTGGAAGAATTTTCTCTTCTTACCAAGGCCTTAAGGCCATTACCTGAGAAATGGCATGGCTTGAAAGATGTGGAGCTGCGTTACCGGCAACGCTATCTTGACCTAATTGCTAATGAAGAGGTAAAGAAGGTATTTTTGCTGCGTGCGCAGATTATTAAAGCGGTAAGGAACTTTTTGGATGAGAAAGGGTTCCTGGAAGTTGAAACACCGATGATGCATTCCATTCCCGGCGGGGCAGCAGGCAGGCCTTTTAAGACACATCATAATGAATATGATATGGATTTATATTTAAGGATTGCGCCGGAATTATATCTTAAGCGACTTTTAGTAGCGGGATTAGACCGTGTATATGAGATTAACAGGAGTTTCCGCAATGAAGGGGTATCTACCAGGCATAACCCTGAATTTACTATGCTTGAAGTTTACCAGGCTTATGCTGACTACGAAGATATGATGAAATTAACCCAGGAGTTAATTATTTTAGTGGCAGGAGAGGTTTTGGCTAAGGAGCAGTTTCAATTTCAAGGAAAGAACATAAGTTTAGCTGTTCCTTGGCAGAGGCTTTCTTTTGCTGAGCTCGTGAAAGAGAAGTTTAACATTCTTCCCGATGACCAAGCGCAAGATATGTTAAGGAAATTACAGTTCAAAGGATTTGCCAAAGACGCAGCAAAATTGACGCGCTCTCAGGTAACAAAGATAATTGAAGATATACTGGAACAGGATATGAATGTAAATCCGACTTTTATTACAGATTATTTTACTAGCCTCTGCCCTTTAGCTAAAACTAAAAAAGATAACCCCTTGATTTCTGAAAGATTCGAGTTGTATATCGCGGGATTAGAGGTGGCTAATGCCTATTCAGAGTTAAATGACCCGCTTGAACAAAGGAAGCGCTTTGAAGAGGAAATTAAAGAATTAAACGCGGAAGAAAAAAAGAGCGTGGATGAGGATTATGTATTGGCTTTAGAGCATGGTATGCCTCCGGCAGGCGGCTTAGGCATTGGTATAGATAGATTAGTGATGTTGCTAACTGATCAACCTTCGATTAGAGATGTAATCCTGTTTCCTCTTTTACGTTTACGACCTCCGACCTAATCACACCGCGTAGGTGTGGTGGGTTAGTTACAGGGCATTGAAACTAATATGTTGTGTGAATTGTGGCTGAGCCAGAGATATCTTAGAACCGGAAGAAAAGAAAAGATAATTTCTTTGACTGCGTTTATCTCTATGATAGGGATAGCTATTGGCGTGCTTGTTTTGATTGTGGTAATTGCGGTGATGAGTGGTTTTGATAAATTTTTAGAGGATAAAATGACCGGAACAAGTTCTGATTTATTTTTAGAATTTTACAGCGGGGAGAAAGAGCCTTATAAGCTGATAGATAAACTAAAGGGTATTTCCCATATCCAGGCCTGCGCTCCTTTCATTACAGGTCAGGCATTTATAAAATTAGCTCAGAAGATAATTATTAATACAGAGCTGCGCGGTATTGACCCGGAATTACAGCCTAAGATTTCTAAAATAAAAGAATATATAAAACAAGGAACTCTGGATTTAGAAGGGAATGAAGCCATATTAGGAGAGGAATTAGCTTTTAGGTTGGCCTTGCGCTTGGGCGATAATATTAGTTTGATTTCGCCCGTGACATTAAAAGAGACAAACTTTTATATAAAAGGTATTTTTAAGAGTGGTATGTATACATATGATGCAAGCCTGATATTAACCAGTTTAAAAGGGGCACAGGATTTTTTTAAAATTCCCGGCTTAGTCACAGGCATAGGTATAAAGGTGGATGATATTTATCGAGCAGAGAAAATAAAAGAAGACATTTATAGAAGTATTGAAAATGTTGGACAATATGAGGTAAGGACCTGGGTGGATGCAAATAGAAATTTTTTGCACGCCTTAAAATTGGAAAAAACAGTGATGTTCATTGTGGTGACTATGACTACAGTAGTGGCTGCCTTTGGTATTGTCAGCACGCTGATTATGTCGGTAATGAGTAAGCTCAAAGATATCGGTATATTAAGGTCGTTGGGCGCAAAGACAAAGACAATATTGCAGATTTTTATTTACCAGGGCTTAAGCATTGGCATTACGGGAATTGTTTTAGGATTAATCGGCGGTGTTGGTCTTACGCGTTCTTTAAATAAAGTGGTGGATTTTATTTCCGGCATTATCGGGACGAGTTTAATACCCAAAGACATATATTACTTTGACCGCATACCCACAAGCATCAATGTTAAGGATATCAGCTTAATTGTAATTTGTGCCCTGGCCATAAGTTTATTAGCCAGTATTTATCCGGCTTTTTATGCCACGCGCATAAATCCTGCTGAGGCAGTAAGGCATGAGTGATTATAAAGTCAGCACAAAGGCACTATATAAAAGTTATAGAAATGGCGTAAGCAAATTGGATGTGCTTAAGGGGGTTGATTTAACGATAAAAAATAATGAATTTGTCGCTATCCAGGGCCCTTCCGGAGCGGGAAAATCCACGCTTTTACATATTTTGGGCGGCTTGGATAATCCGACGCTAGGCGAAGTTTTTTTTGAAGGATTAAATATTTATGATTTGAGTGAAAATGAACGGGCAATGTTTAGAAACAGAAAAATAGGGTTTGTGTTTCAATTCTATCATCTCCTAGCAGAACTGAATACCTTAGAGAATGTGCTTTTACCCGGTCTTTTAAAATCCTGGTGGGAGAGAAAAAGGGCGAGCAATTATGCTAAGTCTATATTGGATAAGTTGGGATTATCCCAGCGTATAACCCATAGGCCAAATCAGTTATCCGGAGGAGAACAGCAGCGTGTGGCTATAGCCAGGGCATTGATTAATAAGCCGGAAATTTTACTTTGCGATGAGCCTACGGGGAATTTAGATTCAGAAAACGGACAGAACATATTAAGGCTTATTAAACAACTTAATCAGGAGGAGAATGTAACAGTTATACTGGTAACGCATGATAAAGATATTGCTTGTGTTGCAGATAGGGTTTATCATTTGAAGGATGGCATCATTATGAATTAAGCAACCATAATCACACCGCGTAGGTGTGTAAGGAGGTCAAATGAAGGTTTATATCAATGGTAAATTTTATGAAAAAAATGAGGCAAAGATTTCTGTGTTTGACCATGGTCTTCTATACGGAGATGGTGTGTTTGAGGGGATTCGTTCTTATAACCGTTTAGTTTTCAAGCTGAAAGAACATATTGTTCGGCTTCTTGAGTCTGCAAAGAGCATAATGTTAGAGATTCCTTTGACAAAGGAGCAGTTAATTAAAGCTGTGCTCGCGACCTTAAAGGAGAATAATCTTAAAGATGCCTATATACGACTGGTGGTTACGCGGGGCGAAGGTGATTTAGGCCTTGACCCGCGTAAATGTAAGGGCAAAGCTGCAGTTATAATTATTGCTGATAGAATACTTTTGTATCCCGAGAAGTTTTATAAAGATGGCTTAAAGATCATTACAGTGCCCACAGTGAGAAATTTACCTGAGGCGCTCAATCCCCAGATAAAATCATTGAACTACCTGAATAATATTTTAGCCAAGATTGAGGCGGTAAATGCCGGGTTTGATGAGGCGATAATGCTCGATGCCTTAGGATACGTGGCAGAATGCACAGGAGATAATATATTTATTGCCAGAAATGAGCATCTTTATACGCCGCCTCAGTGTATGGGGACTTTAAGAGGCATTACCCGGGATACTGTTTTAGAAATTGCAAGAAGAACTAAAATTTCTGTGCATGAACATGTAATTACGCGGCATGAGGTTTATATTTCTGACGAGTGTTTTTTGACCGGCACAGCAGCTGAGATTATACCTGTGGTTGAGGTGGATGGCCGCCTGATTGGCAGAGGAAAACCGGGAAAACTTACCTTGAGTTTGATGAAAAAGTTTAAAGAACTGACTAAAAAAGAAGGGGTTAGATATTAATCCCTAACCTATTCCCACCTACGCGGTGCGGGGGGATTAAAGGAAGGATGGGAAAATGTTGTGTGATATCTGTGGCAAAAATCCGGCGACGGTGCATTTAACTGAAATCATTGATGAGCAAATGAATGAGTTACACCTGTGTGAAGAGTGCGCGCGCCAGAAAAGTGCGCAGATGGAACAGCAATTCGGCTTAAGTGATCTTTTAGGTGGGATGGCTGAGTTTGGTAAACCGGAGAAAGAGATAGGGGCAGCCAGTAGCATTAAATGCGCAAACTGCGGTTTAACTTATGCAGATTTTAGAAAGATGGGACGACTTGGCTGCGGGGAATGTTATCAGGCTTTTAAGAAATATCTTCTGCCGCTACTTAAGAGGATTCATGGTTCAAGTCAACACTTGGGTAAGTCTCCGTTTAAAGTTGCTAAGGTTGTAAAGAAAAAATCAGATTTACAGGAATTACGCGATAAGCTTCAAAAGGTAATTGAGGAGGAGGCATTTGAAGAAGCAGCCAGGATTCGCGATGAGATAAAAGAACTGGAGAAAAAGGAGAAAAAATGAGACTCGATGATCTCTTAAATCATACTAGCGAGTGGCTAAAAGGGACCGGCCCGCATTCAGATATTGTTATCTCCAGTCGTATACGTTTGGCGAGAAACTTGGATAAATTTGCCTTTCCACACTGGGCAAATAAAAAACAGAGTGAAGAGGCGCTGGAAACAATTGAGGAGGTAATACCTAAGGTTGATTATTTAAAACAAGCCACTGTTTTTCACTTAGCAGAGTTAGATAGTATAGATAAACAATTTTTAGTAGAAAGACACCTGATGTCTCTTGAGCATGCGCAGAAAACAAACCACAAAGCAGTAGCAGTTGACGACGAAGAGATAGTAGCGATTATGCTCAATGAGGAGGATCACCTGAGGATGCAGGTTATGCAGTCGGGTTTTAATCTCTTTGAAGCCCGGAATATTATTAATAAGCTCGATGATTCTTTAAGCAAAGAATTGTCTTTCGCCTTTAGCCAAGACCTGGGTTATTTAACTGCCTGTCCGACTAATACCGGCACTGGCATGCGCGGCTCAGTAATGTTACATCTACCGGCCCTGGTAATGGCCCGTCAGATTGACCGTGTCTTATCCGCGATATCAAAATTAAGCTTTACCACGCGTGGCTTGTACGGTGAAGGCACACAGGCAAGCGGTAATTTCTTTCAGATTTCTAATCAGGTCTCTTTAGGGCATAGCGAGGATGAGGTGATTGAAAGTATCAATAGCATTATCAGGCAGATTATCCAACAGGAGAATCAGGCCAGAGAGATAATGCTTTCTCGCAATAATAGGTCAATGTTAGAAGACCGGATTAGCCGCAGCTTAGGTATTCTAAAGAGCGCGCATATTATATCGAGTCAAGAAACTATAGAGCTATTATCTTTGGTAAGATTAGGGTGCGATTTAGGAATGGTCAAGGATATTAACCGCAGCCGGATAAACGAACTATTTATTATTATTCAACCTGCGCATCTCCAGAAGATAGAGAACAAGAAATTATCCATGCAGGAAAGAGATATAAAACGCGCAGAATTAATTAGAAATAAATTGAGTTTGTCATGAACCCAATCCCACCCCCACCGCACCGCGTAGGTGGGAAAGGTTTAGGAGGTGTCAATGTTTAATAGATTTACTGAGAGAGCAAGAAAAGTAATTATTTTAGCCAAAGAAGAAGCCAGACGTTTTAATCATGATTATATCGGTACAGAGCATATACTTTTAGGCCTAGTTCGGGAAGGAGAAGGTGTGGCGGCGGCAGTTTTACAGAAAGTGGGCGTTTCTTTAGAAAATATTCGTCTTGAAATTGAGAAGCTGGTACAGCCAGGGCCAACCACCCAGATTATCGGAGACATACCCTTTACTCCCCGCTCAAAAAAAGCCTTGGAGTTGTCAGCAGAAGAGGCGCGTTCCTTAGGGCATAATTATATTGGCACAGAACATCTTCTGCTCGGTCTTATTCGTGAAGGCGAGGGCATTGCATCGCAGGTATTATTAAATTTAGGCCTGGATTTAAACACAGTAAGAAATGAAGTGATGGAACTTTTGGGTTCAGCTTTACCAGGTTTTGGCGCAGGCCAAGGCCAACAGGTAAAAAGCAAAACTCCCGCTTTAGATGCATTTGGCCGCGACCTGACAGCGTTGGCAAAGGAGAATAAGCTTGACCCGGTAATTGGCCGAATTCCAGAGATTGAACGCGTGATTCAGACATTAAGCCGGCGCACCAAAAATAATCCGGTTTTATTAGGTGAGGCAGGGGTGGGAAAAACAGCGATAGTTGAAGGTTTGGCTCAGTCAATTGTAGCAGGAAATATCCCCGAGGTATTAAAAAATAAACGCATTGTAGTTTTGGATTTGGCTTTAATGGTTGCTGGCACAAAATACAGAGGTCAATTTGAAGAAAGGATTAAGGCAGTAATGGAGGAGATAAAACGCTCTCAGGATGTGATTATTTTTATTGATGAGTTACATACCCTGGTAGGTGCAGGAGCAGCAGAAGGCGCAATTGATGCCTCCAATATTTTAAAGCCTGCGCTTTCCCGGGGAGAGATGCAGTGTATCGGCGCAACTACCATGGATGAATACAGAAAATATATTGAGAAAGATGCGGCCTTAGAACGAAGATTTCAGACCATAATGGTTGAGCCTCCATCAGTTGGGCAGACCATTGAGATATTAAAGGGCCTGCGTGATAGATATGAGGCGCACCATCGGGTGACATTTCGCGATGATGCATTAGAGGCGGCAACAAAATTATCTGACCGCTATATTTCTGGAAGGTTCTTGCCGGATAAAGCCATTGATTTGATTGATGAAGCAGGTTCGCGCGCAAGATTAAATGTTTTGATTGTTCCTGGGGATATAAAGAAATTAGAAGAGAAGGTAGAATCTTTAAGAAAAGAAAAAGAGATTTTTATCAAGAGCCAGGATTTTGAAAAGGCAGCGTCATTAAGAGACCAGGAAAGGCAGGCGCGCCAGGAATTAGAGCAGCTAAATCGCGAATGGTCGCAGGCTAAAGATAAGATGCGTCCAGAGGTAACTGAAGAGGATATTGCCAAGATTGTTTCACAGTGGACAGGCATACCTATTTTTAGATTAGAAGAAAAAGAAAGCGAGAAATTATTAAAGATAGAAGATGAGTTGCATAAACGCGTGGTAGGCCAGGATGAGGCAATAGGAGCAATTGCCCATGCAGTCAGGCGTTCACGCGCAGGGATTAAAGACCCAAAAAGGCCAATTGGCTCGTTTATCTTTTTAGGCCCTACCGGCGTGGGAAAAAGTCTGCTTGCCAGGGCTTTGGCTGAGTTTATATTTGGTGATGAAGATGCGCTTTTACAGTTGGATATGTCAGAATATATGGAAAAATTCAATGTCTCCCGGCTTATCGGCGCTCCGCCTGGTTACGTGGGTTATGAAGAAGGAGGCCAGCTTACAGAAAAGGTAAGGCGCAGGCCCTATGCAGTTATTCTTTTAGATGAGATAGAAAAGGCGCATCCTGATGTATTTAACCTGCTTTTACAGGTATTTGAAGATGGTCGGCTTACCGATAGCTTTGGCAGAAAGGTAGATTTTAGAAACACCGTTATTATCATGACCTCTAATGTGGGCGCTGAACTAATCCGCAAAACCGGTTCTCTGGGTTTTAAGACACAAAAAGAAGAAACCACTTATCAGGATATGAAAGAAAAATTACTTGAGGAGGTAAAACGCACATTTAAGCCGGAATTTTTAAACCGCATTGATGATATTATTGTTTTTCGGCAATTAACTAAAGAGGATTTACAGCGCATTATTGATATCGAGCTTGGCTTTGTGGCAGAAAGACTCAAAGAGCAGGGTATAACTTTGGATGTGAGCCAGCAAGCTAAGGACCTTCTTATTGAAAAAGGTTTTGATCCTATATTTGGCGCAAGGCCTTTAAAGAGGACCATACAGAGATTTCTGGAAGACCCCTTGGCCCAAGAAATTATTGCAAAGAAATTTAAAACAGGTGCGACACTAAAAGTTTTGCGCAAGAACCAAGAGTTAATTTTTGAGTAATGATAAGTCATTTTTTTGTCATTTTAGGCCGCAGGATTATTGCCTTTTTGTATTTTCTGGGAGGTTTGGCTAATTTAGCTTTTCAGACGATTTATTTATCATTTACCCCGCCTTTTAAAAGAGATGATGTTTTTGAACAAGCTAAAAAGGCTGGCAACGATAGTCTGCCCATAGTTTCTCTGGTAGGGTTATTTATCGGTCTTATTTTTGCCCTCCAGACCGCGTATTTTATGCAGCGCATTGGTTCTGAGATATATATTGCAAGTCTCGTCGCGCTTTCGGTAGTGAGAGAATTAGGCCCGGTGATTACTGCGTTAGTTGTGGCAGGCAGGGTTGGCGCATCCATTACTGCTGAACTTGGCTCAATGCAGGTAACTGAGCAGATAGATGCCTTAGAAACACTAGCGACAAATCCGATAAAATATCTAGTGGTTCCGCGTTTTTTAGCTTTGAGCCTGATGTTGCCCATACTGACTTTATATGCGGATATAATCGGTATACTGGGAAGTTATCTTATCTGCGTATATAAACTAGGCATATCCGGCAGTATGTATCTTAGGGTAACTTTTGATTCCTTACTGAATAAAGACTTATTTACAGGTTTATTTAAGACCATATTTTTTGGAATGATTATTGCCCTGGTAAGTTGCTACGAAGGGTTTAATGTAGAAGGCGGTGCAGAGGGAGTAGGGCGCGCAACTACAAAGTCAGTGGTAGTTACATTTATTATGATTATTGCTGCTGACTGTTTCTTTACCGCCTTATTTTATTTTATATTCCCATAAAGCTTTCATTAATGAAAGCTTTATGGGATGCCGAAATAATGTGTTTTGGAATCTCGTTAATCCTATCCCGCCTCATAAACCGCACTAAAATTCTGTTCCATAATTTTAGTGCATTCGGCGGGATAAGTTCGGACATATAACTTACGTCGCTTTCGCTCCGTAAGTTATGTCCTCACTTATGATAGAAATTCAAGGTTTAAGCAAATCTTTTAACAGTCATAGTGTCTTAAATGAATTAAGTCTTACTATAAATACTGGTGAGACTTGTGTGATTATTGGCCGCTCTGGCTGCGGAAAATCTGTGCTTTTAAAGCATATTGTAGGAATACTAAAAGGCGATAAAGGCGGAGTTTTGGTTGATGGTAAAGAAGTAGGAAGACTTAATCAAAAAGAATTAAATGTCCTGCGATTAAAGATCAGTATGGTCTTTCAAGGCGGTGCGCTTTTTGATTCTATGACTGTAGCAGAGAATGTGGGATTTGGTCTTATTGAACACCGGCACCTTACAAGAAAAGAGCTATTAGAACAAGCAGAGGATGCTTTGTCTTTAGTAGGCTTGTGCGGTATCGGTAATTTAATGCCTTCAGAATTAAGCGGTGGAATGAAGAAGCGCGTGGCCTTGGCGCGCGCAATTTGTATAAAACCAGAAATTATCCTTTACGATGAGCCTACAACCGGTGTAGATCCTATTACTGCAGATAGCATAAATGAGTTGATTAAAAGTCTTCATGATAAATTAAAAGTTACCTCAGTTGTAGTAACGCATGATATGAAGAGTGCCTATAAAGTAGCAGACAGGATTGCCATGATGTATCAAGGAAAAATCATTGCTGAAGGTAGGGCCGAGGAGATCCAAAATACAGAGCATCCCGTAGTGCATCAATTTATTAACGGATTAGCAAAAGGACCGATAACAGAGACATTAGAGCAATTCCGTTAAAATTAAAAATTCATACCAATTCCCACCCCTGCCTGCCGGCAGGCAGGTACGCGGTGGGATTGGGTTTGGGATTAAGAATAGGGAGGATTTAAGATGATATTTGGTAAAACAAAATTGGAATTAAAGGTAGGAGTTTTTGCTTTACTAGGTCTTATAATTTTAGTTATTTTCGTTTTATCCATTGGTAATTTTAAAACCTGGACTTCAGGCTATCGCGTCACTTTTATCTACAATTTTGCCAATGGGATAAAACTGGGGGCACCAGTGAGATTTGCAGGAATAGATGCAGGCGAGGTAAAAGATATAAAATTTATCTTTGATCCCCAAGAGTCAAAAACGAGAGTCCAGTTAATATGTTGGGTTAGGAGAGAAGTAAGAATACCCATTGATTCTACGGTTTGGGTAAATACATTGGGTCTTTTGGGTGAGAAGTACATCGAAATTATGCCGGGCAAAGATTATACCCATTGTTTAGTTGCTGAGCAGTCTTTGGAGGGAATTGACCCCATACCGATGCACGAAATAGTTCGCTTGGCCAAGGATATTACTGAGAACTTAGATGAAAGTATTGTAAGGATAAAGAATAAAGAAGGCACAATAGGCAGGCTCCTTTACGATGATACAGTTTATAAGGAACTGGAGGCATTGGTTACAGATGTAAGAAAGCATCCTTGGAAATTATTTTGGAAGGGGAAAGAGAAGAAATAGTTGTCGCAAGTCGCAGGCTCCAAGTTACAGGTTTTAAACTTGTGACGTGCAACATGCAACATGAAACGAGATGAAGACAAAAACAGTATTCACCTGTCAAAACTGCGGTTATCAATCGCCCAAGTGGCTAGGCAGGTGCCCTGATTGTAATAGCTGGAATTCTTTTGTAGAGGAGGATTACACTCGGCCTGCCACTAAAACAAAAGAAAGGGTTTCTTTATACAAAAATGAACCGGTATTATTAAAAGATGTAGAGATAGAAGAAGAGAGTCGTCTTAAAACTGACATCTCAGAGTTAGATAGGGTATTAGGCGGGGGAATAGTTCCAGGGTCGGTCGTGTTAATTGGCGGTGATCCGGGAATCGGCAAATCCACGCTCTCTTTACAGGTTTCCAATCAATTGACTAAACAGGGAGCTACTGTGCTCTATGTAAGCGGAGAAGAATCTGTAGCGCAGACAAAATTAAGAGCCAGGCGCCTAGCAGATACTAAAAAGGAGGGTAACTTATATATTGTAAATCAGACGGATTTATCATTGATTATGGAATACATTAAAAAAATCAATCCCCAGGTTGTAATTATTGATTCCATACAGGTAATCTTTGAGCCCTCGATTAGTTCATCGCCTGGCAGCGTAAGTCAGGTAAGAGAGTGCGCAGGAATACTTACACAAATAGCAAAGTCAACCGACACATCAATTTTTATTATCGGCCATGTAACTAAAGAAGGAACCATTGCCGGGCCCAGGGTCCTTGAGCATATTGTAGACACAGTGCTTTATTTTGAGGGAGACAGGTTTTCGATATACAGGATTTTGCGAGCAGTAAAAAATAGATTTGGCTCTACTAATGAGATTGGCGTATTTGAGATGAGTTCCCAGGGCCTTTTAGAAGTGAAAAATCCTTCAGAGATATTTTTGTCAGAGAGACCCAAAGATGTTTCAGGCTCTGTAGTAGCATCAATAATGGAAGGGACGCGGCCTTTGCTTGTTGAAGTTCAATCTTTGGTGAGTAAATCCAGTTTTGGATATGCCCTTCGCAGGGCCCAAGGGTTTGATTACAATCGGCTGGCGCTGTTAATTGCAGTATTAGAGAAAAGGATTGGGTTGGCCCTTGAAGCGGAGGATATTTTTATTAACGTTGCCGGTGGTATAAAGATAGAAGACCCGGCAGCAGATTTAGCTGTAGCAGCAGCAATAGCTTCAGCATTCAGGGAACAAATAGTTATGCCTGCTACAGTGGTAATAGGAGAGGTCGGATTAGCGGGTGAAATTAGAAGTATTTCGCAGGCAATCTTACGTATTAATGAAGCAGAGAGATTGGGATTTGAGCATTGTGTGCTGCCAAGAAATAATTATAAGAACCTTGATTATAAAAAAGGCACAATAGAATTAATTCCAGTTTCTACATTAAAAGAGGCATTGGATATTGTGTTAAAAAGTTAACAGTTTTTTTTGTGCGAAGCTTCGCTTCGAACAATTTTAATTTAACTAGGAGGAAATGATGAATTTATTATTTGTGCGTATTCTTTTCTTATTCGGAAGTGCAATTATAGGACATTTTACGCTTGAGCCCAGAGGCGCAGGTCTTATGGGTATCTTAATTGGTATAATAGCGGCATTAATAATTATATTTTCAGAGGCGGGTATGCGTAAAGTATCAGTTACCGGGCTTTCCAGTGCAGTATTTGGGCTTTTATTTGGTTTGATTATGGCAAAACTGGTTATTGATGCCATTAGTCTTGCACCTATTGCTCCTGCGAATCTTTCTATTATCAGTGTCACATTGACGCTAATTTTTTGTTATTTAGGCATGATAATTGCCCTGCGTGGCAAGGATGAATTTAATATTATTATTCCTTATGTAAGACTTCGCAGGCAAGACCAGGTTGAAGATGTAATTTTGATAGATACAAGCGTAATTATTGATGGCCGGATAGTAGATATATGCAAAACCATGTTTTTGAGTGGCAAAATAGTTATTCCTCGGTTTGTATTAAAAGAATTACAGCAGATTGCGGATTCCACTGACCCTATAAAGCGCCAGAGAGGCAGGAGGGGACTTGAGATGTTACACACTATCCAGAAGGAATCCGGGCTGGATATCACTCTACATGAAGAGGATTTTCCTGAAGTAAACGAGGTAGATGCGAAGTTAGTTAAGTTAGCTAAGTTATTAGAGGCTAAGATATTGACCGTAGATTATAATCTGAATCGTGTAGCAGGCATCCAAGGTGTAAGGGTGCTAAATATAAATGAACTGGCAAATGCCTTAAAGCCGGTGGTTTTTCCTGGAGAACAGATGCACATTAAATTAATCAAAGAAGGCAAAGAATATAATCAGGCAGTAGGATATTTAGATGATGGCACAATGGTTGTGGTGGAAGATGCGCGTAGACTCATTGGCCAAGAAGTAAAGATAGTAGTTACTTCTGTGTTACAAACGCAGGCAGGCAGGATGATTTTTACTAAGTTAGAAAAGTAATGTACGTTAGCGCAATAGTTCTGTCAGCAGGCAAAGGTTTAAGATTCTCCCGCCCAAATAGTTTGACGGTAAGAGGCGGGATCCCGACTCGTAAAAGTAAAATGGTTGAGTCGGGAAATTCAAGGGTTCCTAAGCCACTTGTAAAAATAAATTCCCAGCCAATTATAATCTATTGTCTTAAGATAATAAGTAAACACCCTTCTATAAGAGATATTGTGGTAGTTGTTAATGCGCAAATCAGGGATAAAATAATTAAGGCAATAAAAAGGTATCGTATAAGTAAAATCATTCAGGTAGTTAGAGGCGGTAGACGCAGACAAGATTCAGTTCATCACGGCCTTGGAGCAATAGATGAGCGCACAGATTTAGTCTTAATACACGATGGAGTTAGGCCTTTTATTACAAAAGGCATTATTACTTCAGTGATAAAAAAGGCAAAAGATACTGGTGCAGCTATTGTGGGAGTGCCGGTGAAGGCAACCATTAAAGAAATCGCATATCGCAAATCGCATATCGCAAATCGCATAATAGTAAAAAAAACATTAGATAGAAATAGTCTCTGGGAGATACAGACACCGCAGGTGTTTAGAAAGGATTTGATTTTGAGGGCATATGAGAAATTTGGAAATGCTGATGTTACTGATGATGCGATGTTAGTTGAAAAATTGGGTACTAAGGTAGGTGTGGTTTTGGGTTCATACGATAATATTAAAATTACTACTCCTGAAGATTTGAGGTTAGCAGAAGCGATATTGGAATGTCATACAGAATAGGCATTGGTTACGATATTCACCGTTTAGTTGAAGGCCGAAAATTATTCATCGGGGGAGTTGAGATTCCTTACATAAAAGGCCTATTGGGGCACTCTGATGGCGATGTGCTTTTGCATGCTATATGCGATGCACTATTAGGGGCAATAGCAGAAGGCGATCTCGGAGAGCATTTCCCAGATACAGATCCTAAATATCATGGGATTTGTAGTGTAGAATTGTTAAAAATAGTTATGGATTTAGTAAAAAAGAAAGGTTATGGAATTAGCAATATAGATGCAGTGGTAATTGCCCAAGAGCCCATGCTCACACCTTTCAAAAAGCAGATAAAAGAAAGAATCGCCAGCGTCTTAATGATAAGCGAGGAATCTGTGAATATAAAAGCCAAAACCAATGAAGGTCTGGGTGAACTCGGCAAAAAAGAAGCCATTGCGAGTTTCGCTGTTACAATACTAAGTAGGGGGGAATGAAAGATGACTTGCATTTTAACTATATTATTTATTCTCATTGCGCTCTCTATTATAAAAATTATACTTATTTCTATATTCTTTTATGAAGAAATCAGGGCAGCGCAAAGCAAGGATCCGGCAGCAAGGAGTTTCTTAGAGGTGCTTTTGCTTTATCAGGGTTTACATGCCCTTATTAGTTATCGCATCGCACATTTTTTCTATAAACTGCGTTTTTTCTTTTTAGCGCGTCTAATAAGCCAGATTTCAAGACACATAACCGGCATTGAAATACACCCGGGTGCGCAAATTGGCAGGAGATTTTTCATTGACCATGGTATAGGCGTTGTAATTGGAGAAACGGCAATTATAGGGGATAACGTGCTTTTGTATCAGGGCGTAACATTAGGCGGCACGGGTCTTGAAAAAGGCAAACGCCATCCTACAATCGGTAATAATGTGGTAATTGGTGCAGGGGCAAAGGTACTGGGAAATATAACTATCGGTGATAATTCTTATATCGGCGCAAATGCAGTGGTAGTTAAAGACATCCCGCCAAATTCTACAGTGGTAGGGGTTCCGGGAAGGATTACAAAACAGGACGGCAAAAAAATCGATGTTAGTTTAGACCATATCCATATACTTGACCCGATAATGCAGTTGATTGAAGAGCTAGAGAAGAGGATAGAGGACCTAGAGAATAGAAAATAGCCGTACGTTATGATTTTCGGCTTTGTCTGCGCGTGCTGAAAATTTTCGCCGTGCACTTCGGTTTACGGCTCGCTTACGCTCGTGCCTTACCCATCAAGATATGGCTGCTCGGCTGCAGCTCACCGTAATTCCTTGTGCACTCCGTAGTATATGGGCCGAAAATTTTCTTATGCACGCTCCGCCAAAACCGAAAATCCAAGTCAAGCCACCCGCTAAATTAAACTATAGATGAATAACACAATCAATATCTACAATTCCCTTACCCGTAAAAAAGAAGAATTCATTCCTATAAACTCGCCTCAGGTAAATATCTATACCTGCGGGGTCACGGTATACGATGAAAGCCACATCGGGCATGCCAGAAGTCTTTATATCTTTGACGTTATAAGACGGTATCTAAAGTATCGCGGTTTTAAAGTTAACTTCGTACGTAACATTACTGACATAGACGATAAGATTATCAATCGCGCCAATGAACTAAAGGTTGACTGGAAAGATTTGGTGAAAAAATATATCGACAGATACTATGAAGATTTGCAAAGCCTTGGGATTGAAAAAGGTGATTTTGAGCCGCGGGCAACGGAGAATATCCCGGAGATGATTAAATATATTCAAGGTTTAATCGATAAAGGATTTGCGTATGTTACAAATAGAGGAGTATATTTTAGCGTGCGTAAATTTAAGAATTATGGGAAGTTATCCGGTCAAAGCACTGAGCAGATGTTAACCGGAGTGAGAAAAGAGCCTGATGAGACAAAAGAGGATCCCTTGGATTTTGCCTTGTGGAAAATATCAAAGCCTGGCGAGCCATCATGGGATAGTCCGTGTGGAAAAGGCAGACCCGGTTGGCATATTGAATGTTCGGTGATGTCGCAGGAATTTTTAAAGACAGATACATTGGATATTCATGCAGGCGGCAGGGATTTAATCTTTCCGCATCATGAAAATGAAATTGCGCAGGCAGAGGCACTGACCGGAAAACCTTTTGCTAAATACTGGATACATCACGGGCTACTCACTATCAACGGTCGGAAGATGGCTAAGTCGTTGGGAAATTTTGTGACGATAAGGGATTTTTTAGATAAATATCACGATGCGGATATCTTGAAAATATTCTTTTTGTCAGCGCATTATTCCCAACCCATCGATTATAATGATAACAAGATAGAGGAATCTAAGCGAGCTCTCGATAGGATTAATGAGTTTTTATTTAAGGCGCATGAGTTTAATAAAGAAGTGCATAAAACTTCGGAGAGCGACTTTGAAGAAATTAACAAAATTAAGATTAAATTTGAAGAAAGTATGGATGATGACTTTAATACTCCTCGAGCCATAGCCTCTATTTTTGATTTGGTAAGTTTGGGTAATAAAAATATTGAGAATAAAGATTTCTTCGCTTCAGCGATCAATATGTTAGGAAAATTATCTTCTGTGTTGGGTATGTCTCTTACAAAATTTACTTTTACTACTGATGAGGGGGAGATTCAGTCGTTAATTTTAGAGAGAAAAGAAGCACGTAAAAAGGGAGATTTTTCACGGGCAGATAAAATAAGAGAAGATTTAGAGAAAAAGGGTGTTATTTTGCAAGATACAAAGAATGGAAAAACAATATGGCGCAGAAAATCATGAAAGTGAAAGGCAAGTTTATTACATTTGAAGGTTCAGAGGGATGCGGCAAGAGCACCCAGTCGAGGTTGCTCGCTAAATATTTACGAGAAAAAAGCTATCCAGTGGTATATTTGCGCGAACCAGGCGGAACAGAAATAAGTGAAAAGATAAGAGAAATATTATTAAATCCTAAAAATCACATCACGCCGATATGCGAAATGCTTCTTTATATGGCAGCCAGGGCTGAGGTGGTAAATAAAATCATTAATCCTGCGATTACTCAAGGTAAGATTGTTATCTGCGATAGGTTTTTAGATTCTACGCTTGCCTATCAAGGTTTTGGCTTAGGAATAGATATCAATTTTATTAAAAAAATAGGTAATTTCGTTACCGGTGGCAGGAAACCGGATTTAACTATACTTTTGGATTTACCTGTGAAAAAAGGGCTCAGATATCGTAAATTAAAAAAGGACCGTATAGAGAGAAGGTCCTTGGCATACCATATTCGTGTAAGAAATGGGTATCTTAAATTGGCTAGCAAAGACCCAAAAAGAATAAAAGTTGTAAAGGTAGATAAAGATAAATCTGTAACACAGGCAGAGATAAGGAAGTTAGTATTAGATAAAATATAACCCTTTCACACCCCTGCCTGCCGGCAGGCAGGTACGCGGTGGGATTAAAATTATGTCATTTCAGGATATCAAAGGCCAGGATAAACCAATACAAATATTGAAAAGCTACATCGAACAGGACCATCTAAAAGGGGGCTATCTCTTTGTTGGTCCTGAGGCTGTGGGCAAAAAATCAATTGCTAAGACATTAGCTAAAGCAGTAAATTGCCAGGCATCCAATCTTGACACTTCGACTACGCTTGAGTGTCATGGTGAGCGGACCCTTCGACTGCGCTCAGGGTTCGTCCCGAGCGAAGTCGAGGGACGAAGTCGAACCATTGATTCCTGCGATAGATGCATATCTTGTATAAAGATAGAAAAAAATCAACACCCGGATGTGCACATTATTGATGCTACTACGTTGTCCAGTATTGATATAGAACAAAATAGGTCTGACGCAGGCGGCTCGGATGCGATAAAAATAGGCCACATTCGTCAATTACAGAAAGACATTAGTTTAAAGCCCTACGAAGGAAAGAAAAAGGTCTTTATTATCGATGATGCGCATAATTTGACTCAAGCTGCTTCCGGTGCACTCTTAAAAATATTAGAAGAGCCTCCGCAAGACAGCTTAATTATTTTAATTAGTAATAAACCTATATTACTTTTTAAAACCATAATTTCCAGATGTAAGGTTTTGAAGTTTTATTCTCTAGCAAGACCAGAACTGGAGAATATTTTTAAAAAAGATTTTGCTCTCAATGATAATACGGCTCATTTTTTGGCTTATTTTTCAGAAGGAAGACTGGGCTGCGCTTTGAGATTAAAGGATACCGATATATTGAATGAGAAAAACAGAATTATTGACCAGATTGTTTTTTCACGCAAGGCCAACATAAATAATCTGTTAATACAAAATAGGGAGGATATGCGAGCCTATTTGAATATACTGGTAACCTGGTTCAGGGATATTTATTTACTTAAGGTCGGCATTGGCACTTCAGAAATTATTAATTTTGACCGTAGAGATGACTTGCTTAAGGTTATGAGCCGGTTTTCTTTCTTGGATTTGGACCAAATACTAAATTCTATATCAGATTCCATATTGTATTTGGGGCAGAATATTAATATTAAATTACTGTTATCCAATCTAAAGTATTCTATGGAAGGTTAAGCGTTTTTATGGAAAAGACAATTCTTGTGCGCTTGAGAGATTCCGGGCAGGTGTATTCTTATAATGCCGGCAATTTAGAGGTTAAAGAAGGGAATTATGTTATTGTGGAACACGACCGCGGTTTAGATTACGGTTTAATTGTTTCTCCGACTCAAAGTGCTAAGTTGGACATCAGCTCAAAAGAGCCGATAAAGAAGATAATCCGCTTAGCAGGAGAGTCTGACCTAAAGCAAATCGCAGAGAATAGGCTAAAAGCAAAGGAGGCCTTTAATACCTGTTTAAAAAAGATAGAAGAGCACAAACTCCAAATGAAACTTGTGCAGGTGGAATATTCTTTCGACCGCACTAAAATCATATTTTATTTTACTGCTGAAGGTAGAGTTGATTTTAGAGACTTAGTAAAAGACTTAGCTAAGATTTTTAAGGCCAGGATTGAAATGAGACAGATTGGGGTGCGGGATGAGGCAAGAATTTTTGGCGGCTTTGGTTCTTGCGGAAGAGAGCTTTGTTGCGTAAAATTCATAAAAGATTTTGAACCGATTACTATTAAAATGGCTAAGGAAGAGGGCCTGCCTTTAAACCTACCGAAGATTTCTGGATTATGCGGAAGATTAATGTGCTGCCTTAGCTACGAATATGAAACATATAAGTTATTATCCAAAGGTTTACCTCGGGAAGGAGAACGCATACATACCCAACAAGGTAAAGGTAAAGTTACCAGCATAAATGTTTTTAAACGCACAGCAACTGTGGAATTGGAAGATGGAACGCAGATTGAAGTAAGTTATATGGAAAAAGAGCATGGCAAATAAATTCTATATTACCACTCCTTTATATTATGTAAATGCCTCACCGCATATCGGGCATTCTTATACCACTATCGCTGCTGATTGTTTAGCGCGTTATATGCGCGGAGTTTTAGGCCAAGATAATGTTTGGTTATTAACCGGCACAGACGAGCACGGCCAGAAAATCCAAAGGGCGGCAGAGGAATCTAAATTGAACCCGCAAGAATTTGCGGATAAAATGGTTTTACAATTCAGGGGCCTTTGGAAGGCTTTGAATATCTCTTACAACGATTTTATTCGTACAACTGAAAAAAGACATGAAACTGTAGTGCAAAAAGTTTTGGAGATACTTTTTCAAAAAAAGGATATTTATCAGGCGAAATACGAGGGCTGGTATTGCACTCCCTGCGAAACCTTCTGGAGTGAATCTGGGGTAGTTGAACAACTTTGCCCTGATTGTAAAAGGCCTTTGGAGAAAATTGCCGAGACTAATTTCTTCTTTAAACTTTCTAAATATCAAAATTGGCTGATTAAACATATCCAGGATTATCCTGATTTTATCCGGCCGATAAATAGGCGTAATGAAGTTTTAAGTTTTTTGAATTTAAATAAATTAACCGACCTTTGTATCTCGCGGCCAAAAGAAAGGCTATCCTGGGGCATACCTTTACCTTTTAGCCCCGAGCATGTCTGTTATGTCTGGTTTGACGCTTTAATAAATTATATCAGCGCCGTAGGCAAGTTTGATGAAAAAGATAATTATCATTCCCAGTGGTGGCCGGCAGACCTGCATTTGATTGGCAAAGATATCCTCAGGCAACACGCCATATACTGGCCGATTATGCTAAAGGCGCTGAATATAGAGCTACCTAAAACGATTTTTGCCCATGGTTGGTGGTTGCTTGGCCAAACAAAGATGTCAAAATCCAGAGGCAACGTGGTTTCGCCCATTGATATGGTAAATCAATTCGGAATAGACGCATACAGATATTTTTTGCTGCGTGATGTGCCTTTTGGATTAGACGGGAATTTTTCAGAAGAGGCGATAATTAAAAGGTATAATAGCGACCTGGCAAATGACTTAGGTAATCTTGTTTACCGGACACTTACCATGATCGAAAAGTATTTCCGGGGCAAGATTCCTGAGGAGAAAATAGATGTAAAGGATAGCCTGGCTGCTGCAATAAAAGACAGATTAAAACAGCTAAGCTCCGGGATTAATGCAGATATCGGCACATCCGGCAATTATAATTTCAGTGCAGCCCTAGAAAATATTTGGGAACTGATAAATATGGCAAATAAATACATTGAAGACACCAAGCCCTGGAATTTAGCCAAAGGGAATAAAACCAGTGAACTTGAGGCATTTATATATTTATTGGTTGAGGTAATAAGAAAAGTTGCAGAAAGAATTTCTCCCTTTATGCCCCAGACCAGCGCTTGCATAAAAGAGCAATTCGGCGAGAGAGAAATCAAGAAAGGAAAACCCTTGTTCCCACGCATTGATATTCCAAAAACCTAATACCTATAACCTAACACCCCTGCCTGCCAGCAGGCAGGCATAACCTATGTTCATAGATACTCATTGTCATTTAGATTTCCCTGAATTTGATCAAGATAGAGATGAAGTTATTAAACGCGCCAAGAGTCAAGGTATTGAATATATTATTAATATTGGCTCAAGCATCGAAGGTTCAAAAAAATCTTTAGAGCTAGCCAAAAAATACGATTGTATTTATGCTACAGTAGGTATTCACCCCCACGCTGCAGATAAGTTTGATAAAAAAGAGGAGGCTGCCTTAAAAGAGCTGGCAAAGAAAGATAAGGTAGTAGCCATAGGTGAAATAGGCCTAGATTATTACAAAAATTATTCTAAAGCAGAAAATCAAAGATTAATGTTTATATCTTTATTACAACTAGCTAAGGATTTGGATTTGTCCCTGGTTATACATAGTCGGGGAGCCGCAGATGATACCTTAAGGGCATTAAAAGAGGCAATGCCGATTAAAGCAGTTGTGCATTGTTTCTCTGGCGATGAGATTTTTTTAAAGGATTGTTTAGCTTTAAGTTTTTTTATTTCTTTCACCTGTAATATTACTTACCGAAAAGCAGATAATCTAAGAAATCTGGTCAAAATTACTCCTTTAGAAAGAATTTTATTAGAAACCGATGCGCCATTCTTGCCGCCTGAAGGTTTGCGCGGCAGAAGAAATGAGCCACTTTATGTAAAAAATCTTGCGAGTGAAATAGCTAGAATAAAAGAGATTAACTTAAACGAAGTAGCCCAGGTCACTACAGCTAATGCAAAAAATTTCTTCAAGATCGGGTCTTGAAACACGTATGCCATGAATTCTCGCGTTTCTCTTGTAAAATGTAAAAGCTATGAAGCGGCTCTAGTTCAAGAGGCAATCAGAAAAGCCATAGATTTAATTGGAGGAGTTGCTGGTTTTATTAAACCCGAAAGCAGGGTGTTAGTAAAACCCAATCTTTTAATGGCTAAAGAGCCGGAGTTTGGCATTACCACTCATCCTGAAGTTGTGCGCGCAGTAATCAAGATTTTAAAAGAAATTAACTGTAAGATATTTGTTGGAGATAGCTCTGATGTTTGGGGTAATCAGATTGAGGATGCGGATGAAGTCTATCTGCGTTCAGGAATAAAAAAAATCTCTGAAGAAGAGGATGTGGAGTTGGTAAAATTCGACAAGCGGCGCTGGCATAGAAAAGTCCCTTTAACTACATGGCTGGGGGATTGCGATTATCTGGTGAATTTGCCTAAATTTAAAACACATAATTATACAATTTTAACCGGGGCGATAAAAAATTTATTTGGCCTGGTTCCTGGAACATATAAGACAGAACTGCATAAGAATAATTTTAATCTGAATGATTTTTCAAAAATGTTGGTGGATATTTACGAAACGGCAAGGCCGGCTTTAACTATTGTAGATGGTGTTGTTGCTATGGAAGGAGACGGCCCGGGAACCGGCGGTAAGTTACGCCAGATGAATTTATTGCTTGCCAGTTGCGATGGCGTGGCTGTGGATTGCGTGATGGCATTAATTATGGGAATCAAGCCTTATGATATATTGAGCACCGGGGAAGCAGCAAAGAGGGGTTTGGGAGCTGCAGATATTAATTCTATTTCAGTTTTGGGCGAGAAGTTAGAAAATGTTACAGGTGAGCCATTTTTACTTCCTTCTACTTCCACGCTAATTAAGAGAGTGCCAAAGCCTATAATTGAACTTGCCAGAAGACTTATTAAATATTATCCTTATATTGAGCGCGATAATTGTATAAGTTGCGCTGCCTGTATCCAGGCTTGTCCTAATAAGATTATAAGCATGAAAAATGACCGCATTGTTTTTGATTATTCTAAGTGTATTGCTTGTTTTTGTTGCCAAGAAGTTTGTCCTGCGTCAGCGATTAAGGTAAAGAAAAGCTTGTTAGCCAAAATAATAGGGCTATAGATTGATTTTTTAACGGGTCCTGTCTTGGGTATTTTCTCGCCGCATCACGCGGCTCGAAAACACCCAAGCCACCCGTTAAAAAATCTATACACCATTGTTGCTTGATGGTTTTTGAAGCCGCGCTCCCTGTCTACCGGCAGGCAGAGAAGGGTGTCCCCAAAGAGATAAGATGAATATGCGAACTATAAATTGGGATAAAGGAAAAATTAAAATTATCGACCAGACAAAATTGCCTTTGAAATTGGAATATATTTATATTAAGGATGTAGAGAGTCTAAGGCTCGCAATTAAGCTTATGAGGATACGCGGAGCTCCGGCATTAGGTGCAGCAGCAGGTTTGGGGCTGTATTTGGGTATCAAGGATACTCAAGCAAAAAACTTCAAGCAGTTTAAGAAAGAATTAGATAATATAATAAACTACATAGGCTCATCGCGGCCTACAGCAGAGAATCTTTTTTGGGGGCTAGAAAGGATGCGTCGGGTTGCTTTAATGCATAAGAATGAACCCATATCTAAGATAAAGAAATGTCTTCTTAAAGAAGCGCAAAAAATTATGGAAGAAGACAGAGTTGCTTGCAGAAAGATAGGTTATTACGGCGCAAAGTTAATCCAGAAAAACGATACAATATTGACTATTTGTAATGCCGGGATCTTAGCTACCATTGATTACGGAACTGCTTTAGGGGCTGTTTATTGTGCTTATGAAGAAGGCAAGAATCCAAAGGTGTTTTCCTGCGAAACCAGGCCGATGCTGCAAGGTGCGCGTCTTACTACCTGGGAATTAAAAAGAAAAGGTATTGATGTTACTCTAATTTGCGATAGTATGGCAGCAACCCTGATGCAACAAGGAAAAATAGATAAGGTCATAACCGGTGCAGACAGAATCGCAGTAAATGGTGATGCTGCGAATAAGATTGGAACCTATAATCTAGCAGTTTTAAGTAAATATCATCATATACCATTTTACACTGCCGCCCCTAAATCCACTTTTGATTTTAGCATTAAAAGCGGAAAGGATATACCTATTGAAAAGCGAAAGCCAGAAGAGCTAACAGAATTATTTTTTAAAAGACCTATAGCACCAAGAGGAATAAAAGTTTTTAACCCGGCTTTTGATGTAACACCTAATGCCTTAATCAGCGCAATCATTACTGATAAAGGAATTATCAAACCGCCCTATAAAACAAATATTAAAAAAATATTAGGTAAATAAACGATGTTAGTGAGTAAAATTGGCGAATTCGGCTTAATTAAAAGATTTAACAGGCAGATAAAGACAGATGCATCGGTTATTAAAGGCAGCGGAGATGATTGCGCTGTCCTTGAGTGCGATAAAAATAGATACCAATTATTTAGCTGTGATATGATTGTTCAGGATATTGATTTTACGCTCAAAGACGCTCCGTATCTAATCGGTAGAAAATCATTAGCTGTAACCTTAAGTGATATTGCTGCTTGCGCCGGGCTGCCGCGATATGGCTTGATATCGATAGGTATGCCCCCAAATACGTCAGTTGAGTTTTTAGACAAGGTCACCAGAGGCATATTCAGCCTTGCCAAAAAATATAAAATAAATATTGTGGGAGGAGATATCAGCCGTGCAAACAAATTAGTGCTTAATACGAGTTTATTGGGAATTGTGGAAAAGAAAAATCTAGTTTTAAGAAGCGGTGCTAAAATAGGCGATATAATATTTGTGACCGGAGCCCTGGGAGGTTCAATTTTTGGTAAGCACCTTAGATTTACCCCTAGAATAAAAGAAGCAAGATTCTTGGTAAAAAATTTTAGAGTAAATTCTATGATTGATATCTCTGATGGCCTGGCGCAAGATTTAGGTCATATCTTAGAACAGAGCAAGGTTGGAGCTACAATATATGAGGACCTGATTCCGATAAGTAAGGCAGTCAGTTTAGCCGATGCGCTTTATATGGGCGAAGACTTCGAATTACTTTTTACTTTATCTAGAACCGAAGCAAAGAAAGTTATGAAAAAGAATTTATATAATTTTAAACCTATCGGAGAGATTGTGAGTAGAAAGCGCGGCTTGCGGTTGATAGACAAAAGTAATCGTGAAAAAATTATTACCCCCAAAGGATTTCAGCACTTTTGATGAAAATAATTTCGCATTCAGTTAGAGAAACAATAAATATAGGTAGGCGAATAGCAAAGAGTTTAATGCCAGGCGATATTATTTGTTTATTTGGTGAGCTTGGTTCGGGTAAAACCGTGCTAACTAAAGGGATTGCCCAAGGATTAGGGGTACAAAAAAATAAGATTATCAGTCCTTCATTTGTTCTGATACGTATCCATACCCAAGGCAGATTACCGCTATATCATTTTGATCTTTACAGGTTAAAAGCGCCTCGTGATATCCTAGGTTTAGGATACGAGGAATATCTTTATGATATAGGTGTCACTGTAATTGAATGGGCAGACAGGCTAAAATACCTGTTGCCTGGAGAGCATCTTAAGATTAAATTATCGGTTAAGGGAAAAGAGAAGAGGCTGCTTGAATTCAGCGCTAGTGGCAGCCGGTATAAAGAGTTATTAAAAAAAATCTATGAAAATATTAGGCATTGATACCACTACTAAGTTTTTATGTCTGGGGGCCTATGACGGTGCCAAAATTTACGAGTATAATCTGGAGTTGGGCATTAAGCATTCAGCTTTACTTGTGCCGACCATAAAAAGAGTACTTGATGCACTAGAATGGCATATCAGCGAAGTTGATTATTTTGCCTGTGGTTTGGGCCCGGGTTCTTTTACTGGTATGCGCGTGGGTTTAGCTACCATCAAGGGCTTGAGTTGGGCAACAAAGAGGCCGGTAATAGGAATTTCCACCTTAGATATTCTGGCGCACAGCGTAAAGGATAGCGATAAAAACATTATACCCATTATTGATGCAAAAAGAAATCTTATCTATTGCAGTATTTATAA
>Ga0315279_10001987_pt1 | contig 32085 bp, 24 predicted proteins | sample YL17G06_20_MG_FD_203694 | JGI IMG/M metagenome (GOLD analysis project Ga0315279, IMG submission 203694) | Sediment microbial communities from Yellowstone Lake, YNP, Wyoming, USA - YL17G06_20 | ecosystem: Environmental > Aquatic > Freshwater > Lake > Sediment | place: USA: Wyoming | collected...
TCCGGCGGAAGCAGTGTAAGGATATAGGGCCACTGTTTGTCCTCATGCACCAATGGAATTTTCATGCGCACCAGAATGCCACAATCCACGGGTGCGGTCAATTCCTTATTTTAACGCCTATGCCCCTAATCCCTATCCGCCCCTCCCCATCCCCTATTCCCGAGCCTCTGCCCGAGGACGTGGCGCAGCGCCGTCTCCAGGTCTGAATGCTGGAACAGGTAACCTGTCGCGAGCAGCTTCGCGGGCTCGACGCGCGTGCTTGCCAGAAGCAGCTCGTCAGCCATCTCCCCCAACAGCAATCTGGCCGCGAAGCTGGGCAGCGGAAAAACTGCTGGCCGCGAAAGCACGCGTCCCAGCGTCTTGGTGAATTCCAGATTTGTGACGGGCCTGGGAGCGACTGCGTTTACTGGACCGGCCAGCGAATCGGTCTGAATGGCGTGATAGATCACCCCGACTAGGTCGTCCAGGGTGATCCAACTCATGAACTGGCGGCCGTTCCCGATCTTCCCGCCGACTCCGATGCGGAAGGGAAAGAGCATCTGCGCCAGCGCACCACCGGCGGTACTCAGCACTATGCCGATTCTCGGAGTCACGACACGAATTCTCTTTTCTGAAGCCGCGTGGGTCGCCTCTTCCCAGGCGACACATACCTCGGGTAGGAAGCCCTTGCCGGGCTTGTCGTCCTCGCGCAGAATTTCCTCTCCGCGTTCGCCGTAAAACCCGATGGCCGAAGCACTGACCAGCACCTTGGGAGGCTGCGCAAGACGCGACAGGGTTTCGGCGAGAAGTCGAGTACCCTTGCTCCGGCTCTCGAGGATCTGCCGTTTCCTCGTGGCAGTCCATCTCCCTCCAGCGATGTTCTCGCCTGCGAGGTGAGCTACCGCGTCGAAGCCCTCCACACTCGAAGCCTCCAGGATGCCCGCCGACGGGTTCCAGGGGATTTCGCCGGATCCTGCTTTCGCGGGCGTCCGGACCAAGCGGCCGATGTCATGCCCGCACGACGTCAAGTAGGGGATCAGCGCACGCCCAATCAACCCTGACGCTCCACTCACCAGAATCCTCATCGAAGCCTCCCAAAGCATTACACCACAGAGACGCAGAGCTCACAGAGACAAATGGAAATTGATATTCCCATTTTAGCTGGTTAGAGTACGAAGGGACATGGCTGATATGGAATTGGGAAAGCTCGAGAAAACCCCGAGTCGGAGATCCGCAGAAGACTTCCGTGTTCTTTCGAACACCATCCTGCGCTGCGAGCTTCACGGCCGGCAACGAGCCGACTTTCTCCGCGAGGCGACCCGCATTTTAATCGACTTCTCCGGGTGCGACGTTGTCGAGGTTCAGCTGCACGAAGGCAGCACCTTTTTCCGGTGCGAAGCCAGGCTCGACGCTCCCGAATATTTTCGCTTCGACAGCGAGGCGTGGCAGCGTCGATTGGCGCGTGCTGCTTCCTTTACCTGGCCTGCAGACCGGATATGCATGCGGCTCTTCGACCGGGACGTTCCACCGGGAGATCCTTTTCTCATCTCCAACGGAAGCTTCTGGACCGGGGAGCCAGATGCTCACTTCGAGGAGTCGCAGTGGGCCTCTATCCGCGGCGAGTTTCTCTCGCTGGCCATCATTCCTCTGGACGTGGGTAATGAACGGACGGGGCTGCTTCTCCTAAAAAGCTGCGTTCCGAGCTTCTTCACTGCGAAGGAAATCGAGCTTTACGAGAGTGTCTCTCAGACCCTCGCGATTGCGCTGGCTCACCGAAGGTCCAACGCTCTCCTTCGTGAGCGTGTGAAGGAGCTGACTTGCCTTTATGGCATTGCCCGCGTTACCGCGCGCCAGGACGTTTTGCTGGCTGAGATCCTTCAGAGCGTTGTCGAACTCCTGCCTCCTGCCTGGCTCTATCCCGAAATCGCCTCGGGCCGGATCGTCGTTGACGGACAAGCCTATACGAGCCCCGCTTTCACGGATGGAGTTCAAAGGCAGTCGGCCGAGATTATCGCGCAAGGCAAATACCGGGGTATCGTCGAAGTCACCTACTCCCAGGAAATGTCGGAGCGCGATGAAGGCCCATTTCTGAAAGAGGAGCGCAACCTCATCGACACCATAGCCCGCGAGGTGGCCCTCATCATTGAGCGCAGACAGGCCGAGGAGGAGAAGGCCAGACTTCAGGATCAGCTCAGGCACGCCGATCGACTGGCCACGATCGGTCAGCTCGCAGCCGGTGTAGCGCACGAGTTGAATGAACCTCTGGGAAACATCCTGGGCTTCGCGCAGCTCGCGCTCAAATGTACGGATCTTCCCGAGCAGGCTCGGAAAGACATCGACCGGATTGCCTCCGCTGCGTTGTATGCCAGGGAGGTCATCCGGAAATTAATGCTGTTTGCACGGCAAATGCCGTCGAGCAAGACCCAGTTGAACCTGAACCGCATCGTGGAGGAAGGACTCGGGTTTTTCGAGGCGCGCTGCGCCAAAGCGGGCATTCAGTTGATCCGCCGCCTTCACCCAGACCTTCCGGAGATCAATGCAGATCCGTCACAAATGACCCAGATGCTCGTCAACTTGGTTGTCAATGCTATTCATGCTATGCCGCAGGGCGGAGAGCTTGTAGTGCAGACGCTGTCGGGAGTGGACCACGTGTCGCTGGCTGTGGAAGACACGGGCGTTGGAATGAGTCGTGAGGTCATGAGTCAGATCTTCATTCCCTTTTTCACCACGAAAGACGTAAATGAAGGAACCGGCCTGGGCCTCCCAGTAACTCATGGCATCGTAACAACCCATGGCGGCTCGATTCATGTCAGCAGCGAGGTCGGTCGGGGCTCGCGCTTCGAAGTCCGCTTCCCGTTGGGAGGATCGCAACAGAGTTCTTGAGCTTTGTGATTCTTGGTGATCTTGGTGTCTTTTCAAAAGCCTAACCACCAAGAGCACAAAGACTCACCAAGAATTCTGCAAAAAGCGGCAGCATAGAGGTGATTGGAATGGCGAGAGAGCCTGAGAAGGAACGAATCCTGATTGTGGATGATGCTCCGGCTACGGTAGAGGTGCTGCAACGCAACCTGTCATCGGTAGGTTACCGGACTTTCACCGCAATCAGCGTCCAGGAAGCCATCGGGATTCTGGATTCCACACCTGTAGATCTGGTGATCACGGATCTCAAGATGCCCAAGGTGAGTGGCCTGGACCTCATTCGGCATGTGCGGGAGAACTTTCAAAACACTGAGGTCATGATGATCACCGGCTACGCCTCCATAGAAGGTGCGGTGGAGGCAATTAAGACCGGCGCCGAGGAGTATCTTGCCAAGCCCTTCACAGATGAGGAACTCTTCGCGGCGGTGCAGCGTGCACTGGACAAGCTTCGTTTGCGTCGCGCCACGCGTGCGTGGACTCATCGCACTCCAAGGGCGCCACACGGGCTGATCGGTGAATCGCCGCCCATGCTCAAGGTGTTCAGCTCCATTGCCAAGGCCGCGTCGAGTGTCGCAACCCTGCTTATCACGGGGGAAAGCGGCACCGGCAAGGAACTTGTGGCGCGGGCGATCCACTACAGCAGCCCGCGTTCCTCTGCCCCATTCGTGCCGGTTAGCTGTGGGGCCATCCCCGAGAGCCTTCTCGAGAGCGAACTCTTCGGCTATGTGAAAGGCGCCTTTACCGGCGCAAGCGAGAGCCGGGCCGGCTTCTTCCAGACCGCCGACGGCGGGACCATTTTTCTGGACGAAATCAGCGAGACCAGCCTTTCGATGCAGGTCAAACTCCTGCGCGTGTTGCAGGACAGGGAAGTGATGATGGTAGGTTCCACCCTTCCGCGCAAGGTGGACGTCAGGATTCTCGCCGCCACCAACAAAAGCCTGCCGGCGCTCGTAAAAAAAGGAGTCTTCCGGGAAGATTTGTTCTATCGGCTGGACGTTCTCACGATTGAATTGCCCCCTCTGCGCGAGCGCGGAAATGATATCCTGTTCCTAGCCCAGCACTTTGCCGTGAAGTTCGCGGAAGAGTCAGGGAAGCCCGCGCCTAAGTTCTCCGATCGGGCCCTGAAGGTCTTGCACGACTATGACTGGCCCGGAAATGTCAGGGAGCTGGAGAATGTCATCCAGCGCCTCGTGGTCATGAATGAAGGCGACACGATTGAGGTCGCCGACCTTCCCAACCTGATGCACTTTTCGGCGCTGCGCGAAACAGGTCTGGACCGGACACTCGAGGAGGTCGAATCGAAATATATCGGCAGCGTGCTGGAGAGCGTCGGCGGCAACAAGAGCCGGGCCGCCAAAATCCTCGGCATCGACCGGAAGACTCTTCGGGAGAAGCTCGCCCGCCACCCCATCCCTCAATAGAGCGAACAGCACAAAGACACAGGATTCCTTATGTTGCTAAGGAGCAGTAGGTCCCGCTTGCCGAACGGGACCTGGGACGTTTCCCATCGTTGCAAGCCAGCTGCCGGAAAAAAGGTGTCAGGACGTCTCTTTCTTTCTTCTCGAAACTTCCCCAAAAAAGGCACCGTGACATACGAAATGGTAATTGCGCCGATATGCGAACAGTAGTAGGCTAATGGAAAATGGGTCACAATTTCACATCTCGTGATCGATATCGACAGGCGTAACCGGCGCGGCATCCCGAGCCCTTTGCAAGAGGAGCTCGGCAGCTGCCGATTAGCTCCCAAAGTGGAGGTATTTCATGCCGTTAACTGGGCTTCTCCGCGGAATCTTTTCAGGGCTGATTGCATTGGTTCTCTTGCCATGGGCTGTGGCGCAGCAGGGCGGGCAAACGGGAGGCAGCACGGACGGCGGCGGAGCGCGCGGCGGCACGCTAAGGCCGCCAACGGCCAGGTCTCAGTCCGAGTCTTCTAAGCCACTGCGGCCGAATCTGCAGGTGATGTTTATTACCGGCGCGGTCGTGCAGGAGGACGGAACGCCTCTTCCGTTGGGCGTCGTCATCGAGCGCAGTTGCGGCGGCCGGGTGAGGAGAGAAGCTGGTGTGGATTCCTCCGGCAACTTCGCGTTCCAAGTTGGCGTCGCCAACCCGAGCAGCAGTGTGCTTCCCGAAGCCAGCGATGACTCCATGGGCGGACTGGAAACTTTTGGAGACAGAACTTCGCGGGCTTTTGCCCTGCCGTCGGGGATGGGCTCGATGTCATCCACAAACCTTACGGGCTGCGAATTGCGCGCTCGGGCCGCAGGCTATCAATCGAGTAAGGTGATCCTGGACGGATTTAACACAACAGGGCAGATTGAGGTGGGCACGATCGTGCTGCATCCGATCGCGAAGGTTCAGGGAACCCTGGTGAGCGTCACCAACATGCAGGCGCCGAAGGCGGCCAAAAAGGCACTGGAGCGAGCGCAGAAGGCATTACAAAAGAAACATTTCGAGGAGGCCGAGAAAGACCTGAAAACGGCGCTCAAGGTCTATCCCACCTACGCGGCTGCCTGGTTGGCACTGGGGCAGGTGTATCAACGGCAGCAGCGCAACCAGGACGCTCGCACGGCCTACACAGAGGCAGTTGCGGCCGATAGGAAGTTCGTGAGTCCCTACATCCAGCTCGCGCGGCTCGCGGCACAGGAGCAGAAGTGGAAGGAGGTGGCGGACTTTACCGATCGGGCGCTGGAGTTGGATCCGCTCGATTTTCCCGAAGGTTATTTCTTCAACTCGCTGGCCTATTATAGCCAGAACAAGCTGGACATAGCGGAAAGAAGCGCCCGAAAGGCGCTGCGGCTGGATTCGTTCCATCGGATTCCTCAGGTGTACCTTATATTGGCATACATCCTCCGGCAGAAGCAGGACATCGCAGGCGCGGCGGAGCAACTGCGAAACTACTTGAAGTTCGCACCCACCGCGGCGCTCGCTGACCGAGTGCGCTCGCAGCTCCAGGAACTGGAGAATTCCTCCGAAGCCTCGGCCAGCATACAGCCTGAGCATCCATGACCCGAAAACCGCCGCTGTCCAAAGGCGGCGACTTTTCTCAGACGGTCGCTTGCTGCGCCGGAGGGCAGGCGGCGTGAGATCTGCCATATTCATTTGAACACCACAGAGATATAGAAGTCGCCGGGTCCAGCCATCTCTGAGACCTCTGTGGTGTTACTCTCCAGTGGTTCAAAACTCCTCACCCCTCCTCCAATAAAGCCTCCTTCCTAAACTCTAGACCTATCCGATTGGCTCAGCAAAACCCACTGCAAATATTAGCCTTACCCTCTTATCAGGACATTTCATTCTTAGCGCGGGATTGGCACAGAAATCGCTATAGCACGGCTGCGTGCTAATAGCGAGTATTGGAGGACAAGCACCATGTCTGTTCCCAATCGAATGGACACGACGAAAAAATGGGATTCCATGGTTGGAGCAGTCTCGGACCGCGGGCTCTGCATCGCTTGCAGGAAGGACCCGACATGCACATATACGCGCATGTTGCCGGTAATTCAATGCGAGGAGTTCGAAGGGTACGAACCAAGGTCGAAGAACCTGCAGAGCCACGAGGGACCGGCGGATCCATTTCCACTGCCACCTGTCCCTCGTGCCGAATACAAGGGTCTTTGCACTACCTGTGCGAATCGCGAGACCTGTGCGTTTCCCAAGCCGGTTGGAGGAATCTGGCATTGCGAGGAATTTCGCTGAGAAGTTGCGGCAGTCGCCGCATTGGAGTGACGTATGCACAATCCCGTAATCATTTGGGAAGATGGGGCTGACAAGGAAAATCGCGTCTCGGCGCGCGGGCAGCCCGGCTTGGAGAGCCATGCGCCCCAGGACAAGCGCGAGACCGTAGTAGCCATCATCGACAAGCATTTATCCGCGGGGGGCGGCCTCATCTTCATCCTTGAGGATATTCAGGGTAGGTTCGGGTATCTTCCCGCCGAGGCTTTGCGCATTGTGTCTGTCAGAACCGGGCGGTCTCTCGTCGACATTTATGGTGTGGCGACCTTTTACCGATCCTTCAGTCTCAAACCCCGGGGCAAACACTTGTGCTCCGTGTGTGTGGGAACGGCCTGCCACGTCCGTGGCGCTCCGAAAGTTGCCGGCGAGGTGGAGCGGCGCCTGGGAGTCCGACCCGGTGAAACGACATCCGACAGGGAGTTCACGCTGGAAACTGTGAACTGTCTAGGCGCGTGCGCGCTTGGGTCGATCGTGGTCATTGACGGTCGCTACTTCACCAATGTGAACGCCGCCAACGTTGGACAGGCTCTCGATCGGGCTCGCGCAGGATTCGACAATATAGCTATCCAGGCAGATCAGCGGATCTTTCCCGTCGAGGTTAGCTGTCCGCGCTGCAACCATACTCTGATGGATCCGAACCATCCGATCGACGGTTACCCGTCCATCCGGGTGACCATGTCGTTTGGCCGCGAACACGGCTGGCTGCGCCTGTCCAGCCTCTATGGCGACTTTAACGTGGAGTCGGAATACGAAATACCGATGGATATGCTGATCAACTTTTTCTGTCCGCATTGCCACGCCGAACTCCTCGGAGCAGCAAGTTGTCCTGAGTGCGGCACTCCGATGGTACCTATGATCGTTCGCAACGGCGGTGTCATACAGATCTGCTCGCGCCGGGGGTGCCATGGACACATGCTGGATCTGAACGGGGGACATTTCTGATTCAGGAAAGCTCATGGAACCGCTGAAATCGATCGAAGACTTCAAGCTGTTGCAGCACCGCATCATCACCGACCGCGACCTGGATATTCCCACCATTGTCATTCCGGCCGGCACCTGCGGGCAGGCGAGCGGTGCGAACGATCTGATCCGGATTGCGAAGCGGGAGTTACTCGCGCGCCGGCTGGCGGAGAAGATCCAACTGCGCATCACCGGCTGCCATGGATACTGTCAAATGGAACCGTCGGTGCTCATCGAGCCCCGCGGAACCTTTTATCCCAGAATCGGCCTGATGGAGATGGCACGGATCGTGGTTGCGGTCGCCGAAGGCAAGGTTCTGAAGGATCTGCTTTTCAAGGATCCGGAAACGGGACGCCGCATCGAGCTCCAGGAAGAAATCCCCTTTTTCCGACGGCAGCTTCGGACCATTCTCTCACGGAACGAAAAGGTCGATCCGATCCGCATCTATCACTACATTGAGGACGAGGGTTACTCGGCGTTCATCAAGGCCCTCGAACAGGGAGATCGGCGCTGGATCGTGGAAGAGATCAAGTCGTCGGGGCTCCGCGGCCGCGGCGGGGCGGGTTTTTCCACGGGCTTGAAATGGGAGTTGCTGGCCAGGCAACCGGATATCCGCGGTAAGTTCCTTGTCTGCAACGCCGACGAAGGCGATCCCGGCGCCTATATGGACCGCAGCGTGTTGGAGGGAAATCCTCACAGTATCATCGAAGGAATGCTCATCGGCGCCTATGGAACCATGGCTACGGATGGCGTCATTTATGTCCGAAACGAGTATCCCCTCGCGGTCAAGCATCTGGTTATCGCTCTCCGGCAGGCCCAGGATCTCGGCCTGCTGGGAGCCGACATCCTTGGGACCGGATTCTCATTCAACATACGTATTGTGAAAGGAGCCGGAGCATTCGTTTGTGGAGAGGAGACCGCGCTGATCCGGTCCATCGAAGGGAAAATGGGGGAACCCAGGCAGCGGCCACCCTATCCGATCGAGAAGGGTATCGACGGCAAGCCTACCGCCATCAACAACGTGGAGACCTGGGCTAATGTCCCCCTCATCATCAAGAACGGCGCTCATGAGTTCGCGAAGATAGGCACTTCACAGAACTCGGGAACGAAGATTTTCAGCCTCGTCGGCAAGATACGAAACACCGGGCTGGTTGAGGTCCCCATGGGCATCACCATCCAGAGGATCGTGGATGAAATCGGCGGTGGAGCGCCGGGGACCGCGAGAATCAAGGCCGTGCAGACGGGTGGTCCATCAGGCGGCTGCATTCCATCGTCCATGTTCGATCTTCCGATCGATTATGAGAGCCTCTCCAAAGCCGGTTCCATCATGGGGTCGGGCGGCATGATCGTCATGGACGAGAACACCTGCATGGTCGATATCGCCAAGTATTTCATGAGCTTTTTGAAAGACGAGTCTTGCGGGAAGTGCTTCACGTGCCGCAAGGGCACGCAGCGGATGTACGAGATCCTGGACGGCATCTCGCGTGGGAAAGGGGCGCTCGAGCAGTTGAATCTGCTGGAGGAACTGGCGCTTGTGGTGAAAGACACAACGATGTGCGGTCTCGGGCAATCGGCTTCAAACCCGGTGCTCAGCACACTGCGCTACTTCCGCGAGGAGTACGAGCGGCACATTGTGCAGAAGAAATGCGACGCCTTCGTCTGTCGCGAATTGGTCGGCACCCCATGCCAGTCCGCCTGTCCCTTGGGGACGGAGGCCTGGCGCTATGTCGCTCATCTGGCCCGCGGCGAGTATAAAGCAGCTTACCGGGTCATACGCGAGACCAATCCCTTCCCCTCCGTGTGTGCCAGGATATGCGATCACGTGTGCGAAGAGAGATGCCGGCTGGGCTCGACGGGGAACAGGCCCGTTGCCATCCGTGCTCTGAAGCGATTCATCACCGACAACGTCGATCCCTCGGTCTACAAGCCGGCGCCGCCCGCCGCGTCGGCCGATGCGCCAAAAGTGGCCGTGGTGGGATCGGGCCCGGCAGGCCTCACTGCAGCTCACTACCTGTCCCTCGACGGTTTCAGAGTCGAGGTCTTCGAGGCAGATGCCGAGCCCGGAGGCATGCTCATCAGCGGCATCCCATCCTACCGCCTCCGGCGCGAGGTGCTGCGCAAAGAGATCGCCTCTCTCATCGACGGCAATATCACCATGCATTGCGGGAAAGCCTTGGGGCGCGATTTCTCCCTCGACGATCTTTTCGCTGGAGGCTTCAAATCCGTGTTCCTGGCTCTAGGGGCTCACAAGAGCCGGCGCCTCAATATCGAAGGGGAAGACCTCGAGGGGGTATACCCCGCGATCCAGTTCCTCAAGGCCTTCAATCTGCAGGGACGAACACTGGCCAGAGGCCGCGTGGTGGTGGTCGGCGGCGGCAACTCGGCTATTGATGCGGCTCGGGTCGCTCTGCGCCAGGAAGGGGTCGAAAGCGTGACCATCCTTTACAGGCGCACGCGCCAGGAAATGCCGGCCCTGCGCGAGGAAACACTCTCCGCCCTCGAAGAAGGCATTATCCTCGAGACACTTGTCTCTCCCGTGCAGATTCTTTCTAGTGACGGCAGGTTGACGGGGATCGAGTGTGTGCGCAACAAGCTGGGAGAGATCGACGCAAGCGGCCGCAGGCGTCCGGTGCCGGTGCCTGGAACGGAGTTCACCGTGGCGGCGGACACGCTCATCGTCACGATCGGCGATGAGCCTGACATTGACTATGTTTCCGCGATGGGCCTTGAGACGAGCGCTCGGGGAACACTGAAGGTCGATCCGGAAACGCTTGCCACCAACAGACCGGGCGTTTTTGCGGGAGGCGATGTCGTGACGGGACCCGACACTGTGGTCGACGCCATTGCCGCCGGCAGAAGGGCAGCGATGATGATTGGGCGCTACCTTCGCGATGAGGAATTGAAGCAGGCGCCCACAGTAAGGCTTCCTCAATGTTATATCGAGCCCACCCTGCTTTCAGACGAGGAACTGCGCCTCTCGCGCCGGGCAGATCCGCCCACTCTCCCCATTTCGCTGCGGATACGAAGCTTCTCCGAAGTTGAACTGGGACTTTCGGTGGGAGACGCGCGTCAGGAAGCGCGGAGATGCCTCCGGTGCGATCTTGAGTTTACGCAACCGAAGGATGAAGCAGAACCAGTGGCGGCAGGAGCCTAACCATATGATCGAGTTGAAAATAAACGGTCTGAACCTGTCCGTGCAGGAAGGTACAACGCTGCTTGAGGCGGCGAAGTTCCTCGGCTTCCCCATTCCAACGCTTTGCCACATGGAGGGGCTTTCGCCCTACGGCGCGTGCAGACTCTGCGTAGTGGAGATTGGCGAAGGACCCAAGGCCAGGCTGGTTACCTCCTGCACCTACCCGGCAGAAAGCGGGCTGCACGTCCGCACGGCTTCGTCCCGCGTGATGCGGGCTAGGAAAATGATCTTGGAGTTGCTCCTTGCTTCCTGCCCTCAATCCAAGACTATCCAGGACCTTGCATCGGCCTACGAAGTGCGGCAGCAGCGCTTCCGGCAAGAGTATGAGCAGTGCATCCTGTGCGGCCTCTGCGTGCGGATGTGCGAAGAACAGATGATGGCGAAGGCAATCGGCTTCCGCGGACGCGGCGAGAAGCGAAGCGTTGGCACGCCGTTTGACATGCGCTCGGAGGCCTGCCGCCTGTGCGGTGGATGCATCTACGTCTGCCCCGCGTGCCAGCTACGCTGCACTTACACAGAGCCGGAAAAGGCGATCTGCGGTGGTTGCGCGAATCTGAGTCCGCCCTGCCTCGAGAAGAAGGACAAATTTGACGACATGATGTGCTACATGAAGCCTTGCGTCGCGTGCGAGATCCGCAGCCCGTGATTTCAGTCCATACCGAGACGACCCAGGAATTCTGCGGAACAGATTTAGGAAGAAGTGCTTGTCTCACTCAAAAGGAGATGCGCAATTATGTCATTCTCGAGAACGAACGCGTCGGCTGCGACTCTCACTAAGAACCGGACTGAAGGTTCGGTGGTGCCGGCTTCTGGCATGTGTGTAACCTGCGTGGATGGCTGCATCGGGATGTGCGAGATCGGCAAGAGTGCCTACCGCGGCCATGAGGTGATCTATCCACAGCCCTTCGGAGTTATTACAAGCGCCGGTGAAAAAACCTATCCGGTAGATTATTCCCACTTCAACATCATGGGAACGGCCGTGGGCGCCCATGGCGTCGAGGCCGACAGCGACAAGGCCATTTTCCCCGCCGTTAGTCTGGAGGTCGTCTTCGGTTACGACCGAAAGCTGAAGTTCCGCTACCCTTGGATTATTCCGGGCATCGGATCCACAAACATCGCCAAGAACAACTGGGAGGGGATTGCGATCGGATCGGCCCTCGCCGGCACGGGTCTGACTATCGGCGAAAACGTCGCCGGGATGGATCCTGAGACCGTTATCAAGAACGGCAAGGTCGCGGACACCAAGGATCTGAAGCATCGGGTCACTCTGTACAAGAACTATCAGCGTGACGGCTACGGGGCCATCGTTGTGCAGTCAAACATCGAAGATACCCGCCTCGGTGTTCACGAATACGTGATCGAAAAACTCGGCGTCGAGTGCGTGGAACTGAAGTGGGGGCAGGGAGCCAAGAATATCGGCGGCGAGGTCAAGATCAACAACCTGAAGAAAGCGCAACTGCTCTACGAGCGCGGCTATATCGTCCTTCCTAATCCGACCGATCCCACGGTGATCAAGGCCTTCGAGCGCGGTGCCTTCAACGAGTTTGAACGGCACTCCCGCGTCGGGATGGTCTCGGAAGAGTCCTTCGCCAAGCGCGTGGAGGAACTCCGCAAAGCCGGGGCCAAATACATCTTCCTCAAGACCGGAGCCTATCGGCCGGCCGATTTGGCGCGAGCCATCGCATTTGCCTCCAAGTATAAGCTCGACCTGCTGACGGTCGATGGCGCAGGCGGCGGCACGGGCATGAGCCCCTGGAAGATGATGAACGAGTGGGGTGTTCCTCCCGTCGAGCTCCATTCGCTCATGTACGAGTATGCCAAGCGCCTGGCGGACCAGGGAAGATATGTTCCCGCGTTGGGCGTCGCCGGCGGGTTTGTATTCGAGGATCAGATCTTCAAGGGACTCGCATTGGGCGCGCCGTTTGTCAAGCTGGTAGGCATGGCCCGTTCCCCGATTGCGGCCGCGATGGTGGGAAAAACCATCGGCCGGGCTTTGGACGAAAACCAGCTGCCCGTTTACATCGAGCGCTTCGGCCGTTCCCGGGACGAGATCTTCGTGACGGCCAGCGCGCTGCGCAAGGAACTGGGCGACGAGGTTTTCGAGACCCTGCCTACCGGCGCGCTGGGTCTCTATACCTATTACGAAAGACTCGCGCAGGGCCTGCGCCAGATCATGGCGGGGAGCCGCAAGTTCTCGCCCGAGTATATATCGCGAGACGACCTCGCGGCTCTGACGCACGAAGCGGCCGAGATCAGCGGAATACAGTACGTGATGGACGTCGACAAGGACAAAGTCGGCGAGATCCTGAACCTCTAGAAGAGTGGTTGCTCGCGCTTTTCTCTCGACCTTTGACCCCAGAAGTCGCTAGCTCCTTGGGTCAAAAGGCGCGCAGTTCGCGGTGCGTTGCCGCGAGCTGCGCGCCAGCAACAACGCCGCATCGTCAACTCTCTACGTCCGAATCCGTGGCTTGCAGGTCTGCCCCCGGGGCCGGATGGCCTTCGCCTTCGATTGCTGCACGAACAATCCTCGATCTGGTTTCTTCGAGAAGGGAATTGATCCGGGTGAGTTCGTTCTGCAGCTGCAATAACGCCACTTCGATTTTCTGCATGCTGCTTCGCCGCCACAGAAGGATGAGCGCCGCGCTCGCTGCCAGGTAGGTCAGGACGACAACCAGAATTATTCCCACCCAGAATAAATCCATCTTCGATGGTCCTCTATATTACCAATACGCACCTTTCAGGTTGGAAGGACAGTACTCTAAGCACGATGTTCGCAGTTCGCGGTTCGCAGTTCGCAGTAATCCGATGGTAACCGACAGACTGCGAATTACTGCGAACAGCGAACTGCGAGCTGGTAACCAGACAGCAAGGCTGCGCCATCCTTTTCCAATTGTCCTCTCTGGCTGTGGCACCAACCGCCTAAGTTGCCGGCTGAACGAACTGAGCGTTTCGCGCGTCAAGCGCGCGGAAGAGTGCATCCCGGACCTTGTCGTATTGTGCCGCTACTTCAATCGGAGGATTGGCGAGGCGGCTCTCCATTCCTTCCAGCTGGGACGTGTGATACCCCGTTTTGAAGCTGGTGAACTTGAGCCCGTGCGCGGTCGAAATGACCACGATACGGGCGTCGCGCCGGACTTCCCCGCGCCGTATCAGCTTCTTCAACGCGGCCAAAGCTACGCCGGTGTGCGGGCAGTTATAAAGGCCGGTGAGATCGCCTTCGGCAGCGGCCTCTGCTAGCTCTTCTTCGGAGGCCTGTTCGACAACCCCGTCGAACTGCTTTAGCACCCGGATTGCCTTCTTATAGCTGACCGGATGGCCGATCTGGATCGCGCTCGCCAGAGTCGGCTTCGCGTGGACGGGCTCGAACGACTCAAATCCGTGGAGATAGCTTTGGTACAGGGGATTGGCATTTTCGGCCTGTGCGCAAACAATGCGTGGCAGCCGTTCGATCAGGCCCACCTCTTTCATGAGCAGAAATCCCTGCCCGAGAGCGCTGACGTTTCCTAGATTGCCTCCTGGAATAACGACTGTGTCGGGAACTTCCCAATCGAATTGCTGGCAGAGTTCGAAACTCACAGTCTTCTGCCCCTCGACGCGCAGCGAGTTCATGGAGTTCGCCAGGTAAATATCGTTGCGGGAGGTGATTTCCTTGACGATCTCCATGCAGCCATCAAAATCGGTGTCTATTGCCAGGGTTATGGCGCCGTGCGCAAGCGGTTGGACCAGTTGGGCGCTGGAGACCTTGTTCTTGGGTAGGAAAACGATCGCCGGAATTCCAGCCGTGGCGCAGTAGGCTGCGAGCGACGCCGATGTGTCTCCTGTGGATGCACAGGCGACCGCCGGTATGTTTTTGCCGTCGTGGCGCATCTGTTTGACCATGCTGACAAGCACGGTCATTCCGAGGTCTTTGAAGGATCCGGTATGGCTGTTACCGCACTGTTTGATCCACAGGTCCTCGAGACCCCACTGATAGCCGAGTTGCTCGGCCCAGAAAAGATTGCTGCCTCCCTCGCAGGTGGAGACGATGTTCTCGTCAATGATGTCAGGGCAGACAAATTCCTTCTTCCCCCAGACGCCAGAACCATAGGGCCACGCCGTACGCATAAACCGGCTGTCGAAAACGTCTTTCCACTCCTCAGCTGAAGTCATGCGCAAGGGAACGGGGTCGTGCACTACTTCGAGCAAGTCGTGACATCTCGGGCACTGATAAATGATCTCGTTGAGAGCGTATTCGCCGGGACAGCCGTTGATGCAGCGAAACGCCGCGTGGTAGCGGGCGTCGGGGTTCGGGTATTTCAATGAATATGGCATGATTGCAGCCCTCCGCAGTCAAGGACTGGGACGTCCTCCCAGGCATTCTAATACAGCGAAGGAGTCTTTGTGAGTCTTTGTGTCATCGTGTCTTTGAGTTGTCATTGAACGACAACTCAAAAGGACGCCAGGACTCACACGGGATTAGACACCGAGGACACTGATTGAAATGAGGAGAGGAGCGAGGATACTCAAGGTTTCACACCCGATCCAGGACTCTCCGAAGTGTTTTACCGTGTCACTTCTGCGGTTCGGAGGGGCGCAATTCGACGCGGCTGGGCAGGGCCCGCGGATCCATTTCCAGAAGACTGACGACAACGGTGGCCACGTCCTCGGGCAGGAGCTTCCAGGTCTTCAATGGCTCCTGCTCTGAAGACCGGCCGAACTCCGTGTTCACGCTCCCAGGCATCACATAGCTCACGCGGATGTGATCGTAGCGCACCTCCTGCATCAGGGCTTCGGAAAAGCCGATCAGGCCGAACTTTGTCGCATTGTAGGCGGCGCCTCCCGGAAATGCATTCTTGCCGGCCAGGCTTCCGATGTTGATGATGTATCCGCCTTCACGCCGTTTCATGAGCGGGATTACCTCGCGACAGCAGTAGAACACCCCGGAGAGGTTGGTCTCGACTGTGGCACGCCATTCCTCCGGAGGCATCTTTTCAACGTTGTTGAAGGAACCGATGCCGGCATTATTCACCAGTATGTCCGGGCCGCCATATCGGCGTTCCGCCTGGCGCATCATGCCGCGCACCTGCTCGTAGTCGCGCACGTCGCACACGGTCCCGCCGATGCGGCCTCCATGTCTCTCAGCCAGAGCCGTGACAGCCCGGTCGACTCCGCTTTGAGTGGTTGCACAGATGAAGACCTGAGCCCCACGATCCAGCAAAGTACGGGTTATCGCCAGGCCGATTCCCCTCGATCCCCCTGTCACCAGGGCTGATTTTCCTTCAAGCCTGCTCATAATCATTCCTGCCGCAACCCGGAATCAGACAGTCGCTGACGGATTATTTGCCGGTCTTGCGTACCAGCGGCATCAGCTGTTTATCCAACGAAGCCTCGGTGTCGCCGAGCTGCACGCGATTCAGGAACCAGTTTTCGGTGTGATTGATGTGGCCGTCCGGAGGCAGCTTGGCCAGCGGGCCGAGGGTTTCGACTTCCAGCATGTCAGGATCTGTGAAGGTCTCGTTATTGCATCCCCAGTCCGGATAGTTCAGTTTGGGATCGAAGGCGAATCGTTTCAGGAACAGCTCTCCATTGAGGTAGTATGCCGCCCAGCCCAGCGTGTTCATCAGGCCGACCTTCTGCTTCGATTTTGCTTTTGGGTCCTGGCGCAGCTGGATGTATTTCGTTCCCCACGTCCAGCGAGGATCCTTCATGTCGGTGTATCCCCACAGCACCATGGCGCGTGCCGGCATGAGGAACTCCGGATGAGGGCGATACAGCTCCTGCGGGAAGATGGCGCGGCCGCCCGGGGCCATGACTGTAAGAGCCCAGGGAGCAAACTCCGCATCCCAAAGGTTCTTATTAGTCAAGCGGTGAAGAACCGTGACGTGGTTTTCGTTAGGATCCAGCGTGATCTCCATTTCCTTTACGACGCCGGTGCTAGTCTCGATGGGCTGGACCAGTCTCAAGGTTTTGCCGTCCCAGGCGTATTTGACCGGGGTGTTGTCCGGGAAATAGGTGCGCGGCATGGCCTCGGGGGCATGCCACAGGCGGTGACCTCCGTAACTGCGCCATTCGGTCCCGCCAGTTTTACCCATTTGGTCGGCGAATTCCTTGAAGAGATTCTGGCCGCCGACAAACCCGAGCCGGATCACGCGGGGCCCGACGTCGGTGGTGACGATCAGTTCAATCTGCCCGTTGGCCAGGCGCACACAATTCGGCCACCCGCCATAACTGACTTTTTCTTGCATCTGAACCGCTCCTGAAGATATTTGCGGAATGAGAAAGAGAAACGATGAAACGGCAAAGATCCGTAGAATCGCCATGAGATCCTCCCATCGAACCTTGGCTCAGTTTATAGGATTCGCATCGTCTGTAACAGTCATTGTGTAAACTCTCTCTGCAGTCCTGGCGTATAAGGTGCTCGCGCACATCCAACGGCGATCTGGACGGCTGAACAGATCGTTCAGGCATTTCCCGAAGGTACCTCGCCACGTTTCCTACTCCGTAACCGCGACGCCATTTGCGGGCAGCACTTTCGGGAGCGTGTGAAGGCAATTGACATTGAAGAAGTCCTCACAGCTCCGAGGAGTCCTTGGCAGAATCCCTTCTGCGAGAGGCTGATCGGCTCCCTGCGTCGCGAATGCCTGGATCACGTGATCATCCTTGGGGAGAGTCACTTACGGCGTATCTTGGGAGGCTACTTCTCTTATTACCACGGAGCGAGGACGCACTTAGCCTTGGGGAAGGACACTCCCCATCCTCGTCCGATTCAGCCACCTGAGCTGGGTCGCGTGATCAAGATACCCGAGGTCGGCGGCCTTCACCACCGGTACGGGAGACGTGTTGCGTAGTCCCGCTGGTCTCCGGATCACGGTCGCCTGCGGCGACTGTTCTTGATGTAATCGGCAAAGCACAGTCTCTCCTTTCGGTCTGAAGCAATACACGACCGGACAAGGCGATGATGAGGTGGAGCGGACGCATCGCTCTCTCCCTATCCGGTGGCGGGTTCCGTGCGTCGCTACTTCACCTTGGTGTGCTTCGCCGGTTCTCGGTATCCAGTTGGCTCGAGAAGTTGGACGTGCTATCCACCGTTTCAGTATGCCCTGAGGCCCTCCAAGACCTTCTCCACAAACTCCTGAAACCCAACCCTGGTTCTTGATTCGTGCGAGGCTAAGCACTGGCCGCCGGTGCCCTTCATCCCCTTGACAAAGAGCGGGCGGAGCGGATAGCCGGAATGAGTGCGTTTTTGCGTCGGATTATGGCTTTGACAGCTGGTCCAGCTTCCCCTGGCTGCTCCGAAGTTCCCAAGCTCGAATGATACAGCGAAATCGTGTTGAGAGAGGGGAATTTGCTCATAGCTCCGCCATGCGGCAGGAGCGCGCATTCGGTCTGTGGCGCCTGCTCAAGAGATTTGCAGCTCATCTACATCGGCATCCAGCGCTGCGGAGGCAATCGGCGGGCGCGGGATCACATCATTTTGGATACCCGATCGGGTGGTTTAGAAAGGGGTGCTGGGTATCTTTCAGCTTCAAGAGACTCTTGATCTTGTCTTTGCTGATGGAGGCGCGGGGCCTCGTGGCCATCCCCGTCGCGGCGCAAAACAGAGCGATGTTTTGCGATACGATGCCGGTATCTATGGCGCCCCATTCATATTTTAATTCCGGCGTTCCGCCGCCAAATCGACCAATGTCCGACACCAATATCAGTTGGATCGGCGCGGGAGATTGCGGTCCGCCGCCTGGCTTGAGTCCCGGAGGACCTTCCGGCTTGGGCATCGGCGCGCCCTCCGGCTTGAGTCCCGGCGCACCGCCCGGGCCCCCCGGCCCTCCAGGCCCTCCGCCCGGGGCCATCATAATTTGAGACCGAAGGTCGCCGGCGACCACCGGAACGAGCGCGTGGCCGAGAGCGTCATAAAGGTAGACGCCGTCCTTCATGAACACGTAGATATCGACATCCTGGGCATTCTGAGCCGACGCGGCCGTCCGCTTCTTGATTTCAGGCCGGTTGATTCCGTTGGTAGCCCACAACAGGTCGGACAGATCTTGGAGGCTGACCTCCTTGTCGGACCATTCCCTGACGGAAGCCCTGACAGATAAGGCCTCCATGACGGGAAGTCCCCGCTTCTTGTTCGGCTCATTCAATTTGATGGTCTTCAGATCTTGCGTCTGCGCCCAGCTCAATACGGGAAGCAGGAGCAAGGTTCCCAACAACGATACTTTTATGACTGCAGTTTTCATAGTGATACCTCCAATACCTATAACGGGTTTAATCTCCCTATCGTTTCAGTTTGCTTTCATCTCCTATTGCTCCCCTCAGGCAACCCTCTTCCAGGCTTCAATAATTTTCACGGCCTGATCGACCATCCTTTTGATGATTTTTTCGCCAATCTCCGGTTTCGATGCTTTGGGGTCGCTTAAACACCATACGCCATTGCTGGAAAGTTCGTGGCTGGCCCCTCCTTTCTTTGTCTCCGGCGGCACCGCCAAGAGCGATTCCCAGACAACCATGAGCTCTGGGATTTTCTTGCCCAATTCCCGAGGCTCTTCCATCTGGGGAGTGAATCGGATGACGGGCTTCTCCGCCCGGGGGATGGTCGCAACAAGCTGGGATTGGGATCGAAACCTGGCTATGGCGCCTCCCCCAACTTCCGACTTGGGGCGATATGTTAACTTCCCTTGACTGCTCCAAAGCCCCCAAGCTCGAATGATACAGCGGAATCGTGTTGATGGGATTGTTGAAGAGATTGGTTTTGCTGCCGGAGGCGATTTCAAGTCCCCCCTCGCCCGTCACACGGATCGCGGCCGGAGCATTCCGCGCCTCCAAGACATAGGGGATCGCAGGGATCCGCAATGGCGCCGATTGATCGCCGCCCGGGGTAATATTCTGCGCGTAGGCGTCCAGGCAAAACAGCGCCATAGCCAAAAAACCGAGGCGGCGGGCGACAGCAGCCGTTTTGGGGATCATTCGATGCTCCTTTCGAGTAGGGGTGAGACCGTACCAGACTCGGTGGCGACCGTCCACCGGAGCCGAGATATGACCTCCTCCTCTGCGGTTTTGTGCTCTGGCGCGGAATTCGAGAGACATCCGAAGAATCTTACTGTGGTACATTTAGAACGTACTCCAGGGAGGCTTGTCCTGCAACCGCAGTCCTGGGCTTGTCTTGCTCCTGATTGCGCGGTTGTTACACTTTACGAAGTGTCACAGCATGTCCCACGAATCTTCTCAGCCTGGGGCAAGCTTGTTTATGATGAGGAATTGCTACGAAATCATTCGGAGGTTCCGCGGATATCGGCAATTTGCATCTGGCGTTAAGGCCGTCCGTAGGGTAGCATTTTTTTGCTTTCTTAGAGGATCGGGGACTCAATCGTTCACGTCTTCTTGATCTTAACGGAGGAGGTGCTATGACTGGGTTTCAGCTGCACGAAAGCGCTGCAACTTACCAGAGCTACTCTGTACTGGGTCGGCACCCGGCCGACCGCGCGCCCCAACCCCGAAGGAACAGGCTATGAGTTCTGCCAGTCTCCGCTGCCCGGATCGCACAGAAGCCCCATCGGCTACCTCCCCGTCAGGGGAGATACCGCTCGTCACGCCCGGCGAACATCGCGTGCTGCGACGCGCGAATCATTACCGGCGGCCGAAGGAGAGGCCGTTCATGGACGCCGAACGGGACAAGACCACCATACTCATTGGCGGCTTGACCCGGAATCACGAGCGTTTCATTCAGGCGGTCTTCCATGGGTGCAGGTACAAGTGCGAGATTCTGCCCACGCCCGACCAAACCGCTTTCCATGTCGGCAAGGAATTCGGGAACAATGGGCAGTGCAGCCCGGCATACTTCACCGCAGGCAGCCTGATCCAGTTCCTGAAGAACCTGGAGGCCGGCGGGATGACCAGACAGGAGATCAGCGACCGGTACGTTTTCTTTACCGCAGGCTCCTGCGGTCCCTGCCGCTTCGGCATGTACGCAGCCGAGTACCGGATGGCCTTGCAGAGCGCAGGCTTCGACGGCTTCCGTGTGATCCGCTTTCAACAGGATCAGGGCGTGAGGCAGAAATCGGAGGAGCCCGGCCTCAAATACACTCTCGATTTGAGCCTAGCGATGCTTAAGACTCTCTACTTTGGTGACGTGCTCAACGATCTAACGCACAACATCCGTCCCTACGAAGTGAACCGCGGCGAGACCGACCGCATCATGAATCTCTGTGTGCAGGATGTGTGCGAGCATCTGTGCAGTTACAAGGCCGAGGATGTCATCCGGAAAATGCCGTCCTGGCTCTCCGCGCGCCTGGCCGGGCGGAACGCCCTGCGGAACACGGTTAGCGTGTTGTCGAAGTTCCGTGCCCACCTCTATGGCAAGGAATGCCGCGAAGTGCTGGAAAGATGCAAGAAGCGGATCAACGGTATCGAGGTGGATCGCACTCGCGTCAAGCCGATCGTAAAGATCATCGGCGAATTTTGGGCGCAGCTCACCGAGGGAGATGGCAATTACCGAATGTTCGAATTCCTCGAGCGTGAAGGGGCGCATGTCCAGACGGAAGCCATCGGAACATGGCTGACCTATCTCCTCGCGCATGCCCGCCTCCGGATGCGTCCGCAGCGAGGGCTTGATTCCAGTGGCGAAGAGCCGGACCGTTGGGACTTCCGCCGACGCCTCAGGAATGAGTGGAACTTCCAGAGACAGCGAGCGCTCCTGACGCTGGGCGAAAGGGTGTACACGGCGCAGTATCACCGGATCATCGATGCGCTCGGTGGGACGGCACACCGCTTGCTCCCTCAAGAGCCGCTGGCACAGCTGGCCGAGCCTTTCTATCAGCCGCTTGCCCGGGGCGGAGAGGGTTACCTCGAAGTCGCGAAGAACATCTACTACAACGTCAACCGGCTCTGCCACATGGTGCTGAGCCTTAAGCCCTTCGGCTGCATGCCTTCGTCACAATCGGATGGAATCCAATCCGCGGTTGTCAACCGCTTTAAGGACATTATCTTCCTCCCAATCGAGACCTCGGGCGAGGGAGAGGTCGATGCACACAGCCGCGCTCAGATGACGCTGGGCGAAGCGAAGGCCAAGGCTAAAGCCGAGTTTCAGGAGGCGCTTGCACGCAGCGGGAGGAGCCTGGACGAGATTCGGGCTTTCGTCGCACGGCACCCTGAGCTGCAGCGCCCGTTTTATCATGTTCCTCGCCATGACGGCGTGACTGGCGTAGCAGCGAATTTCGTGATTCATGTGAGCAGTTTAATGGGAGCTTGACATGTGCTTCATTAGCTCTGTGCCCTTTGCGCGTTCGTGTTTTGCTTTTGTGCCAATGGAGTAATTCAAGTGAATGCTGCTGTAGATTTTCCGTTTAGATTCAGGGTTGGAATTGATGTGGGCTCGACCACGGTCAAGGCCGTCGTGGTGGATGATTCGAAAGAGGGGATTGTCTGGCTGGACTACCGGCGGCATGACACTCATCAGGCTGAGATGTTGCTGGATTTCCTGCGCCGGATGGAATCGGAAGCCGGGATCGCGCCGGACAACTGCCGGGTTTTCATCACCGGCACGGGAGGGAACTCGCTCGCAGACCTGATCGGCGCCAAGTTGGTCCAGGAGGTTCTCGCCGCATCACTCATGGCCGAACGGCTCTATCCCGATGCCTCCTCGATCGTTGAGATCGGCGGTCAGGACGCGAAGATCGTCATTCTGAAGAAGGATCCGGAAACGGGGCGAATCCAGAAACTCCCTTCCATGAATGACAAGTGCGCCGGAGGAACCGGTGCTGTCATAGATAAGATCAGCGCCAAGCTGGGCATCTCTCCGCAGGCGCTTTCCCTGGTTCGTTATGCCGGAATCCGCCTTCACTCGGTTGCCGGGAAATGCGGCGTCTTTGCCGAGACCGATATAAACGGCCTGCAAAAGCAGGGAATTCCCCGCGATGAGTTGATGGCATCGCTCTTTGAAGCATTTGTCCTCCAGAACCTAAAGGTGCTGGCCCGCGGCCACACTCTTCTCCCGCGCGTTCTCCTGCTTGGAGGCCCCAATGCATTCATCCCGGGGATGCGAGAAGCCTGGCAGCACAACATCGCACTGATGTGGGAGGAAAGGGGTGTGAGGCTCCCCGAGGGGACACGCCCGGAAGATCTCATCGGCGCACCCGAGAATGCCGAGTACTACAATGCGATGGGCGCTGCGGAGTATGGCAAGGACGAGGAGTTGGAAGTGGGCCGCTACTGCGGGACAGCACAGCTCGAACGCTACATCCGCGGCGAGCGTCTGGAGGGCCGGGGACACAGGGGAGTGGCCGGTCTGGTTTCATCCCAGGAGGAAGTTGAAGCTTTTCTGAGGACTTACGCTCCGCCGCCTTTTGTCCCGCCCCCATTCAGGCCGGGCTCGGTAGTCCGGGGGTTCATCGGCGTCGACGGCGGATCTACTTCCACCAAGGCCGTGCTCTTGTCGGATGACGGCGAAGTGCTGGTGAAGGCCTATCAGCTTTCGAAGGGCAACCCCATCGAAGATACGATCGAAATTCTCGAAAAACTGCGTGCCCAGGTGGAAGCCCAAGACGCGCGGATCGAGGTGCTCGGCGCGGCGACGACCGGCTACGCCAAAGATATGTTGCGGGACGTCATTTGCGCCGACGTCGCCCTGGTGGAAACGGTGGCACATGCAAAATCTGCATTGCAATATTACGAGCGGCCGGATGCCATCGTCGATGTGGGTGGACAGGACATCAAGCTCATGATTCTCAAGGACGGGCGGGTCAAAGACTTCAAGCTGAACACGCAGTGCTCCGCCGGCAACGGGTACTTCCTACAGGCGATCGCCCAGGGTTTCGGCTTCAGGGTTGAGGATTACGCGGAAATCGCTTTTTCGGCGCAAGCGATGCCCATCTTCCCTTACGGATGCGCTGTGTTTCTCCAGGCAGACATCGCCAGTTTCCAGGGGCAAGGATGGAAGCCAAACGAGATTCTCGCCGGGCTGGCGGCCGTGCTGCCCAAGAATGTCTGGCTCTATATCGCGAAGATCCCGAATCTGCCGGAGCTCGGCACCCGATTCATCCTGCAGGGAGGCACTCAAAACAACCTGGCCGCGGTCAAGGCACAGGTGGATTTCATTCGAGACCGCTTCAAGGGTTCAGGCAAGACCCCGGAAATCATCGTGCACAAGCACAGCGGCGAAGCCGGCGCGATCGGTGCGGCGTTCGAAGCGATGCACCTTTGGCGGCAGGGGCGAGAGACGACATTTATCGGGCTGGATGAGGTCCGGAACATCCAGTACCGCACCACTGTGAGCGAGGAGACCCGCTGCCATTTCTGCAAGAATCACTGCATCCGCACCTTCATCGACATCTTCACGGGCGGCGCCGAGGACAGTCACGCCGATGTCTCTTCATCAACGGTGCCCTTGCGTCCCGGTGAAAGACGGCTGATTATCGCAACCTGCGAGAAGGGGATGGTGGAAGATCTGAGCGCCATGAAGGCCATTCAAGCGGGATTGGTTGCCGCGAAGGAGGCCAATCCGAACCTGGTGGAGGTTGCGGGCCGCGCAGTGTGGCGCGAGCACGCGCGCCGGATGGTCGCGGACCCGATTCCATCGATAGCCTGGACCCGATCGGGGCGCACGCGAAAGGCGCTGATGCGGCGCCGGGAGACGATCCGCATCGGAATCCCGCGCGTCATGGCCATGTATGCGTGTGCACCCTTGTTCAGCGCCTACTTCGAAAGCCTGGGAGTTGCGCCCGGGAACATTGTCTTCTCGGACTTCACCACCGACGAGCTGTTTCAGGCCGGTGCCAAGCGCGGCGCCATCGATCCCTGCTTTCCCTCAAAGCTGGCCCTGGCGCATATCCACAACCTGATGTTCGGCAAGCATCGCTGGAAGCATGTCGACTGCATCTTTTTCCCCATGTTCGATGTCCTCCGATCGCGGCTGGTAAACATCCGGGCCAGCAACGCCTGCCCGACCACCGCACTCACGCCCGAGGTCGTGAAGGCCGCCTTCACCAAGGAGAAGGACATCTTCGCCGAGCAAGGTATTCTTTACTTGGATCCATTGCTCGATCTTTCCAAACCCCACCTGCTTGCGCGCCAGATGTATGCCGCCTGGAAGCCACTGCTGGGGCTTTCCAAAGAAGAGAATCTGCAGGCGGTTTTCGAGGGCTACCAAGCCCTGGATCGCTTCGAAGCTGAGATACACCGGCAGGCCAGGGAGGTTCTCGATCGGCTGGAAAAGGAAGGTGGCGTGGGAATCGTCCTGCTCGGCCGCCCCTACCATCACGACCCGGGAGTCAACCTTGGTATTCCGGACGAACTGCAGAAGCGCGGCTATGCGATTTTTTCGCAGAGTACCCTCCCCATGGACGAGGAGACGCTCGAGCGACTCTTCGGGGAAGAGACGAGGGCTGGCGTCATCAGCCATCATTTGGACATCAGCGATGTCTGGAAACACACCTTCTCCGCCAGCAGCGCCAACAAGCTCTGGGCGGCAAAGTTCACGGCACGCCATCCCAACCTGATTGCCGTGGAGCTCTCCAACTTCAAGTGCGGCCACGATGCCCCGATCTACTCCACCATCGAGAGAATCATCGAAAGCTCGGGCACGCCATACTTCGCCTTTAAGGACATCGACGAGAACAGGCCGGCTGGTGCCATCAAGCTGCGCGTGGAAACGATCGACTACTTCCTGACGCAGTATCGCAAGAGCCTGGCCGAGACGCTGCAGAAGCGGCGATCCGGTGACGATGAAGGTGAACCCCGCCTTGAGTTGGAAGCCTCCGCGTGATTTTTAGTCAGCCATCAGGTGTTGACCGATATGATGAGCGCCCAACCCACCACGAAACCGATGGGTGTTCCATATCTCGCAAAGCGCGATGAGGCCATGGCCCTCCGACGCCGCATGGCGGGGGAGGAAGTCTACGCCCAGAAATACGAAGGGCTCAACCACCTCTACTTTGACAAGGCCTGGTTCGAGACAAATCTCGCGGCCCTTGGCGTCAGGCGGATGCAGATCGAGGATCAACAGATCCAGGGGTATGCCAACTCCACCTACCGCTTCAACGTTTTCGGCTGGCCTTCCGCCGTCTGACGGATACCTTCCCTGCTTGAGGGAACGGAATGTTCAAGTTCAAACAACGAAGGAAAATGCTTCACTCTCAGCTTCATTGATTTGCTTATCTTCCTGGAGTGATTTTGAGGTTGGCGAACGTGCCGCCGGAGGTATTACCTACCCACAGGCCCACCCAACCGTCCATCCGCTCGCTCAATTCTTGAACCACCAGGCTTGGTTCTTTGGCGTCGTTGATATACACACTCACCTTCGGCTTGGAGACAACGATGCGCAGATGGAACCAACCATTGGGATCCGGTGCAGGATCGACAGGTTTCTCATAAACGGCTGGATGCTCGTTCCGAAGCTTAGACCACGTGTAAGTCGGATGCGACACATATTGCACGGCATGACTCCGCCTCTCTGGGTCAGCGGCTCTGAAATTGAAGGGCCGGCAATACACAACGTCTTGAGTCTTCTCATCGACGCCGCGGAAAGCCAGGCCCACGAAACTATTCTGAAAGACATCCTTGCCTTTAATGTCGCACTCGATGACGCCGTTGGCAAACTTAGTGCCTTCCAGCCAAGCAACGCCGTCACCGAGCCTCTCGTCGAAACGAATCCCTTTCTTGCCGCTTTCCTCGACGGCGGTCACGGCCCGGTTGAAGATCTTCCAGCCTTTTCCTTCGACAAGTCGCATCAGGTCCGGCTCGATTGCTTTCTCCTGGGCAATGCTCAGAATCGGCACGGACAAAACAGTGACAAGCACAGATTTCGAGATAACGGACACTCGCCCGCTCATATTATTCCTCCTTTGTCGAACCTGCAGATACGCTGCATTCTGCTGAGGCATGGCAGGATGCTATACGAATTACGTGCCTGATTGGTTGCAATAGTGTACGCCTCGGGCGTGCCACCATGCAGGCATCGCGGCAGTTTGAGATCCGTTTCAGTGCAGTGCCCTCGCGGTTGGCGGCTTGCATAGACCCGGCCAGGACACTCGGAAATGAGTAGGCGTGCCTTCCAATAAAACAAGGGAAACCAGATGCTCCAAAAGGGGGTCTAAGGTATAAACTGGACGCGCCAAAATCAAGAAGCATGTAGGGACCCGGCACGCCGTGACTCTGCATTTCGTGCCGGAAAAGGCATGAATTTCCTTTCTGAGAGATCAAACACTACACCCCTTGAAGAGAGGAGTTGACGATAATGCTGCCTGGACTCACTGTGCTCGCATTCGGAGGGCGGATAGCCGGCATGAGTGCGTTTTTGCGTCGGAGTATGGCTGTGACAGCTGGTCCAACTTCCGAGTTGGGGCGTTAACTTCCCCCGGCTGCTCCAAAGCTCCCAAGCTCGAATGATACAGTGAAATCGTGTTGAGAGGGGGAATTTGCTCATAGCTCCGGAGGGTTTGCGCATGTCGAGCCTACGCTGCAACTTGTCTTTTATCGCCGTCACGACCGTGCAGCTCCTTTTCTCCTTGGGGACCCTGCTCCAAGCTCAAGAGGCGAGCGTGACACAGGTATGGGATCGCGAGGCGGCATCTTGGTGCGTCGTGCAGGGCGGTGACGTCCGGTCTGCTGTTTCCCATTGGTCATCAACGATCAGCTTCCCTGCTCCTGCTCGAACTCCCGCATGGCTTTGAGCAGCTCGGCCTCGATGCCGGGCTCCCAGGCAGCATGGCCCGCCCGTTCCACGATGACCAACTTGGACTTGGGCAGTCTCTTGTGGAGCCTGTACGCCGTGAGGGGCGGACAAATGGAATCGTAGCGGCCGTTGATTATGGTGATGGGAATATCGAAAAGCTTCCCGGCGTCGTTGAGGAGCTGCCCCTCCTTGAGGAAGCAGGCGTTGGCCATATAGTAATTCTCGAGCAAAGAGATTGTGTAGAGATTCATACCCTGCAAAACCTTGTCCAGGGTTTGATCCGACATTTCCAGGAATGCAATCTTGCCCTCATATTTCACCCAAGCCCTGGCGCATCTATCGCGAGTTGCCGGATCTCCAGACCGCAGCCTTTCCAGGAGCTGCGACGCATAGTTCTTTTTCTCCGGCTGGCCGATGCAACTCAGGAGCGCCTCGTGAGCGTCGGGAAAGAACCAGGCAGTCCCGCCATGATAGTAGTGATCAAGCTCGCCCTTTGTGGCCGTGAACACACCCCTGAGCACCATGCCACTCACGTTTTGTGGATAAGTCTCAGCGTACGCGAGCGCAAGAGTGGACCCCCAGGAGCCGCCGAAAAGTATGACTTTGCCCAAGCCCAAGTGTGAACGGAGCTTCTCGATATCCTTGACCAGGTTCCCAGTTGTGTTCTCGCGCAGTTCCACCAAGGGCTTGCTTAGGCCGCAGCCCCGCTGATCGTGGAGGACGATGTGAAACTTTGCGGGATTGAAATAGCGGAAATCCGCCGGCGTGCGACCGCCCCCAGGGCCGCCGTATAAAACCATGACGGGCCTGCCCTTGGGATTTCCTCCCAGCTGATAGAAGATTTCATGAATGCCCGAAACCTTAAGGTATCCCGTCTCGTATGGCTTGATCTCAGGCCAGAGGCTTGAGCTTTGCTGGCTGAAGATTGATAGCACACCGAGGCAAAGTGCGGCTGGCATGAAGGTGAAGACTTTGTTTCTCATATGGTCCTCCCTCGATTACTTGTCGTTGTCCGTCGCTCCATGTGCGGCGGCGTTATGAGCATCATCCGTGTCATGCGGATTTCATGGGGAATCAGGAAGATCTTACTGCATCTCAATCTCTTTTCATTCGTCGAAATCCCATCCAGGCACGGCAACGGCAAAGTCGTGCGAAGGCAAACGAAATTCGGTGACAGGTACCGACAACACATGCATTTCCTGCTGGCAAAATTCCAATCCCTGAATGATCTTATCCGCCGCGAGCGCCGCCTCGCTGGCGAAGCCCGGCGTCATTTCCATGGTGTGTGACGAAGCCGACTCCAATGCGACCCAAACTAGGATGGTGGTGTCAGGACCAACTTCATGGCAGAAGGATCCGCGAATTCTACTCAGACGGCTGCTGCTTCTTGCAGACCCTGCCCTGATGTATATGGTCGGCCATCTGGAGAATCCTCCTTCAGTTATGGAATGGGCCAATTTACGTTGCGCGTTCCATCTGATATACTTTTGGATATATCGAGAGATTTATATGGGCAAACCATTGATGATCCAAGAAGAGGACGAGCGCCGGATCGAAGATCTCAAGCGTCGGCTTGGAATTCAACGCAAAGTGGACGTCCTCAGAGCCGGGATCGAATTGCTCGAAAGGGAAGCCGAGCGCCGGGACAGAGTCCGTCGCTGGAAACGTTCCGCCGCCCTGGTCGCCACAACAAGCCGCGAAGTCAACGCCGGATTTCAAAGGCACTCCAGGCTGAAAAGGACCTGATCTTGCTCCCACGCCGCTGGCACCTGTACGTTGTCGACCTGGAACCGCGGGTCGGGACCAAGCCCGGCAAACAGCGTCTCTGCCTAGCCATCCAACCAACCGAATTCAGCGAGGCCGGCCTCGACAGCACGGTAATCTTGCCGCTGACAACGAAGGTCGCACCCGAGGACGCCTTCCCGTTGCGCGTGCGCATTCCAAAAGAAACGTGCGGACTCGAGCAGGACAGCGACATTCTCGTGGACCAGATCCTGGCCTGGGACAACTCGCTCTTTCGCAAAGAGCTTGGTGTGCTTCCGGAGGCCGTGGTGGAAAGGGTAAGGGCCGCGCTGAGAGATTTCCTCGATATCTGATCACTGCCGCGATAGAAGGAAAAGTCGCCGAGGATGCAAATTAGATTTTCTAAATTGAATTTTCAAGACCTGACACCGAGAGCCACCATTTTAGGGCGTATGAAATGCTGCTTTTTTAAAATGTGGACTGTCAACATGAGGAAGGCCCTGTTAAGAGCATTGCGTGGTGCTCGTTTCTGTGATGCGAAAGCTGAAAGCTGACAGCCCGGCGCGGCCGGCGTTTCGGCCTGGCACGCTGTTTGGTTGTGGTGGCCGGCCGCGCTGCGGTGAATCTTTGGCCAAGCATGCTAAAATGCGAGTCCTATATCCCAAGGAGGTTTGGCAATGGGCGGGTTGTTTGCGGTCGCCTCGAAGGACAACTGCGTTACCGATCTCCTCTTCGGTACCGATTACTATTCGTATCTCGGCACTCGGCGGGGCGGGCTCGCGGTCATTAATGACGGCAGCATCAGCCGCTACATTCACGACATCAGCAACGCCCAGTTCCGGTCCAAGTTCGAGGACGATATCACGAAGATGCACGGCAAGAGAGACATCGGCGTCATCAGCGATTACGAGGACTAACCGCTGATTATCGGATCGCATCTCGGAACCTATGCAACCGTGACGGTAGGTGTGGTCAGAAATGCAGGCAAGCTGATGAGCCGCGCATTCCAAAAGAAGACCCACTTTTCCGAAATGAGTGGCGGCGAAATCAATCCGACGGAGAGCGGATAGCCGGAATGAGTGCGTTTTTGCGTCGGAGTATGGCTGTGACGGGTGGTCCGACTTCCGATTTGGGGCATTATGTCAACCTCGCAGACAAGATGCGTTGGACTGCAAGGGGGGCTCAAGAAGTTACGAGAAGCGGCGCAGTCCCCTTGCCTTCCGGTTTGGCGTATGATACAAAACCGCCTGATTCAGCCGCAAGAGGGTACGTAGACGGCCATTCGCCTCGCCCCATGCCGTATCCGCTGCCAAGGCACGGGAGGCGGACAGCAGCTTTGTGTTCCTACCCTACTCCCCCCTCGAAATCCAATTTCCTATCAATTGGGAGAGGAGATTCCAATGTTGCCGGGTGAAAAAGAGTATGCCGAAAAAGTGCGGCAAGAGCTGGCCGAGGTTCTCACTGTTGGCCAAGCGTTACTCGAACTGGCGGTCGATATCGTTTCCCAACGCCTCCCGACAGTTTCTATGCAGGTTCAGACCAACAAAATCATTGCATACCGAGTTGGTCATGCTCTCTGCATCAAGGCGTGTAAGTCGTTTCGGTCCTCTCTGTTGCTTGCTGAGGTTGGTGCAAGCAACGACTTGACGATCATTTCACGCTCAATGTTTGAGACTTACGTTGCTGCAAGCTTTGTCCTCCGAGATCACGTCGCGCTTGAGTTGCCGGGTGTGGATGACGCAACTTTGACTCCAAACGAACGGGCTCGTTTGTACCTCGCATTTGGAGTAATCAACAAATACGATGAACTGAAGAAACACAAATCTGATCCTGACGCATCACAGGTGCTGGCAGGCATCGACCCAAAGCCGTTTGCGGATGAAGCCAACGCTGCGGCGAACGACGTCGGCCAGGATTGGGCAGAACGATTTCGCAAACATCCCCGGACCTACTCCGGTTTGAGTCTTCGACAACTTTCGAGAAAACTCGGCCCGGAGTACCTCGGCTGGTACACGAAGGTCTATGGGGAGCAATCTAAATTGACCCACGCGACTGACTTCCAAAAACACGCCTTCTATTCCGATTCAGAAGGTCGATTTCTGGCGAGATGGTTTCCACCAGTTGGCGAAGTCCAACAACTTGTCTGTATCAACGGATTGGTGCTGTGGGGCTGTCTTGAATTGCTCAACAAGCATTTCCAATTCGCAAAGAACACCGAAGCAGACCTTCAGATTTTCTTGCCAAGACTCGCTCGCATTGTCGGATCTTGCTGACGGCTGGGTGGCCTGGTCCAAAAGAAGGGATCGCCCAATGCCTTTGGTCTAAGGGGCTTCTCATTTGTCAGACGTCGCTACGCTGATCCAAGAGTTTGGCCAACGACGTGCCACCCGGAAGACCTCGATGGCCTCGGTTCAGCGCCGCATTGATTCCGCCCCAGGTCTCGTCCGTGCCTGTCACTTGACCTGAATGCTGTTTGGGCCAGCCGCCCGACGCGGCCTTGTACGCGTCAGCCCATGCCAGAATCTGATTGATAGTCAACGACGGAACGTCCTTTTTGTTTCTAACGCCGCGGTGCTCGGCCAGCAATTTGGCGAGTGAAGAGCCGCCTGGAAAACCGCGCAGCCCTCGTTGAAGCGCACTGTTAACTCTGGCCCACGTTTCGTCCGTTCCTGCCACCGGTCCAGATTCACGATTCGGCCAATCGCCCGTCGCCGCCTTGTGCGCGTCCGCCCATGTCAGTATCTGCGGGACGTTGAGTGGCGCACGATCATGTATGTTTCGGATGCCGCGGTGCTCAGCTAGCCTGGATTTTCGCCGGAAGAAAGGACCTAACAACTCACCCCCGGAGATCACAAAACCTAGTAGGCTGCCCATAGCTTGCAGGGCCCACAAGCCCCAGCCGATATGTGCCCCACTTCAATTT
>Ga0315279_10001988_pt1 | contig 32079 bp, 29 predicted proteins | sample YL17G06_20_MG_FD_203694 | JGI IMG/M metagenome (GOLD analysis project Ga0315279, IMG submission 203694) | Sediment microbial communities from Yellowstone Lake, YNP, Wyoming, USA - YL17G06_20 | ecosystem: Environmental > Aquatic > Freshwater > Lake > Sediment | place: USA: Wyoming | collected...
CCCAGGTCTTCTCTTTCTTCTATCATTTCCACAGTAAATGCCTGCCGAACAGGAATGTCAAAAGAATTCACTAAACCAAGAAATATGCTTAACGCCACGATTTGCCCTACCGTTATACGATTGGTAAGGACAAGTACCGATAGTATTAATGCCTGTAGCATTGCCAGCGTTTGGGTAACAATTAAAACACGATGGCGATTATACCTGTCAGCTATGACCCCAGCGAAAGGCGTTAAAAAAAAAGCGGGAATCTGCCCCGAGAATCCAACAATACCAAGCAAAAATGCGGAATTAGTGAGGCGATACACCATCCAGCTCATTGCTGCCTGCTGCATCCACGTGCCGACCAAAGATATACTCTGGCCGCCAAAAAAAAACCGATAATTTCTATGCCGCAGCGCACGAAAAATATGCTTAACACCAATTACATTATTAGAATTATTATTGGGCATCGTTGTTTATGTTATTCGTATCGCAATGCTCCGATGAGCTCATTCCGAGCACAGCCTTTAGCCCTGAGCGAAGTCGAAGGGGAGGAATCTCCTCTTTGAAGCCAGACCCTTCGTTTAGGGTAACGTCTCCGGACAGCTTCTTATCGCTACATTATACCCGATAGACCCTTATCGAAAATCGCAAATCGAAAATGTCTTGATTTTAACGCCGCACGGATATAATCAACCCTATGAAAAACACGGTTCTAAGCGACCTTTTCTACGAGATGGCCGATATTATGGAAATCCTCGGCGAGGACCCCTTCCGCATCAATAGCTACCGCAAAGTCGCACGGGTTATCGGCGATATGCCGATGGATGTCGAAATCCTTTTAGCAACAGGCAAACTTGCAGAAACACCCGGCATTGGAAAATCGAGTCTTGCCAAAATCGAAGAGTTCGTAAAGACAGGTGTAATAACCGCCCACAAGCAACTGCTTACCAAAATCCCGCCAACGCTGTTAGAACTGCTCAATGTCCCCGGCATAGGACCAAAAGGCGTAAAGGCGGTCTATGAGAAGTTGAAAGTTACCACCATTGCCGAATTGAAAAAGGCAATTCAGACCGGCGCACTTGCACAGCTTCCGGGTTTCGGCGAGAAAAAGGCGGCGGCGATTGCGAAGGGTATCGAATTTCTCGAAAAGTCAACGGGCCGAATCCGCCTTGACCAGGCCCTTGCGGCGGCAGAGGTCGTCGGCGGGTTCCTGCAGAAGCTGTCTGGCATCCAAAAGATTCAGCCTGCGGGGTCGCTGCGGCGCCGGGCGGAGACCATCGGCGACGTCGATATCCTCGTTGCAACCGGCAAAGGTAAGAAGACCCCGGAGCAGATTGTCCAGGCGTTTACCGCCGCGCCGTTTGTGCAGGAGGTCCTTGCCGCAGGACCCACAAAAGGCTCGGCGATTATCCAGATTGAAAACGCGCCTGTTCACGTCGATGTTCGTGTTGTCCCTGCTAAGAGCTTCGGAGCCGCGGCGCAGTATTTTACCGGCTCAAAGCAGCACAACGTCCGCCTGCGGGAAATCGCCGTAAAAGCAAAGCTGAAGCTCAATGAGTACGGACTATTCAGGGAAGATAAAATGGTTGCGGGGCCGATTGAGGAGGAAATTTATCATAAGCTCGGCCTTGATTATATCAATCCGCTTCTGCGCGAGGACCGCGGCGAAATCGAGGCTGCCAAGAGCCATTCGCTGCCGGAATTAATTACGCTCGAAGACATCAAAGGCGACCTGCACGTCCACACAGACGCATCAGACGGCAGCAGTGACATATCGCAGCTTGCTGAAGCCGCAAAGAACCTGGGCTATAAATACGTCTGCATCACTGACCACTCGCACTCTTCTGCAATCGCAAATGGTCTATCGGCTAAGCAGCTTATCCGGCAGGTCGAGCAAATCCGCAAGCTCAACGAAAAGCTGAAGGGTATAACCCTTCTTGCGGGAACGGAAGTTGATATTCTGGCTGATGGGTCTCTGGATTTCGATAATAAGGTGCTTGCTGAATTGGATTTTGTCGTTGCTTCGATACACTCAGGCCTCGGCAGCCCGCGAGAGAAGGTGACGACGCGGACGCTGAAGGCGATGGATAACCCTTATGTCAACTGCATTGCCCACCCGACAGGCCGGCTTATCGGCCAGCGCGAGCCGATGGATATCGACATCGCCGCTGTAATAAATCACGCCGCCCAAACGCACACCGCTCTGGAGGTCAACGCAAATCCGTATCGGCTGGACCTCAAAGATACTCACTGCAAAATGGCAATCGAAGCCGGGGTTATGCTGGCAATCAGCACCGACGCTCACAGCATTGATAACCTTGCCCTGATGGAATACGGAGTGGCGACTGCAGCGCGCGGCTGGGTGACAAAGGCCGGTGTTATCAATACCTTCCCGCTTGCCAAAATCAAAGGCTGGGTCCATACCAAAAAACCGTAAAAGGAAAAATGGAAAAGCATAACTTCAGCTCCAACCCCCCTTTTAACCTTGAGCCTCAATACCCTTATCCCAGCTTGACTCGTTTAACCAAAAATCTCACGACTTATGTCCTCCAAATCCGCTAAAATCCTAATAACAGGCCTGCCGGGCTGCGGAAAAACGACGGCAATAATACAAATTGCCGCTGCTCTCAAGCACAAAAAAATAGCTGGCTTTTATACGCAGGAGATTCGTGAAGAAAACATCCGCAGGGGTTTCCGCTGGCGGCGTTTCGATGGGGCCGAGGGCATCCTCGCTCACATCAACATCAAAAGTCCTTTCAAGGTCGGCAAATATCGCGTGGACGTCGCCGGCTTTGAAAAACTGGTGGCCCCTGTTCTGGATATCGAAAACACCAGCGCTGAACTGTTTATAATTGACGAGATTGGCAGGATGGAGTGCTTGTCGGAAAAGTTTGTGGCTGCTGTCAGACGACTTTTTGAATCCGAAAAGTCGGTATTGGCCGCTGTGTCACAGAAAGGCGCAGGTTTTATCAGCGAAGTAAAGAATTATCCCTGCGTGAAAATATTTAATTTGAGCCGCCGGGACTGCGATAAAACTATCGCTGAAATCCTGCAAATCCTCCTGGCCGCAAAAGAACTCTTGTAATATACTGTTAAACTGCCGGCAGAAATGAACGTGTGAAACTATTGGTCTCTATCTTGCCAAACGGTGATTGGTAACCATTCAACCAAACATAATCAATAGTAAACAGAAAATATCAATTAAAATGGACGTGATAATAACACTTCCTAATCCAAATCAAAATGGCCCGATGTCACTGGAAAAGATGATTGCCGCCCGGCGGTCCCGGCGGAATTTTTCGCAGCGGCCTCTTGCGCTGGAACAAATCGGCCAATTACTCTGGGCTGCCGAGGGCCAGAGGCCAGGCGGCAGGTACCGCACAAGCCCTTCCGCGGGAGCAACTTATCCGCTGGAGCTTTTTGTAGTTATGGGCGAAGGTCTGTTTCAGTATTTGCCCCCTAAACATTCGCTCCGGAAGCGCTCAGACAAGGACCTGCGGGCCGCACTTGCCTCCGCTGCCTGGGGACAGGAATTTATCCAGCAGGCGCCGCTGACGTTGGTTTTTGCCGCCGAGTTCGCAAGAACAACCGGGCGATACGGTCAGCGGGGCATCCGTTACGTCTATATGGAGGCCGGGCACGCCGCTCAAAATGTCCACCTGCAGGCCGAGTCGCTGGGGCTTGGCTCGGTCGCTGTGGGCGCTTTTGATGATGCCTCCGTCGGCAAGGTCCTCTCGCTGCCGCAGAACCTCGAACCTGTCTATATGATTGTGGTGGGTTATTGTCGAACATAATTGTAAGGCAAATGCCGATGTCACAGAATTGGGCCGACAATACCGCAGAAAAGCTTATAGACGCGGGTCTTTTTCAGTCAGGTATCTGCCTGATTCTCGGCGCCTCCGACACAGGCAAAACCACGCTGGCAGAAGCTCTGACAAAGCGATTGGCCCCCGGACAGCCCGCTGGCATCGTCGATGCGGATATTGGACAATCCCATATCGGGCCGCCCACAACTGTGGGATGGGCGATTGCTGATAGTCATCGCAGCGACTTCTCACAGCTTTCTGCCGCCGGCATCGCTTTTGTGGGCAACGTAACGCCCATCGGCCATCTCCTCCAACTAACCGCTGCCATCGTTCAATGCGCTAACCAGGCATCAAACGCCGCAGAGCTAATAATAATCGATACACCAGGCTTCATCAACGGCCCCGCAGCCTGTGCCTTATGGTGGACGGTTCAGCGTTTGTTGAACCCAAAGTTGATTATAGCTGTGCAGCGAGAGACTGAACTAATGGACATCCTTGCCGGCTTACCCCCCTCCGACTCACAGCTTGAGTTAATTAAGTGTCCGCCGCAGATAAGGAATAAGTCGCCGGATGAAAGGCGAAATTATCGGCAGGGCGAATTTAACAAATACTTTCGCGACTCGACCCTTCATAGTATTAGACTCATTGACGTAGCGGTCCAGACTCACCAGGATTTGAGTCGGGCGAATCTTGCTTCCTGCGTAGTCGCCCTGCGAAACCGGCAGGGCGCCGATGTCGCAGTCGGTCTTGTAAAGGACTGGCAGCAAGATAAAAACATCGCGGTCATTAGAGCTCCGCAGATAGATATGCAAGAGGTTGGCTGCATTATTATTGGGGATGTCACCGTAGAGATTACCGATGGCTGATGTCCAGATAGTTTCCATTGATGGCAGCGCCGGCGAGGGCGGCGGACAGATACTGAGGACAGGTCTGACCTTATCCTGCATCACCGCCAAAGGCTTGCACATCGAAAATATTCGCGCCGCCCGCCGCAATCCGGGCCTTGCCAAACAGCATTTAAGCTGCGTTCACGCCGCATCGCAAATCTGCAGCGGACGCTGCACGGGAGCCGCTATCGGTTCAATGACACTTGATTTTCAGCCCGGGTCCATCCGCGGCGGCGATTATTATTTCGATATAGGCTCTGCCGGCTCGGCAACGCTCGTGATTCAAACTATTCTGCCGGCATTATTTCTGGCCGACAAACCTTCAACGGTTACCGTTACCGGCGGCACGCATAATCCGCTGGCCCCGCCGTTCGATTTTCTTTGCGAAACTTTTCTGCCCGCTATCGCAATGGCAGGTTTTCGCGGCAGTTGCCGACTAATAAAGCACGGCTTCTATCCCGCCGGCGGCGGCAAGATTACTTTTGAAGTCCAGCCCTGGGAAAAACAGCCGAACCGGATAATCGACCTTTGCCGGCCGGGTGAGCGATTTGAAATTCACGCTCGGATATATATAGCGAAACTTCCTGAACACATCGTCCAGCGACAGGAAAAACTACTACTCCAGAGCAACCTCGACATCCAAAATGTCGAGCGCATAGAAGTAACAGATTCGGATGGGCCTGGTAATTGCGTAATGATTTGGCTGTCCGGCCCGCCGGGTAGCGGACATCCGCCCCCAACTACAGTATTTACCGCCTTTGGAATGCGTGGCAAACCTTCGCAGGAAGTCGTCAGCGAGGTCGTGGGTTTGGCAAAGGATTTTCGGGCAAGCGGCGCTGCTGTTGATAAGTTTTTGGCTGACCAGCTTTTAATCTATATGGCATTTTGCGGCACCGGCTGCTTTACGACCAGTGAGCTTTCCAGCCACCTTCTGACAAATATGGAAATAATAAAGAAGTTTCTCCCCGTGGATTTTACAATCGACCGGCAGAAACCAGCCCATAAAATCTGTTGTCAGCCAATCTGAAACATCCCGAATCTTGTGGTCAGGCTTATCGTGTTTGTCACTCACTTTCGGAATCTTTCGCAAAAATCCGGGCGTCTTGGAAGAAAACTCTTGCCATATCCTCGCCTGAATGTTAAACTCCTCTGCAATTGTATAGGTCGTTGTCATGGTAGGTCGCTGCGGCCCGGAGAGGCCGCGAAAAGGATAATCGTAACTGATGGAGATGTAGAGAAGGATAAATGCAAACCCAGCTTAGGTGGCGCACCTTAATCGACCTTTTTCACGACTCTCTCAACAGAATCCAGCCGACGGATAAACAGTGTCTGGAAATCGTAAGGGCGGAACGGCAGGAAACGCTCACTTTCCGACAGTTGAAAACGCGGGCAGAGGGCTTTGCCTTATGGCTCGTTCAAAACCAGCGCATCCGGCCCAAAGACAAAGTCGCCATCGTGGGCAAAAACCGCATTGACTGGGACGCGGCCCTGTGGGGGGCCATACTCGCCGGCGCTGTGCCGGTGCTGATTGACCCGGAGCGGCCCGTTGAAGGCGTAATAAATCATCTTCTGCATACCGATACCCGCGTGCTCGTTGTGGCAGACGATTATCACGATGCCGAGTCCCGCGCGGAACTGAGAGCGTTTGCATCCAGAGAAGGAATGGGCTTTGTTGAAATGACCGACAAGGCGGCCTATGGTCCTTTGCAAAGTCAAGATTTTGCCGTTGAGAAAGGCGACATCTCTTCCGGGACCGGCCCAGGTAAATTGTTAAGCGACATTCGTGAAAATGTTGAAGGTGGTGACACCGCGGTAATCCTCTGCACCTCCGGCACCACAGGCGACCCGCGAGAAGTGGAGCTTACCCACTCTAATCTTATCGCCAACATCCAGGGCTCCATAGAGAAGGTGAAAATAACCTGCGATGATAGACTCGGGCACATCCTTCCGCCTCATCATTCCTTCGGCCTTGTCGGCAAGCTGCTGCCTTTCTCGGTCGGGGCAACCAATATCTATACAAATAGATACCGCCAGATACCCGAGCTTATAAGGGACAAAAACGTAACTATCTTTGTGGCGATACCGGCGCTATTTACAATGCTGGCAAAAAACATCGAAGAAAATATCGCCAAACAGAAGAGAGAAAGACCGCTGCTCGGGTTACTTGACTGCTGTTTGCCGCAACTGGTGGGGAAAAAGGTCGTTGAGAAACTGGACTGGGGCGCGCTTCGGTTTTTCCTCTCCGGAGCTGCTCCTGTGCCGAGATGGGTGCTGGAAGTTCTGTGGAAACGGGGCCTGAAACTATGTGAGGGCTACGGCACCACAGAAAATTCGCCCATCTACGGCTTCAACGATAGTCTCCAAAAATTAGGCTCCGTAGGAAAGCCGATTAACACGTTGCTCGTTAAAATCGTCGACGAAGCAAACCAGACTCTAATGCCTGGCGAAAGAGGAGAAATTGCCCTCGGCGGCCCCTGTATTATGAAGGGCTACCACAAAAATCCAAAAGCTACGGAGGCGGTCATCGATACGGATCGCGATGGCGTCCGCTGGCTGCATACCGGTGACTTGGGTTTCCTCGACGAGGATGGTGACCTTTACATCACCGGCCGCAAGAAATATGTGATTGTCCTGCCCGGCGGAAAAAATGTGAATCCGGAACTCGTCGAGTCGGTGCTCTGCCAGGCGCCGTTTGTCAGAGAGATTCTGGTTGTGCCCACCATTTGCAAGGATCCGGACGGCATACCGCAGGAGGCCGTCAAAGCCATTGTTCACCCCGCCTGGGACATAATAGAAACCCGTACCAGACTTTCGCACGCCGACCTGGTGAAGCAGCCGGAAGTCCTTAAAAATCTTGTCTGGCAAAATATCAACCGGTGCCAGCAGAAAAATCGCCTGCTCTCCCGTTTTGAAAGAATATCCTCCCAGCATCTTGAGATAGCGATAGAGGAATTCCAGAAAACCTCAATCGGAAAGATTAAGCGGGAAGCCTATATCAGGCTGTAATGCTGCGACTGTTGTTGTGGGATGCGCGAATGCGTCCGGATGTTTTTTTCCAATACTACAACACAACTTAACAGCTGAAATCGGTCTTTCCGCTGTAAAGTTTCGATGCAGTGTTGACCTGTAAGATTTCAACATGCAGCAGTTACATCATCTGGGGCGGAGGACGTCTGAACGTGTCTTGAGACTTGCCATTTTTCCTGTGGTTTTGCTGCAGCAGCCGCATTGCCTTTTTCACATCGGCTACCTTCAGAATGCCGGTCGTTCTTCCGCCTTTTGCGCCCGCCGTGCAGTACGCGTATGAAATGTTTATATGGTCTTTAGCCAGTTTCTCCGCCACCGTCGCAAGAGCGCCGGGCTTATTGGTAAGGTTCACGCACAAAACTTCTGTTTCGTTATGAGGCACATTCAGCTTTGACAGCACCTCCCTCGTTTTCTCCGGTTCGGCAAGAACAATCCGCAGAACTCCGTGCTCTACGGAGTCCATCACCGTCAGTGCTATGATGTTAATCTTGGCTCGTGCGAATTCGCCCAACAGTTGCGCCAGAACACCCGGCTTGTTGACCATAAAGATCGAAAATTGTGTCGCAACGTCCATAGCGTCAGCCCCTCAAATATAGTAATTTAATCTGTGCTTACCGCCTTTATAGCACTTTTTCTGTCTGCAAAAAATCTAAAAATCTTGTCCAGATTGGTTATCTTGAAGACCCTGTGCAGTTGTGGATTTATCGCGCTAACCACGACCTCGCCGTTATACGCCTTCAGAGTCGCACGGATGTCTAAAAGCAGCCCCAACACGCCGGAGGAGAAAAATTTGACCTCGCCAAAATCGAATATGACGTTTTTCGGGCGATTCTTTTCGATGAATTCCTTTATCTGTTTGGCAGCAGAGGCGATTCCTTCGACGTCACTGACGCAGGCGGCCTTAAAGGCCACAATTCCGAAGCTGTCCTGCCTGGTTATTTCCAATCCGACTTTGTCGTCCATACCCGGCTGGCGCTCCTTCGAAGCGATTATCTTAAATTCCTTTGGCAAGTTTACGGTTTCGGTTCGGCCCGCCACAACGTTTTGGCGGAAGTTCATTTTTGCCTATTATACCATATTTATCAATATCAATAATCAATTTTTTTTGCACTTGAGGCAGGCAACAAAATGCCCTTCGCTTTTTTCCTCCAAAATCGGCATCTCTTTCAGGCAATCGCCGGCTGCCACAGGGCATCTTGCCTGAAAAGAACAACACGCCTGCGGCCTTGAGATGCTCGGCGGCTCGCCGCCTGGCGATACCCTGCCATTTCGCACCCCCTGCTGCCTCGCTTTTGCGAAGTAAAACGGCGGGGGCCGCGGCATTGACCGCAGCATAAGCTGTGTGTATGGGTGCAGAGGATTGCGATGAAGCTCTCTCGCCTCTGCCTGCTCAATTATCCTGCCTGCATACATAACAGCCACAATATCGCAGAAAAACTCCACCACAGCCGGATCGTGCGAGATAAATAAAAATGTCAGGCCGAGCTCCTGCTGCAGGTCCTTGAGCAGGTTCAGAATCTGCGATTGTATCGAAACATCAAGGGCGCTGGTCGGCTCATCGCAAATAACCAGCTTTGGCCGCGGCGCCAGGGCCCTTGCTATTGCAATTCGCTGCCGCTGCCCGTCCGAAAATTCGTGCGGATAACGGTTCACACACTCGGGCGATAACCCTACTTTTGAAAGCAGCGATACCGCCTGCTCCTTATCGCCGCTGTGAGGGCGAAGACCGCCGCCGGCCAGGCTTCGCCGGACCTTCAGCGGCTCACCGACAATCTCGCCTGCGGTCATTCGCGGATTCAAGGAGCTGTAAGGGCTCTGAAAGATAATGCCGATTTGACTGCGTATCTGTCGCAATTCGCCCGCATTGGCCGACAAAACATCCTTCCGGTCAAAAATTACCCTCCCCGAAGTTGGCTCTACCAGCCGAATTATGCTGCGTGCGACGGTGGTTTTGCCGCAGCCGCTCTCGCCCACCAACCCCAGCGTCTGTCCAGCGCGAATCGTGAAGCTGACCTCATCGACCGCCTTGACATAACCGACTGTCCGCCGCAGCAGACCTTTTTTAAGAGGAAAATGAGTTCGAAGGTCATCGACATCCAGCAAAGTTGTACCACAGTTTTGCATTTTAAGTCTTGCGTTTTTAACTTGTTTTGTATTCTGGTGCGTACCAGCAGGCGACCCACCGCCCCGGCTTAATTTCTTTGAGCTCAGGCTCGGTTGTCTGACATCTTTTGTCCCTGCCGCCTATCGAGCAGCGAGGGTGAAATTTGCAGCCTGTCGTCAGGTGCAATTGGGCAGGAACGGCCCCAGGTATGGTATGCAGCCGTTTGCCGGGAAAACCCATCCTCGGCAGCGATTCCACAAGCCCTCGCGTGTATGGGTGCAGTGGTTCTGCAAAAATTCGCTTCGCGTCTGCTATCTCTACTATCCGCGAGGCATACATCACCGCGACCCGCTCGGCTCTTTCGGCCACAATTGCCAGGTTGTGCGTTATCAGTAGAATACTCATCTCAATTTGTTTCTGAATCTCATCTAACAGCTCCAGTATCTGTGCCTGGATAGTTACATCAAGGGCGGTTGTCGGCTCATCGGCTATAAGCAGTGCCGGTCTGCAGCTTACCGCCATTGCGATCATGGCCCGCTGCTGCATCCCGCCGGATAGTTCATACGGATATTGCCAGGCCCGCCAGGCCGGGTCCGGAATCCCCGCTTTTTGCAGCGTCTCCACCGCAGCGGCCCATGCCTCTTTGCCGCCCGTTTTCTGATGGAGCTTGATGGCCTCGGCAATCTGGTTGCCTATCGTGTACACAGGATTGAGACTCGTCGTCTGCTCCTGAAATATCATAGCGATTCGATTCCCGCGAATCCGCCGCATCCGTCTTTCGCTTAGCGATAGCAGATTCTGCCCCTCAAAAATTATCTGACCGCCGACAATTTTGCCCTGCGGCTTCGGCAATAGTCGCATAATCGATATCGCCGTTGTGCTCTTGCCGCACCCGCTTTCTCCCACAAGCGCAAATGTCTGTCCTCTCTTTATCGAGAATCCGACCCCCTGCACCGCCCTGACAATGCCTTCGCTGGTGAAAAAGTGCACCGAGAGGTCTTTGACCGATAGTAATGCGCCGTTATCGCTCATCCTTTTTCAATTCGCCTTTCACACGCGTCTTTGCCCTGCGAGTTACGAGCCACGTTCTACTCTTGTCCTCAGCTTTGGGTCGAATGAGTCCCGCAGGGCATCGCCAAAGATATTTAGCGCAAGCGAAATAACAAAGATTGCCGCCGTTGCCGCCGCCATTTGCCACCACACGCCTCTGGAAAGCTCCGTCCGCGCATCGTTTATCATTGCTCCCCAGCTGGGCCGGTTTGCCTCGCCAAGACCTAAAAAGCTCAAAATTACCTCCGCGTGAATAAACGATACAAACCGCAGTGAAAAATCGATAATCACGAGGTGAAAAACGTTGGGAAGTAAGTGCCTGAAGATTATCCGCCGCCTGCTGCACCCGTAGCTGATTGCAGCCAGGATGTATTCCCTGTTCTTGTGCTTGATGACTTCGCCGCGAATCAGCCGGCAGATGCCGACCCAGCTCGTAAGGCCTATTGCAAGATAGACCGCCGTAATGCCGGTGAGCTTATGGCCGAAAATACTCCTGTCGCGCAGCACGACTGCAAATGCCAGTATCAACAGAATATATGGAACAGAACTCAACGTTGAGTAAATCCAGACGATTATTTCGTCAACAAAGCCGCGAAAGTATCCTCCGATGGCTCCCAGAGGGACCCCGATTGCGATACTGATAAGCGAAGCGAGCAGCGCAACAGTTATCGATATTTTAGCTCCATAAAGTGTTTTTCTAAGAACTGACTGCCCGAATATGTCCGTGCCGAAGATATTGTCCGCACCCGGCGGCGAATAAGATTCGCCCGCCTGCTGCCGCCACAGCGTTGGCCCAATCTGCCAGTCAAAAGCCTCCGCTATATGGATAAACCCTGCAAGAGCGAAATACGCCGCTATTACAGCCAGAGATGCCACCGCCGCCTTGCGTTCCATCACCCGTCTTAAGCCGTTTTTTAGCAGGCTTGTGCCTTTCGGTGGTTGTGTGAGTGTTTGTTGATAAAGATTACTCAAGGCGGACCCTCGGGTCAACAAGCAGATAACAGATGTCCGTTATGAGATTGAACACCACAAAAAGTATCGCGCTCATGTAGGTCATCGCGCTTATTACAGGATAGTCGCGTGAGCCGATTGCCTCCACCATCAGGTACCCCAGCCCCGGGATGCCGAAGAACCTCTCAAGCAGTAACGACCCCAAAAACAGAAACGGAATGGCAAGGACCACACGCGTGATGATGGGCGTCATCGCATTTTTCAGAACGTGCTTAAATAGGACACGCTGCGGCGACAGCCCTTTTGCAAATGCCGTCCGCACGTAATCGCTCCGCATCTCGTCGAGCATTACAGTTCGATAAAACCGAACATTCCCTCCCAGGCCCGCTGCTATGCCGATGAGAACCGGCAGCGCGACATTGCGGGCCATACTTAAATCCGGCGAAAAAAATACCGGAAATAGCCCCCATTTGTACGCAAGAAAATACTGGCCAAAGAGAATAAAGCTCAGGTAGGGGACACTCATCCCTGTAACGCAGACAACTACAGCCAGCATATCCCACATCGTGCCTCGAACAAATGCAATAACAAGTGACAGGCTGACTGAGATTAGCACGACTCCCAAAAACATCGGCGCCGTTATCGCCAGTGAAGGCCCTATCCCTCTTTTGATTTTATCGATGACCGGCTCGCGGTCGCGGGCCCTGCCAAAATTGAATGTCAGGGCGTTTTTGAAATGATTAACAAATTGGCTGTCCCAGGAAAGAAACAGCGGCTTATCAAGCCCGTACTCCTGGCGAATCTCATCAATTGTCTGCTGGGTTGTAGTTCCCCCGGCAATTTCAAAAGATATGTCACCACCGACCACATTAAACAATGCAAAAGTTAATAACAACACCCCAAATACAATCGGTATGGTATATAGCAGGCGTCGGATTATGTACGTGCTCATTTAGCTTTTTTTTGAAGTTCCTTGTAAGCTGCCTGCTTTTTCAAATCGACCCTGCGATATTTACTCAGTCCGTACGCAAAGGCGTGCGGCTTATAATTCTTGTACCAGTCGTGGTGCAGCACATACGCGACGCGATGGTTCAAAAAGACAGCCGCACAACCTTCCAGAACCATAATTTCCATCTTCCGGTAAAGCTCGCGGCGCTCGGGGCAGTCGGGCATCACCTGTGCCTTCTCGTATAATCCGTCGAATTCCGGATTGGAATAGTTGAATTTATTTGGCCCCGGCGGTGCGTGCTTACTGTAGAACATTGACAGAAACTCTATCGCATCGGGGATGCTCGCGGTGGTGCCGGAGGCGAATATCTGGACGCCTTTATTGTTGAGCTTTTCCTCGAAAGTGGGCCTGTCCATATAATCCACCTCGACTTGCAGTCCGATGGCGTTTAGCTGTCGCTCAAGGAATTGGCCGTATTGACGCATCCACGTATCTGTGCCGGGCATAGCTATCTTTAGCGGCGGCAGTTTCGCACCGTAAGTTGTCTCTGCCTGCATCAGAAGCTCTCTCGCCTCTTGCAGGTCGCAGCGGGCATATCCCTTCTGCTCTATCTGCGGGTCGAAACAGTCCATCATAGGAGGGATAAGGCCGTGGGCCACTAAGTGCCGGCCGTTAAAGAATAACTCAATGAACTTCCGCCGGTCTATCGCCCGGCTTATCGCAAGTCGCAGAGGCTTATTACGACCCAGGACTTTATCCATCATATTAAAGCCGAGCCAGAACGTTGATGGGTCGGGAAAGGTCTTAAGTTGAATATCCAGATGCCTCATTTTCGACGTAAGCTGTCCGGTTTCCGTCATAACCTCCCCGTAACTGTCCTTTGGGACCACCGTTGCATCGACCTTTCCCTGCAAAAATAAAAGCCAGGCCGGCTGGTATTCTTCGATGACGGTCCAGACGACCTTGTCGGCGAACGGTATGGGTTTGCCGGCGTCATCAAGATAACCGGCCTCTGCGTCACCGAATTCGCCGTCACTCGGGTAAAGTTCGCCTCTGAAGGCAGTGTTGCGGACAAGTTCGATGTAGCTGTCGCGCCGCCATACATTAAGCTTAAAAGACCCCGTGCCCACAGGATGGCTGATAATATCTCTGCCGTAATAGTCCACGGCCTCTTTGGCTACAGGCGCTGTCGATATATCCGCCAGAGCAGCACTGACCAACTGTGGCCAGGGCTTCTTAAGTTTAATGAGGAGAGTATAATCATCAGTTGCCATCAATCCCTCGACCGGCCGCGCATAGTCAACATCTGTCTCATTCTTGCAGCTTTTGGTGTATTCGCGAAACTCGTCAAGCCCCACGATTCTGTCGTCAAACAGCGACCAGTTCGGGCTTATATACTCGATGCCGGCTATCCGTTTGATGGAGAAAACGAAATCCTGGGCCTTTAGCTCCCTTCCCTTGCCGTTCGGAAAGCAGGCATCATCCTGAAAATAGACCCCTTTTCTTATCTTCATTGCGTAAGTCAACCGGTCGGCGCTGACCTGCGGCATATCTTCTGCCAGTAGCGCCACCAGTTCGTAAGGACGTTTCAAAAAGTGATAGTCGTACAGGGTTTCAAAAATCTGACTGGCTACCATTATCGAATAGACGTCTCGCATACAGCCCGGGTCCAGGCCCTTTATCTTGCTGTGCAGCACATGATGCAGCACCATTTCGTTCGGCTCTTCATTGCGCGCTGAATCCCGACATCCTGAAAACGCCAGTGCCGCCGCAATCCATATTACAACCCCGCCACAACGTCGTTGGCGGGCCACGACCGCTTGGCGGGTGCGCGTTTCGTAGTGCGTCATACACATATAGTAATAGTGTGAACTTAAAGCTAAAAGCGCAAAACGGAGGAATCCCGCTCTTTTTCGTTTTGCATTTGGATTTTTGAAACCGGTTTCACCTCGCCGTTGGACGGCGGCTCACTTGCCGGGTGTTTACTTTTTTGGCCCGCCGGGAATTCTCGGCGGAGGTGGGGCCGGCAAGGACAGAGGCGAGGTGCGCTTGCGCCCATCGCTGGCTGTGCCATAATCAAAATTGAGCTTCGACACCAATTCGCCCGCCTTTGTTGCGTCTCCGAGCAATCTATTGTGTTCCTTCAGAATCGCCGCGTAATCGTTTCGCTCAACGGCCTTTTTTATAGTTGTTTGGGGTCGGCCCAGCAGCTTGCCAATGCACTTGTCTTCCGTCTCCACCAGCACCGAAGCCAGCTGCTGTTTCTGCGTCTCGGTCAGTCCGCCGGACGCAGCGCCGGACCCTTTTACATACCTTTGTATGGTGAAGGAATACAACTGCGCAAAGCGAACGGCGGATTTGCCTGAGCCGCCTGGTGCGGAAGATATTTTGCCTTCAAGCAGCTTCAGGATTGTCCCATCAAGAAGTTCATATTCTACAGTCCAGCCGGCGTATTTTTTGGTGCGTGAATCGGCTATCTGCAGCAGCAGCTCCTCTGCCTGCGAAATGTTTATATCACCGGCAAAATTCGCCGTCAGGGCCAGGGTGTCAGGGTTGCTGATATCAACAATCTCTTTGAGCCGGTCCGCAAACAGCCGTGCAATTTTCGCATTCGCCGTCCCCCCCGCATTCAACCGCTTTGCAATAGCGGGGTTGGTCAGGCAGTGAACCGCCCAATAACGGATGATAGTGTTCTTGTCTTTCAGTCTTGCGATGGCCAGGTCCGCCAGCCGCAGGTCCTCCATCCCGTCTATCAGAATTAAAAGATTAACCGCCACCTTGATTCTGCGGTCTTCAGGAAACCGAGAGGTCTCTTCAAGGGCGGAAGTTATATATTTCAAGGCCGATTCCGAAAACTGCTCTGTATACTGAGGTTGAGGACTCCGCCTTCTGAGAATTTCTCCGCGAAGCGCCGCTATGGAGGTGAAGTCTCTGGTCTTCACCAGCTCTCGAATCGCCTCGGCAAGGAAATTGTCGATGACAAATAAATCTTTGTTGTCAAGCACCGTTTTGTTGCGGACTGTGTCAATGTCTCTGGTATTGAGACCTGCCGCGACTGCTTGGCGGATTGGATTTGCCGAAGAAACAAAAAACGCGGCCAGGACGCTGAAAACCACCCATTTTACCTTCATTATTATAGGCACCTTCAAGGGAACTAAAAACTTAGTCCGCCACATCGGCCTGACGAATCAGTTTTATACTTTACAATCAGCCAACGCCTCCCTATATTCGATTTTCTCCAGCTTAACTTACAGACCCCTTCTTGTCAAGCAAATTCGGCATTTGTCCGTTCGGCATTCGAAATTCGATATTCACCGTCCAACCGTCTCACAAATAATTAGCCCCACGTTTCACGTGGTGTTTCCACTCCAGCCCAGCCGAACAAAAACCTATCGAAAACGTAAAAAATCAATCGCACAACGGATTTGGATTGACAAACAATGGCACTTTCTATTAAAGGTTCTATCTAATGGCCGAGACATCTTCAAAACTCGTTCGTATAGACCCTTTGCGCCTGCGTATGGAACGCACCAGTCAAATGGTCACCGATGCGACCATTTTTGCCTCTGGCGCTGTCAACCTCGAGTCTGAGGCGGTCCGTCAGCTTTACGATGCCGCCTGTCTTCCGGCCGCCAAAAAGGTTCTTGCCACTGCCGACATCCACGTTGGTTTCGGCATCCCTATCGGCGCTGTGCTGGGGATGGATAGGGCCATAATGCCTGCCGCCGTCGGGTACGATATTAACTGCGGTATGCGGCTTCTGACGACCCCTTTCTCAAGAGGCCAAATCGACACCGACAAGGTCGCGGTGGATATTGCCCGCGAAATTCCCCTTGGCGAGGGACATGAGAACGTGCGATTGGATAAAGGCGGCTTTGAAGCTGTTGTCACTAAGGGCGTTGCCGCCATTCCTGACCTCGTGCAAAGAGTTAGTCACCGTGCGTGGGAGGCCTTTGACCCGGAAGAGTTTGCTGACGACATCAAGAGAATCGAAGAGCACGGCCAGCTCCGCGGCGACCTCGGCGCTGTTCCGAACGCTGCACAGAAAGGCTCGGCACAGCTCGGCACGCTCGGCGGCGGTAACCACTTCATTGAAATCCAGTGCGTTCAGGAAGTCCTGGACGAGGATTTGGCCAAAACCTTCGGCCTTTTCAAGAATCAAATCGTCGTAATGATTCACTCCGGCTCCCGCAGATTCGGCTATGAGATAGCCGACCGCTATATGGATATTGCCGCCTCCAGGCCCGAAATGGCCGGCAGAAAGAAAATGCTCTCATATCTTTCCACCGATACCGACGCCGGAAAGGACTATATTGCTGCAATGGCCGCCGCCGCCAATTTCGCTTTTGCCAATCGCCACATTATGGCCCTTCTTGTGAGACGCTGTTTTAACAGGATGTTCGGCCCAACCCCCTTAAAGCTGGTCTATGACATCGCCCACAATATGGCAAAGTTTGAGACGCATGGCGGCAGCCAGCTTTGGGTCCATCGCAAAGGCGCCACCCGCGCCTTTGGCCCTGAGCAAATGGCTGCGACCATATTTGAAAGAACGGGCCAGCCGATTATAACCCCCGGCTCGATGGGCACTGCGAGCTTTCTGCTGGTCGGGACCGGCGACTCCGATGAATCGTTGTCCTCGGTCAACCACGGGGCCGGCAGGGTGATGAGCCGCACCGCCGCCATTGGGAAGTCCCATAGAGGTAAAGTAATCGCCTCGCCCTTGATTAGCGACGAGCAGTTCAAACGCAGTATGGAGGGTATAAAACTTATCGCGGGTGACAGACGCCGTATAAAAGAAGAGGCGCCGGCCGCCTACAAAGATATTGAGGAGGTCGTCCGAATCGTTGTTGCGTGCGGCTGGGCAAAGGCCGTCGCCCGAATGCTTCCCCTGGCTGTTTTGAAGGGATGAAAGGCATTTTCAATTTACGATTTACGATTTACGATTTGGCGAGATAGAAATTCCCCGGATAATGGGCCAAATTGGTTGCATTTTTCAGCCGATATTTTTATGCTAATACGCGGCAGGATGAATCCGCCGTTTTGGGACGGATTAGAAAGTCGAAAAATGGGTAAGTACTTTGTTGTTCTTATAATATCGGCAGCCGTTTTTGCCTTTGTAGCGGGCTGTCCCCGCGCAAAGCCCCGAGGTGCTGAGCCGGTGAGAATTGAGCCGGTTCAGGCTGAGCCGGCTGCAATTGAGCCAAACCTGCCGGAAAGTCCTGTCGGGGCGGTTGAGCAGGAACCTGATGCGGTTGGGCCCGCGCCTGTCGAGCCTAATGAGGTCAACTCTGTAGAAATGGTTCAGCGAGTTCACCAGCCTGGGTGTAGTGAAAGTGTTGAACCCAATGCCCCTGTGACCATAGAAGCTGAGCCTAACAAGGTCGAGCCGGTTGTGGTTGAGCCTAACAAGGCCGAGCCGACCGTCGTTGAGCCAAATAAGGTCGGACCTGTTGCGGTTGAACCTAACAAAGTTGAACCCAACAAAGCAAAACCTGTCGCACCCGAACCTAATCAACTCAAAACCCATCCTGCTGATTCTTTTTATGACAAGTATGCCGACATCCTGAAAAGTTGTGTCGATAACAGGGGGATGGTGAATTATAAACTGCTGAAACGCAAAAGGCTGGAATTGAAAAATCTTCTCGATGGATTTGCCAGCCTCGACCCGAACGAATATAACCGCTGGCCGAAAGAGGACAAAATTGCACTGTGGATTAATGCGTATAATATCCAGATGCTGAAGATAATTTGCGAAAATTATCCCATCGAGGGTTCGCGATTTCTTAACCCCTTCTACGGCCCCAATAGCATCAGGCATATCAAGGGAATATGGACCGACTATAAATTTATCGTGATGGACGAGGAGTTCACTCTCGCTGAGGTTGAGAGGCGGTTTCTCTCTAAAGAGTTCGCCGAGCCGAAGGTGTTCTTTGCCGTATCCCATGCCAGTCTGTCCGGCCCGCCGTTGCGCAATGAGCCATACTATGGGCACAAGCTCCGCCAGCAGTTGGAAGACCAGACCAAAAAGTTTCTGTCGAACCCGCTGGCGTTCAGGATAGATAGGGTGGATAAAAGAGTCTATTTGTCGGCTATGTTTCAGGATACCTGGCGAGGCAAAGAGTTTGTCGGTTTGTTCGGCACCGACAAAAAGTTCAAGGACCAGGACTCGGCCACGCGGGCCGTCCTGAATTTTATCACCAATTACCTCTCTCGGCAGGATATCGACTTTCTCGAAGTTGAAAAATATTCCGTCAGATTTATGCGGTATGACTGGACGCTCAATGATACTTCACAATAAATCCGCCCCCCGCGCCCCCATGCTTTCTTGCGAAAGCAAGAATGGGGGCAAACGCGGGGGTCATGGCGGAAACTATGAACTATTGAAGGGCTAATGAATATGACGACAAAATCGATTTATTGCAATCCGAATGTTGATGCTGACAGATACCTTTTCACCAGCGAGTCCGTAACGATGGGCCATCCCGACAAGGTCGCCGACCACATATCCGATGCGGTCCTCGATGCAATGCTCGCCCAGGACGCCAAAAGCAGGGTCGCTTGTGAGACGCTCGTAACGACCGGCCTGGTGGTGGTGGCCGGCGAAATCACGACAAGGGCGGTCGTGGACATCCCTACGGTCGTGCGCCACACCATAAAAGAAATCGGATATACCGACCCTGAAATGGGTTTCGATTACGATAACTGTGCCGTCGTCGTTACGGTCGGCAAGCAAAGCCCCGACATCTCTCAGGGCGTAACGGAAGGCACAGGGCTTCACAAGGAGCAGGGGGCCGGCGACCAGGGAGTCATGTTCGGCTTCGCCTGCAGGGAAACCCCGGAGCTTATGCCTATGCCCATCCAGCTTGCCCACGCCATCACCAACCGACTCGCCAAGGTCAGGCAAAACCGCAGACTTCCCTGGTTGCGACCTGATGGCAAGAGCCAGGTGACGGTTGAATATGAGAACGGCAAACCAAAGCGTATCCACACGGTTGTCGTGGCGGCCCAGCATTCCCCGAGCGTTACATATAAGCAGTTGCGAAAACAAATCATCGAGGAGGTTGTTCTGCCTATTCTGCCGAAGCGGCTTGTGGACGGGGACATCATATACCATATCAACGAGACCGGGCGCTTCGTCGTGGGCGGCCCAAAGGGCGACTGCGGCGTCACCGGCAGAAAAATCATTGTCGATACCTACGGCGGAAGGGGCCGCCACGGCGGCGGCTGCTTTAGCGGCAAAGACCCGACAAAAGTTGACAGGACCGCAAGCTATATGGCCCGATACATCGCCAAAAACATCGTTGCCGCCGGTCTGGCCGATGTCTGCGAGCTTCAGTTGTCTTATGTTATCGGCGTGGCACAACCGGTCTCCGTCCTGGTGAATACCGAAGGGACTGCGAAGATAAGCGAGAAGCGGCTTAGCGAAATTATAAGAAAGCTTTTCCCGCTGACGCCCAAGGAAATGATTGTTCACCTGAAACTTGCCCGCCCAATCTTTTCCCAGACTTCTTATGGCGGCCACTTCGGACGAAACCTCCCCGACTTCACCTGGGAAAAAACCGATATGGCCGACAAGCTGCGAAAGGCCTCCGGGATGTAGAATGATTGGTAGGATAAGACCACCGTCATCACTATCGTAGGGCGGGGCTTGCCCCGCCGAAATAATTCGGCATAATTTGCCGTTATGCCGAATTACATACTTCTTCACGGTGGTAACGTACCGCCGGACCAAGTTGTTCACGGCACAACTTGCACGAGATTGCCTGCGACAAGCCATCTCGAGAACACGCACAAGGCACCCCTTTGAGACGATCGCTTTCTGTCTTTTGCCGGACCATTTACATTGTGTGTGGAAGTTACCGGAACAAGATGCTGACTTTTCTACGCGATGGTCGTCTATAAAAGGGATTTTCAGCCGGGAGTACCTGCGAGCAAACCAACAGGAGCGAATGCCTCTTTCCCGGGCTGATAAAGGTGAAGTCTGCGTTTGGCAAAGGCGCTTTTGGGAACATCAGATACGCGACGAAAGGGATTTACAGAGGCATATTGATTACATCCATTATAATCCTGTCAAACACGGCTTAGCCAAATCCGCCGAAGATTGGCCGTGGTCAACGTATCACAGATATATAAAAGAAGGGCATTACGGAAGGACTCCTGATTTTGAGAGAATAGTCGGGGACAACGCAACTGATTTTGGCGAATAGGATTTGGCGGGGTAAACCCCGCCCTACTCTCTACTGATGTTTCGGAGAAATTCTTTCCACTCTTCACCTGTTTTCCGCCATAGGATAATGTCTAGCTCAGCACGTGGGAGACCGATCTCTTTCGCAAGTTCTGTCGCTATGCCTTGGTAACCTCTGCTCTGATAGTCTTTCAAGTTTACGATTCCCGGGAACTTACTCTTCCCGCAACGAGGGTGCTGCCCTTTGCACGACTTCCGGGCATCCTTCGAGCACAATTTACACTCCCACTCCACGCCCTTTTTTCTACCATACTCCCTTATTCTCTCAGCAGCTCCACCATCTAATGGTGTTTCAAGATCATTCTCAAATCTATCCAGCTTATACTTTTTAGAGAGGACTTTGTTGAAGTATGCTCCAACCATAAGAAGGTTCATTGCTTTGCGAGCCCCTCCCCAATCTTTTTTGGCACCACTAGGGAACTTTTTCATCAGCTCCTTGGTTTTTTTGTCTAACCAACTGCGGTACTCGGTAACCGGTTTCTCCTTGAGTTCGCTGATGTCAAGGCAAGCAAGAAATTCCCTTGCTGCATCAGCTATTCCATCAGCTCCCTGATTGCGCAGAGTCGTAGTGCCAATTGCCACATTCGCAATATAGTGCTGAATCAAATCCAAGTGCCGCGCTTTATCCATACTCGTCTTTGCATTTTTCCGTTTGTAGGGCAGGGCTTGCCCCGCCAAAACAATCTCAATGCTTGAAGTGTCGTTTGCCCGTGAAGACCATTGCGATGTCGTGCCTACCTTAACAATTCTCTGAATTCATCTGCGGTTAGTCCAGCCCGGCGTATGATAGCCCTCAAAGTGCCTCTTGCAATCTCCTTGTGGTCCGGCACGGTTAATCTGCGATGAGGCGGACTTTCCTGCCTGAGAATAATATGGCTGCCGGTTTGATGGTCTATAAAATAACCAATCCTGCCCAGCGTCTTACACAGTTGTTTTCCTGAAACTACGGGTAGTTTGCTCAAAGAGTCACCTCGATAATCTCTTCCTCGATCGATGGAGGAATAGGTTCATTATGCTTCTTTAAGCTTTCTAAGTATCCCTTAATCGCATCCTGAATGTTGCTCACAGCTTCTTTTCGACTTTTGCCCTGAGAAACGCAACCGGGCAAAGAAGGACATTCCGCAACAAAAACACCATCTTCGTCCTGCTCAATCAGTATTCTATATTGCATAGCCTGTAACCTCTTTTCTTTCAAAGCTGATTTTTTTAATGCTTGAAGTGCCGTTTCCCTGTGAACACCATCGCAATGCCGTATTTGTCTGCAGCAGCGATGACCTCATCGTCTTTTTGTGAGCCGCCCGGCTGGACTATACAGGCAATGCCGGCCCTGGCGGCGTTTTCAACGTTGTCCGGGAACGGGAAGAAGGCATCGGAGGCCATTGCCGAGCCTTTCGCCTCTTCGCCGGCGTGTTTGATTGCAATCTGGCCGGACTCAACGCGGTTCATTTGCCCGGCGCCCACGCCGAGAACCCTTCTATTCTTGACCAGCACGATTGTGTTGCTCTTTGTATGCTTGGCGACCAGCCAGGCAATCCGCAAATCCTCAAGTTGACCCTTTGTCGGTCTGGCCTTTGTGGGATATTTTAGCGTATCCGGCTCCCACCCGGCCAAATCTCTTTTTTGCAGAAGCAGTCCGCCGACAATGCACCGAACATCGAATTCACTGCCGTCTATTCCAGCCCGGTCGATTGGCCCCGTCTCGATGAGCCGAACTCTGCTGCCCCAGCTCTTTAGCGTCCTGATTATCTCGATGGCGTCCTTGTCGAATTCCGGCGCGACAATGACCTCCGCGAAGAAGCCGCCGGCGCCCCTCGCTTTGCCGAAAAGACTGTAGGATTCCATAATTGTCCTGGCAAGCTCAGCAGTCCCCTTTCTATTGACGGCGATGATTCCCCCGAAAGCGCTGACCACGTCGCCTTCGTATGCCTTGCGATATGCGACACAGATGTCATCGTCCACCGCGCAGCCGCAGGGGTTGAGGTGCTTGACGACTACCGCCGCTGGCTCGTCGAATTCCTTGACCAGCTCAAATGCCGCATTGGCATCCATCAGGTTGTTGAAACTAATCTCTGTGCCGCCGGGCAAAAGCGTGCCGCCGCTGACCGATGTCTCTGGGCTCACGGGCAGCTTATAGAATGCCGCGCTCTGATGCGGATTTTCGCCGTATCGCAGTTGTCTCTCTTTTCTGACCGCAATTGACACCCTCTCCGGATACTCCACGCCCGCTCTTGCATTAAGATACCTTGCTATTGCCGCATCATACCAGGCGGTCAGCCCGAATGCGACCCGCGCGAGGTCGCTGCGGAGCTGTTCGCTTACGGCGCCATTATTTTTCTGCATTTCTTCAATGACCTTGTCGTATTGCTCCGGCTGCGTCACCACCGTAACGAACTTATGGTTCTTTGCAGCCGAGCGGAGCATACTCGGCCCGCCGATGTCGATATTCTCGATTGCCTCCTCGAACGTGCAGCCGCTCCTGGCGATGGTCTGCTCAAACGGATATAGGTTCACGCAGACTAAATCGATTGGTTCGATATTGTGTTTTTTCAGTGCTGCCGTATGTTCGCTTTTGTCGCGGAGCGCCAATAGCGCCCCGTGTATCTTGGGATGCAGCGTCTTGACTCTTCCATCCATCATTTCCGGAAAGCCTGTTACCGATTCGATGCCGACGACACTCACCCCCGCAGCGGTAAGCGCCTTGGCTGTGCCGCCTGTGCTGATTATCTTTACGCCCATTTCGCCGAGCTTTTTGGCAAACTCGACTACGCCGGTTTTGTCGGAAACACTTATTAGTGCGGTTTTAATTTTCACGTCCATTTGAAATCCTTCTCCTTCCTGTACACCAATTACTATTTACTAACGACTAATGACTCCACCGCGTCTTCCTGTCGCCTGCTGCCTCGACTTGCGTCGAGAGACGCAGAGGCAAGGAAGACAGGAGCAGGGGGAAAGGGGGCTTACTCGGCCTGCCCCCAAATACTGTCCTCACGGCATCTGAACATGGTCTGCCAAATCAATATGGTGCTCCTCTTCAAACCTTTTCATTTCTTCAATCCGCTCGAGGTCGTCCTTTATGCGGTTCACCAGCTTAAATATGTAAGGCTTGCCGGCCAGACGGTTCTGCAGGTCATCCAGCATCGGTTCCCACGTTCCATCATACAATTGTGCCTTCAGGATGACCAGCATACGGTGCTCGTTGCTCAGGCGCTCGATGTAGTCTTTGACGGCGTCCCCCTTTCTGTCTTCGCCGGAAGACAAGGGGGCCGGCTTGGGACCGCCCTTATCGGCTTTTGCAATCGGCTCATCCATCTGTTACCAACCTTGCCCCACGCACCAATTGAACTGTCGATGGCCTTTGTTCCGCAAATTTTTCAGATAACCGTTACCGCCCGAGCAATTGGTACGGGGTAAATTTCGGCCAAATCCTAACCGCAAAACTCAAAGATTGCAACAAATTTCCCCAAATCGAAGCGTAAGCGTATATCCGGCGTCTTTTGACGGAGCGAAAATCACAAATTAAACTTGCCTTTCCCCCATTTTTACGGTAAAATACTATCTGAAACCGAACCCTTAAGGAGGGTATTGAGATGAGTAAACTGATTTTTACTCTTATTTGCTTGTCCGCCTTTGGCGGAGCCATCCCCTGCCAGGCGAAAATAATCTATGTCGATGACGATGGCCCTGCGGATTTAAACAATATCCAAGCCGGAATTGATGCAGCAAAAGACGAGGATACTGTTGTTGTAGCTGATGGTACATACACAGGCGATGGTAATCGAGATATTGACTTCTTAGGCAAAGCAATCATTGTGCGTTCAGAGAATGGCCCAGAAAAATGCATAATTGATTGCGAAGAGAGAGGCAGAGGCTTTGATTTTCATAATAATGAAGATACAAATTCTGTGGTAGATGGCTTTACTATTACTCATGGGCACGGAAACGGTGGCGGGATCGCCTGTCACAGCAACAGCAGCCCGACAATCAACAATTGTATCATTACCGGAAACTGGGCCACAGGTTCTGGAGGTGGAATTTCTTGCTACTCTTCATCTACTATCACGAACTGCATCATCACTGGGAATTATGCATGCTGGGATGCTGGTGGTGGGATTAGCTGCGGGGGCAATACTACAGTCAGCAACTGTACCATTAACAGCAACACGGCTCATTATATAGGCGGCGGTATCTACTGTGGTTCGGGTAATCCAACAATTATTAATTCCACCATTAGCGGCAACAGGGCTGGTTGTGGAGGCGGGAGTGCCTGCAACGCGACCGACAGCATCCTAACATTGATCAACTGCACCATCAGTGGCAACTCTGGTGGAGGAATCTGCTGTATCTACAGCAATTTTAAGATAACAAACTGTATCCTTTGGGATGATATGCCTGAAGAAATATATCTATTGAATGGAAGTGTCATGGTGACTTACAGCGATGTTCGAGGCTACTGGCCGGGAGTAGGTAACATCAGCACTAATCCGCAATTTGTCGATCCAGGGCATTGGCAAGATGATCCTCCGACTGGAACATGGGTCGGTGGTAATTATCATCTGAAGTCACAGGCAGGCAGATGGGATGTAAACGAGGGACGATGGACGAAGGACAAGGTGACGAGTCTGTGCATTGATGCCGGCGACCCGTCAAGTCCCATAGGTTATGAGCCATTCCCAAATGGCGGAATTATAAATATGGGCGCCTATGGCGGCACGATAGAGGCAAGTAAATCATACTTTGGCAAACCGCCCTGCGAGACAATTATCGCCGGTGACATCAACGGCGACTGCAAGGTTGATTTTAAGGACTTTGCCCTTATGGCTTTCCACTGGCTCGAAGAACACCAGTGAAATTCAACTTCCTTCCTTCTAACTTCTGTCTTCTGCATTCTGCCTTCTAAATTCTCAATTCTCAATTCTATTTTTTCGCCCATTTTTTCAAGCCCTAAAACTTGCCCCTGCGGAAAATTGTGTGAGGTTTTATCCGCGTTAATCTGCGTCAATCTGTGGTTAAAAGAAAACCTGTGTTACTTGTCCGCCGCAGGCGGATAAATCCGTTTCTAAAAAAATCTCTGTGCTCTCGGTGTCCTTTGTGGCCAAACCCCTTCCGTGTTAATCTGCGGAATCTGTGGTTCAATTTCTTTTATCTTTTCTCTGTGGTCTCTGCGCTCTCTGTGGCTAAAACAAAATCCGTGTTAATCTGCGTCAATCTGTGGTTAAAAAGCTTTTTACGAAAATCCCTTGTCCGCCGCAGGCGGATAAATCCGTTTCTAAAAAAATCTCTGTGTTCTCGGTGTCCTCTGTGGCAAAACAAAATACCGTGTTTATCCGCGTAAATCTGTGTCAATCTGTGGTTAAAAAGCTTTTTACGAAAATCTTTCATCTGCCGCAGAACACCCGGTTTTCAAACCCTAAAACTTGCCCCGCCTGCCTGCCCCAGAATGTCGTTATCTGGGGCCTGCCCTCGAATGCCTGCCCCTGCACGTCGTAGGCAGGGGTCCGCCGTAGGCGGATTTATCCACCCCCGGCAGTTCTGATTCTATGTTTTCTAAGATTCTGATGTTAAGTTTTGTAAGATGCTCATAGTCTTTTTGATTAATCAAAAAGACTATGAGCCGGGTAAGATGTACTCTGCACACCAACAAACTATTTTCATTTCTTTGTGCTTTTGTGTCCTCGTAGCTAAAGAATCCGTGTAAATCAGTGAAATCCACGTCTGATTTGTCGCTCGTGGTTCGTCCCTCGTCTGTCGTTCGTCCTCCCTCTTCCCTCGTCCTTCGTAACGCGTATCGAGTATCCAGCATCGAGTATTAACCCATCTCCCCCCAAAGTCAAGAAGTGCAAAAAAATGGTTCAAAAAGTGTTCATTTTTGTCAATTTCCGTTCAATTTCTGTTAAAAACTGACGAAAAAGTGCCAATTTTTGTTCATTTTTACCCTCATTTTTCACCTAAAAACAAATAAGTCCTATAAAATCACACTTTTTACTACCACCAACCACCCCAATTTTCAAAAAAAACCTCAAAAACCCTTATTTTCTTGATTTTTTATATTTTTTTCTCCCCCTTTTTTTTCTGTTTTTTGTCATCCGTCTTCTGCCTTCTAAATTCTCCGGTTCTACTTGCCTTTTCTAAAAGGCCAGAGCGTCCCAAGAAAAGTGGAATTTCGCAGGTCCTTTCTCATTGGAAATATGCCCTTTTCTACGAAGCCGACCTCCTCCACCGAGTAAAACGCCTGCGAATCGAATTTCTTGACCAAATCGACTACCCCGCGGACCTCTTTTCGCGGCACAACTGTGAAAATAATCTTTACCTGGCCGGATACGCCGTGCCCATCGATACTGGTAACCCCGTAGTTTTCACCCTTGAGGGACTCTATCAATCCCGATGCATTTTTGTCTGTCACCACCCGCACAAGCACCACGCCTAAGGACAGCTTCTCGGCTATGTGAATCCCCACGAAGTTGCCCATCGCAAAGCCGCCGGCATAAGCAATGTAACAGACCGGATTGGTGAGATTACGCATAATCTGGCCCATCGCGAGAATCCATATCAGGACCTCGAAGAATCCAACCAGCGGCGCCAGAAACTTAAACCCCCTCGAAACGAATATGAGCCGTACCGTCCCCAGACTGACGTCGAGAATCCTGGCAATAAAAATCAGGACGGGTATGACAACCCACGTAAAAAATCCTGATTCAAAAAGCGACAGATTACCCATACAATTTTCCTGGAGACTATCTTACCAAATTCGTTGCAGATGCCGCATCACTCGGCTGTCGGCTGCTGGGACATCAGGCAGATTTTGCCTCGGATGTTATCCAGCTTGCCGAAGCATATAAGCTCATCGCCTGAAAGCATTTTCATATTTGCCGGCGGGTTTGGTATCGTCTCGCCGCCCCTTGTTATCGCCAGCACCGTGATGTCCTGGCTTCGCAGCGCCGACTCATAAAGCGTTTTGTCGAGGATGGGACTTTCAGGACATACCGTGATTCTCGATATCCCGTAGCCGCCCGTTGCCGGCAGAAGCTCCTCGAACGAAACGGGCTTGAAAGATTCTCTTTTCATAATTCTTTTCCGCAGCGCATTTGTAAGCCTTTTTGCGAATTTCGTATTGGTAAAAATCTTGTAGATAGCATAGACTGCCGCCGCAATAATCACAACGTTTATTAGTTGTGCCAAAAAAGGCGGCAGATAAAACGGCAAAATAGACTTTGAAAGACCGCTTTCTATTATTTGCTGTGCTCTCAGCGAGTTTGCGAGCGTTGCAATCATAGTAACAAGGCCTGCGTGCCCCAGCACTATCAGCACAGAGGCAATCCGCCGCCTTTGTGGCGTTGCCGTAACAAGTTCGGATTCTTTTGTTGTGAAGCCCGTCGATGTAAAACACGATAGCGCCTGGAATTTGGCCATAGACCATTCAATTCCCGTCAATTGAAGCGCAATCGCGCCGATTCTGACCACTATAAATGAAGTGATAAAGACAATGAGAAATAGTACAAGGTTCATTGGACATTCTCTCTAATTTCTGTTGAACGACCGATTAATCCCTGCCTGTCGCAAAAGCCGCATGATAAATTTACGAAGAATTGTTGCACGAACATTTTTCACCCCCTTTGCGGAACTACAGCCATTTCTTTTTTCTAAAGTATAGTAGCATCCCCACGGTGGCCACGAGCATACCTAACAGCACAGCCGGATAGCCCCACGGCGATTCCAGCTCAGGCATATGCCTGAAGTTCATCCCATAGACTCCTGTCACAAGTGAAAGGGCCATAAATATCGTGGCAGCTACGGTAAGACTTTCATAATAGCATTCAATCTGTTACTGATACTCGAGACATAGACTTCGAGCATCGCTGCTATTATGTCGCGGAAACTTTCCATAGCGTCTATCACCTGCACTGTGTGGTCATAAACATCGCGCAGATATACGCGAGTGGGTTCGCTGATAAGTGGAGACTCGTTTCTTTGCAGACCGCTGACTAATTCCCTTAAGGGCCAGAGAGATCTGCGCAAAGATATCATCTCTCTTTTAACTTTTTGAATCCGCTGGAGAGTCCCTTCGGTAGGGTGGGCAACCACTTGCTCTTCAAGGTGCCCGATTTTCTCTCCAAGCTTCTCAAGAATTACAAAGTAGTGGTCAACAACAGCGTCTATCAGCGAGTAAATGAGATAGTCCGTGCCCATCTTTCGGATTCGCCCTTTTCCGGTTCTGATTCTCTCCCGTATCTGGTCAAAAACATCGCCTATCGTTTCCTGAAATGAAATTACGAAATTCTGACCGAGTACCAAACTCACCTGTTCGGAATCAATTGTCTCTGCTATTACTCATAACCATACTTTTTAATAAACCATTTCTTTCCTATCTGGACTAAAAAAAGATAACTAACAACGATAAAGAAAAGGGCTATAAAATAGGTTGGTGGCGGAATAACAAATCCAAAAAACTTGCCTAAAGGCGTAAGTGGTATTATTAACCCTATCGTTACAATGTAAATGGAGGTGAACATCAAAAACTGGCTCGGTTTACTTTCAATAAAAGGGACTTTGCCGGTGCGAATTACGTGAATAACCAGTGTTTGAGAGCAAAGAGACTCCAAAAACCATCCCGTGTTAAAAAGGGGCTGTGAAGCATGGAAAATAAATAACAATACTCCAAAGGTTACAAAATCAAATATGGAGCTAATAGGGCCAATAAAAATCATAAACTTTTTGATGTAATCTACATTCCAGGGCCTCGACTTTAGAAGATATTCTTTATCCACTTCGTCCGAAGGGATAGCAACCTGTGATAAATCATAAAGAAAGTTATTCAACAATATCTGAATGGGCAACATAGGCAAAAACGGCAAAAATAAACACGCACCGGTCATACTAAACATATTGCCAAAATTCGAGCTTGACCCCATTTTGATGTATTTAAGAATATTGCCGAAGGTCTTTCTGCCCTCTATAACACCATCCTCCAGAGCCATAAGGCTTTTCTTGAGCAGGATTATATCCGCGGATTCCTTGGCGATATCAACGGCGTTATTTACAGAAATCCCAACATCCGAAGCTTTCAAAGCGGGCGCATCATTTATGCCATCCCCTAAGTAGCCCACAATATGCTTATTTTCGTGTAATGCATGAATTATTCTCTCTTTCTGCAAAGGTGAGAGCCGGGCAAAAACAGAGGTGGTCTCTACCAATTCTTTAAGTTCTTCATCACTTATTTTTTCTATCTCGTCTCCGGTGATTAATCCTTTGACATCAAGGCCGACCTCGCTGCATATTTTCTTGGTCACCAGTTCGTTGTCGCCGGTTAAAATCTTGAATTCTATTCCCAGACTTTTTAATACTTCGATTGTTTTTCTCGCTGTCGGTTTGGGCGGGTCCAGAAAGGCAATATATCCTTTAAGAATTAGGCCTTGCTCGTCATCTTTCGAATATGCGTCTTTTTTATTTTCCACATTCTTATACGCGATGGCAAGAACCCTGAAACCCTCTGCGCTCATGTCGTTATATTCCTCTTTCAAATCTGTAAGTATCAAATCCTCCATATCTAATATCTCGCCGTCTAATTCAAACTTTGTGCATCTGTTAAAAATTTCTTCCGGCGCACCCTTAGCAACAATAATATGCTTACCATCCATCTCGACGACTACCGACATTATCTTTCTGGAAAAATCAAAAGGCACCTCATCGACCTTTTTATACTGCTTTACCAACAATTTCTCATGCTTTAGGATGGCTCTATCCAGTATGTTTCTAAGGCCTGTCTGATAAAAACTGTTAATATAAGCAAACCTTAAAACATCATCACTCTCTTTCCTTACCACATCACAGTGTCTTTCCAGAACGATTCTGTCCAAAGTAAGGGTCCCTGTTTTATCGGTGCAAAGCACGTCCATTGCGCCAAAGTTCTGGATGGAATTTAACCGCTTTACTATAACCTGCTTCTTGGACATTGCTATCGCGCCTTTGGAGAGATTTATCGCAACCAGCATCGGAAGCATCTCAGGCGTAAGGCCTACGGCCACCGCCAGGGAAAAAAGAAGCGCCTCAATAAAGTTACCTTTTAGTAAAGCATTTATGCCAAAGATAACGACCACCAAAAAAAGCATAAAGCGAATCATAAGCCAGGTGAACTTGCGTATCCCTTTATCGAAGCCGCTCTCTATCACCATAGTGGTAAGCTTGCGTGAAAGTTCGCCGAATTGGGTAGCAATGCCTGTTTTTACAACCACGCCCAGTCCCGTTCCGCTTACTACACTCGACCCCATAAAAGCGATGTTGGTCAGATCGGATATGGCTTTGCTTTCAGAATGTATCGGCTCAGCAATTTTTTCTATGGGAAATGATTCTCCTGTTAATGATGCCTGATTGATAAACAAATCTTTGCAGGATATTATGCGCAAATCCGCAGGCACCATATCCCCGGCAAACAAATCAACAATATCACCCGGAACTATCTCTCTGATTTTTACTTCCTTCGATTTGCCGTTACGATATACAGTTGCAGTAGCACGCACCATCTCGCTGAGTTTCTCTGCTTCTTTGCCGGCGCGATATTCCTGTATAAAAGAAAGAAACACACTCATAACCGCCATCAACGTAACTAATAACGCGCTGATTTCTTCGCCGAAAAATAGAGAAAACCCAGCTATAATCAAAAGCACAATTACCAACGGATTGAGAAATTTTGAAAGAATTTGAAAAAGGATATTTCTTTTCTTCTTTCTGGCAGGTTCATTGTAGCCGTATTCTTCAAGACGTCTTTGGGCTTCTGCTTCAGAAAGACCTTTAGCAGAAGTATTCAGCTTCTCAAAGATAACATCTACGGGAGCGCCAGCGTAATCAAAATCTGACATCTGGGGCTTTTGACTACCCGTGGCCCCGAATCTATTATTTTTCAATGCAACCATAACATTTATTCGTATATGACATTAGGTATGTCTGAAGAAAAAGATAGAGTTAGCTTTGAATTTAGAATGCAGATTCGCCTTCGATTATCAACATTTTACCGTTTATGCCTTTTCCTATCAAGGATAGTTTCCACTTTGCTTCCTTGATATTTAACACCAACTCTGGGATAC
>Ga0315279_10001989_pt1 | contig 32073 bp, 27 predicted proteins | sample YL17G06_20_MG_FD_203694 | JGI IMG/M metagenome (GOLD analysis project Ga0315279, IMG submission 203694) | Sediment microbial communities from Yellowstone Lake, YNP, Wyoming, USA - YL17G06_20 | ecosystem: Environmental > Aquatic > Freshwater > Lake > Sediment | place: USA: Wyoming | collected...
GTATTTATACTGGCGAAAAAAGCTGCGGAATTCGGGGACGCGATCCAAATTCTCTTGAATTGGGTGCGTGTACCCTGAATTCCGTTCCTAGAATGTCATCGGAACGCCTGCTTTTTCCAGCGCGGCGAGACGTAAAATATCTTTACCTCGCCGGTCGAATTCATTTTATTGACGAATTTCACATTAATATATAGAATTTTACTTGTCAAAGTTGATGTATAGCTTAGCCCGAATCTATTGCAGTATTAAGAATCGTATTTGTAGCCTATATGAATAGGCCTATGAATTCCATGATCTGAGGAAATATTATGCCTTTAGCAATGTCATCTTTTCGTGTACGTAATCTGATCCTGCAAAGGAGCTAAGAATTCAATGAAAAAAGCGCTCATCACGGGAATAACAGGGCAAGACGGTTCATATCTTGCTGAATTTTTGCTCTCAAAAAATTACGAAGTCCATGGCATAATCAGGCGTTCGAGCTGCCTTAATCGCGGCCGTATAGACCATCTCTATCAAGATCCGCATTTGCCAAATGTAAAACTTTTTCTTCATTATGGGGATCTATCCGATTCCGAACAGTTGGCGAATTTAATTTACAATCTTAAACCCGACGAGATTTATCATCTGGGAGCCCAGAGTCACGTCCGGGTGAGTTTCGACCTTCCCGAATATACTGGGAATATCACCGCGCTCGGAACCACCCGGATTCTCGAAGCCTTGCGACGAAGCGGAATCAAAGCGAAATTCTATCAAGCCTCGAGCAGCGAAATGTTCGGAGCGGCTCTCCCCCCGCAAAACGAAGAAACTCCATTTCATCCGAGAAGCCCTTACGCAGCGGCCAAGGTGTATGGATACTGGATGGCGCGGAATTATCGCGAAGGATATGGACTTTTCGCCTGCAACGGTATTCTCTTCAATCACGAATCACCCAGGCGAGGAGAGACTTTCGTAACACGAAAGATAACTCGAGCGATCGCCCGGATCAAAGCCGGTAAGGAAGACTTCCTTTATCTCGGCAATCTCGAAGCTAAAAGAGATTGGGGTTATGCCCCAGAATATATCGAAGCCATGTGGCTTATGCTCCAACAAGACCACCCCGGAGACTATGTCATCGGAACGGGTAAATCCTATTCGGTACGAGAATTTGTCGAGGAAGCTTTTCAGTATGCGGGCATGAACTGGGATAAATATGTAAAAACGGACCCGCGATACTATAGGCCTACCGAAGTCGAATATCTCCAAGCAGACGCTTCAAAAGCTCTAAAACTCTTAGGTTGGAGCCCTCGAATCACATTTCAAGAGCTCGTAAAAATCATGGTCGATTCCGATTTTGAATTGGAGAATCTGCCATGTCCTGGAGAGGGCAAACGAATTTTGCAGAAGCGAGGCTTTGATTGGTTAAGATAAAATGATTGATCTCAAGACAAAAAAGATTACGGTTACGGGCGGACGGGGTTTTTTAGGCAGCCATCTCGTAAAAAAGCTTAAAGAAGACCGGGAATGCCGAAATGTCAATATTGCCGATCTTCCCGAATTCGACCTTAGGAACCTCAAAGATATAAATAGAATGTATGAAGAGCAAAAGCCTGACATCGTCATCCATCTCGCCGCTGTCGTCGGCGGCATCGGTGCCAACCGTAATAATCCGGGCCGCTTCTTCTATGACAATGCGATTATGGGCATCCAACTCATGCATGAAGCCTATCTTCATCGCATCGAGAAATTTGTCGCGATCGGCACGATCTGTTGTTATCCAAAATATACCCCGGTTCCTTTCTCCGAGGACAACCTTTGGGATGGCTATCCCGAGGAGACCAACGCGCCCTACGGCTTGGCAAAAAAGATGATGTTAGTCCAGAGCCAAGCATATCGCCAACAATATAATTTCAATTCAGTATTTCTTATGCCGGTCAACCTATATGGCCCCGGCGATAATTTTAATCCTGATTCATCGCATGTGATTCCCGCGTTGATCCGCAAATGTTTTGAAGCTAAAACGCATCGCGATGAGAATATCGTGGTTTGGGGCGACGGTTCACCAACTCGCGAGTTTCTATTTGCCGATGATGCAGCCGAAGGAATTATTTTGGCTTCGGAACGATATGATAAAAGTGATCCGGTTAATCTCGGGAGCTCATTCGAAATCAGTATCAAAGACTTAGTTGAAGTCATAAGCCGTTTGGTCGGCTTTCATGGCAAAATCTTATGGGATACATCAAAACCAAACGGCCAGCCCCGCCGCAAACTGGATATAAACCGAGCAAAGAAAGAATTTGGTTTTTGCACGTCAACGCCTTTTGAAGAGGGTTTGAAGCAGACAATCGCGTGGTATTTAACAAAGCAGCATCAGGATAAGAGCGTTTCATAAAAAACGGCTTTACGCAAGCCACAGGGCATATCACCGCTCGTCAATTTGAGCCGGGTAATGACGAGGGTGTAACCGTCTAGGGATAAAGGAGGGATTAAAGGAGGGGGAGAGAGAGTATAGAGGGCGGGCGAGACGTCAGAAAAACTTTTGCAGACGCAGCCAGAGCTCCGCGTCTGACGACAATATCTTTATCAAGTCATCGATCGAGGCGTGGTTCTTTTTCCATATATTCAGGATCTTAAGGATGAAGGCCTCATTATAGTCTAGAATATTCCGTAAGCGAGACCGGACATCTTCCCGCTCAGTCTGATCGAGGATTTGCCACTGGCTCAGCATCACGGCCAGGATATTGGTGTTTAGGTATTCGTCTGCCGGCTGGAGTACAAGGGCTTTTTTCAGGTATTCGCGCCCTTTAGCAGCATACGTCAAATGAGGATAATTATAGGTCATATAGACACGGCCTAAATTGAAATATCCGTCGGCCGCGGCCGGGTATCGCCTGACCTCTTCGAGCAAAACGTCACGGGCTTTGTCCAACAACGATTCTCGTTTGTCCTCAGTGCCGGATTGGATTTCGGCCAAGGCCCCGTCAAAATAGAGATTTCCAAGCTCCTCGAAAAAGAGCCGGCGCGGCCAGGTATGAACGGCTTTGAGAAGATAGCGCTCGAGTTCGGGGAGCCCGCTTTGGATGCTGCGCACGCGGCTTCGAGCTTCACCATAGCGTCGAAAGGCGATCGATCCAGCGTAATCGCGGCCGACAATGACGGCCAGAACGATCAAGCCCAGCGCGGAGGCTGCTGTGGTGACCGCTTTTGAGCGCCACGACGATTTGTTGAGATAAATAGGGATGTTTAACCCTTGGAGACAGGTCTAAGAGCTCCACACTTTTGATGCGTTCGCGGCGCCAAACCCCGATTTTCAAATCGGGGTAAAAAGCGCCGCTCAGTATCAACCCTGAGCATACCCCGGGCTTCAGCCCTGGGAGTCGAATGGGTTGATTTTATCTCGTGAGAGTTCTTAAACGTATAATACTATAAACATTTTGAGTAAAGAATTCTTGGCAAAATGGTATTTTCCTAAGGAAATTAAACAAAGTAGTGAATTTTGCTCTGGAGTTTCTGCGTGTTAAATTTGTTTTGAAGTATTCAACTTCCAGGCCATTTTCCTTGATAATATTCATATATCTTCTGAAGGTCATCTTATTCAGGCTACCTTTAACCTGTTCAAACGATGTCGCATCTTCGTTTGGCCGAAACCTTTTTCGTTCGCGCATGATTACTGACTCGGGAAATAAAAGGTGCGCCCAAGGAACCTTCGTCATATAGGCGATCTGTCCACCGTAGGGTGCTTTCCATAACGGGCCAAACACGATAACTATAATGCTATCTTGATTCAGATATTGTTTAATGTTGGTAACAAAATTTTCCGGGTCAGCATAATGCATGAAGGAGTCTTTGGAGATTACGATATCAAATTTCTCGTCAATTATGCTACCGGCTTGTCTGAAGTCCACAAAGCTTGACAAATTGGGGTAATCATTACCAAGTTTCGACTTGGCATAGTTAATCCTATCTTCATCGATATCGATTCCTACAACTTTAGCCGCTCCGTGCAACGCCATATATATACAAGAACTGCCATACCCACAGCCGATATCCAGCACTTTCTTCTGTTTGAGATTCACTTTATTACCAAAATGATAAAACAAATCCTCTGTCTCATTAAAGCTTTCCTCAAAGTAATCCTCAATATAGCTCTCTGGTTTGACATCGTCTTTTACGCAAAGGAGATGGAAAATATTTTGAATAAGGTTTTCCATTTTATTGCTCCTTCAAATTATAAATCCGTCGCCCGGGCCGCAAAGGCAAAAAGAGCGACAAAGTAAGCCGCATTGGCCGGAATTCGTAGATTAAAATCGAAAAAGCTATGGATGAGAAGCGCTACGACGCCCGCGAGTGCTCCTAACACGATCGGCCGCACAAACGGATCTCGGCGTTTGATCCATTTCGAGGAAATCCAGCCGATGCCGCCGAAAGCGAAGAGAATGAGCGCGCCGCCGCCGATGATTCCGCTTTCGGCGAGGACCTCGAGATAATCGTTGTGGGCATGGTCGACCAGGCCCGGGTTATATTTTGTTTCATACATCGGATAGATTGCGGCAAAAGTGCCGAGCCCGGTTCCAAGCACCGGAAAGTCTCGCACATAGTTCAATGTGTTCCCATAGTACATCCACCGATCGTCCTTCGTCAGATTCTGGCTCGTGAAGCGCTCGATCAAAGGTCCGATACCAATTATTATCGCTGTGAAAATCACGGCGATAGCGATCCCTCGGACGAGCTTTATCCCGGACCGTCCTCTTTTGGTGAGGGTCAGAGCCGAAGAGATCAAAAAAATCGTGAGAAAGAAAATGATTAAGCCCGTTCGCGAATGTGAATAGACGATTCCCAATCCGATGATTACCGCTAAAAGGCCGAACATTAAGGTCTTTTGCAGCCGCTCCTGGCCGAACCAAACGATCTTCTCGCGCAGCGATAAGCCTTTTTTCAAATTGAAGAAATCGGCTTTAGCCAACAGATATCCAAGCGCGAGCGGGAAGAGCATCTCTAGGAACCCGGAGAAATGGTCGCGGTTAATGTAGGTCCCGGTCGCCGAGCCGAGATGGGACGTCCGCTGAAAGCCGAAAATCTTCTGCGTTCCTCCGAATAATTCCGTCAGTCCGTAAAAAGATTGGAAAACGGCGCTCGCGAGGAGAACAAGCGTGAAGATCTCGGCGCGCTTACGCGTTCCGACGTGGCGGTAAACCAGAAAACCGAATATCGCGTAGGTGGCATAAAGAACAGCGTTTCCGAGCGATAGCATGACGGCAAAGGTCAGAGGCCGGGGGCCTTTCGTCCCCAGTGTTTCGAGGAGAGCGGCCGCGCGAGGAGAAAGAACCCTGAGGACGGTCGGCGGAAGCGGAATCATTTGAAAGACCGTGATCGCCGCTAAGGTCAGAAGAAGGAATTTCAGGAACGCCGGCCAACGGGAAATCGCGTCTTTCGGTCCTCCCGCGATATGGAGCGCCGCGAGGACGAGGGTCGCGACCTCGAAGACAAAGACGGCCCAAGGGATGTACGCCCCGAAGGGGAGCGGAAGAAATAAAAGGACCGCGCAGAGACCCGCAAAGAGGATTTGATTAAGGATCATGGCGAAACGGCTTTTTGCCGCGGCTATCTAACGGATATTCAGCTTAATAATTTTACCCGTGCCAGCCCTACAACCAACCCCAATGAGAATCCAGGTCCTAGTCCCACCAACCTCCAAAATAACCGGATACAAGCGGTTTGTGTGGTTTGTGCGGTTTGAAGCAGTTGAGCGCAAAATCGCTCATCCTCTTTTCTAAGGCCGGGGAAACCATTTCAGAAGATAGGTCCAATTTGCTTCTGAGAAATTGGTCCAGGCTCGCCATGGATTCGTTTTTAAGTGAAAGCCTGGTTTGCGCTATTGCCCGATCGGTCGGTTTCGTCGCTGCCCAAACCGATCCGACGATAAGAACAACTCCGAAAATTGTGAGAATTTTAACTTTCATGGCACGCTCCCTAGGCAGGGCGGAGACTGATACGTTTAAAATCAAAATGTTAGCTTTTTTTTATTTTTTTGCGGCCGCCCCAAATCAGGGATTTCTTCGTTTCGAAGGATGGCTTCCGGGACGGCTGTAACCATAGCCCACGCCTTAGCGCGGCCGACAATCTTGACGGCCTTGTCGATTCCTTTAGATAGCCGGGGCGGCCTCCGCTTTGCGTCGTGGGCGTCGCTGGCGATGATCTGGGCGAGATTTTGTTTTAGAAAAAGCTCGGCTGTTTTTTGCGTTTTTGAGCCGAAAGCTCCGGTCAGGCTTTGGGCCGTCACTTGGCTTAGCGCCCCCATGGAAATCAGCTCGAATAGCCGGTCCGGCCTTTCCATAAAGACGATATTCCGTTCAGGATGGCTGATGATCGGAATGAGGCCTTCGAGGGTCATCGCGAAGATAAACTCCCGAGCGTTCGAAAGGACATGTTCGGCCGGAAACTCGATGAAGATATATCGCGAACCGTTCAGAGTGAGGCCGTTATCTTTTACGGTCCTGACTATCTCCGGGTGGATATGGACTTCCGCGCCAAAAAAGAAATCGATCGCATCGGTTCCTTGCCGCCGGCAAAATTCTGTTTTTCTTTCAGCAAGAATTTCCCAGTCCTCGCCATATTTGGATAAGCGATGGATGTGCGGCGTGAGGCCGATGCCCCGAATCCCGTCCGCTCGCGCCGCGTCCAGCATACGGAAGGCCTCCTCCCAGTCGGCGGCCCCGTCGTCCCAATCAGGTAGGATGTGCGTATGAAGATCGATCATATCTACGTATTTAAATGGATTCAACGAGAAGGGGCGCCAGATGTCCATAGTGAGCGGCCCTATGTTTTGATTCGATATCGCGATATACGCGTTCGACCTGTTCGGGGGTCAAATCGACCGAAGCCGCGATATCCGTTGGTTGCATTCCATGATTAAAAGCAAACAGGCAGAGATCCAGACGTTCGAGGGGAAGCGAAAAATAGAATTCTTCCTGGGATTGAGGAAGCGAATACGTGTCCGTTGTCGATGGACGGCTCAGGATTTCAACCGGGACTCCGATATATTCGGCAAGCTGATAAACCTGCGTCTTATAGAGATGCGCGAGTGGTTTTAAGTCCGCTGCCCCATCGCCGTTCTTGACGAAGAATCCTAGCTCATATTCTAGACGATTTGGCGTTCCGGCGACGGCATAATTCAGCCGGTCGGCATGATGGTATTCCATCATCTTTCTCGTGCGTTGCTTGAAATTGCTGGCCGCGATGACGGCGAGATAGACGTCGGCCGGCATGCGGATTTTTATGACACGTCCGTCGGGAGCCTGAACAACAACGGAAAAAACGCGCAGCCGCTCATCCTCCATAATACCCGGCAGCACGATTTTAGCCCGATAGCCGGCGGCATATTCCGGGATACATTTCCGGATCGCTTCGTCCCGCCGCTCGTAGCATCGCGCGCCCTCTAGAATTGGCGTGATATCCTCGACGATATAGCGAATCCCGAGAGATTCGACGGCCAACCGTCCTAATTCCGTCGATTCGGGAGAGGATTCCTTCTCCGGCATGAGAATCCCAAATACGCGATCTTTCCCGAGGGCTTGAACGCAGAGGGCCGCAACCAGAGTGCTATCGATGCCGCCGGAAAGTCCGATGGCGGCGCCGCGGCGGCGAAGAATTTTCGTGACTTGTTCGCGAATGGCGCTCCGGATTCGTTCGATCTCGCTTGCGCAATCGATCCTCAACGTTTCTCGCGATAGGGTTTTCATCATATCGTTCGAACGCCCTTCATCCGTTTTGCTTGCGCAATATATAGCTCGTAGCGCGGTCTATGGAATCCAGGTTTTCGGGTAGAATTTCCTCGTCCTCGACCGTGACCTGAAATGTTCGTTCGATGAAATCGATGAGTTCCATAACGCCGGTCGAATCGATGACCCCTTTTTTTAAAAGGGAATCGGAGTGTTTAAGACCCCAATCCTGGCCGAAGAGAAAAGTTTCGACGATGAACTCCTTCAGCTTGTCTTTGATCTCACGCTTGGTCATTTTGTCTTTTGTTCAACATTCGGATGGAGTTCAAGAACCCATGAATTGCTCCGCTAAAAGCTGGCTTGAGAGAACCCCGACAAAGGCCATGTCGTCGCGTACTCCCGTGACGTGTCCTTGCCGGGCTTTCTTGAGCAAGAGGCCGACCACCTTTGGATTGAAGAGATGATAAGCGTCGAGGCGTTCGGTGGACATCATTTCCGTAACATAGTCCGGCTCGACGACGCTCGGGCCGGCGAAACTCCCCGCATCGGGAGCTCTATAGGGTTGTTTTGTTCTTTTAATGATAGAGTCCGGAATCAGTCCGCGGGCCGCTCTCCGGAGAGCATACTTTTCGATAAGGCCGTTGATCCTGAGTTTGAGAGGCAATTTAGCTCCGAATTCGATGACGCGGTGATCGAGAAAGGGAAAACGGCTTTCGACGCTGTGGGCGAGGGCCATACGGTCACCCTGCGCCGAAAGAATATATCCGGGCATGAGAAACGCGAATTCGAGGTATTGCGCCCGCGATAGCCAATCCCAAGATTCGTATTCTTGGGGCAGAAGGTTTTTTATTTCTTCGAAGGGGTCCCAACCGCGAAGCGCGTCCTTGACCTCGTCGGAAAGAAATCGGAGGTTGTGTATGCCGAGTTGCCACCGGGGAAGGTGGGAAAAGAACGGACTCCGCAAAGCCTCCGGAGTAATTTGAAAAAACGCCTTTAGATATTCGACGGGTTGGCTTTGAAGGGCATCCATATACGGGTAGAGGCGTTTCAACAGCCGCGGCCGAATTGCGGATTCCGGATGCCGGCTCCAGAAATAGCGGACCTTCGCCTCTTTGAAAATATCGTAGCCGCCCAGGACTTCGTCCGCTCCCTCGCCCGTCAGAACCACCTTGAATCCGCTGTCGCGAACGAGCTGAGACAGCAAGTAAAGCGGGGCCGGAGCCGTTCGAACGATCGGCTGCTCCGCGTGCCAGACGACCTTCGGAAAAATCCGACCGATGTCGCCGTCCAAGCAGGGCGCCGTGACATTTTGAGTGCCGAGATAATCCGAAACGGCCCGTTGATAAGAGCTCTCGTCAAAGCGAGAATCGCTGAAGGTCACGGAGAACGTTTTAAGGGCCGAGGGTACTTTCTCGCGGATCAACGCGGCCGTGACTGACGAGTCGAGGCCGCCGCTCAAATAGGCACCGACCGGAACGTCCGCGCGTATCATGATGCGCGCGGCATCATCGAGAAGGTTGCGCAATTCGTCGATATAGCTCTCGTCGGCGCGGGGATGATCGTCGGGCGTATAATCGATTTTCCAGTAGCGTTCGACGCGCGGCGCGAAATTGCCGATTTCGATAAAAAGATTATGCCCCGGGGAGAGGATCGAAATGCCATCGAATATGGAACGGGGAGCGAGGGGATGCCAAAAGACGAATGTTTCAGATAGAGCGATCGGGTCAATCCTATGGGGAACGAACGGAAGGGCAAGCAGGGCTTTTGCCTCAGAGGCAAAGGCGAAGAAATTTTCTCGGACAGTATAGAAAAGCGGCCTAATTCCCGCGCGGTCGCGAGATAAAAAAAGTGATTGCCGGCGTGAATCCCAGAGGGCAAACGCCCATTGGCCATTCATTCGTTCGATGCCCGCCGGACCGTATTCCTGGAAGAGGTGAAGGATGACTTCGGTATCAGAGCGCGAGAAGAAGCGATGTCCCCGCGCGATGAGTTCTTCGCGCAATTCGATATAATTGAATATTTCGCCGTTAAACGTTATGGTAAGCTCCGCTTCGCGAAATTGCATCGGCTGATCGCCACCCTCGGGGTCGATAATGCTGAGGCGCGCGTGAGCGAAACCGATTGGCCCATCCTGATATATTCCTTGTCCGTCCGGCCCTCGATGACGCTGAATGTCGATCATGCGCAGCAAGTCGTCATGATTCGGCTTGCCTGTGCCCAACGAAAGAATTCCGGCGATTCCGCACATGGTTCTAATTCTATTCTGGAAAGTATAGATTTAGCCACGAACGAACTTCCCTGAGAATTGTTTCCCTCGGATCTCCCTTCGTGAAAGTGTGACCGGTTCCCGGGATCGCGATGAAGCGGACCCGGCTTTTATCGACACCTCGTAAAGCCATCTTGTTCGCTTGTTGGATACAGAGATGCTGTGTTGTGTCTTTAGCGCTGATTATCAGGACGGGAATTCCGCTAGAGACAAGATTTCTCCATATTCGGACGAGAGGAATATTTATATTATCGGGATTGTAACGAAGTCGGATTAAAGGCTTTAACATTCGGCGAATAAATAACGGAAAGTATCGGCTTTTTACACTATTTCCCGAAAATATGAGGATCCAATTCCAGCCCGAAAATAATTTTCGGGGGAAAGATCGATTCACTTTTTTGACGGGGCGCGTTGGAGATGAAAAATCAGGATCGAGAGCGATAATACCATAGAGAGGGATCTTTTTTTCTCCCCAAGAGAAAACCGCATTAATGAAGGGAGCACATACGCCAGCGACAATTGCCTTTGTGATCGAGTATTTATCCATAAGATCACGAATTGCTGTGGAGAACGCCGGCACTTGTTCTCCACGTCGCACTCCATCGCCAAAATGCTCGGCGATATCCGGAACGGCACCAGGGCTATCTCCCATTCCGGGCATATCGATTCTAAACGCGTGAAACCCGGCTGCGGCGAATTCATCAGCTAAAACGGCTCCTAAAGATCCGTGGCCGTCACGAGGGACCCAGCCGAAATTTGAGAAAAAAACTCCGATGGAAGAACGGGAAGACTGGAACGCATGCGGCTCATGATACGTCCCGATAAGACGATATCCCTGGACCTCGATATAAATGACTTCTCTCATTTTTGTTCAGTCGTATTTACGACATTCAATATCCAGTTTCGGCTTTGGATGAATAAATCATCAACGTCAGGATTCAAGGTGGGCAATGAATTCCAGAACGAAGGGATCGTATTCTGGACGTTTATAATATGAGGATGATCCCGGATCTGGGCCGTAGTCCGCGAATTTATGTGCATTTCGATCCAGGGGCGAACCTCTCTCTCGTCCGGCCGCCTTAAAGTGCATAAAAAACTGCTATTCCAAAGGCGCGGGGTCCAAAATTGGCCTAAAACATAGATTTTACGATTTGACTCGAGATCGGCAATATCCTTCCGTCGACTTGGTTTTTCGGCAGAAATCTCGGTTGCGGCTTCAATAGATAGCTTAACACGGAGGATTTCTCTTAACATTGAATGCGCTGAATCGGGGCTATTCCAAAGCAGAAGTCCATCTCCCAATTGACGACTGAATACCCTTGATGCCAATATCCCTCCGAAGCGTAGCCCGGAAAGAAATATGATATTTCCGGGAAAACGTTCCTGGCAGATGCCGATTATGGACTTAAGATCTTCTTCCCATTCTTCAAATGTGAAATCCTCGAAAGATCCTGAGCTTTCGCCGCATCCGCGATAATCAAACGTTACGGCTCTTAATCCCGACATTGCTAAAAACCTCGCCCAGCGCGTCAATGTCAGATATGCCCATGTTCGTTCATGCCCGAAAGGCCTTGCGATTATGACTGTCGCGCGGGCGATATGATGAGGGGGTTCATGACAAATGAAATAGATCTGTTCACCGTTTAAGTCAAGAAACTCATAGAGAACATTCCCGGCAGGGTAGAAAAGATCTTTTTGGGTAAATCCCTTTTTGTTATCTGGCGCTTTAGTCAAAAAGCCCTCACTCATCCCAATGAATGTCTTCTGTAGAATTATCTAAAGCCGCCTTATTAATTTTACCGCTCGCCATTTTTGGTAATGTCGGGACAATCTCAACGTACTTCGGCATCATGAAATTCTCGAGATGTTCGGCGCAATGCGCCAGGATATTTTTCTCGGTTATTTTAGATCCATCCTCTAGAGAGACATAGGCTTTGACAGCTTGTCCCAGGACCTCGTCATCGATACCCACAACCGCGACTTCACGCACGCCCGGAATGTCATGAATGACGTTCTCGATTTCTTTCGGCGCGACCTTCTCGCCGCGGGTTTTAATGATGTCGTCCGTCCTCCCGACAAAATAGAGATAGCCGTCTTCGTCAATCCGGCATAGGTCTCCCGTATAGAGGACGTGTTCGCCGGGAAGAAGGCCGGGCCGCAATTTCTTCGAAGTCTCTTCGGGCTTCTCCCAGTATCCCTTCATGACCGTCGCTCCGCGGACGACGAGTATCCCGACTTCGTTCGGGCCCAAGCGCCGATCGTGCTCGTCCACGATCCAGAATTCCGTGTTGGGAATGGGTATGCCGACGCTTAGGGGTTTTTGTTCAAGATCTTCAGGTGGTAAATAGGAGCAACGTTTGCATTCGGTTAATCCGTACATGGAGAAGATTTGGGCTGTCGGGAATGTTTTTTGCAGAAATCGGATGTTTTTCATCGAAAGGGCTGCAGCAGTGCTTGTTACAAAGCGGATACTGGATAAATTAAATTTTGAAATATCCCGCATGTTTTCCATCAACGAAAATATGGACGGAACGCCGGGAAATCCAGTGACCTTCTCCTCAGCTATATGTTTCAGCGACTCTGCGGGATAGATAAAAGACTTCTCAAGAACGAGTGTCGCCCCAACCATAAAACACAAAATCATTTGATAGAGGCCGTAATCGAATGAGAATGGGAAAACATTAAGAACAATATCAGATTCGGTCATCCCGAGGTAAGCACCGATCGACGACGCGGCGGTAATCATGTTTCGATGCGTAAGCATCACGCCTTTAGGCTCGCCGGTCGAGCCCGAAGTGTAAATGATCGCCGCCAAATCGATATCGATGCAAGTCCTGTCTGGTTGCACGTCAGTATCAGGGAGGAACTTCGTTTCTTGGATAGTGCTTTGCCAAGAAACCCAACATGTAAGATCCGCAAGTTCGGCAGCCGTCGTATCGCCATAAATAAGGATTCCCTTGAGATGCGGAGCCTCTCGGCACACCGTTGAGAATATCCGAATTAAATCGGCGTCTGTAATAAGAATCTTCGCTTGAGTGTCGTTGAGAAAATAACCTAATTTTTTCGATTTCGTTGCCGGATTCACGATTGACACGATAGCATTGGCCTTCAGGACAGCCCAAAATGCGATCACCGTTTCAACCGAATTGCCGGAAAATAAAACGACTCTGTCCCCGCGCTCAACGCCCATTTCTTTAAGCTTATATGAAATAATATTAGATATTCTTTCTATCTCATAATAAGAAACACGCCGGGGGCCACATACTAATGCCGTTTTTTGAGATAAATGTTTTGCGGAGTTAATTAAGAAATCTTGTATTAGGGGGACGGCTATATCGAAGATTTTATTCGTCATAGAAGCTTAACTCTCATATTCAAAAGGAGGTTTGAAATATCTTTTACGAATTTAGAACGATACCTTAGCGAATCTCCTTTTTATAATTCCAGCGAGGAAAATCATGGACTGCCCGTCTATCTTACCAGAAACTCGTCGGCACATACACGACGTCTCCTTCTTTTAGCGGCGGGTCGGGCTTTTTCCCCTTGATGATGTCGTTCAGATTCAACGTCATCTGGATTTCCTTGCCCGTCTTCTCGTCCTTGCGCTTGATGATGATCCCGGATTTCTTGGCCGAATCCGTCGTCCCGCCCGCCTGGGCGATGGCCTGAAGGAGGGTGATCTTCTTCGAAGTCTTCACCGACAGCGCGCCGGGGCTCTTGACCTCGCCCCAAACATAAACCTGGATGATCATATCGACGGGGACGATGATGTCGTCGTTCGGCTGAAGCGGAATATTGAGATTCGGATCGCCTTTCAGGATGAGGTTGTTAAGATCGATCGTGATTCTTTCTTTGATCCCTTTATTCCCTTTCCTCATGACGAACAGCTCATTCCCCGTAATCTCAGTAAAGCCCCCGGCTTTGGAAATGAGCTCCAGGAGATTCATCTCCCCCACGATCTCATACATCCCCGGATTTCTCACCGCGCCGATCAATGTCAGGCGGTTGCTCTGGTATTCCCGGATGAAAACCGTCACTTGAGGATTATTCACGTATTTCTCCTCGAGCATCATCGCGATTCTTCGTTCGGCAGCCTCTTTCGTCAGGCCGCCGAGATCGACCCGCCCGAGAAGCGGAAGGGTGATCAAGCCGCTCTCCGAGACGCGGACCGTCAGATTGAGTTCGGGAACCTCGACGACCCTGATTTCCAGAAGGTCCTTAGGGCCGATCTTATAATCCTTAACGAAAGCGTCTTTCTGCTCCTGGGCGAAGCCCAGAATGGCCGCGATCATAATCAACGCATAAAACACGATCCATTTCCCGCATCTGTTCATGGTCTCTCCCTTTCGTTGATAGTTCATTTTCGAAAACTCAATAATTATAAGTCAAATTCAAGCCGATAAAGGTCCTCCGGGCCAAGATAGAATTCGGGAGATATCTCCATAAATACGTTCCCCCGCTGACGCCCATGCCGATATTCTTACGCAGCCGGAAATAAATACCCGCAATTTGATAATCCTGGTCAATCCTCGATTCGGCTCCACCCGAAGTCGAAACCACACCGCCTTTCCATGAATAGGACCCCCGATCGAGAATATAATCGTAATCGAGACGTACTTTTCTATTAATCAGGTAAAGAGAGACTCCGGCTTCATAGCGGTTGCTGACGAAAAGCGCGTTGTCAAACCACGCTGAATAATAAACGTCTCTGCTATATTGACCCCGGACCGTTAGGGCCCTGAAAATCCGCACGCTCAGGGTCGAGCTTCCGACAACCCCTTCAAATCCCTTGCGGCCCGGCGCCAGAGGCTCCAATTTCTTGAATCCGAGCTTGATCTTACCCCGGATTCTTCCCTCGGGGCTGAAGTCGATCCCGCCGTATCCCGCCCAGCTCTGAGAATCACCATAGCTCCAGGTGGCGTCGACGAAATGCGTCCGGCCATATTCGCTGCTGACGCTGAACATGACCCGCGGCGTGACTTGGTAATACCCCGAAATCGTCAGGTAATCTTCCCTTCGGCTCAGCCGGGCTTTAAGATTTTGAAACTCTGCCTCCAAATTTTCGAAAGCGTAGTCCGTCATTCGGGCGGCCAGGGAAAACGAGGTGTTTTTCGAAACCTGGTAGAGGATCGAGCCGAAAGCGCCTGTTTCTTTTAAACGCGGCCAGATATCGATCTCTAACACATAACGATACTTGTAGTAATTATAGGTGAAGCCTCCGTTGACAAACATTTTATTAAACAGAAACGAGACCTCGCCATTAAGATAGTTGTTCCAAGTCCGCTGCTTGGCCGTCTTGAAAAAATAGACATAGCGCGGGGATTCCGTTATGGAAAAAACGATTTTATTTTTGACCGGTAAATAAACGCTGACTCCCGGCCCTGCTTGCAGCCAATAGTCCTGGACCGGATGTTCAGTCTGGCCGTATATATTCGAATCAAAGCCCGCATCCGTCAAATAGAACATAGGCGCTATTCGGAAAGGGCCTATTCGTAAACCTGCTTGCGCTATCGTGATGAGAAGAGCCCTTGCTTTCCAGGTCTCCGCTTTGATTGCGCCAGGCAGAATCAGCGTCATCGCCACGACGGCAAGAATGAGGAACTCCCCGTTCACAGGTTTTCTATGACAAAACATTCGTTTCCATTTCCCCTTTTTAAGCCGACCCTCGGTCGCTGCTAGGATAATAATAGTTTGAGTAATTATAGCCGAGCTCTTTTAAATTGACCCTATTGATCACGACGCCGAACGTCGGGACGTTCATCAGGTCGAGTTTCTCTTTCGCCAGCCGCAGGGATTCCCGCCGGGTCTTCCCGCTCCAGACGATTATAACAACGCCGTCCGCGTGAGGGGCCATGACAAAAGCGTCCGAAACGCTCAACAACGGCGGTGAATCGATTACGACGTAATCGAAAACCTCCTTCAACCTCACGAGGAGTTGCCCCATCTTCTCCGACCCTAGAAGCTCGACGGGATTCGGCGGAATCGGCCCCGCGTTGACGAGAAACAAGTTCGGGACCTCTGTTTTTTTGATCAAACTTTCGAGCTCCGAGCCTCCGCTCAAATAATTCGTCAACCCGCGAACGTTTTTAAGGTCAAAGATCCGGTGCTGACGCGGATTTCTGAGATCGGCGTCCAAAATAAGGACTTTTTTATTATTCTGGGCCAGCGTCACGGCGAAATTGCTGGCATATGAAGATTTTCCCTCATTGGGCAGCGGACTCGAAACGATCATCGCTTTCCGGCCAGGCCTGGCCGAAGACAGAAGAAAGGCGGTCCGAATCGACCGGAAGCTTTCCGAAAAATAAGATTGGGGCGCATAATAGGTAATTAATTCGACCGCTTTTATCTTACTCTCATTCACCGCCTTGGCGCTTGCGTCCGCCGTCTCGCCGGCCGGATTCGCCACCTTCTCCGACATGAGCTTGACGTCCGACTCCAACTCGCGCCGCTTTTCTTTTTTCTTTAAGCGGCTCTCATGGCCGTGTCCGTACCCGTATCCATAACCCTTGTTAAATGTATTCGGGTTGAACTCAGGGACGATGCCCAGTGTCGGAAGTTTCGCGTATCGCTCGATATCTTCGCTCGTTCTGACAGAATTATCTAAATACTCCATCAGGAGGGCGAGCCCGATGCCGCCGAAGAGTCCTAAAAAAAGCGCCAGCAGCAGATTGCTCAGTTTCTTCGGACTCGAGGGCGCGACGGGCGCCCTGGCCGGGTCCACGATGCGGACGTTCGATGTCCTCGATCCCTTGAGCTGGGCCGAGACGCTCGTTTCGCTTTGCCTCGTCATCAACGATTCCAGCATATTCTTTCTATTATTAATCTCGTTTTTCAAGCTGTTGTAGGTGATGGCGTTGGAATCGAGCTGGAGCGCTTCCTGTTTCTGTTTGTTGAAAACGTCCGTCAGGGACTCCTCCTTCCTCAGGGCGGCCAGATAGTCCGAATACGTGCCTTTGATGAAACGCTGCGTTTCCGTTTCGAGCGCCTTCCTCGTCGTATCCAACTCGGATTTGAGCCGGACCATCTCCGGATAATTGGGTTTGTATGTTTCCGCTTTCTTCTGATAGTCGCGGTTCAGATTGACATAGATCTCGCGCAGTCTCTGGATCAATTGATTGCCCACAGACTCCGGGATGTAATCCGGGGAAAGGTTTTTGACCTCGTTATAATACGTCTCTTTTTTCACTCGATCGATGGTCGCTTCGGTCAAAGCGCTGTTCAGCGCCGCCAGCTTTTCGATCGTTGTCGTTTCCTTGTCGCTCAAGGCGACGATGTTTTTCTCCGCTCCATATTTCTGAAGCTGCAGTTGAGAGACCTCAATTTCATTTTTAATGGACTTGATCTGATTGGCAAGGAACTCCGAGGCCTGTTCTGTGGCGATATACCTCACCTCGATGTTCAAATCGACGAAGGCATTGAAAAGCGCGTTCACGGTGTCGGCCGCCGCGTCCGGGTCCGGATCGCTATAGGCGACATCCACGAGACGGGTCAGACGGATCGGGCTGACTTTTATAGCGCGCATCATGGATTCGGCCAGCTCCCGTTTGAACCTCGGATTTTTGGGATCCACCGGTCGGCCGTTTTTGTTCTTCGTCCGGGCATTCAGCTCCCGGGCCTTTTTCTCGGCAAGGCCAAGTTTTTCCACCGTCCGTTCGGCCAAAGGATAGCTCTGGAGCAGTTTATACTGGGTCTGATAATAATCGTCCTGGAAGGACTCGATTTTTAATATCTCCCGAAAGGTCAGAATATTCGGCTCTTGTTCGATGAGCAAAGTCCCTGTTGCCGTATAGATCGGCGTTGCCGTAAATGTCTTGAACGCGGCGCTGACTAATACGACCAGGGAAAAAGCGGCGATCATCCATCGCCTCTTATTGACGATTCTCCAATATTCGAGCAGGTTGATCTCGCGCCGGTTTAAAGTGTTTTTTCCGACTTTTGTTTCGTTCATGTCAATTTCCCTCATTCTTTCGCTCTATGACGCCACCAGCGGACGGCCTCGCATGGTAGAGCATGCCAATAATCTTCATTTTCTTTCACGGCCATAAGAAAACTCTTGTAGATCTTGAGATTATCCTTAACGCAGGTATAATCCGGATGCACGTTAGCGAGAGCCATCCCCCCCCATTTAGCAATAAAATTGACCTTGCGAGTCCAGATATCTACGGCGCCGCGGCCAAACATTTCGTATAATGTATGATCTTGGGGCAGGGTATAAGGGAGTTCTACGAACTTGCCGCAAAAGAACGGCCAGATGCTCATTGTGCCGCCGGGGATGGGCTCAAACGGGTCAGTATCAAAGAACGACGAGTCGTATTCGATATCGAGCGCCTGCATCCACGCCGGGTTCCGATGCGTAAATGGGGCTCGAAATCCTACGGCACCCCAATCTTTTATGTATCGATTGATAAGAATGGCCCGGTCCTCGAACTTTTTCCGGGATACAAACAATTTACCATCGTGCTTTAAGCCGTGGACGCCGATTTCAAAGCCGCGTTCCCTCAGCTCCGCTAGAAGGGATTGGTCGACCCTATAGCCTTCCGGTACGAAGTTGAATGAGGAGCGAAACCCAATTTCTTCCTCGATGTCTGCCAATTCGCGTACGCGTGTCTGGCCGGCGGCTGTTTCGACGTCGTGTGTGAGGACGATAGCAAAGCGTGCGCCGGAAGGCCAGAAGGGAGCTGCGCTAATTTCAGGATGTCGCTTTTGTGCGGCCTTTTTGATGGCATATAAGAAGCGGACATAGCGGTCTTCGATCAGCCAATCCAGGGCAAAGCCGTTCATCTCCTTGAAACGGACTAACCAATGCAATAGGGGATGTATTTGCCTCGGAAGTATTGGGCGAAAGACGTCATAATATATCCGCATGCCGCGACCTAACTGCCAGTGATTTGCGCCAAACCGACTCTCGCCCAAAATGTGCTCGGTCAGATTATCCCATCCGCCCTCGGCGTATACGTCGGCTATCTCCGGCCATATCGACAGCGCTTCTTGGATTGCTGCTGCCCACGCGTCCGGTCCCAACACGGGATCGAACCTCCAGAATCCAGCCGGAGTGTTGGCTGCGTAAAGATTACTCATGCGGCGTATTTGTAGAACAACTCACCAAGAAACCGGCAGACCACCGGAGGGGAGCGGCGGATGACGGCGCTCATCCAGCGGGATAGCCGACCGCTCATCGGCTTCGGCGGGCGGTCCGCGATAATGGAATAGACCAGCGGCTCCTCGCGAGTGCCCCAGCCGTTTTTGAAGTTACGCAGCCCCTTGTCGGTCAGGTCGGTGCGGCCGAAATCGAAGGTATGGTAGCCGTTCTCACAGGCCCATTTAATGGCTCTCCATAGCACTAGATTATTAGGGCGCAGGCGCCAAGAGGCCGGGTCGGAGGCGCTGTACTTGTAGATCACCGTGCCGTTCCAGGCTAGAAACACCGCGCCGGCCAGCGGCGCCTCGCCGTGATAAGCTAGAAGGATGAACCCCAGGCCCGGCTCGATCAGTCGCTTCCATAGCAATTCGAAATAGCGACGGGGCTGCACGGGTGTTCCGACTCGCCTACGCGTTTGGACGTGCAACGAGTAAAAAACATCCATATCATTCATCGCCCTGGCCCGGCATATCGTTATGCCATTACTCTCGGCCTTTTTGATAAGCTGTTGAACCTGGGTCCGCTTGAATATTCGAAACACGGTGTCCGGATCGGGTGACAACGCAAGCGTATGAATCACGGCATGGGAATGTAAGTGAACCTGGGATTGTTCTAATAAGGCTGAGCGCACTTCTAATGATGCGATGTTATCCTCTCTCTGCTGAATCAGCGCATCGGTCAAGACCGGCAAGGCTGTGCCGTCCTTCAAGAGGGGGGGGCAGCAATCCGTAAAGGGTAGCGACACCCAACGCCGGCCGCCCAACGGCCCCCGAACTTCCATGATCGGCATGCCGGCGACGATATGTCCCGAGTCGTCAGTCAGGGCCAGCGCAAATGCGCGATAGCCGTAACATTCGGCCAGCAAGCCCGCCCAGGCCGGATGATGAAAGGCGCTAGCTGCGGCTTGCGAATTGACGAAGTTGGCCCAGGCAAGTTCGCTGAGACTGATCCGGGACAAAACAAAGCGATTTTCCATCAATTCCTCGTCAGTCTCCGTATAAGCGCCAGGTATTCCCGTTCCATGTTTGCCCAGTTGTAATGCGCATTGAAGGCACGTAGCCCCGGCTTCATGGCCTCGAGTAATTCGGGCCGTCTATAGACCAGTCGGATACAGCGCGCAAGGTCTTCCACATTGTCGGGATCGTAGAAGATGGCATTCGTGGCGTCGAAGTAATGTTCGATAACATGCAGACGAGGGACGATCGTAGGGATCTCCATTGCCGCGTATTCGAGCATCTTGACCGGAAGCATCCAGTTGTGCAGCTTTTCCGTATAGAGACGATTCCCGATCACGCCGACATCGGCCTGCTCCAAATACGAGGGCAAACGCTCCACCTGGACCCAACCTTCGACTTGGACGATGTCCCGTAGGCCATAGTCAAAAATCAGCTCTCTAACCGTGGCCATAAAATCGCCACCGCCGATCAGGACGAACCGAAGCTCTGGACACGCCACGCGAGCTCTCCGGATCGCTTCGAGAATCACATCAATCCCTAATCTTGCGGCTATCGTGCCGTGATAAACCAGGACAAGGCCATCGTGGGGTTTAGGGCAAGGGCGCGGTCGGAAGATCGCCTCGTTGCCTACGTTCATCGTGATACTGATCTTTTCTGCGGGTAGACCGTGACTAACTAAGGCTTCCTTATGTAGGTCATTCGTCGCAATCACATGATCTGCAAAACCGGCGCTCAAACGCTCCTGAAAACGCATTAGGCCGATCAGGGGATGGGTTAATGACAGTCCAAACTTAGTTGCATAAGTCTCGGGCATTGTATCGTGAATATCCAAAATAACCTTTGCCCCCATTAGCTTTGGCACGACCGCTGCAAAAACTATAAAATCCGGCATATTGTGAGCGTGGACTAAGCTATATCGCTGTCGAAGATGCGACAGTCCAACCTTGATGATAGCGATCAACAGGAACCATACCTGCGCCATCAGCAAGGCCAAAGCGGAATGGCTCCCTATTTTCCGCATCAGACAATTGACTCGTAGGCCTTGCTGCGTTGGTTCCGATTGACCGAGCGCAAAGACATCAACTTCAAAGTCAGCCTTCAGCAGCGCCCCGACGTAATTCTTGATACGGGCATCGGTGAAGTAGTTTGCATAGGCGATCATGCAAACCGAACGACGATTCACGATACCGTCCCGCTGCCAAGAAAAACGTGGTGCCAGTTCTCTAACGAGTACAATAAGAACAGAAGGAATATGTGATCCCGGCGTCGTTCCGCGTGTTCCTGCATCAAGGAAATCACGTATGATGGATTCAGATACATGCTGGTGAACGAATCGGGCGACTCGACGAGGCAACGCATTTTGTCGCCGAGCTGGGTCCTCAGCCAAAGATCCATCGCGTTGTCGAAGCCGATCTTACGCCGCGAGACAACCTCGTCACCCACCCAACGAGCGCAGGCCTTACGATGGATATACTTATCACGCAATCCGCGCAATTTAAGCTTGCCCGGAATTCGCTCGGCGAGCGCCATATATTCCAGGTCCAATAACGGCACCCGCGCCTCGACGCTGGCTGCCATGGCCATCTTATCTTCGCATAAAAGCAAGTTATCGGGCAAAGAGGTGCGAATGTCCACATATGTCATCCGCTCGAGGGGCGTGCCGTTCGGCGCCCGGGATAGCTGCTCCCGCACGTAGTTAGCCGGAAGATCGGCTGCCATCTGCGCCAGCACATCTGAACGCACCAAACGAGTTTTCATTTCGTCGGTCAAGATGGAATAAACACGCAGGAAACGTTCCGTTTCGTCGGTGCCGCCGGCCGTAAAGAGAAATCGCTGATAGCGTTCCCCAAGCGCTTTACCTGCTAACAAACGCGAAAGAGCCCAGCTCATAGGCGGTAGCGCAGCCGGCCGTAGCCAGTTGGCATAAACAGCCCACAAGTATCTTTCGTATCCTGCGAAAGCTTCATCGGCTCCCTGGCCGTTAAGAAGGACCTTGACACCCGCGCGGCGAGCCATCTCGGCAACAAAGTAATAGGCAGCCGCGGCTTCGTTGCCGATCGGCTCTTCGAGATGCCAGATATAGCGGGCCATGAACGCGGCGTAGTCGCCGGATGTAATCACTTTTTCGTGGAATTCTGCATTGAACCGGGCTGCCCCCCGACGGGATGGAGCGATTTCGGATGTCGATTCACGGCCGGCAAAGCCGACCGTAAACGCGCGCACCGGTTCATCGGAATGCTCGGACATAAGCGCCAGGACTGTGGTCGAATCCACTCCGCTGCTGAGCGAGATGCCGATCGGCACATCGCTCACCATCTGGCGGACGACGGCAGTCTCTAGGGCCGCTTGCAGCCGTTCGATCCATTCGATTTCACTCACGCATCGGTCAATGGGAACGGCATCGTCGCGATAACGCTCTTGCCTTATCCCGGCTGAAGTGACGATCATGCTGCAACCTGCGGGTAACTTGCGGATGTCCTTGAATAGTGTCCAGGGGGCTGGTGTGTGGCGCAGGGTCAGGCATAGATTGAGGGCATCCAGATCAAGCTTTCTCGGGACGGCCGGATCGGCGAGGATCGCCTTCAGCTCGGAGGCAAAGTAAAGCTGCCGGCCTTGGAGAGAGTAGTAGAGAGGCTTGACGCCGAATTGATCGCGGGCCAAAAAAAGCTGTCGGCGACGGACGTCCCAGAGCGCGAACGCGAAAATGCCGTTGAAGCGAACGGGACACATCTCTCCGTATTCTTCGTAAGCGTGCAGGATCACCTCGGTGTCGGACGCCGTGAGAAAGGTATGGCCGCGCGCCTGTAATTCGCTCCTAAGCTCCCGGTAGTTATAGATTTCCCCGTTATAAACGATCCATAATGAGCCATCCTTGTTTCGCATCGGCTGGTCGCCTGTGTTTAAATCAATGATCGAGAGACGTCGGTGGCCCAGACCGAGGGAGAATGACATCGGGCGTGGTAGGGATTGGGTATTGATCTCAGCCAAGCTATCGAAAAAGAGCGGCGCGGCGGAGCCTCGCATGTCGAACATCACGCACCCGGCACCATCGGGCCCGCGATGCGCCATGCTGTCGCGCATTTTGACCAACAGCTCGGGATTAATCGGCTCGCCGTTGAGATTCCAAAATCCGCAGATGCCGCACATAGGTTCTATTCCGGATCTGACTCAGTGTCTCCGCACCAGTCGCAAATACAAGTCAAGCGCATGTTGTCCGACTTTGTCAGGATGATAAAGGGCCCGGCACCGTTCGCGATTAACCTTGCCCATTTCATAACGCAAATCGGCATCCTTCGAAAGCCGGGTAAGGTAGCCTGACATCTGTGAGGTGCTGCCGACGTCAACTAAAAACGCCCCGCGCCCATTTTCCAGCATGATCGGCAAGCCTCCCACACGTGTTCCAAGGATCGGCAAGCCAGCCGCCATCGCTTCCAATACGGCCACGGGAAATGCGTCCCAATGAGTCGGAACCATAAAGACGTGGGCTCGGGCAAACATCATTTGCTTAGCCTTGCCCGTTAAAACTCCGTGTAAATTCACGCGAGATCGAAGGCCATGCTGATCCACAAATAGATGGATCGCGTTGGTCTCTGCCATCGACATCCCAGTGCCTAAAACATCAAAAACGACCTCCGGCATGTCAATGGCAACTTGAAGTAAGTCGTAAATTCCTTTAGCCTGAGTCAACCATCCAACGTATAAAACGTGAATCTGGCCTTCTTCCTTCGGCAATCCAAGCTCGAACAGGCTGGGGTCGCAAGTCGGCGATAGGACTGCCGACTTGGCCGCAGGAATCAAGTCGAGCAGGAGTTGCCGGTCCTTCTCGGTCAGCACGACTATCATATCCGCCGTGCGAGCGGAAAGAGCAAATGCCGTTCGCCTAAGCCATGTCTTGCCAGGAAGCAGAGCCACGTCAAGGTCTTCATGGAGATGCCAGACAACGCTCGCCCCAGTTAGCTTGGCAGCCAATACGCTTACCCAGTTACCCCAGAACGACAAGTCATGGCTTGAGCCATTCAGATGTACCACTTGAATCTTATATCGCTTGATCTTCCGGACTATTTGAGCCGCCAGACGGACATGATGGATCATGCGGGCCGGCGTCGGCCACTTGGGACGGTTCGGAGCTCCGGGTAAAGTCTCTTGAGAAGTATTAATCACCCAATTTGATTGGCCCCGGATTGGCAAAGACGCCATGAAGTTAAGGAGAAAGACTCCGATTCCGGTCCACGGAGGAGGCAGAGGCCCTACGTGAAGCACGCGCAAGGGGTATTCTCTTGGGATGCCGTCCATAAATCACATCCCCAAAATCCGCCGATACAAGTCTTCCAATCGGGCGGTGCATTGCTTCAAATCCAGTTCCGTCATCGCGCGTCTGGCAGCCGCTTGGCCCAGACGCTGTCGTAGCGAAACATCGTTCATCAAATCCGCAAACGCACGGGCCATCGCTTCGACATCGCCTTCCTCCACGAGAAGGCCATCTCTGGCGCAGCTTATAATTTCCGGAATGCCGGCATGAACGCTGGAAACGACCGGGAGCCCCGAAGCCATCGCCTCGACGATGGTTCCCGGGATGCCTTCCTTGTCGTGCTTCACAGTGACGCTGGGCAAGCTGAAAATGTCGGCCCGACGATAGGCTTCAACCAGGCTCTTTTCATGGTGAGGGATATGTCCGTGAAAATTCACTTTATCCTCCCAGCCATATTCTCTCACCTGATGTTCCAAAGCCGCTCGCATTGGGCCATCGCCGACTATTTCGACCCGAAAGCGACGCTTCGTCATGCCGCGCTGCTCCATGAGCCTGAGCGCCTGCAATGTCAAGTGTTGGGCCTTCTTGATTTCGAGCATGCCACAAGCCAACACGGTAATCTCATCCTTCCCATCATACACACGCTCCGGGTAGGCAAAGCGTTGCGTATCTATTCCATGATAATGGACGATGATTTTATCCGGCGGACATCCCAGGCTGATCATATCGCGGCGCATATCGTGCGACATAGCGATGAACCAATCGAACTGATCAAACGCGGCCCGGAGATAATGCTTGCCAAATCCGCCATATAACTTGGGAAAGGAAGAGACATCGTAGCCATAGGCCGAAACGAGCGTCGGAAGGCCGGTCTTGCGCTTAAGCGCAACAAAGAACCGAGCATCAACCACATAATGGAAATGCAACAGCCGCGCTTCACGCTCAAAGGCATACCGTGCCAGCGCATCTACCGCCGACCGAGTCGTAACTCGGAACAACTTGTACGCGCCGCGGCCAATCATCCGCCACGCGCCGGTCAGTGTCTCTGTCGCCGAGGCTATATCATCCAGCGGGAAACCGTGGCCTTCCAGCTGATGGTGACATAGCACAATCGGCTTGAACGCATTAAGCGTCATGATCTGATTTCCGATGAAAGTTTCGGTACCATCCAGAAAACCGCGCATCACATGCGCGACAACGGGCCGCAGGTTAGGCATCTGCCTGTTTGAGTAAGCTGCGATAAACTTCTACAGTCCGACAAGCTATCTGGTCAGGATGATATGATAGCGCGGCTTTCTCTTTACCACGCTGTCCCATTTCTGACGCAGAATGCGGAGACGCCAGCACATGCTCTAAACATGACGTCAGGCCTTGCGCGTCACCCGCCTGGAACAATAATCCCGTGTGGTCATGCCCAACCATCTCTGGGACGCCGCCAACGCGTGTTGCCACCACGGGCAATCCGGCCGCCATGGCCTCCGCAATAACGATAGGCAGATTCTCCTGCTTCGACGGCAATACCAACGCGGTCGCCCGGATCAACCAATTCTTCAGTTCAGCCGTATCTACTCGGCCCGGGAAACTGATGCCGTCGCTCTGCATCGCTTCAAGGGCTCTCATATATTTTGTCGCTTCGGCTTCACCACAGAGCACAGTTTGTAATTTCGGAAAGCGCTTTCGTAACTGCCGATGGGCCCTTATCAGGTCCATCGGTCCTTTGAGCGGTGACAGGACGCCCACAAACAACAAGATTGGCCGATCAGGAGACGCGGTCCGCTTCACCCGAAAGAACGCCGACCGCACCGCATTTGGGATATCGAACACGCGCTTGCGACCCCCAAGGACTCTCCTGGAATAGTTCGATATGCAAATGAAGTTCTCAAACCGACTTTGTAAGTAAGGTTCAAGCCAGGCTTCGGCCGTTGCACTCCACCGCTCCCAGCCAATGCGTTTGCTGGCCTCTTGCCGCTTGACGCCGTGAATCGTGAACAAACGTAGGCCGCCGCTCCAAATAGCCGCAAGCGCCATAGCCGTGTTGTCCTGGCAGTGGATCAAGCTCGGCGCGATGCGGCGGATGACTCCCAATGTCCGTAATGCGACGAGAGGCTGACGCGGTCGTTGCCAGGCATAGCGCAAGGACAAAAAGTGAAATCTGAAGCCATCCCGCTCAGTCACTAAATCGCGGCTTAAAACTTTTGAGAAACTGACCACGCGGAAGTCAAACTCAGCTTGATAAGCACGTAAACCCTCCAATAATCCGGCCGTCGCCGTCTCCACTCCTCCGGAAAAGCTAACCATATCCGGAGGGTACGAGGAAAAGATCGCCACTTTTGGCCGAGGATCGTTATTCAACATGGTAATAACATAGATCCTTCTATCCCTGTAAAACTATAAAAATTTAGAGAAGCTTCACTTCAGTATTTTTGATGATAGACTCAAGGTCTTTTTTTAATACTGGCTCGGCCATGACATTATCTGGATGAAAAAGAAGAACAATATCTCGATTTTTGGATTCGGCGCAGAGCCATGGAATCGTAAATTTATTGATATCTCTCCAATGAGGCTCGAGCCAAAAAGCGGACGGGAAAAAGACCAAATTTCCGTTGTTCGCGGTAGGCCGTATCGATGGATCTTCGGCATTCCCCATGAGAACCCGCATCCCAGCCCAGCGGGCCCAATCTTGATAGAGGCTAGGTTCGTACGGCGCGTAATGGCGTCGTCCATATTTATTCTTTCCCGATCCATGTTTTGATAACGCCATAACTGGTTTTCCGATATGACGTTCCAATCTATGTAATTCCGAACGAAATGTCAGAAATGAGCGTGAATTTTCTAAATGAAGGCCAATTTCATAATGCCCTTTTTTAATTAATTCAAGGATCTGCTGCGAAGGAAACGTACATCTCCGAAAAAAAACGTAGGCGGATTTATTCGCTTCATTCAGTAATTCTAGAATGTTTCGCAATTCGGCAAGATATCCGAATTTATCCACCCGTGGGAAATAAAGATCAGCGCTGATACGGCTAAGAAGATGGCGTAATATTCCTTCTTTTCCATAAGGACGGTCAACGTCAATCCGAATGATAAGCGCCATTGTTAAAAAATAAGGAGTTCCTGCTTTAATGGATTCCTATTGGGCTTTTCTATCGACGAACGGGACGCCCATGGGCTATTTTCTTTCTTTATGGGTTTAGAGGCTTCTGAGTTTCTTGGCGGGATTCCCGGCGTAGATGCCGGGCTCGAGAATATCTTTTGTGACGACGGCTCCAGCGCCGATTACGACGTGGTCGGAAATACGAACTGGGAGGACAGTCGCGTTCGAACCGATCGATACATGATTTCCAATGATCGTCGGCTTCCATTGGCTTTTATTGCCGCCCGCGGGATGGCCCGAGGAAAACGTGTCATTGATGAACATCACGCCATGCGAAATGAAGCAATGATCTCCGATCTCGACCAGTTCGCAGATGAATACGTGAGATTGGATCTTACAAAAATTACCTATTCTCACTCCCTCCTGGATTTCGACGAACGGACCGATGCGCGTGTGGTCGCCGATAAAACAATCGTAGAGATTGACGGGCTCGACGATGATGACATCCTCGCCGAAAACGACATTGCGGATTCCGCTCTGTTTCACGATAGGCTTTGGAATCATGGGCTAATCACAAAATATGGCCTTGGCTGAGGATTTGGATGACTTTCCTGGCGTGAGCTGCGTCGGTCAGGCATTTCGTGCCGTTCGTTATGCAGTCGACGAAATGGGCGATCTCCACTTTGAGCGGCTCTTCGAATTTGATTTTTGGAAAAAGGACTTCACCGGAGCGGTGGTTGAATGACGCGGCGGCCGGATGATCGTAATCCATGTGATCTCCCAGAGCGGCCATCCGATCGATCCCCTTATCGTAGATCGCGATTTTGTCTTCGGCCATATCATCATAGATGACCATTTTTTTCGATCCGACGACGATCATCTTCCGAACTTTTTGAGGATCCAGCCAGCTGACGTGGATGTTGGCCATGACTTTGCCCGGGTACTTGATGTTCATGAAGACCACGTCGGGGATGCCCGGCTGGACGTAATCCATACCATGGATAGTTACGGACAACGGATCCGGCTCATTGAGCCAGTATTGGATAATGCTGATGTCATGAGGAGCAAAATTCCAAAGGGCATCCACATCGGAGCGGATTCGGCCTAGATTGAGACGCTGGCTGTAGATATACCGGATGTCGCCCAGCGTGCCCGAATCAATGAGGGTTTTCACGTACCGGACAGCCGCATTATATAAAAAGGTGTGGCCGACCATGGCTACCAACTTGTTCTCGTTAGCGAGAGACTGGAGATCATCGATTTGGGCGAGGGTCGTTGCCAGCGGCTTTTCGACGAGCACATGTTTGCCGGCCTTCAGCATAGTCTTGGCCAGATCGTAGTGGGACTTGACGGGCGTCGCGATCACGACCGCATCGATGGCTCGGTCTCCGGCGATGTCTTGGGCGTCTTCAGAGATTTGAATATTCGGAAAACTATCTTTCACATAATCCCGGCGGCCTTTGGCCATATCCACGACGATCTTTACTCGACACCGTTTGTTCGCAACCAGATTTCTCAATAGATTGGGGCCCCAATATCCGACGCCGATTTGGGCAACATTAATCATTTCTTCACTCACGAGATGTGATTACTTCGGAGATGAGGATGTTTGCTAATCTCCGTATCGATTCCGGCCGAGAGCGAACGTAATCTGTGAAATATGTGCATGATCCGAGACTTTTTTAAATCTACGTTGGGACAAGACCGGAAATATAAATGCCCTAGTTAAAGTCCATATAATCAAACCATAGTTTTAGCGAAAGATGCCTGTCTAAACGATAGGCGTTATCGTCGGAATAAGCTATATTATTTAGATTACTAAGATTAAATAATTTGTTCCTCTCCAATATTTCGAAGTGATAACGATCATAAAAGGTTTTTGACCAATCCATGCCGCCAAATGTATCATTGCCGAATTTTTTGTTTCTTTTTTTCACGCGATATTTTGCAAAATAGGCCGCGCAGAGGCCAAACAAACCATATTTTAACCATTTTGGCTTAAACATTCTGTCTGTTCGATAATCATTTAACTTATCATTATTTATTGTCATTAGGTCAATATACAGGTCATGGGCTTTTCTTCTCGTGAATTGATTTGATGCAAATATTCCCTTATATAAACCATAATATTCCGAAGAGGACAATAGCTCAATATAGTCAAGATCAGAAAAGCTCATAAAATCGTCGACAATTAAATCTACGGCGTGACATTCGGTATGCCAGAATTTGATCATACTTTCCTTGAAGAGAAATAAGAAATATTTTTCATGATCGCTGCATTGGGGATATTGAGAAATATATCTCTCAACAATGCCGCTGTAAATATCTTCGGCCGTTTTAGATGAATATAAGTCATTGTTAAGAAATCCATTCTTACCCAAGTGCTGAAAATCGGCTAAAAACATTGAGAAATCTTTTTGAAAGAATATTCCCTGGGAATATTTATTAAAAATGGAGCCTGCAGGATTCGTATTCAAGGGCCTGATCATATCGCATTGACCCAAGATACAGTTCCTGCTGAAATCTTTAATTATTTCATATCCATAAAGGTAATTCGCCCGGATAAAAGGTGTTAATCCACCTGTTAATAAAATTGTATCCCGCCCCAATTCCGCATATTTTTGAACAAAATCCTCATCCAAGTGTACAGGTTTGTAAGGAAAACCAAGCTCTTCACTTATTTGTTTAGGAATGGCTATTTGCAACGAACCGCTTTTACCATAACTAAAAGCTTGTAGCCGTTTGTAATCAATCGGATTTATTAAAGAGAAATTTAAACGCCCATCGAATCCTCCTGTTAAAGAAATATTAAATTTCTTCACATAAGAGGTATAATTATTAATGATTTTATTTAAAACTGTATTGAGTTCCGGCAATGAATCTTTTCTAGGCTTGGGCTTATGATGTATCCATTTTGAAATATCATAAACCGTTTGCTCTTTAAATGAACCGTCTCTTATGTCAATTCTTGCCCCGCCTGTCATGGAATAGACATCCTTATACGGCGTATTCATGCCTATGGGATGATCGAAGAGCGAAAATTCTACTAATCCTCGTTCATTAATTGCTTGTGATGGCCTTTCTTTCAGAACACATTCGAGGATATTTGAAAATACCAGGGTGTCCGATTGAATAGTAAAGAAAACAGGAAAAACATACATTGGCGCAGAATAAACAATTGCGCTATTTCTTATTTTATCAAGCAATAGCAAATAATAGGAACCTTTTATGACGTCGTAATGCTTGTCACCATGCTTTCTGATAATCTCAAATACTTCCTTAGGAGCAGGTACTATTTCCCCCGTTGTCTCTGTTTCCTTTATTCTATATAAGACATGACCACCAATAAAGAAAAAGTATTCTTTGTCTTCATAAAACGGACGATCCCCATTTGCACTAACAAGACTTGGATCATCATTTTCATAACTGAAGGTCTGTAAGAAAACGGCCTGACTTGTTGGGTGTGATTTTTTAATGGGAAGATAACGTTCCAGTTTCTGATGTTCAACTAAATCCTTTTTAACCGGAAACCCGTTTAAATTCAATCTCAGAAAATATCTCATTTTGAGCTAGACTAATTATTTAATACATCCAATGGATTTTAAAAAAGGCCGTATATCGCTTAAGGAGAGAAGACCGAAATTTGTCGCGTTCAACGTTGATTTTAAAAAATCGAATGTCCTTAAACCGATTTGATGCCGATACCTTAGGTAAACAAGCAGATCGGTTGGTAAGTCAACCCATCGTAAGGTGGTTTTACGACAAACTGGTTTTTTATCAAATTGGCTATTTAATAATAGATTATAATAGGACAGCACAAAGTTTTGGCCATTTTTTTTTGTTAGCTCTATCTGTTGCCAAACCCTGGCATTTGTCTCGATGAAATAGTATTTCCCCGATTCATGATCCAGTTTAAATTCAGTATTACTAAAACCTTCGATGCCATTTTCTTTCACGAACCTGGCCCCTAATTGTTTAACGTCTTCATTTATGACGGTTTGAACACAACACCCATAGCCAAAATCAGGAGGATATTGGCGGATTTTTTGATTCACACTTTGCTCAAGGATGGCCCCATGAGCAAAGAGAGCATTATATTCAAAATTATTTGTGCAATCGCCCTTTAAAATTTGCTGGGCAATGAATGATATATTTTTATTTAACAAATCCCTCCCTATTCTTAGCAGTTCATCCCTGTCTTTAGCAACTATAGTCTTTTCCTTAATAATATTTTTCCATAGGGGTTGATCGACGCCTTTGATAACGACAGGAAAAATAAGAAGGTCAATAGCGTTCAATTCTTTTATAGTCTTTATAACCAGATAGGAGGGTACGTTAAATCCACATTTTTCGGCCAATTCAAGTTGAGCGGATTTGTTGATTATTTTGGCAAGCACCTCATTTGAGGGCAAAAGGAAAAGAAAATCTTGTTCAAGAGCCTCTCTGTATTGAAAGATAAATTCCAGGTAATTTTCAGAGGCTGCGATTAAAATGGGGGTTGTCTTAAATTCCTTACGTTTCTCTATTAATATTTCAAATAGTCTTTGTGGGCTAATCTGCGGTTGAGGAACCACAAAGCAGGTGACATATTTACTATAGAATCCCGGATTATTAGGATCATGATCAAAACCATAAACGGGAATACCTCCATTTTTAAGAAGTCTTGCCGCATAGA